>Ga0308165_1002478_pt1 | contig 21882 bp, 14 predicted proteins | sample PhyWR2_FD_201032 | JGI IMG/M metagenome (GOLD analysis project Ga0308165, IMG submission 201032) | Phyllosphere microbial communities from UC Gill Tract Community Farm, Albany, California, United States - DLSLW.R2 | ecosystem: Host-associated > Plants > Phyllosphere > Unclassified | place: USA... | reverse complement strand
GTTGGGCTGGGGGGCTGTTGCTTTGAGCCGCTAACACGGCCCAGCAAACCGCAGGTTTGCGGTTGAGACTAGGCGCCCCCGACGAGGCGCCAAGCCGCAGACAGTACGGTAGTACGGCAAGGCTTGGCGCGGCCGGCCAGGCAACGACGTATCAAGGGTTGTGTTAGTGGCTCTTATTGTGCGGTGATGTTGCCGGTGGTGATCACCTGCTTCCAACGCGCAAACTCCTTGCGCTGAAACTCGGTGAAGACCTCGGGGCTGTTGCCGACCACTTCCAGCCCCATGTCGGTGAACTGCTTGCTGACGGCAGGGTCATGCAGCGCTTTGACAATGCCGTCGTAGAGTTTGGCCTTGACATCGGCCGGCAGGTTCTTCGGGGCGGCAAAGGCCTGCCAGGCATAGACGTCCATGCCATCGATGCCGGCCTCGGCCATCGTCGGCACATCCGGCAGCACGGCCGAGCGCTTGTTGCCCGTCACCGCAATCGCCTTGAGCTTGCCCGACTTGATGTGCGGGAACACGCTGTTCACGTTCTGGAACGACATGTCCACCTGGCTGCCCAGCAGATCGGCAGTGGCCGGCGCGCCGCCCTTGTAGGGCACGTGCAGGCCCTTGGTGCCCGTCTTCTGCCAGAACAGCTCGGCGGTCAGATGGTCCGACGAGCCCGCGCCCGAGGTCGCAAAACTGACCGTGTCGGGCTTGGCCTTGAGCATCGCGATGACGTCCTGCACGTTGTTGACCTTGGGCGCCAGACTGGGGTTGACCACCAGCACATTGGCCGTTTGTACCGCCACGGTGATGTAGCTGAAGTCGCGCGTCGGGTCATAGGGCAGGCCCTTGATCAGATGGGGCGCGACGACCAGCGGTGCCAAGGATGAGACCAGCAGGGTATAGCCATCGGCCGGGGCGCGCACCACCTGCGCGGCGCCAATGCTGCCGGTCGCTCCGGCCTTGTTTTCCACCACCACCGACTGGCCCCACTGCTGGCCCAGGTTGTTGCCAATCGCGCGCGCCACCGTGTCGGTCGCGCCGCCTGCGGGGAAGGGCACGATGATGGTGATCGGCTTGTCCGGCCAGGCCCAGGCGCTCGGGCTGGCGGCGAGGGCCGCAGCGCTGGCGCAGACGAGTGCCGCTATTTTTCTCCATCCGGTGGTTGGGGGGGTGGTCATGTTTGTCTCCTGCTTTCAAGGCGTTGCTGAAATCTGGCGGAGCGATGGTTCGCTTCGTGTAGTTAACGTTAACATTGGAATTTGTCGTATTGTTAACGTTAACTTTGGCTGAGAAATCAGTAATTACCCGAAATTGCCAGTGGGGCGGGGCAGGGAATTGTGTCGGGGAGCTGTCTAGCCGCTGCTGCGCTGGGTGATGGAAAAGCCGATATCGACACGCGGCGCATCCACCGGCTGGTCCAGGGTGCGGGCGACGATCATGTCGGCGGCCAGCTGGCCAATGCGCGTGCCATCCAGCCGCACGGTGGTGAGCGGTGGGTCGGTGTCCTTGGCAAACTCCTGGTCGCCCAGTCCGACCACGGCCAGCTGCTGCGGCACCTGCAGGCCCTGGTGCTGTGCCTCGACCAAGGCGCCCAGGGCCAGCGTGTCCGAGCTGCAGAAAACGGCGGTCACTTCGGGATGCTGGGCCAGGATCTCGGCCAGCCCGCGCCGCCCGCCACCCAAGGTGCTGGGCGCCGGCGTGTAGGCCACCGTCACCTCGGGCAGGCCGGCCGCTTGCGCCGCTTGTGCATAGGCTGCCACGCGCACCCGGGCACGCGCATCATCACCGCTGACCATGCCCAGCTGCCGATGCCCGTTGGCGATGAAATGCGCCGCCACCGCGTGGCCAATGGCGCTGTGCGAAAAGCCCACCAGCATGTCGATGGCCGAATCGGTCAAATCCCAGGTCTCCACCACCGGAATGCGCGAGGCCTGCAGCAGCGCCCGGCCTTCTTCGGATGCCGCCATGCCGATCATCACAATGCCATCGGGCCGGCGCTGGATGATGGCCCGGATCAGGTCCGCCTCCTGCGCAGCGTCATAGCCGGTGCGGCCAATCATCAACTGGTAGCCGTGCTGGTTCAGTGCATGGTCCAGCGACTGGATCAGCTCCTGAAACACCGGCCCCACCAAGGTCGGCAGCAAGGCCGCCACCAGCCGCGCCCGCGACAGCCGCAACCCGCTGGCCAGCGCATTGGGCACATAGCGCATGCTGGCGATGGCATCGCGCACACGCTGCAAGGTCTCCGGGTTGAGCCGCTCGGGGTGGTTGATCGCCCGCGACACCGTCATCGCAGACACGCCCGCAGCGCGGGCTACATCTTGGATCTTGGACGGTCGGTTGCTGGCTTGCACGGGCTGGTGGGGAAGGTGGCTGAAAGTGCCGCTATCGTAGTCCATGCTAGGGATCCTCTGCAAAACCCTCGCGCAATGGGATGGGCGCGGACCGGGAGGAGACGCAAGGCGTCTTTTGCAGTCAGTAGCGGCTATTGACAAGAAAGACAACGCAGCGGATCGTCCGAATCCGCGGTCAGACCAGGGCAGGGAGTTATGCAGAAGATCCCTGGGTGCTGCGGGGCGGTGCAGCGGGATTTGGTCGGTATTTGGACGATATTGGAGTGGTGGTAGTCGTTCGGTGCCAATAGCCATCACTCCATGGTTTGATGGCTGGGCATCCCCCCGCCCTGTAGGTTCTTATTGATCTTGCAAATTCGTGTCCTCTTAGATCGAGGATATTTTCAGAATCAGTGAGAACGGTTGATCCAGCCAGTCTCACACTTTTGCGAAGATCCTGCAGACCAAGCCAGGAGTGATCTGTGGACGGAACAACCTGCCTCGGTTCCACGTACACCAAGTCATGCAGCCAACAGGCTGCGCTCCTTTGTGGCGGGGGCCATGTACCCGATGGCGTGTGCATGCGCACCCGGTTGTAAAAGCCCTCGATCCAGTCCGCGTTGTCCAATCGTGCCTGAGCCCGGGTGTCATAGCGTACCTGGTAGATCCGCTCGCCTTTGAGTGTTTTGAAGAAACTCTCGATGGCCGCGCTATCCCAACAATTCGCCCGTCTGCTCATCGACATTGCGATGCCAAAGTCGCCCGCCAAGCGCTGGTAATCATGGCTTGCATATTGACTTCCACGATCTTTATGCACCAATAGTCCCGGCCTTGGCTTGCGCTGCCCGTACGCCAATTGCAAGGCCGGGCACACCAGTTTTGCATCCATCCCTTCTGACATCGATCAGCCAACGATTCTGCGGCTCGCCAGATCCATCACCACGGCAAGGTACAGGCAACCCTCGCCAGTCGCTATATAGGAGATGTCGCCGGCCCATGCTTGGTTAAGCTGCCGGCCGTTAAAGCGTCGCTGCAGAATGTTGGCGGCACCGGCTGCGGGTGATCAGAATCGGTGGTGATCACATACGCCCGGCGGTACACCGGAGGCAGCGCTTGGCGCTAAAGACTTTGGCGCACCCGGTCGGCGCTTATGCATTGGCCGTCGCTTCTCGCAATATTTCCACGTCCAGTTTCGCGCCGGCCGACTCCCGGCTCAGTCGGCTGTTTTCGGCCTCCGGCTCGCTCACATGCCAGCGCGTGGGCACCGCTGCAGAGCCCAACGTCCATATCAGGTACGTTTTTAGCGGCGGCGACAAAACGTCGCGTCCAGTTACCAGTTACTTAGCGTCGGAACTGGTACACCTGATCGGCGCGCCGCGTAATGGCCGCTAACAGATTCGGACAGCCTGGCGCCTCAACTTTGAATTCTTCCGTGTACAGCCGCCTGGGCAGTTTGCTAATTTGCATCTCGATTCTCTATACAGCTGAAGTTATCAACTTTTTGCTGTACGTGAAATCGAGGCAGGGTCAGTGTGACTCGATGAGCGTCACCAGCTCATGCCAGGGAACGGCTAATCCATCTCATCGAGGAACTCACGCTTGCGCGTGCGTTTGGACTATTTCTTGGATCCGGTAGCCAGGCTCATTTGCTTCATGTGTGGATCATCCTATGCGATGGGGCAGGCTGCGAGTTTTGCAGAGTTTCCTCAGTACTCCTATGGTTGGCCAGTCATACAGAGGGTGGTTAGATCTCCATTTCGGCAACTCGCTCTGGCAAGCCATTAAAGGCCCCGCTCTTGGATGCAAGGAAGCGTACATCTAATCCTCCCTGTCTTGTAGCCACCTGGAGGTTGCTATATCGGCATATCGGAATCTCTTTATTGTCCTTAAAGCGGCGATCAGGTGTACCGTTGTTGTTCACAAAGCGCCAAGTATTGCCTACGATGGTCGCATCCCTAGGAACGACGCCGTCTTCGTGGAATCTTGTATCAGCTACATCAAGGAACAGGTTCTTGTACTCCACTGCTCCAACACCGTTTTTTTGGAACAGTAGAACTCTGTCAGGGCAGAAAGCAATAGTTGTTGTATCCGATGAAATCTGTGGAATTGCTACATTCGCGCTCACACCGGGCATATCACCAAACGTCACAGAACCTGTTACCAGTGATACCCCTTGGCCGGCGCCGCCTGTGTAGCGCGTATCTAGATACTGTGCCGTTGACTTAATAGCTTGCAACTTGCTCACACCAGACAAGCTGCGGATTTCATTGCACAGATTCTCGAATCGCGCTTCAGCTCTATCATCCAGATCAAAGAACAGAACCGCGGTCTTCTTAGCTACATCATTGAGATGGACCCAGTACGTGAATGCACAGCCAATGAAAAAAACGATCCACGAAATAAATGAGGGTAATGCCGAGGCAACAAATCCGATCCAAACGGCGGCAGAGGCAAATGCGGCTACCGGCCACGTCGACGACTTGTTCCTTTGCTCATTGAGCATGGACAGTAATGTTTGGTCTGTGCAATCGCTGAGCTGTAGCACGCACTGATCATCGTGCGTCTGCTGTGAGACGATATTCGGGTCATATGGCGTGTACGATTCTGAGATCGGCTTATCCAGTGGAACTGAAGGAGATGCGGTGTTCCCATACTGCTTTTTAGGCGTGGACTTCAACGGTAGTGATTGTCGATACCGAAACCCGTAAGCACCCCCACCTATGTAGGCCCCACGGGGTCCAATGCCGATGCGAAGACCTGGAATACCAGCCGAGACACCAATACCTCGACCCGAAAAATTAAATCGAAGTGCGCCTACCTTCACACTTTTGGCGAACGTAACTCCCATTGTGATTCCTCCTTTTAAGGTGGATTGTCGCATCTGGTTACAGAATTGTCACCTTTTATGCTATTGGTTTCTAAGAAAACATTTCATCTCTCACCCATCTCGCCTCAATTGGCTGTGTCATAGTGGGTAGTCCAATCTGACCGGCAGTTAACTACAAAGTACGATCTCATTTCCCATGCCCGAATGGCCTCAACGGGCCGATCTTGGGCCGTCAAGAAGGACCGCTCATGCGTGTACGCGGTTTATCGCGTTGCTCCATCCTGCGACAGACCGCTTACACAGTTAAAAGCAGTCCATTGCAGGAACAGCTCCAAGGGCTGATACTGGCCGTGTGCCGCCATCGTGCCTTCGCATTGACCCTGCGCAACAGCAGCCTCACGGGCCCGCGTAAGACCGGAAGCCGCCCCGGCCCCCTCTGGTTGAGCCCAAAGCGCCCCGAGTTCAAACTTCAGTGAGAGAAATTCAAAGCTCGCGGAGACCTGACAGTCGGTTTTCAATTTGCATGCAGTGAGAAAATTGCTAGATCACTGAGAACCGACACGCCCGTACTCCACGATCTCTCCATGAAGACCGCCACCATCCCTTCCATTTGCGTGGAGCCCGCTTTCCTGAACGAGGTGGAGCGTGCCTTGGTTCCGAACGAAAGCCTGGCGTCTTTTGTCGAGACCGCTGTCCGCCATGAGATCCAGCGGCGGCAAGCACAGGCTGGATGGCTGCAGCGGGGGGGCGGCCGCCACGCGGCACCATAGCGCTGCTGCAGGCATCCCTGCAGAAGTAGTAATCGCCCGCCTGGAGGCCAAGCTGGCTGCTGCCAGGCAGCGCAAATGAACCGGTGACCCGCAAGATTGGGCGCGGCCGGCGGGCTGCCGGGTCTCGCCGAGGGGCATGGGACGGACCTCAAACTGCTTCGTTGGCATGGTTATGAATGATAATCAATCTCATTTGATGCTAGACTCGCTCCCAGTGATTTGCCTGACCACCTTCCAACCCGCCATAAGCGCCACCATGACCACTCTGCATGCCGCCACCAGCGCCCGCCGTACCTTGCAACTCCGCCGCCCCGCTGTGCCACAGCCGCAGGACGCAGCTGATACGCCCGCTGCCTGCGAGGCCGGGTCCCACGCTGCCGAGCCCCTGACCATCGCGCTGCAGCCCCGGCCGCTGAACGATGCCAACCTGCAGGTGCGCAGCGTTGACAGCGCCAGCCTGCTGGCCGGCCACAAGACCGTGCAGATTGCCCATAACGGCTCCGTCTACACCCTGCAGGCCACCAAGCTGGGCAAGCTGATTCTGACCAAGTAAAGGGCCTCACGCCTCTGATAAAAAACAGCCCGCTGGCATGCACGTGCCAGCGGGCTGTGGTGTTGGTGGGCCCTGGCCACAGCCAGAGCCTTGGTGGTGATCAGAACGACACGGTGGCCGACAGGCGGTAGGTGCGCGGCGCGCCGGGCATCACAAAGCCATCGTTGAACATGCCGATCCAGTAGTTCTTGTTGGTCAGGTTCTCCACACTGGCGTTGAAGCGCACAGGCGTTGATCCGAACTTGGTGGCATAGCGGGCCATCGCATCGATGCGGTTCCACGATGGCACCTTGAGGCGGTTGCCCGAATCGGCCCATTGCGAGCCGGTGTGGAACAGGCGCCCGCCCACCGACAGGCCTTGCACGGGGGTGTCCCAGTCCAGCCCGATGCGGGTGCGCAGCTTGGGCACGCCGTAGTTCTCCAGCCCGGTGTTGATCTGCTTGGATTGGATGTATTCCACTCCGCCCAGCAAGGCCACCGTCTCGCTCAGCTTGCCAAAGGCGCTCCATTCCAGGCCGCGCAAGCGCTGCTCACCATCGAGCACCTGGAAGTTGGCGCTGTTCGTCACGATCGACGGCTTCTTGATCTGGAATGCGCTGACGGTGTGGGTGGTCTCGCCCGCCTGCAGCTTCACCCCCACTTCGCCCTGCTTGGTCTGCATGGGGGCCAGCGTGTCACCGGTATTCGCATAGCCCGCGCCCACGGTGCGGCCGGGCTCCAGGCCTTCGGTGTAGTTGGCAAACAGCGCGATGTGGTCACCCCAGGGGCGCACCACGGCAGCCACCATCGGCGAGACGCGGTTTTCGCTGTAGTTGGAGGCAACGCCATTGACCAGCGGGGTCTTCACCGTCTGGTGGCGCAGGCCCAGGGTCAGCAGCAGTTTTTCCTCCCAGAAGCCCATCGTGTCGGCAATCGCGAACGAGCGGAATTCGTTCTCCGTCGTGTAGTCCTTCCAGGTTGGCGCGGCCGGGAAGGTCGGCTCGGCTGGCCGGTACATATTGGTGGTGTAGCAGTAGTTGCAGGCGGTGTTGACTGTGCCTTCCTTGTGCTTGAGGATGTTGAAGGACAGCTGCAGGCGGTGCTGCACGCTGCCAGTGCCGAACTTGCCGATGACGCCCGCCTCGGCGGTGCGGCGCTCCGACTGGGTGTGTACGTTGTAGATCGCGCCGCGCGTGGTGCCGTCAGCGCCGGTCACGATGGCGCGCGTGCCAAACAGCAGGCCCTGGCCTTCGGCCTCCGAGCCGCCGGCCGCCACATAGCCTTGCCAGGTTTTGTTGAAATCGAACTCCGCCCGCGCCAGCAAGCCGCTGTTGTCGTACTTGCCATGCGTGCCCTTGAACAGGTTCACATCGCCGTCGGGCGGCGACAGCAGGTAACCCACACCGGGGATGGCCGCACTGCCCAGAAAGCTGAACATGCCGGGGCTGCCACCGTCGATCTTGTTGACACTGTTGTACACATCCAGGTAGAGGCGGTAGTGGTCGCCCAGGTAATCGAGGCCCAGCGCGCCGACATTGCGTTTCTGCCTTTCGTCCTCGGCACCCATATCGCCCGATCCGTAAACGCCATTGAAACGCAGGCCCAGGCGCTGCTCCGGCCCAAAGCGCTTGCCCACATCGGCATGCAGCTGGTAATAGGAATCGGAGACATAGGTGGCGGTCAGGTCGGCAATCGGCTGGGCCAGTGCGCGCTTGGTCACCATATTGACCGAGCCTGCCACGCTGGCCAGCGGCGGCATGCCGGACAGCAGCACATTGGGGCCGCGCATCACCTCGACCCGCTCAAACATCTCGATCGGCACCGAGTTGGCCGGCGCAATGCCGTAGAGCCCATTGGTCGCTATGTCCATCGCCGTCACATCCAGCCCGCGCAGGTTGAAGTTCTGCAGCAAGTGGCCCTTGTTGGTCGTGAAGACCACCGCCGCATCGTTCTCCAGCACATCCTGCAGCGACAGCGCCGACCAGTCCTCGGCCAGCTCGCGGGTATAGGCATTGACATGGACCGGCGCTTCCATGATCGAGGTCGCCCCCAGAATGCCCAGCCGCGCACCCTTGGCCGCCTTGCGGCCGGGGGCCAGCGCGGGCAGGTCTTCGCGCTCATAGCGGTCGCGCACGGTTACCTGGGGCAGGTTGACCGGGGCGTTGGCGGTTGCTTCGGCAGCACTGCCGGCCGCCGGTGTTGCCTCGGCAGGCTGGGCTTGTTGGGCGGAGGCGCTGGTAGCGGCGGCTGCCGCCATCAAGGCCATCACGATCAGGTTGGATTGGTGTCGAGGTTGGTGGTGCTGTGACATGAGAGTGACGATGCTGTAGAAAATAAACAAGAATCATTCTCAATCGTATTCATCAACTGCTACGTCTGCAACTTTTTGTTGTATTTAAGGTATCTGCTGAGTGGATGCCTTGAATGCGGAAGCGCTTAGCAGACGGGATAGTTTCTGTAAGGCTAGGGAGGGGATAGCTGCATATACTGCCTCGTATACCAGGAGACCTCATTGAATAAATCGACCTATCTCCGCGCTACTGTCACGGCCTCCGTGCTGGCTTTATCGTGCACTGTTGCTTGGGCTGCGCGCAGTTTTACCCCCCAGGCAGGCACCTGGGCAGTTACCGAAGAACTGGATGGCAAACCAGGTCGGGGCCTGGCCATTGATGTGCAAGGCAATACCTTCTTCATGCAGGTGTTTGGCTACGAGAAGAATGGCGATGCCACTTTTTATACAGCTACAGCGCAGATGGATGGAACAACCGTCACTGCACCCCTCTTGCGCTACAAGGCTGGCCGCAGTTTTGGCGGCAGCGCGCAGGATGCGGTGGAAGATGGATCGCCAGGCATGGTGACCGTTTCTTTCTCGAATGGCATCTTGGGGTCGATCCGTTTCCCTGGGGAGGAAGAGAAGCGCATCGAGCGTTTTCTGATCAACGATCCCGATTTTGATGATGCGGTAATGACTCCCAGGCGCAATCTGATGAATATTGGTAAAACAGGCCAATGGCTGATTTTTGACCAGGACGAGAATTTTGTGGACTCACTAGGAGTAACGCTGAAGAGAGGTGAGGGGAAAAACTACCAACTTTCTATCTGGTCACGCTCCGGAAGCTCACAGTCAACCTACGCTTGTCACCGTCTGTCGGGGCCGCAGTCTTTTAGCTGCCAGGCGGTTGTTGCGCAAGGGGTGGTTGGCCTTTATCCCGAGTTGAAGTTCAGATTGGTAGGGCCAGAGGTGGTCGGTGAGTTCAGGAGCAGCAGTGGCAATACGCTGGAAATTGTCGGTGTTCAGAGTGCAATGGGCTTCGTCGGTGGAGCCGTGAGCTTGTGTGGGCATTACGACTATGCGTATATGCCTTCAGGGTGTGATCAATGGAACATGCCGGCCAACGGCACCTGGGTCTTTTCAGATGAGTTGACGGGTAAGCCTGGGCGCGGCATCAGTGTGGACATGCAGGACAAAGTGGCAATCCTGCAGATATTCAACTACCTGCCCGATGGCCGCGCCACCTTTCATATGGGCAGTGCGGTGGTTGGCTTTAATCCTCTGACTGGGACTATAAATAGCGGTAAGGTTCCCATTCAGCGCTACCAGGGGGGGCGGTACTTTGGGGGGCCAAATGCTGCCGCAGTACCGGTACACAACGCAAAAGACGTGGGAGATGTTGTGATCAGCTTCTCCCGCAAAGGCGAGGATCAGGATACCCGCTATATCGAAGGGACACTCAAGCTCCCTTATCAAGACGCCAAGTCACTGAAACGACTGGATTTGCAAGGCATGACACTGTTCAGTCGCTTTACCGGCGAGTGGGTGATGACCTTTTTGAATGCCACGCCCATATATAGGCCGATCACGAGAGCCGTCCGCTTTTCATCCGTCAATGAAACCTCGGCCATCAGTGACGATGGCATGGTGCAATGCGCTAAAGATGTTGAGGAATGGCACCCCTATATCTGTAACCTCTATGTTGATGCGACAAGAACCGTCGTACTAGGCACGCTGCGCGGGGTGTTCAATGGCTTTACGCATGATAGGGATGCCATCCAGTGGAAGGACCAGTTTGGTAACAGGCGTGGTGTGGGAAAGATTGCCAGCGAGTAATGTACCTGGTTGGCCAGATGCTGCTTGGGGGCACGCGGCACCTGGTCAAGCCTGCGTAGAGCCCGGGCAGTGGGCTCTGCAGCATTGGCTGAGACAAGGCGAAAACCGAGCGCAGGTCAGCTGCGCTTCTTCCGCGTATCCGGCAAGAACGCCGTCGCCAGCCCCAGCAGCGGCAAGAACGAGGTCAGGCCATAGACCCAGACGATGCCATGCGCATCGGCCAGCTCTCCCAGACCTGCGGCACCGACGCCGCCCATGCCAAACATCAGCCCAAACATCAAGCCAGAAACCAGTCCCACACGGCCGGGCAAGGCCTCTTGCGCGTAGACCACCAGCGCGGCAAAGGCCGACGACATCACCAGGCCGACGACGATGGCGAGCACAGCGGTCCACACCAGGGCCACATAGGGCAGGGCCAGCGCAAACGGCGCCACGCCCAGGAACGAGATCCAGATAACGGCCTTGCGGCCGATGCCAGTTCGCCGAATGACAGTCATTCACGGTCACGGTGGCTACATCGCCAGCCGCCGCTTATGATGGCCCTTCACTCCAACGCAAGGACGGCCCCCATGACCCAGATTGCCCATCTTCGTGACGCCATGGCAGCGAGCCAGCTGCTCAACGACGTGCAGGCCGACGACGGCTTTGTGGTTGGCAGCGTGCACTTCCAGGCGGCCGGTGCCGATATCCATGTCAATGTCGACCCGGAGCTGGCCGACAACCCCGAGATGGATGTGGAGGCCCTGATCGCCAATACCCAGCGTTTTCTGGCCATGCCGGCCGACGACTGGAAGCGGCTGATCAACGATATTGCGGTGGAGGTGGAAGAGGCCGTGGAAGAAGACGAGGTCGAAGAGCCTACCGACCTGCGCGATGACCTGAGCCTGCATTCGGTGGCCGTGTTCGCCGATGCCGTGCTGCTGTCCTTTGTCGCGCCCAAGCAGTTTCCGCAGTGCTGGGTACGCGCGCAGCTGTGCGAAGAACTGGCGCTGGAAGATATCTCCATCGACGAGAACGACGGTGTGGAGACCATCGAATTCAAGTCGCTCGATGACCTGCTGGACAACCTGAGCGCCAACAACGACAAGTAGCGCCCAGGCGCATAGCAGCACTCACTTCACGTTGAGGGCTGTTGGTTTGTCCTTGGTCGCGAATCAGGCAGCCGACGGCGCGGGCCCAAAAAATGCCGGCACCCGCTTGACCAGCTCCTCAGCTGCCTCCCAGAACTGTTCGTCCAGTTCCTCGATCTGGTCCGACAGCGCACCGGCCACGGCGCGGTACACATCATCGATGCTGTGGACCTCTTCGGACTGAGCGATGGGGCCCACCAGCCGCCAGAACTCCGTCACCACATCGAGCGTCGCGCGGGCCTGAATCTCCGCCAGCGCGGCCAGCACCATCTCCATCTCCGCGATGCCCCAGTTGCCCAGAAACTGCAGCAGCCCGCCGTTATAGCCATCGGCCACCAGGCGCCACAACGCCACCAGTGCCCGGCTGCGGTGAGGGAGCTGGTCTGTCTTCCAGTCCAAGGCCTTCAGCTCCGCCAGCGCCGCTTCAAACAGTGCATCCTGCTCCAGCATCCAGACATGGAGCGCGCCATCGGCACAGGTCTGGCCGGCGCCGGGCCAGTTGACACCGCGCCGGTCGGCAGTAGCCACCCATTGCGACCGTTCTCGCGCGTTCATCGCGACTACCTTGGGCCCCACCCAGGACAGCGGTGCGGCCAGTTGGCGGCCATCGTCCAGCAGCAGCAATACCCGCTTGTCTTCAAAAATCACATCGGCGATCGGAGACCCGACGACGGCCTGGCCGTTGCGCTGCATGGTTTGCCTTTCCGGGGCCAGAGTTGGCCCACCACCGGCGAGTATAAAAAAAGAACCGCCTCCCGAAGGAAGCGGTTCGCGGCCGGCATTACGGGCTGGCCGGCCCGTACCGCAGGGCGATCACTGTCCGCGTTGGCGGCGGCGCAGCGCGAAGGCGCCAATACCTGCGCTCAAGCTGCCCAGCAGGGCCAACGCGGCCAGATCGAGGGCCGGCACGGGCGTCGCAGCGCCCGGCGTGGCCACCGCGCTGCTGGCGGTCGCGCTGTTGTTGGCGGGGGTCGGGTCATCAACGCCTGCGGGGGCGGCGATGCTGGCGGTGCTGGTCAGCGAACCCGATGCAGTGGCGGCCACCTTGGCGGTCACCGTGTAGGTCACGGTGGCGCCCACCGGCAGGTTCACCGTGTCGCTGATATTGCCGCTGCCCGATGCGGCGCAGGTGCCGCCGCCCGCTCCGGCGCAGGTCCACGTGGCGCCGGTCAATGCCGCTGGCAGCGTGGCGGTCACCGTGGCACCGGTGGCATCCGTTGGGCCGGCATTGCTTGCAGTGATGGTGTAGGTCACCGTGGCACCGGGGGCCACACTGGTGGAGGCACTGGTGTTGGTGATGGACAGGTCCGCAGCCGGTGGCTCGCCGGTGCAGGCAGCGGTTACATAAAAGTCGGCAATGGCACCTAAGGCACAGGTGCCTCCTGCGCAGCTGTTGGCATTTTGCCCCCCATCTACCATAAAGCCGATGGTGTTCTGACCACGCTCAAAGCCGGGAATAGCAGGCGTTGTCAAAGACGTAAAAGCTCCGTAGCCATTGGATAGATAGGTCCCACCAAAGGATTCGGTGCCACTTGCCGGCTTCACATAGACAGAGTTTCCGTAGTCATCGAAGGCGAAGCGTCCATCCAGTTTGATGCTGGCCAGATCGACGTTGGTCCCCACACTGATGGACTGGTTCATGACAAACGTGGATCCGTCCACCCCGCCATTGGACTGCCCAGTGGCAGCTGGATAGGGTACGCCCGGAATATCCGTGCTGGCAGGATCGGTGGTGCCAGGGCTGATCCATCGGGCAGTGGTGGCCTCGGACAGCGTGCCAGGGTTGAAATAGCTGCGGTAGCGGTAGCTGTCATACAGCGGCAGGTCCACATTTTCCAAAGCACCGGCGTTGGTGCGCTTCGTCCATTTCCAGTCGCGTGCATTGGTGGTGAACGGGCCCACGCGCACTTCATCGCCGGCCTGGCTGCCTGCGGGGCAGGCCAGAATGGTGGTGGGCTGAGGAGCGGGTTCGGCCGCGCAATCGGCGGTGATCTCAATATCGGCCATCAGACCGGTGGGATTGCTTTGCGAAGTGGTGGGGGCCGAAAAAGTGTTCTGTACCGCAAAACCAAGGGTGTTGTCGCCGTAGTAAAAGCCCAGGCCTACCTGGCTGCCATCCTCATTCACGATCCCTGGCGCAGCGTAGGAGCCGCCCAGGTTCTGCGTTCTCAGCCAGTCGGTAGCGCCTGATGGCGGGGTGGCAGGGCGCACCACCAACTGCGTATTGTCGTCAAAGCCGCCCGCACCCCGGATACGAATAGTGGACAGGTTCACGTTGCTGGCGATATTGATGGGCTCGTTGTAGATAAAGGTCACGCGGCCCGCAACCCACGCTCCGTTGTCGGTATCGCCGTTGGTAATCACGGCCGGATAGGTGCCACTGCCGGTATTGCCACCGTTGGCAGCGCCATCCACAAACGAAGAATCACCAAAGGACAACCACTTGCCCGCAAATGGCTGGCCATTGAGCGAGCCGGAGCTGGTTCCATGCGTCTGGGTGGCGGGATCAAACCAGCCGTTCCATTTGTAGTCATCACGGATGGTTGCGGGTGCGCCAGTGGGAGCGCTCACATAGCGTGCGTCGGTGGACCAGTTCGCCACATTGGCGGTGCTGACCCGCAATGGCGTGCCGCAGGCCAGCGTGGCCGCCTGCACGCTGCTGGCAGCGGCAAGCGCCAGTACCGACACCGCAAAAAATGCAGTTTGTTTATTCATTGCTCTCATCTATAAAACTCCATCGCCAGGACAAGTAAACGGAAACTTGCCGCTCCATATCAATTCAAACAATCATCGATATGTGATCATTTAAAATGTCTATCGAGCGTGTAGATATGCATAAATGCATCCCAATCTAGCATTTAAATCTGGAATGTTTTTTTGTTTAAATCTAAATCAATTTGGTTTCTTGCCACATTTTTGATTATTGCTATTTAATTATTCGATGGGTGACTGTCTCTGATTGTAATTTTTAAAATAGTAATGTTAGTGGCCTGACTCCCTCTATATTGACCGCGAATCGCTGCACCTCTTCTGATTTGCCGGTCAGCCACCCCCTCCCGCCAGTGCATGGCTCGCCGGTGTGCACTCGCCTCGCTTTCGTCGCTTTCGTCGTTTTCGCTATTGAGACCGCCATGATTAATCGGCCATCTGCTGAAAAGGTGGTGGTTATTATGTGCCGAACCGGTTTTGTGTGCGCCATCGCATGGCGCTGAAATGGGATGGATTCGAATCTAGCGCAGGGGTTGGAGACTCAGATATTGATTTCAGAGGATGGCTGTAGTTGTAGCCATGGTTCTGTAAAAACATATATGAGTAATAGCGCGGGCAAAATACCCCATGTACTGATCGTTGACCGTGATTTGCAGCAGCTTCGTCCTTTGGTCGCGGCGCTTCGCAGTATTCCTTATGACATCACCGTGCTGGAGCATGAAAATCAGGCCTATAGCCGTGCGCAGTACCAGCTGCCAGATCTGATCGTGTTGGATCTGCGATTGCCGGAGCGCCAGGGCCTCAAAGTCGCTCGTATGCTGAAGGAAAACCCCGCGACCGCCCACATACCCCTTATTTTTCTGTCATCGCTTTATGAAGAAAACGACCGGGTCATGGGGCTCAGGGCCGGGGCGGTGGATTACATCCTCAAGCCCTACTATGTCGAGGAAGTCCAGGAGCGCATTCACATCCACATCACGTTGGCGCAAAAACGTGCGGCGGCTTTGCGCGATGCCAGCCCCACCGCGCCGCAGCCGGTGTCGGAGCTGCTGCCCGCCAACCTGACCATCAAGCAAATCGCGACGGAATTCATCCTGAGCCGTATCAGTGATTCGGCGCTCAAAGGCAGCGGTGTCGCGGCGACGCTGGGCTTGTCCATGCACCGCTTGAACATGGTGTTTGAAGCGGTCGACGGCATCACCGTGTTCGAGTTCATCCGCAACGAGCGCATGACCCGGGCAGCGCGCATGCTGGAGCAAACCACGCTGGGCGTTGCCGATATCGCGACCGAGGTGGGCTACCCGAACTCGGCCAATTTCTCGACCGAGTTCAAGAAGTTCTGGCAGAAGTCACCCAAGCAGTACCGTGTGGCCTGGCACCGCAGCGCTGCTGCCCAGCCGCCCGCCGAGGACAACCGGGATGGCGCCCCTGGCGACGGTTCAGCCTGAGCGGGGTGAGCCGCCGCGTGTTCCGGGATCGGCGTCCAGGGGCGCTTTTCAAGGGCGCGCTGCCGCAGCGGTGCAGCGCCGCTTGCGGCTGGCCGTTGAAGCCCGCTGATGGTTTGTTTGGTTTATTAGAAAAAGCTTTGCTTTTTTGCAAAAACCCCGTGCATCGCGTTGTCCGCCCGGTTGCTTGCCAGGTGGAAGGGGCTCGCAGTGAACGGCCTGACGTGTGCAGTGCAGCCAGCCCATAGCGCGCAAAAAAACGCCAGTCAGCGTTGCACTGGCTGGCGTGTCTCTGGCAGCGGCGCGCGGATCAGCGCTGCTTGCGTGCGCGTCCGATGCCGGTAACGCCCAGGCAGGCGGCCAGCAGCATCAGCGCCCACATGGACAGCGATGGAACCGGGGTGGGCACGGGGACCGCCGTGATGGTGATGTCCCGGCTCGCCTTGCTCGTCAGGCCCGAGCCGCTGACCAACGACGTTCCAGCTTCGGTCGGCTTGCCTTCCACGGGGCAGGTCACCACCGCGCCTTCGGGGATCGCAGAGGGCGATGTCCAGCTGCTGGCAGCGGGTACCGCTGGCGTCACGATGGTGCAGGCGCCTTGGCGGATGCCCGCTGGCAGGCCCGCGACCGTGCAAGCCGCATCGGGCTGGTCGGCACTGCCTTGGTTGGTGCAGGTAAAGCTGCCCTTGTAGGGCGTGCCGATGGTGCCGGTGGCTGGCAAACCGCCCAGCTCGATGGCGATGGCTGGGGCGCCCACGACCGTGATGTCCTGGCTCGCCAGGTTGTTGCGCAGGTCGCTGTCGCCGGTGGTGCCGGTCGTGCCGGTGGTGGTCGTCGTTTTCTTCACATTCGCCGGTGTGCCACCGACCGTGCAGGTCACCACCGCGCCTTGCGCTATCGGGTTGCCAGCGGTCCAGGCGCTGTTGTCCGGGCTCAGCGTGCAAGCCTGCACCTGGAGACCCTCTGGCAGCGCGCCGATGGTGCAGGTGGTGTCAGACAGCGCATCCGCATTGCCCCGGTTCGTGCAGCTGAATTGCCCCTGGTACGGCACACCCACGGTCGCCGTCGCCACAATGCCGCTCAGGTCGATGGCCAGATCCGGGGCCGTGACCGTCATCGTGACCAGCGACGTCGCGCATTTGGTCTGGTCGGGCGCCGCCAGGCACACCTGGTAGCTGAAGGTGTCGGTGCCGACAAAACCCGGGGCAGGCGTGTAGATGAACTGGCCAGGATGGGCGGGATCGGCCGCAATCGTGCCGCCGTGGGCAGACGACGCCTGTGGCGTCACCGAGCTGCCCGCTGGCGCATGGGGATCGTTGGCGGTCAGGTCCAATGGCGCAGAGGGCGTGTTGATGCGCGTGCTCGCGTTGTCGTCGGCGGTAGCCGGCGGATCGGCAAAAACATTCTTGATCTCGGTCGGCACCCAGCTGGGCGGCAGCCCCGTTTCAGCTGGCAGACCGGGCAGCTTTTCTGCCCGCACTGCGATGTTGTCCAGCTCAAAGCCCGCCCCCCAGAAACGGATCTTCTTGATCGTCGTGGAGCCGAATGCCGTGGTGTCCTTCAGCACATAGTTCAGATAGACATAGGGCTCACCGTTGTTGCCCTCGATAAAGGGATTGCCGTTGTACTGGGCGCGGCTGTAGGTGGTGGTACCGTCCAATGCCTTCATCGTGCGGTTGGAGGGCGAATTCAAAAACGCCATCAGACCGTCGGTGGTCATCGCCGTCAACACGTTGTCGTTCTCATCGAGCAACTCGACGTTGTTGCCGTTCGAGCCTGCCGACCACCAGAAGCCGACATAGCGCGCCGGGTTGGTCAACGTGACCGTGACACCTAACGGGTTGCCGGTCGTCCCTGCATTGAGAAAGTTGGAACCCCCGCTGCCCACTGCCGTACCGGTGCCTGCGCCGCCATATACATTGGCAGCGGCCACATTGGTGTTGCCGCCGGTGCCCACCTCGTACGTTCCGATGGCCCAGTTGCCGGACGTTTTCGCGCCCAGCGTCTCGCCGTTGAAGGTCTCGATGGTGTACGACTCGCCGTAAGTGTCTGACCAGGGCAGCGCGCCCTCGGGCACGGCGGCGTTGAGGGCTGCGTTGCGCACGGGCTGGGAAATGTAGAGGGTCAATTCACTGGCTTGGGCATTGCTCAGGCCCAGCGCTGCAACGCAGGCCAGGGACGAAGCCTGGCAAACTTTTCTGATAGAACGCATAAATTATTAAAAAGAGAGCACCCGGTGCTGATCGTTTATGTGTATCGATGTGGGCGAAAAAAACCCGCTCGCGCCGAGGCAGGCGAGCGATCGTCAATAGGTGCCAAAGGGGTGGGGTGGCCGAACCAGCGAGGCGCCGGATCCGGTTAAAAGCGGCATCACCAACACGGGGCTGGCGGGCGCCAGCGGCTATGCGCGAAGGGTGAGGCCCATCGAAAAAAGCAATTTTAAAACAAAAATCACATTTAATGACAAAATTTACACAAAGGTGTAAGGTGGACGGCTGCGCCCACCGGCACCATGCCGCTTCCCGATCGAGCCTGCGCGAACTGGCCATCCATCTGCTGGCGCTGGCCCAAGGCAAGGGTGCACAGGCATGACCAAAAACGCCCAGCCGCTACATGCAGACCTGGCTAAGCCATGCCATTTCTGCCGTGCTACAGTCATGGCGCTGCGCCGGTAAAGCGCAGCCGGGATTGGTCTCCCGTTGAATCCTCTGCGACGTAAGCCGTGGTCTCTGTTTCGCAGCGTCTGCGGCTTTCCGAACAACCTGGAATCCCTCATGACTCAGTCCTTCCCCGCGCGCATCTCTGCGCCCACCTCCCCCCTAGGCGAAACCGCCCACATCCAACGGCATGCCGACGCGCACCACGCGCGGAACTTGGCTGTACGCCCACTGCCTGCACGCCGCAACCTGTGGCTGATGGAGGCGTCCTCATGAACAGCACGGCCACAACCGCCGCGTATGCGGATGCCAGCTCGGATACCTCCCGCCTGGATACCGCCCATGCCGATGCCCTCCAGGCCATCGCAGGCCAGGGCGAGCCGCCTTTGGACATTCACGACATTTGCAGGCGCCGCAGGGCCAGCGGTTTGACGGAAGACCTGGCACTGACCGAGTGCGAAGCCCAAGCGATCAACACACGCTTGTATGGCATGAGTGCGATAGCGGCGCTGCTGGTGGGTGCCGATGAGGAGGGCGCATTCAAGCTGAGCCGGTGGCTGCAGGGCGGCTTGCACAGCGCTTTGTATGCCTTGACCGAGGATGCCCAGGCGGTGCTGCACCGTGCCCATGAGAAAGCTGCCGAGGCGCACAAAGCGAGCGCAGCATAAATCACAGCGCTGGGGATCCTCCGCAGACCACGCCGAGCCACACCGCTCTACATCCCCCAACGGAGCCAAGCTCTTTACGCTGGATGGAGGCGAGGCTGACTGGCCCTTGCCCATCCACCTGGTTCAGGGCGGGGGCCTCAGCACATCTGCTGGCGCAGTGGCTTAGAACTGGTATCGCGCAGTCAGCATCACATGGCGCGGCTCGCCATAGACATTGCTGGGGAACGTCGCCGTGCCGGACAAGGCGTTGTAGTAGGTCTTGTCAAACAGGTTGTTGATGTTCAGGCGCAGGTCCAGCTGTGGCGTGGCCTGCCAGCCGATCACCAGGTCGGCAATGGCATAGGCATGCTGGCGGATGTTAAAGGGCACGCCGCTGGTGGTGCCCTGGTTGTAGATGCCGCCCTGGCGGTAGACCGTGCCACCAATGCGCCAGCCCTGCAGCGCGCCCGCCAGGCGGTACATGGTCGAGAGCTTGAACAAATGCCGGGGCGTGTCGGTATCAAACAGCGCGCCCACATTGGCGGCATTAGCATCCTTGCGGTAGCGCGCAATGGCCACGGTGTAGCCGGCGCCCAGTTGCCAGTTGGGGGTGAGCGCGCCTTGCAGCTCCAGCTCCACGCCCTGGCTGCGCACCTCTCCAGCAGCGGCGTAGCAGGTGGTGGCGGGGTAGCTGGCGCACTGGGTCTGGTCGCTGGCGCGGTAGGCGCGGTTTTGCTGGTCCATGCGGAAGACGCTGGCCGACGCATTCAGGCTGCCGTTGAAGTACTCGCCCTTGATGCCCAGCTCATAGTTGCGGCCCACCACCGGGCTCAGCAACTGGTTGTTCGCATCCAGGTAGTTCTGCGGCTTGAAGATATCGGTGTAGCTGGCGTACAGCGCATGCTGGTCGTTCAGGTCGTAGACCAGGCCGGCGTACTTGCTCAGGCGGTGTTCGATCTCGTAGCGGTTGTGGGCGCTGACGGACGGCGTGTTCGCGGCAAAGTTGGGGTAGGTGTTGACGGTGTCCCGGTAGTCAAACCAGTCCACCCGGCCACCGACGATGAGCTTGAGGCGGTCGGCCAGGTTCAGCCGCGTGGTCGCATACAGGCTTTGCTGGGTGATCTTGGCGTCCATCCAGTCGCGCAGCGGAATCTGCGGGTCGGCCACGGCGCTGGGGTTGAAGTGGTGCAGATCGAGGTTGCTGTTGAGCACCAGGCCCTGGCGGCTGTTGCCATCAAAGTCGATATGGCGGTAGCTGGCGCCCAGCACCAGCGCATGCTGGCGGCCCAGCAGCGCAAAGGGGCCGTTGGCATACAGGTTGATGCTCGATTGCTTTTCCTGGTGCGCATTGCGCGCGCCCAGCTGGCTGTAGAGGCCGGTCGTCAGGTTGTGGCTCAGGTAGTGGCCTTGCATGTCCATCTCGGCCTGTGCGTAGTAGGCCGACAGCTGCAGGCGCCAGTCATTGTCAAAGCGGTGGTCCAGACCGAGGAACGCCGAGTTCGTGGTTTTGTCCCAGTGCTCCCAGTCATTGGCGTACGAGGTGGAGCGGGGCAGGCCCAGGTCGCTGCCATTGCTGGCCACCGGCAGGCCGGTAAAGCCGTTGCCATGCAGCTTGCTCTCCTGGTGCAGCGAGCTCAGGGTCAAGGTGGTGCGGGCGGTCAGGTCTTTTTCCACAATGCCGTACAAGGTCTGGCCCTGGCTGCTTTCGCCGCGTTTGTAGCTGCCGTAGTCCTGCGTGGCCGCCACCAGCCGGCCGCGCAGGCTGCCGTCGTCCGACAGCGGCCCAGCGGCATCGAGCTCGGCGCGGTAACGGTCCCAGCTGCCGGCGCTGACGCTCGCCGATATCTGCCGCTCGCGGGTGGGCCGCTTGCGCACCAGGTTGATCGCGGCTGACGGGTTGCCTGCCCCTTGCGACAGCCCGGTGGCGCCGCGCACGATCTCCACCCGGTCGTAAATGGCCATGTCGGTGGCCAGCAGGTCCTGCGACAGGTTGGAGCTGTCCAGGCTCACCGGCAGGCCGTCGTACATGATGTTGTCCACATACATGCCGCGCGCAAAGAACGACGCGCGCTCGGGCCCAAAGCGCCGGTAGGTCAGGCCGGGCGCTGTTTGCACCACATCATTGACCGTTGCCAGCCCCTGGTCCTGGATGCGCTCGCGGGTGACCACGGTCACCGCCTGCGGCGTCTCGCGCATCGACAGGTCCAGGCGCGTTGCCGTGCGCATGCTGCCTGTCGTGTACGACTGCGTGCCCTCGGTGCGGCCATCGCTGCTGCCCAGGCCTGGGGCCGTGCTGGTCACGGTGATCTGCGGCAAGGTGTAGCTGGCAGTTGCATCGGCGCTGGCTGCGGCAGCCGCTGGCGCGCTTGCCGTGCTGCCCGTGCTGCCCGTGCCAGTGGCCCGCAGCACATAGGCGCCATTGTCCAGCTGCACCGCCTGCAGGCCCGTGCCCGCCAGCAGCAGCGCCAGCGCATCGGCCACCGTGTGGCGGCCGCTCAGGCCTGCGGTCTGTTTGCCATCGCTTTGCGCTGCGGTAAAGCTCAGCATCGTGTTGGTGCTGCTGGCCAGCTGGCGCAGCGCAGGGCTCAAGGGGCCGGCGGGGATGCGCAGCTCGGCGGTGGCCGTGGCGGCGGTGTTGCTGCCTGTATGGGCGTTCGCTGTGCTGGGCTGCGCGCTCGCCAGGCCTGGCGCACCAGCGCTCAAGCCCAGCGCCATGGCCAGGCAGGCCAGCGC
>Ga0308165_1002477_pt1 | contig 21884 bp, 27 predicted proteins | sample PhyWR2_FD_201032 | JGI IMG/M metagenome (GOLD analysis project Ga0308165, IMG submission 201032) | Phyllosphere microbial communities from UC Gill Tract Community Farm, Albany, California, United States - DLSLW.R2 | ecosystem: Host-associated > Plants > Phyllosphere > Unclassified | place: USA... | reverse complement strand
GTCGGGCAGGATGTGCTGCTGCTCGGCAATCCACTGCTCGGTGGCCTTGAAGCCGCAACTGCTACAGGCCTTGGACTTGCAGCTCTGGCAGAAGAAGCGCGAGTGTGTGCAGTTCGGCGAGGCACAACAATAACGGCGAACGCCCATGAGGCAGGTGCCGCAGGCGAGCATGCGCTCGACGGCGAGTTTGGTCCAGTCACTGAGGGTGTCGCCGTGTTTATCCAGGTACTTGCTCCAGCCGTCGTCATGCTGGAACAGCAGCTTTGTGGGTCGCGGAATATACATTGTGCACAGTATAGAGGGCGGCAGGGAATGGGAAAAGAGGCTTGGTGTCAGCGTACTCACGTCGCAGACGTGCGGGTATTAGTGCGGGGCGATCAGCCTGCCCTGACGTTGATGTGAGGCTGGGTCTTAAAGACGGTTGAGGCAGCAACGCTGCCGTGCTCGTACCGAAGGTGCGCTACGTTCAGCCATCATTTTTTCGATATTGCGCAGGCTGAGGGCATAAGCCCGATACCGCGAACACATTGCGCAATGATATCGATGGGGTAATGCAGGCGTTTAAAGCATTTAGGATCAGAGGTATTAATAGACAACATTACGAAAAAACATCAAGTTACCTGACACCACATTAACACGATAGAGCCAAACTTGGCTTTCTGCGGATTGTGTTGTTATGAATGTTGCTGGAAAAACAAAAAATAGCAACTATATTTACCTATTATATGATAATTAGTCGCTTGTCTATTTTAACCCCAAAACGCTATAGTCAGTTTAACGCTAATAAAACTCCTTTAATAACATTCTGAGGTGAAAATAAATGAATAAAAAAAACAAAGCTGATATTGAAATCATAAATTACTTTAGTGATGCCGGTATAACGTTAAAAAATGAATTCGAGTTATTAGGTTTGATTGTTGCTGAGATGTTTCAAAATGGCAAGCCAATAAATAAATCGCGTATAATATCAGTGGTTTATAATAATTTTGAATCGGAAGATAAAGAAGAAATTAAGCACTATTATAGAAAGTTGCTCGGTTTCCTTTTGTGAAAAAGCCTATGCCTACCGGCTAGGTTGTGTAACTAAAAGATAGGGTTTGGGGAGGGGCTCTCATTTAACGAATGCCTATAAGGTTTGGAGTAATTATGAATAGGATTACGCGCCGAAAAATACAAGAAGAAAAAATCAGTCGCACAAAACCGGTTGTGGAGCATATAACCATGTTGCGATCCTCATGGTTACTTAAAATATTTGGTTATTTATTAATGGCTTGCATTGTGATGTTGGCGCTGTTAGGCGTATTTTCAAATGGGGTTTTGAGTGAAAATGAGATTATCAGCAATGACGCTTCTCTAAAGGTAAATTTTGATCGATTTGTGAGAAATGGTACGCAGACACAATGGAAAATACAGATTAAAAGCAAGAGTAATCAACCGGTTATTTTGAGTGTTTCACCAGAGTTAATCGATTATTATTTAATGGAAAATATACAACCCCAGTCAGTGTTTATCACATATTTTAAGGATGAGGTTATATTTACCCTCCCTAGCGGCGGTGAGCAAAAATGGCATGCATTTAGTTTTGTTTTACGACCAAAGAAATGGGGGGAATTTCGTGCAAGTATTGGTGATCAGGGCGGAGAGCATATCATAATCAAGCAATGGATATATCCATAGGAGGAAAATATGGAAATCGTCATTCGTACTTTGGCTATTTATTTTGCTTTATATATTGTTCTGAAAATTGCAGGCAATCGCACATTGCTGCGTATGACATCATTTGATTTTATTCTGCTTCTCATCATTAGCGAAGCAACACAGCAAGCCATGTTACCGGATGATTTATCGGTCACTTCCGCAATTATTGCAATTGTCACACTTTTCAGTATAGATATCATTTTTTCACTTATCAAAACCTATATTCCTTTTTTAGATAAATTTCTCGATGGCTCACCGGTAATTTTGATAGAGAATGGCAAGATCCTCCATTGGCGTTTAAAAAAGCTTCATTTAACAGTGGATGATCTCATGGAGATAGCTAGGAATAAGCAAGGCATCGAGAGAGTATATCAGATTAAATTTGCAATCATGGAAAAAAATGGAGATGTATCAATTATTAAAAAAGAACAGAAGTAACTTTGTATCATATGAAAAATTTATTAGGAATTTTCCTAATGTTTTAGTTTTTGGTGATTTGTGGGTGTCATAATACAATGAGGAACTATAATTATTTAATGAACATGTAAATGTTCATCACTCAAGTAATTAAACCTTAATTGGAGTATTAATATGTTAATTAAATCTCTAAATGATCTTTTCATACACGCGCTTTCCGATGTGTACAGCGCAGAGAAACAACTCATTAAAGCATTACCCAAATTAGCTCGAGCTGCCGATCAGGAAGATCTGGTTAATGCTTTTAAAAACCACCTTGAAGAAACGCAAGGACAATTAGAAAGACTAGATAAACTCGTTGAAAGCACCCCTGAAGTCAAAATCAAGCGAATAAAATGCTTGGCAATGGAAGGGTTGATAGAAGAAGGGCAGGAAATCATTGATGGTGTTGCCGCTGGATCGGTACGGGATGCGGGTTTGATCGCCGCTGCGCAAAAAGTGGAGCATTACGAGATTGCCACGTATGGCACGCTCTGTGCGTTGGCCGAAAAGTTAGGCTACACCACGGCGAAAAATCTGTTGGGTGAAACGCTGGAAGAAGAGAAAGAAACCGATAAGAAACTGACGCTGATCGCGGAAAAGAAAGTGAACAAACAAGCCGCCTAAAATTACCTTGGGCGTCATTTTTTGGCCGGTGTTTACCGGCCTTTTTTAATCTTAAAAAGAGGTTAAGCCATGCCGGAAAGACAATCAAGCAAAGATAAAGATCCTGCCTCTAAAAGTAAGTTGAAAGGGCCGCGTCCCTATCAAGGCTATATTATAGCCATAATTATAATCATTATCGCGATATTTTATAGCATTCTATATTGGTAACATAATGACAAGGATGTCAGCTTACCCTGAGTGCATCGCTCGATTTTGACCAAGTGTTTTCCCCGCATATAAGACAGGGGTGATTTTTACATTTTTTTAAAAAAACCGTGTGACTGCATTTAATGCAAGAGTAATAACCTGATGTGTTTATTTCGCGATGTTTTTCAGATAGGACTGAAGGTAGGATTGATAGGCCTGGCTTGACACTACTATCCGGATAAAAATAAACACTGAGATTCCCATCTATTTCCAATAGCGCAAGTTTTATTTGACCTAAGTGTTCGACACCCTTTTCTCTAAGTTCCATAATCAACTCATCAAAGGCATAGCTCTGCCTGTTGGCATTGTCAAAAATAAGTCTTCCGTTTTTAACCAATGTAACTGGTTTTCCTTCAAGCAGAATTTGATAATGTCTTTTCTTATTGATTAAAAAAGTGAAAAGTCGATAAAGGCCAATAATTACCGAAAAGGTCACCACCGCCGGTAATAGCGGCGAGTCCTCATTAAGGGCGACATCGCCGGCGGCTGAGCCCAGCGTAAGAATGATGATCATTTCGAATAGCGTCATTTGCTTGATGCCGCGCCTACCAATTAATCTTAAAAAGACATAGGCGACAAAAAAAGTAAACGTAGAACGTAATGCAACCTCTAATAAATAAGAATAGGGGTATGAATTAATTAATATTCTGCTCATATCGAAGACGTGCATAGTGATCTCCGGGATTGGGTGCTATCACCAGGAAATATAATTGCGGCTCCAAAAAAGTGGTGCAGTGGCCCGATCCAAGGTTACCGGGCCACAACGGGATTTAACCATTGACGATGATACCTCCATTGATATGCATGGTTTGCCCAGTCATATACGAGGAATCGTTGCATGCCAGGTAAACGTAAGCCGGTGCCAGTTCGCTGGGCTGGCCAGGGCGTTTCATGGGCGTATCAAGGCCGAATTTACCGACCTCCTCTGCGCTGAAGGTGGATGGGATCAGCGGTGTCCAGATGGGGCCGGGCGCGACGGCATTGACGCGAATGTTACGCTCGCTGAGTTTTAGCGCCAGCGAACGGGTGAAGGCGACAATGGCACCTTTAGTCGAAGAGTAGTCGATTAGCAGTGGATTGCCGTGGTAGGCGGTGACGGAAGAGGTGTTGATGATCGTACCTTCGGCTGGTAAGTGCTCCAGCGCAGCTAAAGACAGCGCTACCATGCTGAAAAAGTTGGTCTGGAAAGTTTGTTCCAACTGCTGCTCGGTGATCATTTCCGGTTCATCAACCGGATGTTGTTCACCAGCGTTGTTGACCAAAATATCCAACCTTCCAAACTTCTCCACGGTTTTATCGATAACTTCTCTCACAAAAATACGATCGCACAGATCGCCTTTGAGTAGCAAAATATCCCCGCCGTGTTTCTCCGCGCATCTCTGTGTTTCCTGCGCGTCATGCTCCTCATCGAGATAGACCACTGCGACTTTCGCGCCCTCCTTGACATAAGCGATCGCTATGGCGCGGCCGATGCCGCTGTCGCCCCCGGTAATGATGGCTACTTTACCGATGAGCTTGTCACTGGCGCGATACGTCGGATCGTCGTATTTTGGTGCGGGCGTCATTTCTTCTTCAAATCCCGGTTGACGGTCCTGGTGCTGAGCGGGTTGTTGTTCCTGTTTCATCGTTTTTCTCCAGATTTCAAAGGGTATAAAATGCCTGTTACGGCGCTATTTCTGCTGTTGATAGGGAATATCGGCGTCACTTTGTTGCTGTTCGGTTTTCAGCACGATGACGTTCCTTTGCCGATCGAACTCTTCTACCTGACAGCGAACACTTTCACCATTGACGTCGAAAATGATCACTTCCCCTTTGCCCAGCATGTTGAGTTCCCGGCTCAGCGCTGGTTCGCAGTCGCAATAAATGAGGATACTGCTCTTGCAACTTCCGTCCATGGGATGGGGGGGCGGCAGCACCTCTGCGCCTTCAACGACTTCGTTTCGGTATTTCACTATGTCAGTCATGAGAGTTGCCTCTGTCTAATACGATGCATTGAGCACACCTAAGTCACAGCAGCGACGTTATTTTTTGTTCAAATAGGCCTGCGTAATCGATGGGATATTTTCCATCAGCCAGTTCGCCATAGCCTGTTCTTGCTGCAAAATGGCCTCCAGCGACCGTTGCGTCTCAATGTCACCTAATTGTTGGGCGGCGGCGATGAGTGCTTTATATGAGGCGATTTCCAGATGTTCGAACACATAGGAACTAATGACGCCTTTGACGACTTCATCTTCCATAAATATGCCGCTTAGCGTCTGGCCAAACGCGGTTGCTTTGCCGGCGAAGTCTTTAAGTTCTGATGTCGAAGCATCCAGGCGTTGTATGCACGCTTTTAACTGAACCTGCTGTTGACGAGTCTCCTCGATATGCTCAATGATACGGTGTTGCAATGTCGGATAATCTTTGACCCGATCCTTCATGCCATCGAGCATGGTTTCCGCTTGTTTTTCCATTGCATGGGCGTCACGCAACCAATCGATAAAGTGTTCTCTAGAGTCGCTCATAATCGCTTCCTCTTGTTACAGTGAGAGTGTCGCCGAATAGCGTTATCTCTATTCGGTCATAGGCGTTGTCCGTTCAAGGAACGCCGGGTCATGCAGGCACCTTGGCAGCCTTGGCGCTGCGGCTCCACACTCGGTGATCCGCCAACGCTCCAATAAAGCGTTCCATCATGGTGGTTTTCACTGTGGGGGCTTCTATAATGCCGTCTTCAGCCGAGTCTTCCTGCCAGAGGGTTTTGAGCCGTGCGGCATCACCGCTCAGCCCAATGACTTTCAAATGCCGGTAGGCCTCCAGAAGGTAGTGTTTCGCCTCACCGCACTCCAGCAAGGCGGAACAAACGCCGTGCGGCACGATCACTGCATCCAGAGTTATTGATGGTGTCCCTACGAAGGTCGCATCAATCGGGATTGCTGAGCCGTCGCTGCCCACGACGTGGCCCAGAGTTTGTGCCAGAAGCTTGGCATGCACGCCGTGTTTCTTTAACTCCTTCAGGATGGCCAGCACGTCTGCCGACAGCGCATTCTCTGCCACTAACACCGCGACAATACGGCCTTTGACGCTGCCGCCAGGTAGCGCGTATAAACTCAGACTGGGATCGCGTTCGACGCCGTTGACTGCCCTGGGAGGCAACGTGTTTCTCAGTTCGTCGGATAAGGCGATGCCGAGGTTGAGTGCAACGCTTTCAGCCAACGCCGTATCAATGTGTGCCAGATGTTCCACTACGCGCTCTCGGATGTATGGCCGAGCGACCTTGCCGAGTTCGAAAGAGAACGCATCGACGATGTGTTGCTGTTCGATGGCGGTTTGGCTGAGCCAAAACAGCCGAGGATGGGCGTAATACTCTAGGAACGATGCGCTGCGTTCGCGTATTTTGTGCGCGTCAATACGCTCGGCGTAACTGGAGAAGCCGCCGCCCGCTGGCGCCGAGGCGGTTTCTCGCGGCCAGTTGTCATTGAGCGAGTTCGGGCTGAAATTAGCCGGGTTGGTGTCGATATCGATACGATGCATGCCGTCGCGTTGCAGATTATGGTAGGGGCAAGTAGGTCGGTTGATGGGGATCTCATGAAAATTTGGCCCGCCCAGGCGGCTGATTTGCGTATCGGTATAGGAAAAAAGACGCCCCTGCAGCAAAGGATCGTCCGTAAAATCAATACCAGGAACGATATGGCCGGGATGAAACGCCACCTGTTCTGTTTCCGCGAAGAAATTATCGGGATTGCGATTGAGCACCATTTTCCCGACCAGTTGTACCGGCACGAGTTCTTCGGGGATCAGCTTGGTGGCGTCTAGCAAGTCGAAATCAAATTTGAACTCGTCTTCCTCTGGGATAAGTTGCAAGCCCAATTGATACTCCGGATAATCACCAGCTTCGATCGCTTCCCACAGATCGCGGCGATGAAAGTCACTATCTTTGCCCGACAGCTTTTGCGCTTCGTCCCACAGCAAAGAGGCTTTGCCTGCGACCGGTTTCCAGTGGAAACGAACAAAAGTGGATTTGCCCTGTGCATTGATCAAACGAAACGTATGAATGCCAAAACCTTCCATTGTTCGATAACTGCGTGGAATGCCGCGATCGGACATGGCCCAAATCACGTTGTGCAAAGTTTCTGGTTGCAGAGAAACGTAGTCCCAAAAACTGTCGTGAGCGCTTGCACCTTGTGGTATTTCGTTATGCGGTTCCGGTTTGACGGCATGTACGAAATCCGGAAATTTAATGGCATCCTGAATAAAAAACACCGGCGTGTTGTTGCCGACCAGATCGAACACGCCTTGTTGAGTATAAAATTTTGTCGCCCAGCCACGGATGTCGCGCACCGTATCTGCCGAGCCTCGGGAGCCTTGCACCGTAGAAAATCGGACGAATACCGGCGTTTGCTGACCTTCGTGCTGTAAAAAGTCTGCCTTGGTGATCGCGGCCAGGCTTTTGTATAGCTCGAAGTAGCCGTGCGCCGCTGAACCGCGGGCATGCACAATGCGTTCAGGGATCCTTTCGTGGTCGAAATGTGTAATCTTCTCCCGCATAATAAAATCTTCAAGCAGCGTTGGCCCGCGTTCGCCCATTTTTAACGAATTTTGATCGTCAGAAATCTTGGTTCCCTGATTGGTGGTCAGCGGTTGATTTTTATCATATTTACGTTGAGATTCCAGCTGCCTGATTTTATCGCTCACCGTCGAGCTTTCCTTCATGCTGCCAGGTGCCGTCGGCTGTTTGCCTGGCGGAATGGGAGTACTGGGAGGTACGTGGGAGTTATCGGCAGGTGCAGTGTTTTTTAAATGCAACTGTCGATTGGTAAAATAATCATTATTTTTCTTTTCCAATGAGTGACTTATATGATTATTTCTCGGTGATGATTTTGGTGTTTTTTCGTCTTTCATCTCTTATTCCTATAAATTAATTAATAAAAATTACCGCATTAAGAATTTGTTATAAAGCGTAGTGCTAGTTTTTTATTTTTTCAAGCGAATCTGAAATTCTCAGCTTGCAGATATAACATCGACAAATGAAAGTTCTTAATTTTCAATATTCACATAGTTATGGTGTGGGTTTATTGTGAATGGATATGTTATCTTGGTGTTAATTTAATGCTTCAAAATATTTCATACTGTATTATTAAGTTTAATTTTCATATTTACCTTGTTCTATTTGAAAATGACGCTAAAGTTTTAATCGTGAGGTTTATTTTCTTCGTGAATACACGACCTCTCGGGTAATTAATAAATTTATTCAACAGGAGAACATTATGACCGAACATCGTGGCGGTTCCGGCAACTTTGCCGAAGATAAAGAGCGTGCATCTGAAGCAGGGAAAAAAGGTGGAAAGGAAAGCGGGGGTAATTTCAAAAATGACCCTGAGCGCGCATCCGAAGCGGGTAAAAAAGGTGGTAAACACAGTCACGACAACGATTAACCATAATGAAGGTTAATCGCGTGGAAGACCATGTAGCGCCTGAGCCGATCCGGTTAAACGGGTCGGCTTCATTGATGAGGTGAAATTATGTTTAACCTATTCAAAATACAGTTACCCTCTGATGAGGCTAAATTTTTATTACCCTTGGGTTGCAATAAAAAAGAACCTTACGGAGAACAGGCTGGACGCAGTCATATCGATGATGACGACAATGCTATCATAAATGTGGAAGACGATGATTTTCAACGCATTCTCGCCAGGCAGATCCAGGCATTAAGCCGCTATTGGCTATGAAGACTACTCTCGTTATGGTTCAGTTGGTCTGTAGTTATTAATATGCGAACCACGACAGATGATCGCACCCCGAATCAAAAAAACGAGATCGTAGCTTTCTTTCTGCTATCTGAACGCTGTCATATCAGCGTCGTTTACACAGCAATAAACGAAAGCACTTCACTCGGTAAGCTCATTTTATTGTCGTTGTTTGAGAGGCAGGTGGTCTCGAACAAAAGGTTTGTCACTGAAAATGTTACTACGCATTATACGCATAAAGACCGGGGCACAAACAGCGACGATGATTCGACGCGACCTTGCGTATGAGGGTGAACATTATGAAAAATCAGGTAGAAAGCTGGTTAATTTTCACGTACCTAGCCACGATAATATCCGCAGGAAATTTCTTTGTCCCTGCTTTGCCAAAATGAGGTTGCGTCATGTTAGATATCCCATTTACTTCCTCGCCATCCCATAGTCTCGGCATAGAGCTAGAGTTGCAGCTTATCGATTTGCAAAGTGGCGATCTTGCAGACAAAGGCATTGAGATCATTAGCCAATATAATGATGAACGTCATGTGAAAAAAGAGCTAACGCTCTCCACCATAGAATTAAACTCCTCAGTACATGCAACGCCTTTTACGCTTTTCGATGAAATTAGTCATATAGCAGGAAAGCTGGCCGAAATTGCGGCATCGAAGAATTGCGGGTTGTGTGGCGGCGGTCGTCATTTCAGCAGTAACTGGAAAGACCAAATCATAACACCCACTGAACGCTACCGAGAAGTGCACGAGCATTTGGGGTTCCTGGCCAAGCTGTCATGCGTGTTCGGGCAGCATATCCACATCGGTGTGCCATCGGGTGATGACGCGATCTACCTTTGCCATGCATTGATCCCTTATTTACCTCACTTTATCGCTTTCAGCGCTTCATCGCCATACTATCAATCTGAAGACACGCTTTTCTCCAGTTCCAGATTCAGCGCATTGAACTCTTTCCATACGTTTGGCTATATAGAACGCGATGTGCGCACCTGGCTTCAATTTGTCGACTATGTGGAAGAATGCGTTAACTTGGGCGTTATTCATTGCTTGAAAGATATTTACTGGGAAATCAGGCCAAAGCCGGAATTCGGCACAGTAGAAATTCGCGTTTGTGATACACCTTTAACCCTGTTTCATGCCGCCATGTTGGGGGGATTCGCTCAAGTGTTGGTGAAATTTTTGTTAAAAAATAGAGCGCCTATAATTCAGGCGAATCATGCGGTGACATATGCCAATACATTTCATGCACAGCGTTATGGTTTCGACGCCCACTATATCGACAGCGGCAAACGGCAAAGCATCAAGCTCAAAACACACATCAAACAAACGCTGGAGCAGCTAAGAGACTGTGCGGATCCCAACGAAAAAAAAATATTGAACTACATGACATCTTATCTGCAACAGGGAATTAACGATGCTGAACAATTGCGAAGAATGGCTCAAGGAGGAATGACCGAGTCCAGTATTATTCGGACCATGATGAACCTGTTGGTTCCCGCTGAACATATTACTCACAAAACGCCGCAAACTATTAAATAGTAGAAAAAATGAAGATTTTGAGTCTGGGCGAAAAATTTCGGGTAAAGGGGCAGATGGCATCCATCCTGGTTAAAGCTAACATTCTGGATCCTGTCATATTAAAGTGTTGTCGGGCAACGTTCTGTTTTTTTTGACTTTGTCACTTACGCGGGAAGCCTTCAAACTGCTGCATTACCCCCATTGATGTTAACGCATATTGTGTTCACTGATATCTGGCTTACTCATTGAGTTTGCATAACCTAGAAGAGATAATGAATGACGCGGTATTGCTGTAGAGCATTCCACACATCACCGATGGGTTATCCGTCTGGTGCCGTTGTTGGATAAGACTTTCTACCGACATAAACGTACCGAGAGTAGTCGGTGGCGAATGGATGAAACCTACATCAAAACCAAAGGGCTATGGAGGTATCTGTTTCGCCCGGTCGATACTGCAGGCCGAACCATCGACTTGCTGCTGACTGTCAAACGGGATGCAACCGTCGCCTTGCTCAACGCTGCGCCACAGCCTGAGCAGTAGAGACCTCATACGGCACCGATGTTAATGGGAGGCCGGGTCTTGAATAAAGACGATTGAGGCACAACCCTGCCGTGCTCGCACCGAAGGTGCGCTACGTTCTACAATATTCCGACTATGCTTCAGCTATTGCTGATTATAGAGATAGTGAGTTTACGGCTTTGTTGAATAAATCGGATTTAGATAAAAGCGCCTCCCGTCACTGACTTCCTCAGGCAATCCGCACACTTTCCGGCATCCCTGCACGCGTCATTTTGTTTAAGGCTCGGATCATGGCCATAGCCTCACCAACCTGCGCATCGTAGTCACGCAGCGTCAGGTGTCCACCGAACAGTTGTTTAACCCGGTACATCGCCGTTTCGGCCACCGACCGCCGGTTATAAGTCGTGTTCCATTTCCTGTAAGCATTGCTCCCGGTGAGCCTCTGCCTGCCCACCGCCTGATTCCTGTCCGCATACTCCGTCGGCCAGTAACCCGCCCGCGTTCGCGGTGGGATAAGCGCCTTGATTTTTTTCGCCGCAGCTCGTCATGGCAAAGTTTTGTGTCATAAGCGCCATCGGCAGAAGCGACCTTAACTTTCCGGTGGGTCTGACGAATAAGTCCTGAGAATGCCTCTGCGTCAGTCACATTATTCAGGGACAGGTCAGCACAGATAACCTCATGAGTACCGGCGTCCACCGCCAGGTGAAGTTTCCGCCAGACGCGGCGCTTTTCCTGACCGTGTTTTTTCACCTTCCACTCCCCTTCACCGAAGACTTTTAATCCGGTGGAGTCGATAACCAGATGGGCAATTTCGCCACGCGTGGGGGGGTTAAACGGGATGTTGACGGACTTAGCCCGCCTGCTGACGCAGGAGTAATCCGGGCACCTGAGCGGGAGCTTCATCAGGGTAAAAATGGAGTCAATAAATCCCTGTGCGGCGCGCAGCGTGAGGCGAAAAACGCGTTTGAGCATCAGTACGGTAGAAATAGCGAGCTCAGAATAACGTTGAGGACGACCCCGTGAAGACGTGTTGGGCTTGTCATACCAGGCCTGAATGGCCGACTCATCAAGCCAGAATGTCAGCGAACCCCGATGGATGAGTGCCTTGTTGTAGGTAGCCCAGTTGGTGATTTTGAATTTTTGTTTTGCCACGTGATATCGCTGCTGGATCAGGAGTGTGGTGATCTGATCCTGACTACGGCCAAAAGTTCGTTTTATTCAACAAAGCCTAACAAAGGCTCATTACATGCAAGAATGGTGGGGTCCATACACATTTATGCTCTCCAGTTTTAGATATTAACTACATGTGTTTATCATTTACTACACTGTAGCGCCACGCACGTAGAGCTTTCGCCTCAATAAAATAATTACAGTCCTATGTATTAAACTTCCTCTGATCTCTACTATGCACTTCGTTAGCCATGGTTGGCTACGAAAAAATTTAATTGCACAATTATATCATTAATGAAGGATTTTGTTATGAAGAAAATTATCGCCCTCGCACCTGTCGCTTTATTCTTGGGTCTTGTTAGTAATGCACAGGCAGCTACCCAGGGTGATGTTATGCTGCGCGGCACCATCGTTGATACCACCTGTGAAGTGACCACGAACAACGGCGCTGCTGAACTTAACGTAGGTTCTTTCGGTAAGAGTGCATTCACCACCCCTAAACAACAGGTTGGTAAGGAGCCGCTGCAGGTTTCTCTGACGCTGTGTGATCCAAATGAAGAAGGCGCACTGCTGGTCACCGGCATTGTTGGTGCCGATAACGATATTTTCATGAACAATACGGCTCAATCTGCTGGCTTTATGCTGACTGAAGACGATGGTACCACTCAGGTTACTAACAATACTGCTATCCCGGTTACAGCAGATGCCGACGGCAATCTGTCTTACACCTTCAACGCGGGTATGGCAGTAATGGATATCGCGGATATCGCCCCAGGCGAATATAACGCGCCGATCAAAATCTCTTACGTCACCAACTAATATACTGATGAAAAGAGACTGCCTCACCGCACTCTCTTTTCATTTTTTAACGGACAGAATATATGATGAAATTTTCCAAAAAGCTGTGCGTACTATTCACGCTGGGTGTGTTGTTAGCTCAAGCCGCACAGGCCAATATTAGTATTGGAAATTCGCGGATTGTTTTTCATGAGCAAAATAGCAGTCAGAGTGTCGACATTAATAATAGTTCAAAAAATCAAACTTATCTTATTAATGTCGGCATTTCGGATACGGTGGATGCTAAATCATCTAGCAGTGCGTTTATGCCTACGCCGGTTTTATTTCGCATTGAGCCAGATTCCACAAATACCGTGCGGATCTTGAAAAAAGCGCAGGTATTGCCGAATGACCGCGAGTCTGTTTTTTATTTTAACGTAATGGCAATACCTACAGGTAAAGCAATTGATGCGAATGCCAATAGTAATCTCGGCGGCACTTTGCAGGTCGCGACAGGCAATACTATTAAGCTTTTTTATCGACCGGACAATCTACCTATGACACAAAAAGAGGCCATGGGTAAATTAGAGTTTTCCCGTGTAGGAAACGGTGTCAAAGTCAATAATCCGACGCCTTACTTTATTTCGCTAAAAAAACTCGTGATTAATGGTCACACCGTCAAGATGGATGTGATCAAGGGCACCAGCATGATTGCCCCTTTTGCCGCGAATACGTATCCGGTCAGTGCAGTGCAGGGCTCAACAAAATGGACCGCTATTAATGATTTTGGCGCAGGAGAGACATTTGATGGAGTCGTTAAATAAAACGTTCATTCCGGGATTTTTGCTGATAGTGGTTACGCTGGTTACAAACCAAGCCAGAGCAGCAACCACGGAGATTAGCGCATATATTATCGATGGTGTTTGTCATATCTCATTTAGCAATACCGAACTCACCTTTGCGACGAAAAACTCTCAACAGTTTGCGACCGGAACCGCCGAAGTGAAGCCCCTTGACATTAGTCTGAGCTGCGAAGGAATGGCGGGGTTAAGCCCCACATTTAAAGTCACCGGCGACTCGGTGGGCGTGAGTGATCAAAATCTCTTTAGATCGGCCAGCTCAACGGCAAATTACGCGGCCTTTATGCTGAAACAAGGCACGGTCACCGATCTGGCTGATTTTTATAACGCCCCCGGTACAGTCGCCCCCGGCGATGTCATTACTATCGCTAATGATGGCAGCGAGTCTGTTCAACATTTCTCCGTGGGCCTGGTTCAAGGGGCAGGCGATCCACCGATTGGTAATGGCACGGTTAATGCCAAAATCAATTTCGCTTTTGTTTTTCCGTAACGCATTTCAGAGCATAACACAATGAAAAAGCATTATGCCTTTTTAAGGAATAGCGTTGCCCCAGAGGTTTCGCTTTTTCTGTGCCTACTGACCCTGGCGGGTAACGCACAAGCGGTGGATATCACTTTTACCGCCACGTTTCAGGCTCCGACCTGTGAGGTTTCTGCCCCCGCCACGCTGGATTTTGACACGGTGGCTTCCGCAGAAATTAAACAGGGCACGAGTCCGGAACTGCCGATGGACATTACGCTGTCACAGTGCGCCGGATTTATCGGGACGACCCAAAAACCCGGCATCAAAGTGACCGGCACGGGCACTACCGGCACCGGTGACTTCTTGTTTCGCTCTGCAACGTCTCAGGCTGTGAATTACGGCGTTCGCATTACCACGTCAACAAATGAGGTGGTGCAGAACAACACCTTTTTACCTGCCGCTCTGACGTCAGAGAATTTCGATGGTGGTAGTACCACGATCCCGCTAACGGTCGGATTATCCTGCGGCAATAAATGCAACGACGCAGAAACCAAAAGTGGTGCGCTGAATGCCAGCGTGACCTTTGCTTTTGCCTACCAGTAAGGAGGGCCGTGTGCGTCAAATAAACTCATTTTTTCAGCGCACTCTGCTGATGTGCGGATTATTGATCGCTGTTACTCAAGGTGTGTATGCGGCTGAAGGCGGAATTAGCCTTGGCCGTACACGCATTATTTTTGAGTCGACGGATAAAGGGCAAACGCTAACCATGAAGAATCAAGGAGCGCGGCCTTATTTAGTGCAGTCGGCGGTCGTTACCACGCCGGATGGACGTGAGCTTGCTCCCTTTATCACCACGCCACCGCTGTTCCGGCTTGAAGCCAGCAGTCAGAGCGCGATCCGTATTCTGCGTAACGGCGATTCGCCACTGCCGATTGATCGCGAATCGGTATTTTATTTTACCGCTATCGCCGTACCGGCGACCGGGAAGCCGAAAGAGGGTGAAGAGTCCTCTATGGCGGCACGCCTTTCGGTGGGCATACAAAACACGATCAAGCTGTTTTATCGCCCGGTCGGGCTGACCATGCCGGCAGAAGAAGCTGAGGGCAGATTAACCTTTCAACAGCGAAACGGCAACGTTCAGGTTAATAACCCAACCCCTTATTACCTGACTTTCTCACACTTGGCCTTTGAAGGTGCCAATGTGAATGTGCGTGATGGCGTATCGATGATTGCGCCGTTTTCACAGGCGACGTATCCGGTCAAGGGCAAGGTACGCCAGGCACAGTGGTCGGTGATCAATGACTATGGCGGCAGCAGTAAGTTGTACAAATCAGCCGTGCAGGGTGGGGAGGTATAATGCGTTTCTCCTTAAGTTTGCCCGTGTTGATTATCACGTTATTCAGCGCATCACTCAACTTTGCTTCCGCGCATGATCCATCCGGCCTCATGATGAATCAGTTCCGGATTAATTATTCGGCAGCGGACACGAAAGGCATTACCTGGTCACTGACCAATAATACCGAACGCGCTTATCTGATGCAGTCCTGGATGCGCCCGGTGGACTTTTCGACCGGCCTGCCAGTGCCAGAAACGGACAATAAGGCTTCCACTGCAAAGATCCCCTTTCTGGTTACACCGCCGTTAAAGCGCGTTGATCCGGGCGAGGCGTTGACGTTGCGTATCCGCCTAACCGAATTATCTCTGCCAAAAGATCGCGAGTCGGTGTTTTATCTGTCGGTGAAAGGGATCCCGGCGGTATCGGGTACAGATAGCCAGGATAGCGGGCAACTCGTAGTTGCCGTGGTGAACAATATCAAGCTGTTTTATCGCCCGGAGGAATTGCCCGAAGGTGGTGTGAAGAAAGCAGCGACGCAGCTGCGATTCAGCCAACAGGGTGACAGCTTAGTGGTCGACAATCCGACGCCGTATTACATCAACTTTAGCCAGGTCACGGTGGGGGGCAAACCGCTTGCTGCGGATGTATTACGCAAGCTGGTTCCGCCTAAAGGACAACAGCGTTATGACCTTACAAAGGGTATGCGCGGCCCGGTTGAGTGGCAGGTGCTGGACGAAGATAGTCGTGCCACATCAGCCCAACGACAATCCCTGTAACGCCATGAAACCCGATACCTAACACCAGATAACCAGCAGGCAACGATCGTGAGTAAACAAATAACACCCCGTAAAGGGAGCAACGCTATGGGTGCCAAAATGAACACCTTCCCACTGAAAATGCTGTCGCTCTGTGTCTTGATGAGCTGCAATGGCGCGTGGGCGACGGATTATTTTGACCCAGAATTGCTTGCGCTCGGTACCGGAACAAGTGATGTTGACCTGTCTGCCTTTGCCAGCGCGGGTGGGGTGGCCGAAGGTGATTATCTGGTTAATATCTTTATGAACCAGCGTATGGCGATGTCCCATACGCTGGCTTTCCGTAAAAATGCCGCAGGGAAAGTGGTCGCAGAGTTAACTCCCGATCTACTGAACGAGCTGGGCGTTAACGTCGGACGCTTGCCTGAATTCAAAGAGTTACCGAAAGATAAACCGATCAATGATCTGGCGGCATTAATCCCGCAATCGTCGGTAAAATTTGATATTTCGCGTCTGCGTCTGGATATCAGCATTCCGCAGGTGGCGATGCAGCCGGGCAAAAACAGCCGCATGGACCCGGAACTCTGGGACGATGGCATTGCAGCCCTGCTGTTTAACTACAGCCTGAGCGCCGGTCGTACCGAGCAACGCATGAGCAACGACACACGCCACACCAATAATCTGTTTGCCAACGTGCAAACCGGGGTGAATGCGGGGGCCTGGCGTTTGCGCAGCACCATTACGCATAACCATTCGGATACTGATGGGGGGGGCAACGGGCAACGCACTCATAGTGATGACACCCGTTTTTCGAATACCTATCTGATGCGGGATATTCGTGCCTTGCGGTCACATTTGACCATGGGCGAATCCAGCTCCGGCAGTGAAGTTCTGGACAGTGTGCCGTTTCGTGGTGTGCAGCTTAAGTCCAGCGAGCAGATGATGCCGGCCCGCTTGCGAGGCTTTGCACCGCAAATCACCGGGGTCGCTAACAGTAACGCGCGCGTCACGATCCGCCAGAACGGATTCGTGGTGTACGAAACCTACGTGGCACCGGGTCCGTTTGACATCAAAGACCTTTATCAGGCCGGGATGTCGGGTGACCTTGAGGTGGCGGTGACCGAAGCGGATGGTAGCGTTCATAGCTTCGTGGTGCCGTATTCCACTCTGCCGGTGATGTTGCGTCCGGGCGCATTAAAATATGAAGTGACCGCCGGCCGTTATGATGGTGGCACCACCAATGGCTCTCGTGAGTCCAACTTTGCTCTCGGTACCCTTATTTATGGTTTGCCGAAAAATATAACGCTCTACGGTGGTGGTCTGATGTCGGCGAATTACACGGCGTTAACACTGGGAAGCGGGGTGTCGCTGGGTGACTGGGGGGCCGTGTCTGCCGACGGAACGTTATCAACCGCCAAATTTGAACATGAAGGCCGACAGACGGGAGGCTCATGGCGTCTGCGTTACTCAAAAAGTATGCTGACCACCGGCACGTCGGTTGACCTGACGGCGATGCGTTACTCAACCAAAAACTTCTACACCTTTTCTGAATACAACACGATGGGTTACTCACGACGCGACGAAAACGTGTTCTATACGCCGGATCGTCGCCGCAGCAGCTTTCAGACTCAAGTTTCTCAGCAGCTTGGCGATCTGGGATCAATCAGCCTGCGGGCGAATCGTGATGACTACTGGGGCTCAACGAAAACACTGACTGGGCTGTCGGCCGGGTATAACGGCGGCTATAAGGGCGTGAGTTACGGGCTTTATTACACCATCGATCGCATGAAGGGTAACGGAAGTTGGCCGGAAAACCGCCAGATATCGTTCAATCTGAGCGTACCGTTCAGTATTTTCAGCTATTCACCTGCACTGCAAAATACCTATGCCAGTACTCAGGTTACCCATGACAGCACCGGGCGTACCCAGAACCAGGCGGGTATCTCTGGCAGTAAAGATAATTTCTCCTACAGCATGATGCAGGGTTGGGGAAATCAGGACCAAGCTAGCAACAACAACCTCAATATCGGTTGGCAAGGTAGTAAAGGCAACCTTAACGCGGGCTACGGCTACTCCCATGATGTCCGTTCAATGAACCTGAACATGAGCGGTGGTGCGATTGCCCACTCTGAAGGCCTGACGTTGTCGCGTACGCTCGGTAGCTCAATGGCGTTGATTAGTGCTCCAGGTGCAGACGGGGTCAGACTCGCCAGTGGCAACGGGGTTACGGACTGGCAGGGCTTTGCGGTTGCGCCCTATCTCTCGGACTATGCCAGCAACAGTGTCGGGCTTGATCCCAGTACCCTGCCGGATAATGTCGATCTGCCGAAAAGCCATGTTGAGGTTTACCCCACGAAAGGCGCTGTGGTGAAGGCCAACTTTGCTACCCGCATCGGTTATCAGGTATTGATGACCCTGACGCGCATAGGGGGGATGGGCGTTGTACCGTTTGGCGCGACGGCCACGCTGGTGAATAGCACCGAAGTGGGTGATTCCGCCAGTATCGTGGGTGATAACGGTCAAGTGTATATAGCGGGTCTACCGAAGAAAGGTGAGCTGTCCGTGGTATGGGGCAAAGGTACCGATAAACAGTGCCGGGTGAGTTTTAACCTCAACGGGATGACGCCAACCGCTCAAATGCCGGTTATCCAGATGGACGGCGATTGCCGCTAACAGACAAGCGTTATGTCCTGCCGTCAGGAAATCAACGCGCCAACAGAGGTCGATATGAAAAAAGTAACAGGTTTTCTGTGTTTCATGACGCTAAGCATTTTCTGCACGGGATCATGGGCAAAAACAAATGTGGATCGCATTAACGCAATAACGTCAGAGGCCGATCGTGGTGATGCTGCTGCGCAGACCCAACTCGGGATTCTTTATGTCGAAGGTGATGGCGTAACCCGCGACTATAAAAAAGCGCGAGCATGGTTTGAGCGCGCGGGTAAACAGAATTACGCCGACGCGGAGTACAACCTCGGGGTGATGTATAGTAATGGGGACGGAGTGGCGCGTGATAATGAAAAGGCACGCCACTGGTTTGAAAAATCTGCCGTTCATGGGCACATCGGTGCCCGTTATAACCTGGGGATTATTTACAGTCAGGGTGTTGGGATTCCCAAAGATCTGGTGCGCTCCGAGTTCTGGTTTACGCTCGCCGCGCAACAAGGCTTGCCGGAAGATAAATACGCCTTGGGCGTGATGTACAGCAATGGCGACTCACTGCCGAAGAACGACGCTAAAGCCCGTCAGTGGTTTGAAATAGCTGCCAAAGAAGGGATTGTGCTGGCGCAATACAATATAGCCGTGATGTACAGCGAAGGGCTGGGTGGTGAACGCGATCTGGAAAAGGCGCGCAGGTGGGCAAACAAAGCCGCCGAGCAGGGCGATCCGGAAGCGGCAAGATTGCTGACGCTGCTGAATAAGAATGACAGCACGCAGAAAAAGAGTGCCATAGGCATCCTGCTGATGGAGGGAAAAAACGGGATCGCGCAGACTGTATCGCCGGAGCGCCTTCCTTCACAGCAACCCGTTGAAAAGGATAATGTGTCTGTGGTTGTTACAGAAAATAGCGTTGACCCGACGCCGCAAGCGGTTGAAGCGGATGCTGAAAGCAGCATTTCCACACAAGAACAACTGGCAAATGACACTGTGCCAGAAGAACTGCCGCAAAACAGCGAGGAAAATAATAGTGCTGAGGCATTGTACGGTGAATCTGTTTCTCAACCTGCAGTGACCGGTGCCGAGGCGGTAGAGGCGAATAAGGAAATCGTTGAAACTGTGACTGAAAACATTAAGCCAGGGGGGCACACTGAATCGCTTGAAACTGACAGTGCCGGGTTATCACAGGATGCGGTTGATATAATCGAGATTAAAACCTTGGAAGTAAAAGTTGAAAAAACTGTGGCCGAACCCGGCAAGCATTGAAAACAGTAATGAATGTCTCATCAGCAGATGAACTTCCAGAGAGAATCAAATAGTGTTTAAGAAAATTCTATTTTCCAGTAAGGTTAATGCTAAGAGTACCCATACATTTTTCATATGTAACAACTTCAAACTGTAATGTTGATTTTCTTTTAAATGGTCACCCAATTAGATATATACAATATGAAATCAAGAAACTTAAACTTTAATACATTAATTGGCATGATGTTGTTAACAATGACTTTTGCTACTTATGGTGCGAGCATTACAGTAAAAAATGAACAGTTTGCATATTTGAAAAAGACGTCAGTAAGTCAACCTGGCGACGTGACCACCTATGCTAATGTCGATTATACGGAACTATGTTTGATTACAGGGTTTAGCCTGACACAGGGTGCTGTATATTATCCCAACTGGGCCTCCCCATTGACAAAAATTGATGGTTATACTGGGTTTTTAACGCCAGAAGGTCTGCTGATTGTTCTTTCCGGAGGGACATTAACTACAACCGTCAAAAATATCAGCAATGCTACAGTGTCAACAGGGCTGAACTTCGGAAGTTCGGGGCAAATTACATTGTCCGGTCCGGGTATTAAACTGAATAATGCATGTTGGACCAATAATATGGGCGGATATGACACAACAGGAGGAATTCTGTCTGCCAATATCGACGTCAGCATTTACGTGCCTAAAAACGTCTCACCCGGGGTATATCCATTACCAGAACTTTCGGTTGGTCGTTATGGAATGAGATACAATGCACTTCGAACGATAGTTGATAGCAATGATGTAATTACCGTGCCGGATTCATCACCAAAGTGCACCGTAAATGTGCCCGGAGCGATTGATTTTGGCACGATTCTTTCGCAGCCATCTTCGGGGGATTTACTGAAAAAGGAAGAGGGTAATATTAGTTATCAATGCACAGGCGATAATCCTACCGTTGATGTTACGATGCGGGCCACAAGTACGTCTCAGAAAGAAAACAATAATTCGCTTTATCTTATAAAAGATGGAGCATCAACCATTATGGCCCGCCTACAGGGTGTTCTTGACAGCACAGGAGCGAATGAATGCGATGGAAATGGAAAGCGGATATCATTCGATGGTAGCCCTGTTTTTTTAGGAAGCGTTCCTAATAATAATGCAGGTCAGTTTCCCCTTTCCTGGCTTTTATGTGCACCCGTTGGCGGCGTTAATGAATTTGGTTCTGGTAAGGCAACGGCAACTTTAGAATTCGACTGGAAATAACCATTTTCAGTTACAACAGTAACCATGGACATTAGCGTTATGTTAAATATAATTATCCATGCAAAGGTACTGGTATGGGGGCGGTGCCCCAAGGTTGATGAAAAAGCGGGGCTAACCACGGCCACCGCAACCACGTCGATGATGAACGCCACGTAGGCGAATCCCTGCCAGGTGCTCACGTACGTAAAATCTGTCACCCAAACCTGATTGGGCCGCTCTGCCACGAACTGGCGGTTTACCCTGTCGCTTGCCGCAACGTCTTTCCGGCTGACCGTAGTCCGCACTTTTTTACCCCGAAGAACTCCGGCCTGACCCATAGCCTTCATCAGTCGCGCGATGGTGCATCTGGCCACGCTGCAACTGCCTCCAGACTTTACGGATGCCATAGACGCTGTAGTTTTCGTCATACACTCGTTGTATTTCCGGTTTCTACTGGTCGTCACGGTGGTCACGCTGACTACGTTTCTCCGGATGCTGGCGGTATTCACGGTGCCGGTAGTACGTCGACGGGGCGATATTCAGCTCATGACATACCGGTCCGACCCCGTGACTACCGCT
>Ga0308165_1002476_pt1 | contig 21888 bp, 26 predicted proteins | sample PhyWR2_FD_201032 | JGI IMG/M metagenome (GOLD analysis project Ga0308165, IMG submission 201032) | Phyllosphere microbial communities from UC Gill Tract Community Farm, Albany, California, United States - DLSLW.R2 | ecosystem: Host-associated > Plants > Phyllosphere > Unclassified | place: USA... | reverse complement strand
CGTTTATCTTTATATTTGATGTAGATGAACTATTACAATAAATAAATTTATTGCGTACACTCTAGAGGGTATTTTATCCCTTCTTAACATTTTTATAACCTGTATAATGTATATTTATGCCATTAAATTAAATCAACGGGACGATTTAGATTAAACATTTAAGGCTCAGAAATCTTCTGAGCTTTTTTTGTCAGTGCGTTGCTGTAGAAAGGAAACTTTTATGGTATGGCAAAGGGCTTAGCCCCTGAAAAGACTTACCAGTATTTCCGTTGCTTTTGGTTGGCTTGCTTTCGCCGATTTTTTGGGCTAAAAGTCAATAATTATTCCAGAACAAATAGATTCCCCTTATAGAACCTAAGTAAAGAGACTGTATAATACATAAGGATAATGACAGACATAACCAGTGCTTTTTTTTCCGAATGTTAAAAATTTAACTTTTTGAGGATTGTTAATTTGCCATTCTGACCATGTTTTTTATCCGGATTTTGGTGATATTAAATGTTATCGGATTTGCTACTTCACAATCTTTCTCCGCAGGTTTTCCTTCTAGATAAAATTCAAACAGGTGTTTTTTTCCGGAAATCTTTGAGGTGTCTGGAAGTGAATATGTTTTAACGACATTTGAATAGGTATTTCCATTAAAGGTTATGGTCTCACCATAAGATTTGTTTCCAACATTAGGTCCGGAAAATTGGATCAACCAGGCATTTTGATCCACATTCTTTTTACAGGTTTCCGAACCGATTATCAGTCCTACAGCATTTTCATAGTCTGGAACATAAGGATGCTTATTATTACACGCGACCATTGCTATTGACAAAAACGCCATAAATGTGAGTTTTTTGAGCATAAGTAATTTAGTAGATGTGTTAAGGGCGGACAGCTGAATATTTCCAATGATGTACCTTCGATCTTACCCATTATAAAAATACAACTTAACTAAGTTAAATCAATGCTAATTGTTTGTTTATTACTATAGTATTGTATTTTTTTTGAGCTTTATTCATTTTCACAACCATGGTCATTTACAGATACTTTGTTAAGGACTTATTACTGTTTTATTTTTTTATAGCGGATAATTTAAGCTCTTTCCTGAAAGGTATTGGAGTGTTAAGTACGCTGACTTCTACTTGTGTGGTTTGAGATACACAGTTTCTGATGTGATACAGATTAAATGCAAATAGCTTTTCATTCGAAACGGATAAAAAGGGCGTGAATCTCGGTCGCTGCGTTCTCTGCGCGCGCATAATGTTTTGGCTTCGCCTCTCCACCCTTCGGGACTTATAGCGCTCCGTTCCCTCCACTCACCCGTAATTCTATACTTTCTTTTTTTCCGTTTTTTCTTTTGAAAAGATTTTTTGGAAAGGGGGAAAGAAATAAGAAAATGTAAAACTTAAATTTTTAGATCATGGAAATCACAGGAAGATTGACAGGAGATGCGGCGGTTAAAGCCGTAAACGGTGACAGAAAAGTGGTGAACTTTTCAATTGCAATTAATGACACTTACCGCAGTGGAGGCGAAACCAAAAAGGTAACCACTTTTTTTGAGTGTTCATATTGGCTCAATTCGGGTATTGCAGAATACCTTAAAAAAGGTGGATGGGTTCAGCTTTATGGCCGAGTGGGCGTAAATCCTTATATCAGTGGAAGCGGTGAGGCAAAAGCATCTTTAACCTTTCATACCTCGGAGGTTAAATTATTGGGCGGGAATACAGGGAGCTTAGGTAATAGCAGTGCCAGGGCAACGGCTTCAAATGCCGAAAATAAAGAAGTGGCACAGATCAACCCGGTAGATAAATTCGATGGCATTGAGGGTGACCTGCCATTTTAACTTTTTTCATTTCTTGAACCATTTTAAACAGATATTAGTCATGGCACATAACTTAAATTATAACAGCAATACAGGTAAACACAGTTTTTTTTCAGTAAAGGAAAAAGCGTGGCATGGATTGGGTAAAATTGTAGAATCCTATCCAACTTCGGCAGAGGCACTCAAATTTGCGGGGTTGGATTACAGCGTCGAAAAACGACCATTATTTACTGTGGATTCCCATAATCTGGCCATCTTCAAAGACCCCAATGCAGACGAAATGTTCAGCGGTTTTACTCCCGATATCCTTGTGCCCAATTTTTATGCTACAGTTCGCACCGATACAGAGGACGTTCTCGGGGTGGTAGGTAAAGACTATAAGGTAGTACAGAACATTGAAGCGTTTTCTTTTTTTGATAGCATTGTAGGTGGTGGTGAGGGCATCCTCTACGAAACCGCAGGGGCTTTGGGGAAAGGCGAACGCATTTTTATCACCGCCAAATTACCATCTTACATCAAGGTTGGAAAGGATGACTTCATAGAGCAGTATCTCTTTTTGACCACTTCGCATGATGGTTTCGGTAGTATCACTGCCGCATTCACACCTGTGCGAATCGTGTGTAACAACACCTTAAATGCCGCTTTGCAAAATTCCAGTAATGCAATCCGCATCCGTCATTCTTCGGGGGCAAATGACCGCCTTAAACAGGCGCATACCTTAATGGGGATTTCGGGCAGGATAGGGGACGAAATGGAATCCATCTTTAACCATTGGACTAAAGTGCGTATTACCGATGCTGACCTTAAAAAACTAATCCAAACCGCTATGGCACCAAATAAGGAAGTACTCGACAAACTGCAAAAAGGTCTGATCGATGAAGCTTCCAGTGCCTATAAAAATATTGTAGATGAGGTTTACAGCTATGCAATGAGCGCGCCCTCACAGCTGCTTGATACCGCGCAGGGAACACTTTTCGGTGCTTACAATGCTGTAACAGGCTACTATCAGAATGCTAGAAACTTTAAGGACAACGAAGCCAAATTTAAATCCATCATCGAGGGAACAGCCAAGCAGAGGGGACAGTCAGCATTTGATTTGTGCCTAGACCTTGGCAAAAACGGCAATGTTGCTTTTCAATTAAATTAAACCATTGGGAGCGGTCAACCGCTCCCAAAAAACTTAAGACCATGAGCAGGTTAACAGAAAAAACAGAATTTAAGGCGCTTATCGCAGTTGCGCAGACCTTGCACTTTTTTACAAAGCTGTCTGATAAAGGAGTTTCCGCAGGGGATGCCGTCCGCTTGCGCCATGCAGAAAACATCGTTAAAGACGTAATCACAGGTAATGGTTACACCATTATTTATAAAAACAACAGTATCGGACTTAAAACAATAAAGGAGGAAAAACCATGAGGACTAATTTTTTTCAAGCCATTCAGCGCCTGAATGGCACAGGGGCATGGATATTCAATATTACATTCAGTGCTGAAAATCAGATAGTGGTTTCAGTGGTATTGAAAGATAAGGAAACCAAGGATAGCAAATTTCCGCTACCTCCAATGGTTTACAGGGGAACTCCACAGGAATTGGATGAGGGTATTTTTGATGCACTAATTCAGCCAATAGAAGAAACCAACAGTCTTTTTGCCAATATCTCAGCCTACAACAAAGGGCTTGCAGATGTAAAGGCAAAAATTACAGCCAAGCCAAAATCAGAAAGTAAGGGTAACTCAACGGAAACAGAAAAAGGGAATGGGGGCGTAAACGTTGAAGAACAAAAAATCGAAAGGCCAAAGTTTGAGGATATCCTCTCTGAGATCAACAAACTCAATGCGGCCTGCAAATATTCCGAAGCACTCGCCCTGCTTCCTGTAGTGGAAGTGTATCCCGAGAAAAAGACAGAGATAGAGAAAATCCGCAAGGAACTGGAATGGAAAAGCAAACAGCTTTCCTTATTGTAAAACCTAAAGATAAATTTATGTTAACATCAGCAATATTACCAAGGGTGTTTATCCTCCAAGAGCGGGAAAGCGACATCCGTTTATCTGACCCGTCCAGCAATTTCAGCCCCGAACAGGTCATGGATTTTTATTCGGGCAATTACCCGATTTTAACCACGGCAAAGATCGAGGGGCCGGAAATTACAGGCGATGAAATCGAGTACAGGTTTATTACCACATTGGGAACAAAAGGATAAAAGATGAAAAGGAGCACAAGATGTATCAGAACCAAACCTTACTCCATGGAGTACTACCTGCACCAACAGCTCGCAAAGTTGGTGCAGGCCATAGACGAAATTCCCGATCTTGCGGCCGTCAGAAATACCCGCCGGAAGCCTGCACCACTGAACCTTATCGAAATGGTTTTCTGAATTACGCATTCCCGCCTATGGTTATGGGGATGCCGGAAGAATTGCGCAACAGGAAGATGGTAGAAAAAGAGTTTTTTGCCTCGGCAGAAAACCTGTGCAGGCTCTACGGAATTTCATTTGAATGGCCGGATAGCCTCACATATCCCAAAAATATCGCTTCGGTATTTCATGAATTAAAGCATAAGATTGGGGCAATAGATGGTGAGCTTACCCTTAATCTCATGTCGTGGGAGAGTAAGGCGGCAAGTTTGGCTACACTAAAAAGGTATGATACAGGAATGACCCTGTTCTATCTGCCTGTTGAACCACTACACAGGCTCTTACAGGACAAAGCCCGAAAGGAAACCGCAGAACTTTTACTTTCCGTATGTGCCTATCTTTTTCAAATTGCAGGGGTTTCCTATCATACTGAGGACAGCAGTTACCTTAATTATGTCTATACAATGGTAGAAGAATGGAGCATCGAACCGGAATGTTTTGACACTGAGGAAGAGCAGGAGCAGTTTTTGGAAGAAGTAGTCTACATGAAAAATGCAAGTGAGAGGCTCTTTTCAAAGATCAATAGCCCCCAAAACCTTAATGCCTTAAAGAAACGATGTACCACCTACCAACCCTTGAACGAGACTGAAACAGCACTTAAAGCTATTGCAGAGAGGATATGCACATTGAGGCAAAATCATCCCGACCGCTCTATTATGGACAGTATATACCATGATTCGTTTTCGATGGAAATCGAGGGAGAAAGTATTATTTCGGCAGACCAGTACATTTCTTTTTTTTGGAGCAGTTGTGACTGCCTTTACGATCAATTGATGGAATCAGTAAATGCCGAACTAAATGAAATTGGCGAGATAGATGAACCTTTGAGCATACAGTTTTTTGATTCCCCACAGGAAACTGTAAACCATGACCTATCCTTTGAAAAGGAGTTCTTTGATCTCCTGCACGAAATATCAGATAACCTAAACAGTTTTGAATATGAAAAACATCACACCATTACTGGATAAAATTTATCAGCCCTATAAAGCTTTGTTGTTTTATAGTTCCGAGGCTGAAAGTGGCCATTATGTAGAAAGCTATGATATGGATAATCAAGGCAGGCCGATTAATGCCCACCCACTTTCGGTAAAGGAAAGCGAACAGCTTGCCAGAGGACTGAATTATACCATTGAGAAAAGTTCTGTCTTTTTAAAACCAGAGGGGCTTATTCCCGAAAATGTACTTCATTATAATAGCAGTGGCGATTGCTGTGCAGTATGGTTCACTGGGGAGAGAAAACAGCACCTGCTTTTTAAAAAAGAACTCGGGATTGTTAGCGGCGAAGCTTATCTGCCACCCTTGCTTTGGCGTGCCACAAAATCACAGGTTTGGATATGGGCATTGGCCAATGGCGATAGACCCAATCTGTCTACACCACTTTATTTTGCGCCGTTCTTCAACACTTACTCCGATGGACGCATCTGCATGGGAAATGTAGATGTTGATTTTCCCGATGGATGCAGTCTCGAAAAATTTATAACAGAATGGGAACGGTTTTACTTTGGTTCAGCTTTCAGCCATCTTTTGGGCGGGGTTTCACCTGTAAAAGGGAATATTGTCCAGTTATGGAAAAAGCAGACCGAAAAGGGGAAATCCTTTCCCAAAAGCATTTTGAAAAAAACAGGCAGGAAACTTAAAGATATATTATGATGATTAGCGATAAAAAACGGGTACATATCGTTTACCCTTATCTATTAAACCCGACCAATCCCATATCGGTAAATTTGATCGGTGCAGGGGGGACTGGCAGTCAAATGCTTACCGCTCTTGCCCGCATTAACCAGGCGCTGAATGCGCTTGGTCATGCAGGGCTGAATGTTACCGTTTATGACCACGACACCGTTCAGCGCGCCAACCTCGCAAGGCAACTGTTTACCGAAAATGAGGTGGGCTTGAATAAAGGTGTGGCACTGATTAACCGACTTAACCGCTTTTTTGGAACAAACTGGAAAGCCGTTCCTATTCGCTTTGCCAAGAGCGGTAAAGAACCCAGATTGGCCAATGTCACTATTTCCTGTGTTGATACCGTTGCGGCTAGGATTGAAATTGAAGAAATACTGCATTTAGCAGGTGCAAAAGCGAGGCATCGGGATTCCCCGGTTTATTTGCTCGATTTAGGGAACAGTAAAGTTTCGGGGCAGATGGTATTATCTACAATAGGAGCGGTAAAGCAACCGCAGTCTAATACATTCGAAACTGTTGATACGCTTCCCTCACTTATTGATGAATATAAAAATATCCAAAATAATGGTTTAGAGGACGAACAAACCCCAAGTTGTTCACTCGCAGAAGCACTGGGGAAACAGGATTTATTTATCAATTCCGTTATGGCCAATATGGGAGCATCGCTATTGTGGAAGATGCTAAGGGAGGGGTTAATAGAACAGAGGGGATTTTACCTGAGTTTAGGGGGCTTCAGATCACAGCCAATAGGAGTTTAAAAATTGGAAGAAATTGCCCGGCGGCGGGCTACGCCCGCCCGTTTTTCGGTAGCTGTTTTTACCTTACCCAAAACCTCTGCTGAAACAGACTACCGCTTTTTAGTTTACTACTGGATTATTTAAAGAAAAACCAAGCCATGGACTTTTTTTTGACCACCTTCATGCTATATCTCCAGCTGATAAAAGTCCTGTTGCAAGTCAAAAAGTTGTTTTTTCTTAAATCTTGCTTTTGCTAATACTTTTTTTGCTGCAGTATTTTCCCTGTTGACGATTGCTCCAATGTTTTCGATTCCTTGGTCAAGTAACTGCTGGATTACCACAGGAAGAATTTCAGTCATCAAATAACAACCTGTAGCAAAACTCCCCAAATAAAATTCCACGAAGAAAGGATAAAGGGTGATCTGGTAATGTTCCCTGGCAAGCTCAGGGGAGATCAGGTCGATTATCCCAACAACTTTTAAACTTTTCTTTTCAGTAATGAAATGAAGAAAATTTCTGCCCGTGTGGAAATTGATGATCATTGTCCGCAAGAAAACCTCAGTTTCGGTGATACTATTTAGCCTTTTTGAAGGGATATAGTGAAGTGTTCGCTCATCCGATAATATCCGGTAAACATCTTCGGTAAGGGCGCTAAACCGCTCCAGATCAACAGGACGAAAGCTGTGGATCAAATATTGTTCATTTTCAAAATGGATGGGATAGATCATCTGGTTTGCAAAATAATAAAATTAACTTAAGGGATAAGCGAAAACAAATCTTTAAAATAGTGTCAGTTTCTTAAGTTTTTATCACCTGGTTTTTTTTATTGTAGCGTTTTCGGTTTTTGCGTAATTGTTGGAAATGATTAGTTTTGGGACCCGGACAAGCTCTGGAATACAATACAATATTATTATCGGGGCCAATGCCCATTAAAAAAACAAGTATGGACAAATTCAAACAGGTACAGGAAGTGATTGCTTCAGTTGAGGCTGATGTTGCAAAATTTTATGATGGTGGAAATGCAGCTGCGGGTACACGTGTACGTAAAGCGATGCAGGATCTTAAAGTTTTAGCTCAGGAAATCAGGGCTGAGGTTACAGAGAAAAAAAATACAGCAAAATAAAACATTGAATTGTTTTGGGATAAAGCCACTAAATTTTTAGTGGCTTTTTTGTTGCCTCAGTAATTATTGGATTGGATAATTCCTCGTTAATTTCATTTTAGAGTATTCATGCGCATTCTGGGGATCCAGCTTGGCCAGCTCCTCATAATATTGGTTAGCCTTTTCTCTAAAACCATTAAATTGTTTTCTTCTGGAGATAATCTGATCATTGTTGAACATCCATGACTCATCTCCAGTGAACCTGTAACAGAGTTGACTATAAATTTGTGCCCTTAAGATTTTGGCCCTGAAATCTTTCATGTTATTGTTGATTGCCTTTTCGATCATATCCTTGGCTATGGTAAGATTTTCCAGAGTTCCTTTAGTCCGCTGATAAGGCGCTGCAAGCATCTGATTGTAGGTATAATACAACAGCGACCTATAGAATAATGACGTTGTGTCCTTTGGGGTAGCTTTCAGGTTTTTATCCAGGCTATCGATGACCTTTTTGTATTTATCCTTGCTGGGGATCTCAAGCAAGCCAGGCTCGATAGTCGAAATAGTTCCGAAAAGGATTTTTGTCTGTGGCAGCTGCGAATATGCTGCCTTTATTGAGGTGACGAAAATAATGAATAAGACAATTTTTTTCATGTTAATGATAGGGTTAATAAATGGACTAAAAGTATTAGTTACTCAGTTTTAGAGGCTGGTTGCGGTATGGATAATGGTGCTGTGATCCTTACGTAAAATAGATCACCATTTGTCCCATAATTGATTGTCGCATCTGATCCATAGGCGATTGCCAGGCGTTGCCTGATATTGTCCAATCCTTTATTCATGCTTTCTATCGAAGTCCTGCGCTTGGGATGGTTTATGCAGGATATCACCAGCTGATTATTTTGGACTTCAATTCTCAATGTGGCGGGAAATTCAGGTTCCTGAAACATGCCATGTTTAAAAATATTTTCCGTCAGTGTTACCAGTACAAGGGGGATAAATTTAACTTTTGCCACCTCTTGTTTATAAATTACATCGACAAAAATTTCATTCTCAAATCTTTTCCTTTGAAGTCCAACAAGTTTTTTGACCTGTTTAAGTTCCTCTTTTAATGGTACGGTAGGCTCATTGAACTCACAATTGATGCTGTACCGCATAATATCCGAGAGCTCCATGATTACTTCGGCTGACTTTGGCGAGCTTGAAAGTATGTCCTGGTAAATGAAACTCAGCGTATTGAATAACAGGTGTGGATTTATCTGGGCTTTCAGATATGAGTTTTTAGCGTTTTCAAGTTGCAACTGTAATTCTCTTTTATGGATAATGTCCTGATAGTGGGATTGTTCAGTTTCTTTTCTGGATTCAATTTCTTTGATATGTTCCCTGAATAAAAAATAGAAGCCCGAGAAGCCCATAAAAAAAAGCGCCCGCCATAATTGACTGAAAATAAATTTTCTACCAAGGTTGATTTCGTGAAAGCCGTACCAATTGGTCTCCTTTAACAGGTAATTGTCGATCAGATAGCTGCACATAAGGTATATAGCAAACACAACCGCTAAATGAGTTGGCAGCTTCCAAATCCAATTCAAAGTCTTGTCAAAGATTTTGGGATAAAGCCATAGTGAACATAAATAAAACAAGACGATATTCAGAAGGTAGTGAGAGGCATAAGTCAATAAATCCCCGAACACTCCGGTTGCAAGTCCAATTATCACTACCTCACCGGATATGAAAAGTATCCAGCTCAGAAAATGGATTTTATGCTTAATCAAAAAGTTTGCAAAATGCTTCATCACGGCCATGTTATAGGTTGATAATTCTACAGTTATCGCTGGTGTAATAACTTCGTTTAAGGGCTTTTACAGGGCTAGTTTCATAAAAAAAAAGCTATGAAACGCCCAGAAAACAAGCTTAAGAAAAAGACAGTTTTTTTCTTCCGCTCGGCCAGGGACCGAAATCCCCACGAAACTGATCCGACTACTTCCAGTATCCTGATTACGGTTACCGGTGGTATAATTGACCAGATCCGCTAACAGTAAGCTATGCTATATCCGGCCGGTAAGCAATGTCTTTTCTTCCAGAAATTTTAGTAATCCGCTTTTATAAGATTCACCCATTTGTACCTGAAAGCCTTGTCCAAGGTTTATGGTATTTCCTACGATCTTCTGTATTTTCCTGGCATTGATCACATGTGATCTGTGGACCCTGTAGAAAAGATCCTTACAGAATATTTTCTCTACATCCTTTAAAGTAAGGTAAACCAGCTGTTCTGTTTGGGCTGTAACCATGTTAACATAGTTTTTAGCACCTTCAAAGTATAGGATGTCCTGTTTTCTCAAACGTGTTAGTTTTCCCTTTTCTCCGGTTTTGAAAAATTTAATGTTCTTGCCTTGCGTTTCTTTCAGTGAAAGTTCATTCTCTATGATTCCCATGACAGTTTTGGTAAACTTTGCAATTTTGATGGGCTTCAAAAGGTAATGGCTTGCCCTTACGTCAAAAGCTTCCAGGGCATACCTTTCATATGCACTAGTGAATACTATCGATTTCGCCTTGGGCCTTAACTCTTGGGCCAGTTCCATACCGGATAAATGGGGCATTTCAACATCAAGGAAAATGATATCGACTTCATCTTGCTGGGTGATTCCAGAAAGGGCTTCTAAAGGATTGGTGAATGTTTTAAACAGTTCCAGATTGGGAATTGAACTGATGTAAGTAGTGAGTAGCGTAATTGCGTGGCGTTCATCGTCGATGATCACGCACTTGATCTTATTTTTCATGAGCTTGAGAGATTAGATAGGTTTGTGTTCTTTATATCATTTATTCTACGTGTTTTTTAAAGATTAACAAATAAGGATATCATGGAGAAATACTCAGCTAGGATTTTCTGTATTAGCCTGAGTTTTCAAATAAAAATTTTCTCCGTAATCAATGATGACGTCGTTCAGGCTAATTTCTAGGCCTTCGCATATTTCAAGTAACGTTGATAGCATAAAATCTTCTTTGGCATTTTCAATATCACTGATTTTTGAACGATCGATCTTGTCGCAAAGAATTGCCAGAGCTTGCTGAGATAGTTTTTTTGAAATTCGAAAATGCCGTACATTTTTTCCAATTATTTCAAAATACTTTTCGTCGCGAGCTCTCATTGAGGTCAAAATCCAACAATTCCAAAAATAAGTTCGTGGCAATATTGCCACAACTGTTTATTTTTTGTATCTTTATCGTTGAAATTGGCAAGTAGTATGTCAATGCAACAAATTTTTTAGGTGTTAATTAAAGAGTCTCGACTGCAAATTCTGACAATTGCTTTTGGAAGAGACAATAGATTAATGCCCATGACGATATTTTGTGTACTTTCGTGCACCCTATAGCGTTATGGGCTCTATTGTATATCGTTCCAAGGTCGTCAGAAACCTGCAGCCCGGTATTTAGAGCCCAGCTATAGAGCTTTCTTTCCGTGAGACTCGTACAACCAGATACGAGGATGAAAAAAAACATTTCCTTCTTCAGAGCATCTGACCATTGTTTTAAAAATGGATTGTATGGCTTTGTCCTCTATTTTTTGATCTATGTATTGAGGTTGTCTATCCTTATCTGTTTCTGTCCCTTTGATCGTTTGTATGCACTTAAGCCTAAAAACCCTGAGTGAGGTGTAGGTTGCCTACAGGTGGTAATTCTTTATTTAATATAAATTTAGTATTGGTTCTTAAACCAGCTGTAGGCAATCTTTTTGCATTTTCCGGAAAGTCTTCCAGAGAAATTCTTGTTCATCAACTAACTAACCAATAATGAAAAAAACGACTTTAGTGATCGTAATGGCTATGCTATGCCATATTTTTTCTGCCTGTGCTCAAATCACCGCAAAAAATGAAATGGCTATTCGACCCCTCACTATAGGGGATAAAGTTCCTGACCTTACATTTACCAACATTCTTAATGGCAATAGAAAAAGCTTAAGTCTTTCTGCTTTCAAAGGCAAAGCAATTATACTTGATTTTTGGGCAACCTGGTGCAGCTCTTGTATTTCAGCTTTTCCAAAGATGTACGATTATCAGAATAAATATCATAGAAACCTTCAGGTTATTCTCGTTGGGGATGCTGAGACAGATACAAAACAGGAACTGGAAGCTATTCTCGCAAAAAGGTCTGGAACGAAGGATGAAATTCAACTACCAGTGGCATCCCATGACACTCTGACTACTGCTTTGTTTCCACACAGAGCCTTTCCCCACTATGTCTGGATAGGGGCAGATCGGAGGGTAAAAGCAATAACTTCCTCTTCAATTGTCAATCAGGAAAATCTCGAAAATTTTATTGCTGGCAGGGATTTGTACGTAAAAACTAAAGAGTACTAGAATGGAGAAATTAATCTATAAGGTGAGAAGTGCTTCATTGATGTGGGCACTGCCTATTGTATTTTTTTTCCTATTTGTTCAAGTTGGTATTGCACAGGTCAAGTTACCCAAGCCAATTATGTTGCGTGGCAGGATTATAGTAGCTGATGCTGAATTTTATCAAATAAATGTTAAAGTGAAACACTCTGGTTCAACTGGGGTGCTACCAGATGGTAGCTTTCAAATCGCGATAAAAATGCTACCGGATACTGTAAAGTTTGAGGGGATGAATTTTTTCGCTACTGAGAGGGTTTTGAAGAGCGAAAAAGACCTAACGGAGCCAATGGTGGTTAAAATGGTAGCAAAAACAAAGGATTTGGGAGAGGTTGTAGTAAGCACTGGCTATCAACGGGTAAAGCCTAATGAGACAAATGGTGTTATTTCTTTGGTGGACGTCAAGGCCTTGAACAATAGAACAGGCACAAATATTTTAGACAGGCTATTGGGGCAGGCATCGGGTATAACAATGAATGTTGGCAAGTCCAATGCCAATCCGCAAAATAAAACAGGAATATCGATCCGTGGTCTTGGCACCATCAACGGTCCGTTAGATCCGCTGATTGTACTTGATGGTTTTATCTATGAGGGAGATGTAAATAATATCAATCCTTTTGATATTGAAAGTGTATCAATTTTAAAGGATGCATCTGCCTCCTCCATATGGGGAGCCAGGGCAGGCAATGGGGTTATTGTCATTACCTCGAAGAAAGCAAGGCTTAACCAGGTTTTAGATATATCTTTCAATGCAAACGCAACTGTAAGCACGTTGCCCGATCTCTCGGTTTATCCGCAGTTATCTGCTGCCCAAAGCATAGAAATTGAGCGCTACTTATTTGATAAAGGATATTTCAACAATAAGATTGCAACCAACTATTTGGCATTATCCCCTGCGGTTGAACTTTTTTTAGCAAAGAGGGAAGGCAAGCTGACTGAATCACAAGTCGAAGCTGCATTGGAGGGATTTCGTTCAACCGATATAGCTAAGGAGTGGTTAGAAGAATTTTATACCCATGGGCTTTTGCAACAATATGGACTCAATATAAGAACAGGTAACGTAAACCATGCCTTTAGCCTGAGTGGAGGATATGATAGGGGATATGATCAGAACTATGCGACTTCCGACAGATCCAATCTTCGTCTGTCGGATCAGCTTAAACTTCATCCGAAGCTTACCCTAAATACTTCGATAAACTTAACTTTTGCCAATACAAAATCAGGTCGTCCTGCTTTTGGCTCAATTAAGGATGGACAAAGGCTTCCCTATCAAAGTCTTCGGGATGCTTCCGGCAATCCGGTATCAATGGCGCAGGAATTTCGATCTGTCTATACCGATACTGCAGGTATGGGGAAATTATTGGACTGGAAATATTATCCAACTGAAGAGTATAAACATAACGTGACCTCTACCTCAAGCGAAGAAATCCTAGGGAGTGTGATGCTCAATTACAAATTATTACCGTTCTTAAATGTCGAGGCAAGTTATCAGGGACAGCGCCAGACCTACAAACTAACAAACCTTGCAGATGAGGAAAGTTATGTGACCCGTGGCCTGATAAATGCTTTCTCTCAGGTAAACCGTTCCACTGGCGTAGTAAAATATAATCTGCCAAAAGGAGGGATTTTGCGTTCGGATAATACTCAGACCACTTCTTCAACTGGGAGAATACAGTTCAATCTGGAAAAAAATATCGGAGTTTCCTCTATTAATATCCTTGCTGGAATGGAAGCGAGAGATGTAAAAATCAATGGTGATGGAAACGTGTTCTATGCCTACCAACAAGATCCCCTGGGATATCAAAGTCCAGATTATCTTGGCGTATTTACACACTTCATAACCGGTGACATACAACAGATCACCCCCGGAGCAAGTTTGACAAGTCTCCATAACAGATTTATGAGCATATATGCTAACGGGGCTTATTCCTATTCAGGAAAATACCGGCTCTCAGCCAGCGTTAGACGTGATGGCTCCAATGTATTTGGAGCTGCAACCAATGATAAGTGGAAACCACTTTGGTCAGTTGGGGCAGGTTGGTCGATATCAAAAGAGGGATTTTATGAAATAGACTGGCTACCGGATCTCAGACTATCAATGACATACGGCCAAAGCGGTAATGTTGATCTGTCCAAGACGGCCACTGCCACAGCAGTTTATGGTTCAAACTCCCAATCAACATTGCCATTTGTAAGGGTACGTCAGATCAATAATCCGGAATTACGTTGGGAACAACTTGCCCAATTTAACCTGAAACTCGATTTTGCGTTTAGGAACAGCCGACTTACTGGAAGTATATCCTATTACCGTAAAAAAGGAACGGACTTATATGGATCATTTCTGTATGATTATACAACATGGGGGAATTCGGCAGAACTTACCAGAAATGTTGCAGATATGGAGGGGCATGGTTTTGATCTGGATCTTAATAGCAAAAATATTATAGGTAATAATTTTCAATGGAATACCAATGTTTTCTTAAGCATTAATAAGAGCAAAACTGTAAAATATTATACCACTAATAATAGCCTTGCCGCTTTGTTTGGTGGAGGTACACAGATTACACCTTTAATTGGGTATCCCTTGTACGGCATAGCTGCCTACAAATGGGGAGGCTTGGATGCAAATGGTAATCCACAGGGATATGTGAATGGGGTTTTAAGTACCAATTACACAGCAATTGCGAATGAAGGAAGGATAAGTGGTAACAATGTGCGTTTTTTTGGTGCTGCATCCCCTGTGTTTTCCAGCGCTTTGATGAACACTTTTGCTTACCGAAACTTGAGCTTATCATTCAATATAAATTTCAGGCTGGGTTACTACACCACCAAAAGAAGTATAAGTTATAACGGTCTGGCCAGTTCCGGAATTGCGCATCCTGATTATGCCAAAAGGTGGCAGAAACCGGGAGATGAGCTTAATACTGATGTTCCATCCTTTGTATACCCGATTGTTGCCTCGCGTGATGCTTTTTATGCAAATTCAGAAGTCAATGTAATTCGTGCTGATAATATTCGGTTGGATTATATTAATCTGGCCTACCACTTGAATGCGGAACATTGGAGGTTTCCATTTAGATCATTGGATTTATATCTAAACGCTGCCAATGTTGGGATTTTATGGAAGGCTAATAAGTCAGTAGTTGATCCAGACTTTCAAAATCAGGTCGGTCAAACCAAAGCCTTTACCCTTGGAATCCGTGGGAATTTTTAGAACACAAAAAATAAGATTATGAAAACGAGATATTTATTTGGTATAGTTTGCTGTACACTGATTATAATAGTATTAACAGGATGCGAAAAATTTCTGTCTGTCAAATCTGATGGCAAACTCCTGATCCCTAAGTCTGTTTCAGATCTCCAAGGGATACTTGATGATGTTACACAGATGAACCTTGCCAGGACTCCATCTTATGGAGAAGCATCTTCTGACGATATTTTTTATCCGCCAAACCTGATTGATGGAGGGTCTGAAATTGCCAGGAATATTTACAGTTGGAAAAAATTTGAGTACAGGTATCCCAATGAGTGGGGAACAGCCTATTTGCCTATATACAATGCCAACCTCTGCCTTGAAGCAATTGCAGATGTTGAGCGTAATGCAAATAATGCCGCGAACTGGGACAATGTAAAGGGATCTGCGCTATTTTTCAGGAGTTTTTACTTTTACCTATTGACAACCCAGTTTGGGGCTGGCTATGGTGATGCTACTGCTGATCAGGATCTTGGGATCGTTTTGAGGCTTTCTTCAGACTTTAATATTGCTTCTAAACGTTCATCTGTCCGGCAGAGCCTTATCCAGTCAATTGCTGATGCAAAAGAGGCAGCGGAGCTATTGCCGAACGAACCATTAGTGAAATTTCGCCCATCCAAAGCAGCTGCCTTTGGCCAGCTTGCCAGAATCTATCTTTATATGCATGACTATGTAAATGCGAAGCATTATGCAGATGAGTGTTTGCGCATAAAATCTGCATTAATGGATTACAACAATGACCCGGAGGTACTGGGACTTGATTTAACGCTCCCGTTTAAAAGGTTTAATAAGGAGACTATTTTTCATGCAGAAATGTTTGCCGGATTTTCCATACATATTCCATCTAACGCCAGAATCAACACAGACCTTTATTCAAGTTATGTTCCTGATGATCTTCGCAAAAGGGCATTCTTTAGGGCGAATGGAGCATTTCAGCAATTTAAAGGAAGTTATACTGGTACTTCCAACTTATTTTCTGGAATCGCAGTCGACGAGGTTTATTTAATCCGTGCGGAATGCAGGGCAAAGCTTGGGGATTTAACAGGAAGTATGGACGACCTGAACGCATTGCTCATAAAAAGGTGGAAAAATACGGCTGTTTTTGTACCACGTGTTGCCCAAAACCAAAATGATGCAGTAATAGAGATTTTAAAAGAAAGACGAAAGGAACTTTTAATGAGAGGTTTAAGATGGGCAGATATCAAACGGTTAAATAAGGAGGGAGCTGAAATTAGGTTACAGCGTGTGCTGAACGGGATTACCTATTACCTTGAGCCAAATTCGCCATTTTATGCTTTGCCGCTACCAATTGATATCATTGAGATCGCGGAACTACAACAGAACTAAAAATAGGTTTAGTAGATAAACAAATTGCAGGGCTGGATGGCCCTGCATTTGTAATTGATTCCCTATTGTGTTTTGTTGATGCGCTCCATATTTTCATCTTCAGAGCCATTTACGAAATAGCTTTCCTCTGATGTGCTTGGATTGGTATAGCTGGCACTTGTTAAATTTGCACTGCTTTGCAATTGGCCGGACGAAATAAAACTACTGTCAATAATTAAGCGACAAGGAGCTTGTGGTGCAGAGTCACAGGTTTGTGAATTTGTTGTGGTAGTCCAGTTAGATTCGTCTTCGACTTCCAGTTCACTATAATCAGGTCCATGATAATAAACTGTAACGGGTACCCTTTTAAATGCCTTTAATGGAGAGCCTTTAAAGGCCGACTGGGTTAATACCAATGTTAATCCTAAAATAAAGGCGAACGCGCCAAAGCTGATGTTTTTTAAAGTTTTCATGTTTAGGGATGCTTTTTACATTGAAAAAGCAAGCGAAAAAGTTTAGTTAGCGGTGCATAGCACCGATGGTTAATTAAATTCCAATGGTCTAAGCTGCTTAAACCATTTTATTGGTTTGTTAAGTGATTTTGATGGCCTCCTTTCTTTGTTGGTGAAATTCATGTATTACCCAACCATTTATAGTGAGTAAAGTAAGGTTAAAGAGGAAGTGTGTTTTCCAGGTCAGAAAGCTCAATACACCTCCACAGCTACATGGTGCTTTGGTGAAAAAACCTAATAGAATAAGTCCAATATAGATCGAAAAGACTAATAACAGCGATATCGAGATCCACAATCCTTTATATAATGTTTTTTTTTGGGAAAGCAGAAAGGCGGTAATCAACTCAGTTACCGGCAGTGCTATAACTAGTATATTTTCGATGCCCCCTGGCAGATGCTGCAAGGAAAGCTGGTACTTAAATGTATTAAATTCAAGTAATTTAGAGCCGGCTGTATAAACCCAAAGTATAATCAGTAAGCTAACACAGATTGCAAATAAACGATTTTTCATCTCTATTTCTTTTGTTGATCGAATTTCGAAATGAATAGCTAATTAACTACCTAATAATCAATAGGAAATAGGGGTTTTTGTTGAGAAAGCATACTAAGCTGGAATAGGAAATTCGGACGTGTTTTGTGGTTTATAACTCCTTGTTTTTTAGTGCGCTTAGGGTATTGGCATGCATGCCCATGGATGCAGCAATGTCAGTTACGGTCGCAATCTGGAAAATATTGGGATATTTTTTCAGCAGGCTTTTTAACCTGTCTTCACCTTTGAGGTGATGGATGTCAAGTGTCTGATGCAGGTGTTCCATGATAATTTCATCCAATAGTTTCGTTATGAGCTGATTGAACTCGGGAAAAAGTTTATATAGGTTCTGAGTATGGCCTTCTGAAATCAACAATACAGTTGTTTCATTTATCCCTGAGATTTCCAAAGTAAAGTCTTCAATATCTTTTTCGATCAAATTTGGCAAAAGTGAACCTTCAAAATAGAAACGGAGTATTTTTTTTCCTGGATCAAGTTTACTTTCCAGTTTGGTCTTTAAGATTCCCCTTCTCACAAATATTACAGGATAAAGATTTCTAAAACTGGCATCAAGAAACTCATTATCTTTTAGATCGTGGTCTTTTAAGGCTATTCTGAGATAAGCTTTAAGGGCAGAGGAAAGGGGAACATACCCGTCCAGATGTTTATAGAATGTTTCAAAGTTCATAAGTTAAAGATAGACGACAGATGGATAGGTGGTCAAGTGGTAAAAGTTACCACCTCGCCCCACCTACATCATATTTGGCAGGCAATGCCGGTTTAGATATAAATATTTTTTGTGCTAGTATTTTTCCTGAGCTAACGCAAGCATCCTGGCTAATTTTTCGGAAACTTTTCTTATATCCTCCGGGCTATGGACATAATATCCATTGCTGAAACTTTTTTCTGAAATATCATCCTTTTCAGCCGTGCTGACATGGGAAATAATATATTGGTGTACACGGGTTGCTTTTTGTTCAATGATAATTCCAACCTCTACATTCAGATATATATAAAATGCCAATTGTTTTACGGATAATGACACCTTATAGTTGGAATCAAGTAAGCCTGAATTAACGAGTTCGGTGTTCATAAAATCAAGCTCTTTGAGGAACTCAAGTTCCGAATCAAGCAATTTCAATAGTGATAGGTGGATTGTTTCAGAAAGAGGGGAATAAACCGGAGTTTTTTGCAGGGGTATCTGGATAAGGGTTTTGCGCATAAAGATTAATTCTCTGAAATGATCCGAAATAACTGACATTTTATTTAGTTTTTCGGTAATAGCCGATCTGCAGAACTCATAAAAACGGGGATGGTTAAATTGTCTGGTAATTAACATGATGGCTATTTCTTTTTCAGTTAACTGTAAAGTATGGTTCGAATCGATATAACTTATCAGTTCTCTACTAAATGACATGCTGTTATAGGTCGCTGTTCCGGAAAGTTTCAGTTGAAGGATATCGTTAAGGATCTCCTTTAGTTCCTGAGGGATCTCATGGCTTGCAATATAACTGATGGAATCCGCTATTTTTTTTCGGTACGTTTTTCGGTATTCATTTGTTGCCAATTTGGATAACGGTATAGACTGATCAAATTCTAATGGAAAATATGTCCATAAATAGTTTAACATTCTTTCCAAAGCCGATAGCATGGTGGTTAATAGCTTGCACCTTTCCTCAGGTAGTTCTTTTTGTTCTAATGCATCTTCCAATTCTTTAATCAACCTGCTGATAGAGCTGAGTTGTAATGAGATGAAATTGCCAGAGGTTAAATTTTTGTCGGGGGTAAAGGAATGGATTCTTTGTTTTAACCTGTTTACTTCATTTACAATATCAAATTCTCCATCATCTTCTACTACCATTACAACAGAATTATCCATTATTGATTCAAAGATCTGGCGGAGATAACTTAGTTCAATGTTCATGGTTGAGCGTTATTTAGGTTGTAAAAAACTCAAACTTAGAATGCAATTGATGGATTTGAAAATGTTTTACACCAGTGGTGAACGAGGCAGGCTAAAAGGTAGGGATTGCCGTGATAAAGGCCTGTTGGAGAATATCTTTCTAAAGAATATGGTTCCGTTTAAAGCATCAAATTGAAAGGGGTGGCAATATTTCCCACCTTTGTAGAACTTGACTTATATCTCACGGTTTCCTCTTTTTGTAATAATTTTTTGAATATAAATATCAGATTTTTTATCTGAAACTAACGGAAATCTATATGGAAAAACTTAACGCAATTCTCGAAGTATTACAAAAAATCTATGAAATAATGCATTTGATGTATACCAAGTCATATGGAAACCTGACCCTGCCAGAGGATCAAATGTTAACAAGGCAGGAGGTCATGGACTATTTAGGCATTAGTGAAAGTACATATAAGCGAAAAGTTAGAAAAGGCCTGCTTAAGCCGAGTAAACTTCCAGGTGGAGATAGGTTTTCAAAACTTGAACTCAAAGAGCAATTTTTAGAAAGTAAAAGAAGGGGAAGGGTTTAACTTCCCCTTTGCCGGTTAATAAAACGCATAACGCTGTAGCAATTGCAAAAAGCGCCGGCCATCAAATCCTTTTAAGCTTTTCTAGTTCCTAATTATATACATTGCAAAGTTTTTTACGGTACATAAAACAGTGCCAATTCTCTTGTACATTTTTGGAATGTTTTACTAAATAGTTTAATTGCTATTTGTCCATCCGATAGTTAACCTTCTTAAAAATTTTTTCACACCATTATTGCCTATAGGGGATCACTTTTAGGTCACCTAGAGTGCAAATTCAGGCCAATTCAGGTCAAAAATTTCTCCTCCCAACATTCCTGGATACGTTTGATTCAATGAAACGAAATAACCTGTTTCAGAGCTAAGATAATAACTATAGAACAATGTAAAATTCTTAGCTAACGGTAAAGAAAGCAAGGAAGCTCATAATGTAGCTAGCCTAAATAGAATATACTATTTGCGTTTCGCAAGTAGGTCAGTGCATTCGCACCGGTTCTTTGACATTCAGGGATGAAGCATTATTCCGTGGGGAGCGGAAAATTCTTGCGAAGTTGAGATCGTATCAATAATACGAAAGCGCAGAGGCAGGCGAGGGCCAGGTCCGTATGGACTTACGTGAGTAATCCCGGTTTTACCATTTTTAAAAGCTTTGGGTTTTGTTTAGTTTTTAGTTTAGGTAGGAGGGGCCATTTGGCCCCTTTTTTTATGTCATTTTTTGAAGAATCAGAATTTATTTCCTTGAGTTAATTTGGCGTAAAAAAAATGCTATAAATGTGGCTGGTTATCGAGTGAAAAAAAATCAAGCTCATTACATCTCTTTGATGATTAGAGGATCGCAGATTATAGTTTTTTTTATACTAGCAAGATGTCTTTTTGTCGGGCAATAATCCTTGGGGATTATCTTCTCCAAAAAGAATCTTGCCCTGAAGCGGAGCTTCAGGGGAGTAAAGAAAACTCGCAACTCGTTTTCCTTTTTAGGAGGAGTGTAGGTTATGGAAAAAAGGAAAAAGCTGGTCGGAAGGCCAGTGATGACTACTGGTAAACGGTCAAGAAAGATTGATGTGCGTTTTTCAGATGATGAATTGGCTTTTGTAGTAAAACTGGAGAAACTTCTCGGACTTAAACGGTCAGATATTATTAGAAGGAAAACCCTAGACGTGGATTTACAGCTAATTCTTGATGCCAGATCGCTGCTTTCCAGCATAGACCAGATCGGGCTTGAACTTTCCCGCTCGGGAAACAATATTAACCAATTAGCTAAGTATGCCAATATCTTGATCAAGCAGGGAGTTCTTTCCCATATCCTTATCAACAGGTTTTTGAAAGAACTGGAAAAGCACGATGAACTGATGCAATCCCTAGCAATAGACATTAGAAAAATCCTGAGGATGATAGGTGGTTAAGAAGTTATATTATTGCTGAGCTATATAGATATCAGTATAGATTGTTATTGGTGTAGCCGGTTATGTGGTTATCGGATTTCGATGTTACTCAGATAAGTGGTTCTCTTGTTCCGCTGTTATCTGGTTATTTTTCTATCAGATTACCAAGCTAATCTTGAAACCAGCTGATGAGTTACTTGGCTATTTAGTTCTATAATTTCAGGCGTTTCTGCATATCCAGCTATATGATTGTAAAGATACTCGCC
>Ga0308165_1002475_pt1 | contig 21893 bp, 17 predicted proteins | sample PhyWR2_FD_201032 | JGI IMG/M metagenome (GOLD analysis project Ga0308165, IMG submission 201032) | Phyllosphere microbial communities from UC Gill Tract Community Farm, Albany, California, United States - DLSLW.R2 | ecosystem: Host-associated > Plants > Phyllosphere > Unclassified | place: USA... | reverse complement strand
ACACTTGCGGCGCAGAAGGGTGGCGTTGGCAAAACAACCTTAGCCGTTAATCTCGCGGTTGCCGCCCAAGTGGCTGGCATCAAGACTGCTCTGTTTGACTTGGATCCCCAAGAAAGTGCCACCGCGTGGAGTGAGCGGCGTGATGCCGAACTCCCTCACGTCGAGCCGATCAGCGCACGGCGGTTGGATCAGGCCATCAACGCGGCCGAGGCGAACGGCTTTACCCTTACTATCATCGACACGCCGCCCGCCGCTGGCGCAGAAGCGGTCGCCGCGGCGCAGCGCGCCGATCTCGTCCTGATCCCGTGCCGCCCTTCCCTCATCGATTTGGACGCGATCAAGCGTACTGCCCAGCTCATCAGCAGCACCGGAAAGAGCGCATACGTCGTGCTCAATGCCGCTCCGCCGACCGCCACAGCGTTGTTGGAAGATGCTCGTACTCTGGTTGAGGCTTCAGGGCTGAAGGTCGCACGGGCGGTGCTGCGCGAGCGCAGCGTCTATCGTGCGGCATGGCCTTACGGCCTGGGCGTGATCGAGCATGAACCCGCTGGAAAAGCCGCGCAGGAGATTGCTTTGCTCCGAGAGTTCCTATTTGAAGCGTTGCAGTCTTGCACACCTGCAAGTGTGAAGGTTTGATATATGGCACGTCGATCATCTCTTCTCGCCCCAGCAATACCAGAAAAGCCGAACCAAGAAGCTGTGGCGGATTCTCGCCCTTCCCCGCCTTCGCAGCAGCCGGTGGCGGGGAAGGGTGGACGGCGCCCCGGCAAATATCATCTCGGGGCCTATTTCGATCCCGCCGACCCAACCGCCGAGGCATTCAGGGTGCTAGCGGCACGGACGCGGCGCAGCCATCAGGACTTGCTGGCGGAGGCCATTGCCGAGCTAGTGGCCAAGTATGACGCTAACCAGCAGTTCGGACGCGCTTGAAGATGTGCACACATGCACAATTGCAAGCTTGCAGGGTTGAAGAATGAAGAAACGCCGCGACCCTAGCCCGGAGTTCGACCTGTTCCTGCCCATCATGGGCGACCTTCCGCTCAAGGATCAGCGGGAGACGATGGAACGGCCGTTCTTTTCCTTGCAGAAACGCAAGCGGGTCAAGCCGATCGAATACACTAGCCCGGACGGCGCGACCTGGGTGAAGATCGAGGCGATACCCGCCTACGGCATGGCGACGATCTGGGACGCCGATATTATCATATGGGCCACGTCAGCGCTTAATCGAATGAGGGAGCAAGGGATCAACGACCTGCCCAGGACGCTCACAACCACGTCCTACGACCTTTTGCGAGCTATCAAGCGCAACACCAGCGGGCGCGCCTATCAAGACCTTCAGGCCGCCCTACAGCGGTTGCAGACGACTTCGATTTCCACGTCCATCCGTGCGCCCAAGCGTCGCAGCAAGGCGGGTTTCAACTGGCTCGACAAATGGACGTTGGAGGTCGATCCTGAAACCGACCAGCCTCGTGGCATGACCATCACCCTATCGGATTGGGTCTATGAGGGGATTATGGCGGAACGGTCGCTTCTCACCATGCACCCCGACTACTTCCTGCTGACTGGCGGGCTTGAGCGGGCGCTTTATCGGATTGCCCGCAAACACGCCGGCAACCAACGTGGCGGCTGGACGTGCCGGGTGGAGGTGCTGCGCGATAAGACCGGCAGCGACAGCAAGCCCAAGGAGTTCAACCGGATGCTCCGCAAGATTGTGGAGGCCAACCAACTCCCCGATTATGCGGTGGAAATGGTAACGACGAACGACGGTAGCCCCGCCATCCAATTTCGTTTGAGAGGGGAGGCGGAAGCCTTGGCGCTGTCCGAGCAGCTCCAAGCCGAGCAGGATAGGCGCGACCGCTTGGACGTCGATCGGCGGCGCACTGCCGAGGTCGATGACCTGATGGACCGACTTTCGGGACGCTCCTAACTATCGTGTTATCACACACCGATGCCTCTGGAAGCGCGGCCACGCGGTTTAGATAAGGGTCGGCAAAGGCCAATAGGGTGCCGTCGATCGGTGTTTCGAAGCCGTTTGCTATCGTGTTTTCACACACCTTTGATTCGTGTTTTCACACACCGCACTATCGTGTTTTCACACACCGAATCACGTGTTTTCACACACCAAAGCTTCTGGTAAGTAGTTGAAATGAAGCCTTAAAACAGGCTGTTTTCGGCACTTAACCTTCTTAACGATTCCTATTTAACAGAATCTTTTAACGGTGACATGGCGCTTAACGAGAACCAAGAAGGTCATGTGGAATCGGCCGATGGCCGATGTGCCTTCATTTCGTGCCGCCTCCGGCGTCACAGGAGCGGCGCTTGCGCCGCTGGCTAGGCGAGAAGGGAATTAGGCAGGGTTCCTCGCTTTTGCCGTCTGAGGCGGCAGGAGCCTCGCCAGAGGGCAAAAGCAGCGTTCGACGTATCGGAGACTGCGACGTATCCCCAAAGCCCTCCGAGGGGCTTAAACCGCCGCGCCGATCGCCGACCTATGCCGGATCGAACAGGCCGGCGAACTCGCGCTGGTCATAATAGCGGATTTTCTCGACCGACAGCGGGTGTTCGCCTTGGCGCAGCAACAGGATCTGGTCCGGTCGCAGCCGCATGATTTCGTCGGGAGTGGCGAGCCGCCGGGCAGTGACGTGGGTGGCGATGCTTTCGGTCGGGGCAGAGGTGTTGTTGCCCCAGCCGATCCCCTGCGACGTGCTGACGGTGTCGTATTCCAGTGTCGTGTCGCCGAGCGTGCGGGACAGCATGTCGGCGGTCGCATGGTCGTTGATCCCGAACGCCTGAATCACGCCGGCATTGGACATGAACGTACCGGCCTTCTCGCCATAGTTGGCCTTCAGCTGGTGCATGTCCTGCAAGATCGGCCAGAGCTGCATCCCGTAGCCGGCCATCAGCCCCATCGCACGTTCGACCGGTTCCAGTCGGCCAAGTGCGGCGAACTCGTCGAGCAGAAACAGCACCGGCCGGGCAGGCTTGGCGGTCGATCGCGCCATGTCGGTGACGGCCTGGCTCACCAGCAGCCGCAGCCAGCGCGCGTAGGTATCGAGCCGGTCGGGCGGAAGGCACAGGAACACCGTGGCGTTGGTTTCCTTCAACCCGCCGAAGGTGAAATCGGATGCGGCAGTGCTGGCGACGATGCGGGGGCTGTCGAGGAAGTGGGTATGGCGCTGAGCCGAGGACAGTACGCCGGCGGCTTCGCGATCGGACTTGCCGAGCTGGCGGTTGGCGGCGCGCGCGACCAGGCCACCGGCCCCGGCGCTGCCCTGCATCGCGGTCAGCAGCGTGGCGAAGCCGGCGGGGGCGAGCGTCAGATAATCGCGGATGGTCGCCAACGTGCGGCGATCGGCGGGTTCGGTGGTGACTACGTGGAGGATCAGCCCGGCGATGAGCGCCTTGGCTTCCTCATTCCAATGGGCATCGCCCGATTGTCCCGGCGCGTCGTGGACCAGCGCCTCGGCGAGCGTGTTGGCGTCTTCCGCGACATCGAGGCCGGCGGGATCGAGCCGGTCGAGCGGATTGTAGCGGGCAGGGGTCTGCCCCGACACCTCAAACGGATCGAGGCACCAGACCGGCCCTTTGGTCGATCGCGCGCGGGCAGCGACGCGGGCGTTCTCGCCCTTGGGGTCGATGCAGATCACGGAGCGGTCGAGCAGCAGCAGGTTGGGGATGATCGTGCCGACGCCCTTGCCCGAGCGGGTGGGTGCTATCGTCAGCAGATGCGCCGCGCCGTCGTAGTGCAGCAGCTTCTTCGACACGGCGGATCGGCCGATCAGAAGATCACCGCTCTCCTCCAGTTTCCGCACGTCGGAGCGGTCGCCGAAGCGCGCGGACCCCAGCAATCCGTTCTGCCGGTTGGCGGCGCGGCGGTTGATGCGCCAGGTCGCGAACAGGATCAGGCCGAACAGCAAAAGCGGCACGTCGGTCGATATCTCGCCAGGACCGAAGATCGCCTTGAGGCGTGAGTTGCTGACGAACAGCACCAGCACGGCCACGAACCCCGCGAGCCGCCAACTGATCTGCCGACCCCCGCCGATGAGCGGCCCCGCCATCAGTGCAGCGCCAGGGCCGGTGTGACCGGCAGCGCCGTATCGGCGTCGGGATGATCATAGAGCCGGAGCAGGATTTGCGAGACGAAGGGAGGGGGGACGGCCTCGTCCAGCATCATCGCGAAGAACGCATCCTCGTTCGGCGTCGGGATCATGTTCTCGATCACGAGGTTGGCGCGGGTATCTTCCATGTCATTGCGCCACATGGCCACTTCCGCCGGCGTACCGCGCACGAAATCCATTGCCCGAACTTCGGCACGGATCGTCTCGATATCGAAATCCGCCATCAGCTTGCCTCCGTCGTTTTCGCTTCCGTATCGAACGCCCGCTTTCCGCGCCGTTTCCACAGCGCCAGCACGTCGCCGGCATCGTCGCCGCGACCACGCCCGGCGAGATCAAGCAGCGCGCCATAGAGGGTGGAGCGATCGTCGTCGGTCAGCTCCACCAGTCCGGCTTTCTGGACCAGCCCGCCCAGCTCGATCAGATGGCGTGTCCGTTCGCGACGTTGCATGACCCAGCCTCGCGTGTCGTTACGCCGTTCCGCCGCTTCCGCCCGCAGCCTCGCCGCCCGATTGAGCCGTAGCGCCCGATCCGTCGATTGCAGCAGCGCCGCCACCTTTGCGCCCGCGCCGTTGAAAGAAGGCCGCGCCCTTCGCGCGCCATGCCTCCTTCGCGTCCGCATCCTTCGATCCAATCGCATCGAGCAGCACCCCAGCAAGGGTTTCCGCATCGAGCGCATCGGCACCTGTTGCCGCGACGAGCTGGCCTAGCTGTTCAACCCGCTTCGCCTTGAGCGCGCGAGCCTTGTCGTTGAGTGCCTTCAGTTCGGCATCGTAATCGCGAACCTTCCGCATCGTCTTTACCCTTCCGCGTATCAGTCGGCAGCATCTTAGCGTGCCTGATCTAGGGGTAAAGCCAGAACGGGCAGAAAGCGGCACCAAGTCACTCACAAGAAGCACAGCGGATTGTGAGTGCGCGCTTATACGTCGTTGCCGACGTGCGCTCAAAAGTGCAATAAGCAGGGTATCATGGCGATCTACCATTTTTCGGCCAAAGTCGTGAGCCGCGCGAACGGATCGAGCGCCGTTGCGAGTGCTGCCTATCGTTCGGCGTCCGAGCTGCACGACGATCGGCTAGAGCGCGATCACGACTTTTCGAACAAGGCGGGCGTCATCCACTCCGAGGTGATGTTGCCGGCGGGCGCGCCCGAGCGTCTGTCGGATCGTGCAACGCTGTGGAACGAGGTGGAGGTAGGCGAGAAGCGCAAGGACGCGCAGCTTGCCCGTGAGGTGGAGTTCTCGATCCCGCGCGAGATGGACGAGAAGCAGGGCGTCGCGCTGGCGCGCGACTTCGTGAAGAAGCAGTTTGTGACACGCGGTATGGTTGCGGACCTGAACGTGCATTGGGACAGGGCGAAGGATGGTAGTCCCAAGCCGCACGCGCATGTCATGCTGGCGATGCGTGATGTGGGGCCGGAGGGGTTCGGGCAGAAGAACCGCGACTGGAACAGCACCGAGCTGTTGAAGGACTGGCGCGAGGCGTGGAGCGCGCACGTCAACGAACGCATGGCCGAGCTTGGGCTGGAGGGCCGGATCGATCATCGCTCCTATGTCGATCAGGGCATAGCGCTGGAGCCGCAGCACAAGATCGGACCGGCCGCATCGCGCCGGCCGGAGCAAGGTCTGGAGGCGGAGCGGATCGAGGATCACACCCGTATCGCCCGCGAGAACGGCGAGAAGATCATCGCTGATCCCAATGTCGCGCTGGACGCGATCACGCGCGGCCAGGCGACGTTCACCACCCGCGACCTTGCGGTGTTCGCGTTCCGGCACAGCGACGGCAAGGAGCAGTTCGATCAGGTGATGAGGGCGGTGCGCGCGTCCCCCGAGATGATCGCGTTGGGCAAGGACGGGCGCGACCAGGAGCGGTTCACGTCGCGCGACATGATCGCGGTGGAGGCGCGGCTTGAACGGGCCGGCGACGAGCTGGCAGGACGCGCGGGACATGGCATCGGCGATCGGCAGCGCGATGCCGCGATCGGTGCGGCCGAGGGGCGGGGGCTTGTCCTGTCGGGCGAGCAGCGCGACGCCTTCGATCATGTGACCGGCAACGCCGGGTTCGCGTCGGTTGTCGGCTATGCCGGTTCGGGCAAGTCGGCGATGCTTGGTGTCGCGCGAGAGGCGTGGGAGGGGCAGGGCTACACCGTGCGCGGCGCGGCTTTGTCGGGCATCGCGGCGGAGAACCTTGAGGGCGGGTCCGGCATCCAGTCCCGCACCATCGCCAGCCTTGAACATGCGTGGGAGCAGGGTCGCGAACAGCTTGGCCTGCGTGACGTGCTGGTGGTGGACGAGGCCGGCATGATCGGTTCGCGCCAGATGGAACGGGTGCTGTCCCAGGCGCGCGACGCGGGCGCGAAGGTCGTCATGGTCGGCGACCCCGAGCAGTTGCAGGCGATCGAGGCAGGCGCGGCATTCCGCAGCGTCACCGAGCGCCACGGCGCGGCCGAGATCACCGAGATACGCCGGCAGCGCGAGGACTGGCAGCGCGACGCCACGCGGGCGCTGGCGACCGGGCGCACCGGCGAGGCGATCCATGCCTATGACGGTCGCGGCATGGTCCATGCGGCCGATACGCGGGAAGCGGCGCGGGGCGAGCTGGTGGATGGGTGGGATCGTGCGCGTCAGGCCGAACCGGGTAATAGCCGGATCATCCTCACCCATACCAACGCCGAGGTTCGCGAGCTGAACGAGGAAGCGCGGGGCCGCTTGCGCGCATCCGGCGACCTTGGCGACGACGTGGCGGTGAAAACCGAGCGCGGCGATCGGCAGTTCGCGACTGGCGACCGCATCATGTTCCTGCGCAACGAGCGCGGCATGGGGGTCAAGAACGGCACGCTCGCCACGATCGAGCGGGTATCGCCCGATGGCATGGGTGTCCGTCTCGATGACGGTCGCGGGGTCGCGTTCGACACCAAGGACTATGCCCATGTCGATCATGGCTATGCGGCGACGTTCCACAAATCGCAGGGCGTTACGGTCGATCGGGCGCACATCCTCGCCACCCCCGGCATGGACCGGCACAGCGCCTATGTCGGCATGTCGCGGCACCGCGACAGCGTGCAGGTCCATTATGGCCGCGACGACTTCGCCGACCAGCGCCAGCTTGTCCGTGCCCTGTCGCGGGACCGCGGCAAGGACATGGCGGGCGACTATGCCAAACCTGAGCAGGATCAGGCGCGGGCGTTCGCCGATCGGCGCGAGATCCGGTTCCCGGAACGCGCGCGCCAAGTGATCGAGAAGGTCCGCGACAAGGCCAAGGGTATGTTTGCGGGTTTCAAGCCGAAGCCCGTGGCCGAGAAGACACCGGCGATCGATCGGGGTGAAACCGTGATCGGCGCGGGATCGCGCGACGCCCATCCCCACCAAGCCAGGGCGATCCGCGACTATGCCCGCGTCGCGGGCGACGTGCGGCGGATGAAGGAGCAGGGTCTGCCGGTGCTGCCGCATCAGGAGACGGCAGCACGCCGCGCGATCGAGGCGCTGGACGCGACCCGGCCCCATGCCGCGCGCGACCTCGCATCCGCCATGCAGCGCGATCCGAAGCTGATCGAGCAGGCTGCGGGTGGCAATACGGGCGGGGCGGCGCGTGCGATGGCCGAGGAGCAGCGCGTGCGGCTCGATCCGGACGCGCGCGCCGATCGCTTCGTCGAAGGCTGGCAGAAGATGGAGAAGGCGCGCGCCGGCATGGAGCTGATCGGCGACAGTGCCGGTGCCGGACGGATGCAGGAACGCATGGAGAAGGCGGCGGGCGGGTTGCATCGCGATCCGCAACTCGAATCCGTGTTGCGCCGGCGTGCGCCCGAGCTGAAGCTGAACATGGAGCGCGAACGGTCGATCGGCGACGCGCTGGCGCAATCGATCGCGCAGTCGCGTGATCGTGACCGCGGCATGAGCCGGTAGGGGGTTCGTGCTTTCGTACGGGAAAAGGGGAACGGCATGAGCGACGACGATCACGAACCGGATGCCGCGGCGGAAGCGTTCGATGGCGTGCGCGGCGAACTGGCGTTGTTACGCCGCGCCGTGGAGCGACTGGCGGCCGAGCGCGCCGAGGTGCCGGAAATTCCCGACTACAGCGAGACGCTGGGCCGGATGGCGAAGGCGCTCAATGCCACCATGCAGAATGTCGGCGTGCTGGCGAAGGCGGCCGAGGACAATGTCGCGCCGCGCTATGTCGCCGACCGGATCGTCGCCGCCGGTGCCCATGCGCGCGACGAGGACCGGCGCATGATCGCGACCGCCGGCGAGAAGATCGACAAGGCGACGAATGCGCTGCACGGAATCGGCGGTGTCGCCCGTCGTGCCGACGAGCAGCGGCGGACCCTGTGGCAGGTGGGCGCGGGGGCGTGCCTGGGTGGAATGCTGTTGTGGACGGTCGTGCCGGGTGTCGTGGCCCGCGCGCTGCCGGAGAGGTGGCAGGTGCCCGAGTGGATGGCGGCGCGCACGCTCGACCTGCCGAAATGGGAAGCCGGGCAACGCCTGATGCGGGCCGCGGCACCGGATGCCTTCGCCAACATCGCGGCGGGGGATCGGATCATCACTGCAAATCGCAAAGCTGTGGAAGCCTGTCACAAGGCGGCGGTGAAAACAGATAAAGCGGTAAATTGTAAGGTGCGGATCACACCGCAGGATAACTAGGAGGCTGCATGATTAGCATATTTGATCAAAATACCGATCTTGTCGCATGGCTGGACAATAGTGCGCGGCACCTGTTCGACACGGATATGAACTGGCTTGCCTATGTATCCGGTGGACACTTGTGGTCAGCCGAAACGGGAAATTGGCTCGGACCTTTGCGAGGCACGACACTTCTCGATCAAGCGGGGCGACCGGTCGGATGGCATCTTGGAGATGGTGTCGCGTCGTCGGCCCGGCCTGCTCGTCCGGCTCGCGCTGCCCGTGCAGCCCGCCCCGCCAGGCCCGCTCGCCCTGCTCGCCCGGCTCGGCCAGCCAGACCGGCAACACCAGCAGGAGGCTGGTCAGCGATGACCTTTCCGGGTTGGTATGGACAATAATTCTGGGCCGAACATTTCTGTTCGTTCCCCAGGTGACGCCCAAGGTACGATACGAGGTAAAAAGGTCTACCTTTCTGCCGACGCGAAGAGACAGGGCGAGTGTCCAAACCCTTCGATTTTGACACTATGTCGCATGCCAAGTCGCCACCCTGTAAAGATAAATGACGACCGCCAACCCGACGATGATGTTGGTGACGGGGTTCAGGTAGTCGGCAACGATCAGGTACTGCCCCTGCAAAAGGTAGCCGGCCACGGCCAACAACGTCGTCCAGAGCGCCGTCCCTAGCGTCGTGAACAGCAAGAAGCGCGGTAGGCCCATACCGAAGACGCCCGCTGGCACCGAGATCAACGTCCGCAGCGCGGGGACGAGGCGACCGAGGAATACGGCTTTACCGGAGTGTTGATCGAACCAGTGATCCACGCGGTCGATGTCACGCGGCGCGAGCGTCAACCAGCGCCCATGCCGTCCCGCCCAGCGTCGCAACCGATCGGCACCGATCCACTTGCCGACATAATACCAGAACAGCGCACCCGCGACCGAGCCGAGGGTGCCGGCGACGATCACGCCGATCAGGCTCAATCGCCCTTGGCCAGCTCCGAAACCGGCAGCGGGCATGATGATTTCTGAAGGAATAGGCGGGAATACGTTTTCCAGAAACATCATCGCGGCGATCCCGAGATAGCCAGCCCCGTTCAAAAACTCGATGATGCGATCAAACACGGCAATCTCTCAATTTGGGGGGGGGCAAGCGGTAAGAACCGGATCATTTCCCAGGGTGATGCCCGGCGCGCTGCGGCAGGATCAGGATGAGAGCCAGGATTGCTGCCGCGAGTACCGCCGAAGCGAGTGGCCGGCTGAAATCCAGTCCACCCTTCTCGATCGGCTTATCCAGGAAATCACCGACTGCCGCACCGAGCGGACGGGTGAGAATGAACGCGGCCCAGAACAGAAAAACCCGGCTCGCGCTCGTCCAGAAATACATCCCCGCCAGCACCGTCAGCATTACCCCGAAGATCGCCGCTGCCCCCAGATAGCCGAGGCCCCCGGTGTCCGCTGTCCAATCGCCGAGCGCTGTGCCGAGCGTTTGTGAAAAGGTGATCGTGAGCCAGTAGAACAGCTCCGCCTTGGGTTCCCGCACGGTATCGACCGAGATTGAGCCGAGGGTTCGATACCAGACGAAGAGGGACGCCAGCACGCAACCGAGCAGGAGCGCCGATCCGCCGGTGTAGCCAATGCCCAGCGATCGCGTGGCGAAATCCGCCATCGTCGTTCCCGCGGTCGTCGATGCGATGATCGTCGCCCAATACAGGTATGGATTGAAGCGTGTCGCCGCCACCTGCCACCAGACTAGTGCGACCAGCACGGTCAGGAAGATGGCGGAGCCGACAAGATAGCCCAGGTTCATCGACATGCTGACGGTATCGCCGGCTGTTTCGCCGAGCGTCGTCGCCAGAATCTTGATGATCCAGAAGCCCAGCGTGATCGCCGGCACCTTGCTCAGAAGTTCGCGCCTGTCGCCGATCGTCATCATGCTTTCCCGATTTCAAAATCAGTCATTCCCGCGGATCGGGAGTTCGACAGCGATACCAAATCCTGGCGGCGCGAGGAGCGAGGCCGTGCCCCGGTGCGCGGTCGCGACCGCAGCGACGAGCGCCAGGCCCAGGCCATGACCTTCCGACGATCGGCTACGTTCCGCGCGCGCGAACCGCTGGAACAGCCGGGGCGCATCTTCGGGTGCTACCCCGTGTCCGTCATCGGCGATCGTCAAGCGAGCAATGGCTTCATCACGCTCCAGCTCGACACGAATCGTCGTTCCCGGGGGGGTGTGGCGGAGCGCGTTGTCGAGGAGATTGGTGACAAGCTGTTGCAGCAGCCGTCGATCACCCGTTGTCCATATCGCGGGTGCAATCGCTGTGACGAGCAGGTGGCCGCTTGCCTCCATATCAGGGCGGTAGGTGTCGACCAGTTCCTCGACCAGTTGGTCCAGCGGCAAGTCCTGGAAATGGGCGCGAGGTGACAATGCTTCCACTTCCGCGATGCGCAGCAATGCCCCGAATATGTCGAGCAGGTCGCGTGATTGTGCGGCAGCGGCCTCGATCGCCTGGCGTTTCTCGTCCACGTCCTGTGCCGACAGCGCTTCATCGAGCCGGTTATGCAGGCGGGTCAGCGGGGTGCGCAGGTCATGGGCCACGTCGCTCGACACCTGGCGCAGATTGTCCATCAGCCCACCGATCCGGTCGAGCATCCGGTTGAGCGTCGCCGACACGCGATCGAACTCGTCTCCCGTGCCGGTGGTTGGCATACGCCGGGCAAGATCACCGTCAATGATCGCCAGCGCGGTGCGATCGATGCGCGACAGGCGCGCGCGCGTGACCGCACCGACCAGCCAGGCCGCGCCGATGCCGAGCAGGAGCATGATGCCGAACGCGCTGGCGAACAGCTTGAGCAGCGTCGCGTCCATCTCGTCTATGACGCCGCGGTCGGCTGCGACGACCAATCGGCTGTTGTCAGGCAAGCGGGTGGTCAACGCCTGGGCGATCCGGTGTTCGCCGTCGCGCCGGTAATTCAGCAATTCCAGATAACCCGGCACGGTCGGGGCGGTCGCGTCGAGCGACCCTGCCACGCGGCGACCCGCCGGGTCGACCAGCAGGTACTCCAGACTGGCGGTGCTTCGCGCCGCCTCGCGTCGTCGGATTGCCGTCGCAACGCCGGTGGGGCCGTCGTCGCCTTCGTCGATCAGTGCGCGGGTTTCGATCGCGACGCGGTGATCGAGTTGGATTTCGAGGGCTTCGTGCGTCACTTCATAGGCGACAACCCCGATGATAAGCGTCGCCAGCGCGAAGAGGCACGCGACCAGAGCGACAAGCCCGAACGTGGATATCCATGGGCGGGTCATCATCCGCCGCGAACCATGTAGCCAGCGCCGCGTACGGTCTCGATCGCATCATCGTCGAACCCGGCGTTGAGCTTGGAGCGCAGGCGGCTCAGGTGCGTCTCGACGATGTTCGTCTTGGGATCGAAATCGAAATCCCAGACCCGTTCCAGCAGCATCGTGCGCGTCATCACCCGGCGCGGATTGCGCATCAGCTCGGCGAGCAACGCGAACTCGCGCGGTTGCAGCACGATCCTACGGCCGTCGCGGGTAACGACGCGCCGATGAAGATCCAGCTCGATCCCGCCTATGACGAGCAAGCTCGCTTCGGCCTGGGCGGCCGGACGCCTCCCGAGCGCATGAACGCGCGCGGCCAGCTCGGAAAAGGCGAACGGCTTGACCAGATAATCGTCGGCACCGCCTTCCAGCCCCTCAACGCGATCGGCGATGCCGCCCACAGCAGTGAGCATGAGAGCGGGCGTCATGTTGCCCGCCGCGCGCAGCGCCTTGATAAGCGACAGGCCATCCAGACCAGGCAGCATTCGATCAACGATCAGCGCGTCGAACTGATCGCCAGTCGCCTGAAACAGCCCATCCCGACCATCGGTGCTGGAGACGACATGATGCCCCAGCTCCGCAAGCCCGCGGGCTACGAAGCGATTGGTCTCGTCATCATCTTCCACGATCAGGATTCGCATGGCTGCCCTTCTAACTCACCGGGCCGTTCGTCTGCCATCCACCACCCAGCGCCCGGAACAGCGCGACCTGGGATTGCGCCACGGTGAGATCGGACTGTGCCTGGGCGAGCGCGGCTTGTGCCCGCGCGCGCTCGGCATCGAACTGGATCAGAGAGGCTGTATCCCCAAGCCGAACACGGGCGGCTGCACGGCGCGCGTAGAGCGCGGACTGGACGCGTGCGGCATCGAGCGCACGATTGCGACGAATCTCCGCATCATAGGCGACAAGCGCGGTCTCGACTTCGCGCAATGCTCGCAGCACCGCGACATCCCAACCGGCCAGGGCCGCCCGCTCGGTCGCGCGGGCTTGTTCCAATCGCGCCCGCGCTGGTGCCTGGTTTGGGAATGCCCAGCTTATGAGCGGTGAAGCCGTCGCGACGAAACCGCCGGTCAGCAGTCCGAGCGCACCGCCCAGGTTCACGCGTGGGTAGAGATCGGCACGGGCCACACCGATCCGGGCCGCGGCAGCGGCGAGGCGGCGTTCGGCTTCGCGAATATCGGGGCGGCGCAGCAGTAGAGCTTGTCCGTCGCCCACGGGCACCGCCGCGCGGAGCTTCGGAGGCGCATTGCAGACAATGTTGAACCCACGCGCTTCAGCGGGGGGGCGGCCCTGCAAGGTGGCAATCCGGTATAGGGCGTTCGCGCGCGCCGCCTCGAACGGGGCGAGCGTGGCGCGGGTAGATTCCAGCAGGCTGGCGGCCTGAGAGACTTCGAGCGGCGAGACTTCGCCAGCGGCAAGCTGGTCGCGTACCACGCCAACCGAGCGTTCCTGAACCGCGACTATCTCGCGCGAGACATTCGCCGCGCGGGTCGCACCACACAGATCGACATAGGCGAGCACTGTATCGGCCACGACAGCCACGCGCAGGGAGTCCAGCGCCGCGGCCTGGGCGTCAGCATCGGCCCCCGCCGCCAGCGCGCCCGAGCGCAGGCGGCCGAACAGGTCGATGTCCCAGCTTGCGGTCAATGCGAGATCGTAATCGGTCGTCGGCACATTGGATGACGCGCTTGGCTGCGTCGCACTGTTGTCGATCGTTCCCGCGCTCTCGATCGTCGTTTGCGGCAGCCGCGCGGCGCGCGCTTGCCGCAGCGCCGCGCGCGCGCCATCGAGATTGGCATAGGCGACGCGCAGATCGGCATTGGCGGCAAGGGTCGCCTGGACCAGTCGATCGAGCGCCGGATCGTCATATAGCCGCCACCAGTCATCCGGGACCGGGCCGATCGCCGCGGTCGGAAGGCTTGCGAAAGCACCTGTGGCGGTCGCGGGAGCGATGGTCGGCGGAGGCAGAGGCGCAGTCATGCACCCCGCGACTGCGAGCGCGGCGATCGGAGCAAACCGGCGGATCATGCGGGAACTCCAACGAGCGGGGCATCGGGCGCAGGCTTCTCCCGACCAAAGCGCGCGTAGAGCGCGGGCATCAGGAACAGGTTGAGCACGGTCGAGGAGACAAGTCCGCCCAGGATGACGATCGCCATCGGATGCTCGATTTCGTGGCCGGGCGCATTGCCGGCGACGATCAGCGGCAGCAGCGCAAGGCCGGCGCACGCGGCGGTCATCAGGATCGGCACCAGTCGTTCCTCCGCGCCGCGCAGGATTAGATGAGGGCCGAACACTTCGCCCTCGAAACGCCGGAGATGGTCATAATGCGACAACAGCATGATGCCGTTGCGTGCCGAGATGCCGATGACGGTGACAAATCCGACCAGCGATCCAAGCGACAGCACGCCGCCTGTCAGCGCCACGCCGACCACGCCGCCCACCAGCGCGAACGGCAGGCTGGTCGCGACCAGCGCGGTGATGCGTGCCGAGCGGAACTCCAGCCAGACCAGCAGCAGGACGCCGAGCAGGCACAGAAGGCCCGTCGTCCAGAGCCTTTGGCGGGAATCGCGCAGCGCGGCATATTCCCCCAGCACTTGCGGGTGATAGCCGGTTGCGAACGGCACCTGTCCGACCGCTGTCTCGACGGCGCGTGCGACCGTACCGAGGTCCGCGCCCGCGACGTTCAACGTCACGTCGATTCTACGCTGGCCGTTCTCGCGCTTGATTTCGTTGGGCGCGGGCATGACGCGGATATCGGCCACGTCGCGCAGTCGTACCGGCGCGCCCGCGGGCGTCTGGATCATCATGTCGGCAAGCGCATGGACATCGCCGCGCACACTGGGTTCGCCCCACAGCGCCACGTCGAACGCCTTCTGGTCGCGGTAGATTTCACCGACTTTCTGCCCGGCGACCATCGTTTGCGCCTGTCGCCGCACTTCTCCCGCGGTCAGGCCCAGCGTGGCGAGATCGGCGGGGCGTGGACGGACCTGGATTTGCGGCACCAGCACCTGTTGCTCGACCTTGAGGTCGGCAACCCCGTCGATCGCCGCCACCTTGGCACGCACCCGCTCAGCCGTGGCGCGAAGCTCGACCTGATCGGGACCGAAGATGCGAACCACCACCGTCGCGCCCGCGCCACTCAGCACCTCCTTGATCCGCTCTCGCAGATAGGTGAGCACGTCGCGGTAGAGGCCGGGATAACCGTCGATCACTGCCTTGATGCGCGCGACGCTGGCGTCATAATCGACATTCTCGTCGAGACTGATCCACAGCTCGGTGAAGTTCGGGCCGACCACTTCGTCCGCTGCTTCGGCACGGCCGATATGCGCGCCGAAATTGCGCACGCCGGGGATGCTGCGCAGCTCCCTGGAGGCGCGGATCGTGATGCGGTCCATCGCCTCGATCGACGTGCCCGGCTTCTCGACGAAGTGCATCAGAAAGTCGGTTTCACGGAAGTCGGGCAGGAACTGGTCCTTGAAGCTCGCATAGCCGACGCCTGCCAGCAGCAGCCCGCTTGCGACTATCCCCATCGCCAGCGCCGGCCGCGCCACCATGCGCGGCAGCACACCGGCGTAGCGGCGCTTGAGCGCGCCGACGAGCCGCGTGTCGCGTTCCGCCTTGAGCGGCGCGTTTGGCAGCAGGAACAGGCACATCGCCGGCGTCACCACCAGCGCGACCAGCAGCGACGCGGCGATAGCGAGCACATAGGCGGTGGCGAGTGGCTGGAAGAACGTGCCGGCCACCCCGCCTAGGAAGAAGATCGGCAGGAACACCAGCATCACGATCAGCGACGCGAACACGACCGCCGAGCGGACTTCGAGCGAGGCCGACAGCACCACATCGAAGTTCGACCGCGGATTGCCCGCCTCGCGGTTGAGCCGCAGCCGGCGGGCGATATTCTCCACGTCGATGATCGCGTCATCGACGACTTCACCGAGCGCGATGACCAGCCCGGCGATCACCATCGTGTTGATCGTCGCCCCGCTCCACAGCAGCACGAGGCCCGCGCCGAGCAACGACAGCGGTATGGCGACCAGGCTGATCGTTGCCTGGCGCCAGTCGCGCGTGAACACGAACAGCACCACGGCGACCAGCAGGCAGCCGATCATCAGCGCGCGGGTGAGATTGTCGATCGAGCGTTCGATGAAGGTCGCGGGCCGGAAGATCGTCGTATCGACCTTCACGTCGCGCAGACCCGGTTTCAGCTCGCCGATCGCGGCTTCCACGTCGCGGGTCAGCTGGAGGGTGTTGCCGGTCGGCTGCTTCTCGACGATCAGCATCAGGCCGGGGCCGTCGTCGATGATCGCGTTGCCGATCGGCGCGGCGAAGCCATCGACCACGCGAGCGACGTCGCCGATGCGAACCGGCGCTTCGCCGCTCTGCTTGATGACCGCCTGAGCGAGATCGGCCGAGGACTGGATGGCGCTCGTCTGTTGCACCGCGAGCCGCTGCGTTGCCGTATCGACGAAGCCGCCCCCGCCGACCAGCACCGCATCGCCGGCCGCAGCGCGCAACTCGGCGAGGGTCACGCCGGCAGCGCGCAGTCGGTCAGGATCGACCAGAACCTGCAATTGGCGGTCGCGCAGACCCCAGATCGCGACGTTGGCGACGCCCGGCACCGCCATCAGGCGCGGCCGGATCGTCCATCGCGCCAATTCGGAGAGCTGCATCTGATCGAGCTTTGCCGACGATATACCGATCTTCATCGCCCGACTGGTCGATGACAGTGGCGGCAGCATTACCGGGGGACGGGCCGCAGCCGGCAACCGCGCCTGGACCTGTGTCACCCGCTCCTGAACAAGCTGGCGCGCCCGGATCACGTCGGTGCCGCGATCGAACAGGATCGATACCGATGACAGGCCGAGCACCGACTTGGAGCGCAGCGTCATCAGATCGGGGACGCCGTTGACCGCCGTTTCGATCGGCACGGTAATCAGGCTTTCCACCTCCTCGGTGGAGAGGCCCGGAGCTTCGGTTTGAATCTCCACCATTGGCGGCGCGAACTCGGGAAACACGTCGAGCGGTACGTCGCCGGTCGCGCGCAGACCGAGAACGACCAGTAGCGTGGCGAGCGCGAGAACGAGGACGCGCTGGGTCAGCGCGGCACGGACCAACCAGGCAAGCATCAGTGCGGCGTCCCGAACTCGGTCCCGAACAGCTCAGCCGCCCCGTCCGTCACCACTTCGGCACCGCGTTCTAGGCCGCGCGACAACAGCGCCCGACCATCCGTGACGCTTGCGACCTCGATCCGCTGGCGAACATAGGTGTCGGGTGCAGTCTTCCGGTACACCCATTCGCCGCCATAGATGTCGCGGACGATCGCCGCGGTCGGGACCGACAGTCCGTCCGCCCTCCCGCCAAGCGGCAACGCCACGGAGACGCGCTGACCGACGCGGTAGGCGCGGTCGCGATTATCGAGCGCGAAGAACAGATCGACGGTGCCCGCGACCGCATTCGCCGAGGGCGGGGCCTGGACCGGGCGCGCAGCGCGCGGAGCGGCGCGATCATCACCGAGCGGACGAACGGTAGCCGTGCGACCGCGTTCGATGGCGCTCACGTCGGTGCCGAACACAGGCACCCGCACCCACAGCGTCGAGAGATTGCCCATCGACGCGATCGAGGGACCGAGCAGCCTGCGTTGCGCGCGCGCCGCATCCAGTGCTGCCCGCGCGGTGGCAAGTGCCGTCGCGGCTTCGTCGCGTCCTCGGACGCTGCCCGCTTCCTCACGGACGAGAGCATCGGCGCGGTTATAGGCGATGACGGCGAGCCGCACTTGCGCTTGCGCCCGCGCGACCTCGCCTTCGGCCGCAACCTGGCTGATCCCGATCTGGGCAAGGTTGCTCGTCGATCCGGTCGGTACGCCCGCCCCGCCGGTCGATGGCACGACGACTTCGCCGCTCGTCTCCCGAACCTGCGAAGCCGAACCATCGCCAATCTTCACCGTTCGGATGCCGAGACGCTGTTGTGCTTGCGCGGTGAGGGTGAGCTTCAACAAGTCGCTTTCGTGCGCGACCGCTTCGGCCTTGGCGGGCGGAGCCGAAGGCTTTGCAGGATCGCTGCCACAGGCCGTCAAGGCAGCTACCAAGGGCAATGTGGCTATCGGCCAGCGGCAGATGAGAAACGTCATTCAACGGCGTTAGCAGCCTCATGTTGGAGGCAGCTTGAGGCCACTATACAAAATCCCAATGTTCGGCACGAAGCATAGACTGGTGTCACAACCGGTCGGTTTTGACGCCGACGAGCCATTCCAGCTTTCCGCGAGTTTGTTGGTGTCAGAACCCCGGGTCAGAAAGCCAGCTAGCAGAAACGGCATATAGAAAGGGGGCAAACGGATACGATCTGGAGAGTCCGACGGCAATTGCGACGGACCGTGACTAATTTCCCTTTTTGTTCTTGTTTGAAGGGAATCTTCGCGACAAGGTGGCACAAATCGTCCCAGAGGTGCCCGTGCGACCATCCGTTTCCGAATTTTCCCGCCTTCGCACCAGCGCCGGTGTCAGCATCGATGCCTTTGCGGCCAGCTCGGGCTTCTCGCGGCGCACCGTCTATCGCTGGGAACGCGGCGAGGCCCCTCCCCGCAAAGCGGCGGTGCGGATGTTGGACACGCTGATCGCCGATCACCGGCAGGCGGCAGCGGGTGCAGGAAAATTCCTGTTCATCGACCTGTTCGCCGGCATCGGCGGTCTGCGCCGCGGGTTCGATGAAATGGGCGAATGCGTCTTCACCAGCGAGTGGGACAAATATTCGCAGAAGACCTACCTCGCCAATTACGAGTGCGATCACGAGGTCGCCGGCGACATCACCAAGGTGCCGGTGGAGAGCATCCCGGCGCACGACCTGCTGCTGGCAGGCTTTCCGTGCCAGCCCTTCTCGATCGCGGGCGTGTCGAAAAAGAACGCGCTGAACCGGCCGCACGGCTTCCTCGACGAGACGCAGGGCACGCTGTTCTTCAACGTCGCGAAGATCATTCAGCATCACCGGCCACGGGCGTTCCTGCTGGAGAACGTCAAGAATCTGGTCAACCACGACAAGGGCCGGACGTTCGAGGTCATCCATCGCACGCTGACCGAGGAGCTTGGTTATCAGGTCCACTGGAAGGTTATCAATTCCAAGTCGTTCGTGCCCCAGCAGCGCGAGCGTATTTTCATCGTCGGCTTTCGCGACCCGAACGATTTTACCTTCGCCGATCTGGAATTGCCTGATCCGTTCGCCGGGCCGCGGCTCGGCACTATCCTGCATCCGGAAGACGGCACCGAGGAACTGGATGCACCCTACACCCGCGGCAATATCGCGTCGGTGTCGGAGAAGTACACGCTGACCGATCACCTGTGGCGCTACCTTCAGGGATATGCGGCCAAGCACAAGGCGGCCGGCAACGGGTTCGGGTTTGGGCTGGTCGGTCGCGGCGATGTCGCCCGCACGCTGTCGGCGCGCTACTACAAGGACGGATCGGAAATCCTCGTCGAGCAGAAAGGGAAGAACCCGCGCCGGCTTACCCCGCGCGAGTGCGCCCGGCTGATGGGGTTCGACGAACCCGGTGGCCGGGACTTCATCATCCCCGTGTCCGACACCCAGGCCTATCGCCAGTTCGGCAACGCCGTCGTGGTGCCGGTGGTGAAGGCGGTTGCCGCGCATATGATGCCGTGGCTGGTTGACGGCGCGGATGCGGAACCGGAACAGCCGGAGCGGATCATGGCCCTTGCCGAGTGATGTAGTCGACGCGGCTACCCGCAGCCGGATGATGGCGGGGATCAGGGGCAAGGACACGAAGCCCGAACTGGTCGTGCGCCGCGGTCTCCATGCGCTCGGCTTCCGGTTCGTGCTTCACGATCGCCGCCTGCCCGGCAAGCCTGACATGGTACTGCCGCGCTGGCGCGCCGCGATCCTCATTCACGGCTGTTTCTGGCACGGGCATGACTGCCCGCTGTTCCGCTGGCCCGGCACGCGCCAGGATTTCTGGCGGCAGAAGATCGGCCGCAACCAAGAACGCGACGCCGAAGTAGAGGCGGCGCTTGACCATGCGGGCTGGCGCGTGCTGAAAATCTGGGAATGCTCGCTGAAGGGCACCGGGCGGATCGGTATCGATCGCGTGGTGCCGCTGGCGGCCGACTGGCTCCGCTCCGGCGAACGTGCCGGCGAGATCAGGGGGACAGTGCGTGCCGGTGGGTGATCTTCTCGAATGGCTGGACGGGCATGGCGGGCCAAGCTTCACATGGTACGTGAAGCGGCTGTCAGGCAACGACACGCTGGCGAACGGTAGCCATCAGGCCGGCCCCTATATTCCGCGTGAGATCCTGTTCCGGGTGCTGCCCGCCCTCAACCGGCAGGACGTGAAGAACCCGGACGTGTGGTTCAACCTTTACGTGGATTCCCATGCCGATCACCGGCAGGTCCGGGCGGTCTGGTACAACAACCACTATCACGACACGAAGGCGAAGCGGGGCCGCGACGAAACGCGGGTCACGAACTTCGGAGGCGGCGCTTCCGCCCTCCTCGATCCTGAAAGCACCGGCGCTCTGACGGTGTTCGCGTTTGCCGCCGCTGATCCGGCAGCGGTGCCCGAATGCCATGTCTGGGTATGCCGGCATGAGACCGAAGAGGATCTTGTCGAGGATCGCGTCGGGCCGGTCGAACCTGGCAAGTGGCTGCTTTGGCCCCCGGTGCAGGGCGGCCTGTTCCCGGCCGATGCCCAGCCTGTTGCACGGACGAGCTGCTGGCTGGGTGATGACGAGATTCCGGCAGCGTGGCGGCTGAAGTTCCCGACCGGTGCCGATATTATCCGCAAGGCTGTCGAGCTGCGTGACGACAGCAGTCTCGATCCCGATCGCCGGCTGATCCGCCGCAGGGAATGCGAGTTCGAGATATTCCGCAGCGTGGAGCAGGCGATCGAGCTGCCGCACATCACAGCGGGCTTCACCAACATCGATGGCTTCATTGCCCGCGCGCAGACCATCCTCCAGCGTCGCAAGGCCAGGTCCGGGCATTCGCTGGAGTTGCACGCGCGCGCGATCTTCCTCGAGGAGCGGCTGGTCGAGGGCACCCACTTCGCGCACCAGCCGGTTTCCGAGGATGGGAAGACGCCCGACTTCCTGTTCCCGTCTGTCGCGTCCTACCGTGATTCCGCCTTCCCGGCAGACCGGCTACGGATGCTGGCGGTGAAGACGACATGCCGCGACCGCTGGCGGCAGATACTCAACGAGGCCGATCGCATTCCGATGAAGCATCTGCTGACGTTGCAGGAGGGCGTGTCCGAAACGCAGTTTCGCGAAATGACGAATGCAGGCGTGCAGCTCGTGGTGCCGGCCGGACTGACCGAGACGTTCCCCAAGGACGTCCGGCCCCACCTCCAGACGCTGGAGAGCTTCATCGGTGACGTCCGCCTCCTCGGGATCGGCGTCTGATCCCGCCTATTGGCTGAATGCGCGTGGGTAGAGGCTGGAAACTGCCTCCTGTCGCGACGATTTGGCCGAGTTACACGGCTCGCAGAGCAGCTGAAGGTTCGTCACGTCATTCGGCCCGAACCGCGCCAGCGGCACTATGTGGTCGTATCGTTCTGTCTCCAGCCGGTTGATGACGGCAGCGAGGCTCCGCTTGCATGAGCGGCACTCACCGCGATCCCGGTGGAACACTGCCCGTCGCGCCCAGACGGGAATGTTCACGCGCCGCAGGGTGCCGGTCGAGGTCCGGTGATCCTCTCCAAAGCCGGATTGCTCGATGTGCCCGGCACAAAGCGCATTGAACCTTTGCAGGAAAATGAGATCGGCGAACAGGATGTGGAAGACCTCGTCAGACAGCTCGTCTATAGCCGGATAGAATCTTTCACTCTCGTTCGCGAACGTC
>Ga0308165_1002472_pt1 | contig 21908 bp, 18 predicted proteins | sample PhyWR2_FD_201032 | JGI IMG/M metagenome (GOLD analysis project Ga0308165, IMG submission 201032) | Phyllosphere microbial communities from UC Gill Tract Community Farm, Albany, California, United States - DLSLW.R2 | ecosystem: Host-associated > Plants > Phyllosphere > Unclassified | place: USA... | reverse complement strand
CCCGTGTGGCCTAGCTTTATCACCGGTTAAGAGGGGCCAGGACCATGGAATTGTTTGACAACCTGGCCACCGGTTTCGGTGTTGCCTTTACCTTTCAAAACCTGATTTACTGCTTTGTCGGCTGTCTGTTGGGTACCCTGATCGGCGTGTTGCCTGGTATCGGCCCTGTGGCCACCATCGCCATGCTGCTGCCTGCCACCTACGCGCTGCCTCCCGTGGCTGCGCTGATCATGCTGGCCGGTATTTACTACGGCGCCCAGTACGGCGGCTCTACCACGGCGATTCTGGTGAATCTCCCGGGGGAGTCATCATCGGTTGTGACCGTGATCGACGGCTACCAGATGGCCCGCAAGGGACGCGCCGGTCCGGCACTGGCGGCAGCGGGCATTGGCTCGTTCTTTGCCGGCTGCGTGGGCACCGTGATTCTGGCTGCGTTCGCACCTCCGCTGACCGAAGTGGCCTTCATGTTCGGCCCTGCCGAATACTTCTCGCTGATGACCCTGGGCCTGATTGGCGCCGTGGTGCTGGCTTCGGGCTCGCTGCTCAAGGCTGTGGGCATGATTGTGCTGGGTCTGCTGCTGGGCCTGGTGGGTACCGACGTGAACTCCGGCGTGGCCCGTTACTCGTTCGACATTCCTGAGCTGACCGACGGTATCGACTTCGTCGTGATCGCCATGGGTGTGTTCGGCTACGGTGAAATCATCGCCAACCTGTCCAAGCCTGACGATGAGCGCGAAGTGTTCGCTGCCAAGGTGACCGGCCTGTTGCCCACCAAGGAAGACTTCAAGCTGATGTTCCCCGCCATGCTGCGTGGTACGGCGCTGGGCTCGGCCCTGGGTATCCTGCCTGGTGGCGGTGCGATGCTGTCGGCTTTTGCGGCCTACACGATCGAGAAGAAGACCAAGCTGCGTCCTGGTGAAGTTCCTTTCGGCCAAGGCAATATCCGTGGCGTGTGCTCGCCTGAATCGGCCAACAACGCCGGCTCGCAGACCTCGTTCATTCCGCTGCTGACCCTGGGTATTCCACCCAACGCCGTGATGGCACTGATGGTGGGTGCGATGACCATCCACAACATCCAGCCTGGTCCCCAGGTGATGACCAGCAACCCGGAACTGTTCTGGGGTCTGATTGCCTCGATGTGGATCGGCAACCTGATGCTGATCATCCTGAACCTGCCGCTGATCGGCGTCTGGATCAAGCTGCTGACCGTGCCTTACCGCTGGTTGTTCCCATCGATCGTGCTGTTCTGCGCTGTCGGTGTGTACGGTACCAACAACAACAGCTGGGACGTGTGGATGGTGGGTATCTTCGGTTTCGTGGGCTATGTGTTCCACAAGCTGGGTACCGAACCTGCTCCGTTGCTGCTGGGCTTCATCCTGGGCCCGATGATGGAAGAAAACCTGCGCCGTGCGCTGCTGCTCTCGCGGGGTGACTGGTCGGTGTTCGTCACCCGTCCGATCTCTGCCGGCCTGCTGATCGCAGCTGCCATCCTGCTGGTGGTGGTCTGCCTGCCAGCGGTGAGCAAGAAGCGCGAGGAAGCCTTCGTCGAAGAAGACTGATCGCCCGCAGCCAGACTGCACCCTGCAAAAGGCATCTTCGGATGCCTTTTTCTATGTCTGCGGCCCAGGAGGGCAGGGGCTTATCGGTGATAATGAGAGTTATTCCCATCTGAGGCGCGAAAGCTGGACCGCCGATGGAGACCCTGGCTTTCCATGGGGCGTTGCCCGTTCGTGCTTGAGCGCTATTACCGAGAACTGCTGAACTTCTGCCTGCGCAAGGTCAGAGACCGCGACACTGCGGCCGACCTGGCGCAGGAGAGCTATGCGCGCGTGCTCGGCATGCAGCGCGCCGGCAAGGTGATCGACCAGCCGGCTGCCTTGCTCAAGCAGGTGGCCTTGAACGCCAAGATCGACCTGGACCGGCGTGCCCAGTTGCGCCAGCACGAGGACATCGATACGCTGGACGAGGCCCAGCAACCGGCCAGCCCCCAGCGCTTGCAGCCCGAGGCGGCCTATGCCTCGTCGCAAACCGTGCAGGCCTACCTGGCCACCATCGAGGCCTTGCCACCGCGCTGCCGTGAGGCCTTTTGCATGTACCTGTTCGACGAGCTGTCCAACCAGCAGATTGCAGAACGCATGGGTGTCTCGATCAGCATGGTCAACCAGTACATCAGCCGTGGCAAGATCGCCTGCGCGGCCCGCAAACAGGAGCTGGACCATGGTGATTGAGCCATTCCAGCGCGGGCCGACCTGCAGTTTTTCCGCGCCCATGCGTCTATAGCTTTGAGATGAGCCGTTTTTCCACCACGCCCTCCGATGCATCCGCCCCGCCTTTTGACGAGGCGGCGGAGGCGCGCGCGCTGCAGGCCTTCCTTGGCGGGCAGGATGCTGTGGAGGTACTGGCGGCGCAGTGGCATACGCGCCAGGAGCAGGGCCTGAATGCGGGCGAGCAGGCGGAGCTGGCGCAGTGGCTGCAAGCCAGCACCGAGCATGCCGAGGCCTTTGCCCGCATGGATGCAGCTGTTGCGGGTTTGCGCGCGCTGCCCGCAGACGCGGTGGCCCAGTGGCGCGCCAGCCAAGCGGCAAACCAGCCCAAGTCCGCAGCTGCATGGCCCAGACCTGCACGGGCCCCAGCAAGGCCAACGCGCCTCCGGCGCTGGCTGCAAGCGCTGCTGCCCGGCCCGCGTGGCTTGGCCCTGTGCGCCGTGCTGCTGCTGTCGTTGGGCCTGGGCTGGCACCAGTGGATGCAGCCGGTCTACAGCGCCCACTATGTCGCCGAGCGCGGCCAGCGCCAAAGCCTGCAGTTGCCCGATGGCTCGACGTTGGAGCTCGACGCCGACACCGATGCCCAGGTGCGCCTGTACCGCCACCGGCGCGAGGTGCAGCTGGCGCATGGCCAGGCCATGTTCAATGTCGCTCCCGATGCCAGCAAGCCTTTTGAAGTGCAGGCCGGCCCGGCCCGCGTCACCGTCGTGGGCACGCGCTTTGCGGTGCGCTTCCGCCACGATGGCATCGATGCCGGTCAGGTGCGGGTGGAGGTGCAGGAGGGGCGGGTGCGCGTGGCCGCCGTGCAAATGCCAGCGGCCGCGCAGTTGCTGACCGCTGGCCAAGCCACCCAGGTGGCGGCCAATGGTCTGCTGTCGCCGGTGGGCCAGGTTGCCCCCGACAGCGTGGGCCTGTGGCGCAAGGGCCTGCTGCGCTTTGACCACACCCCCCTTGCCCAGGCCTTGCAGGAGATGGAGCGTTACGGCCCCACCGGCCTGGTGGTGCACGACCCGGCCGTCGCCGCACTGCCGATGGGCGGCAGCTACGCGACCGCCAAGCCGGCCGAGTTCGCCCATATGCTGACCCTGGTGCTGCCGGTGCGCCTGGTGCCGAGCGCCGATGGCCGGGCCGAGATTGTGGCCAGACATTAGGCCGGCTGAACTCGGGCCTGGGCGAGGGTGGCAGAGCCTGCCTGGGAAAAAAATAATTCCAAAAAATGCGACAAGCGGGGTGCAGTTCTGCGCCTACGGTGCGTCATAGAAGGTAATGAGATTTATTTACTGCTTTGCCTGACCATGTCCCCAACCCGTTTGTCCTTCTCTTCGCGCTCAGCGTTGCACACTCGCTCGGTATCCCGAAACGCCCGCTTCCACCCCGCACCGCTGGCGCTGGCCGCCGCGCTGGTGCTGGCGATGCCGCTGGCTGCCTATGCCCAATCGGCCACACCGGCCCATCAGGCCAACGAGGCCAGCAGCCTGTCGATTGCGGCCCAGCCGCTGGGGCCGGCGCTGCAGGCGCTGTCGGCAGCCACCGGCGTGTCCATCGGCTTTGCCCCCGCGTTGGTGGAGGGCAAGACCGCTCCCGCCGTCTCCGGCATGCTCACCGCGCAGCAGGCGGCCGATCGCCTGCTGGCCGGCAGCGGCCTGATGGCAGTGCGCCAGGGCGAGGCCATGGTCATCAAGGCGACGCCCTCGGCATCCGACACCAGCACCTTGCCGACCGTGACGGTCACCGCGCAAGGCGAGCGCAACGCGACCAGCGAAGGTTCGGGCTCGCTGGCGGCCTCGGCCGTGAGCCTCAACAAGGGCGACCAGCCGCTCAAGGACATTCCGCAGTCCATCAGCGTGATGACGCGCAAGCAGCTCGATGAGCAAGGCGTGAGCGACTTGCGCGATGCGATGAACAAAGTGACCGGCACGATGGGAGTGCAGGGCGTGGGCCAGGGCATGGTGCTGTCCGCGCGCGGCTTCCAGATCGATGCCTGGCAGTACGATGGCGTGGCCATTCCACGCAACCATTACTCGCTAGGCAACTGGGGGACCGAGGGCATGGTCTTTTATGACCGGCTGGAGGTGCTGCGCGGTGCCTCGGGCCTGCTGCAGGGCACCGGCAGCCCCGGGGGCGCCGTCAACCTGGTGCGCAAGCGCGGCCAGCGTGAGAAGACCATCACCGTCACCGCCCGTGCCGGCTCCTGGGACCGCTACGGCCTGCAGCTCGATGCGGGGGGACCGCTGAACGACGAGGGCAGTTTGCGGGGCCGCCTGGTGGTGGACGAGTCGCGTGGCCACTCCTTTGTCGACTATGTGAATGAGCGCACACGCTCGCTCTATGCCGCGTTGGATTACGACATCAGCCCTGACACAACGGTCGGCTTCGGCGTGAGCCAGCTCGACAGCAAGGGCCGCCCCTTCATCATGGGCTTGCCGCTGTATGCCGACGGCAGCATGCCCGACCTGCCACGCTCGACCTTCACCGGCTCCGACTGGAACCGCTCGAGCGTGAAGCAGACGACGGTCTATGCCGACCTGAACCACCGCATCAACAACGACTGGAAGCTCAAGGTCTCGGCGCTGCAGGTGCGCGAGCAAAATGCCTCCTTGCACCAGCGCATGACCGGTACGGTCGCAGCCAGCGGTGGCAGTGTGAGCTATGCCGACTGGTACACCGATTTCGACTTGAAGAAGGTCGCCTTCGATGCTTTCGTCAACGGCCGCTTTGACCTTGGCGGGCTGCGCCACGATGTGACGGTGGGCGCCAACTACTCCAAGTACCGCTCCAACGATGTCTATGCCCGCACCTTCACGGCCGGGGCCGATATTTTCAACATCGACCACCACCGGCCCGAGCCCAGCCTGGCCAGCCTGCTGGCCGCCGGTGGCCGGCAGTGGAAGTCTGCCTACGATGTGCGGCAAAAGGGCATTTATGGCAGCCTGCGCACCCGCCTGACTGAGCCGCTCACGGCGATTGTGGGCGCTCGCTCCAGCTGGTATGACTCGCTCTACACCAATGCGCTCAACGACGAGCGCCAGCTCACCACCACCTCCGGTGAGATCACGCCCTATGCGGGCCTGGTGTATGCACTCACCCCCGAATGGTCGCTGTACGGCAGCTATACCAGCGTGTTCGAGCCCCAGTCCGAGCGCACGGTTGACGGCAAGGTGCTCGATCCGATCACCGGCACCAACTACGAGTTGGGCATCAAGGGCGAGCTGATGAACGGCAAGCTCAACACCTCGCTGGCGCTGTTCCGTTACGACCACAAGAACCGCGCCGTCAACGACCTGGCCTCCGGCTATGCCTGCGATGGCTGGTACTGCTCGACATCCGCCGGCAAGGTGCGCAGCCAGGGTGTGGAGGCCGAAGTGAGCGGCGAAGTGGCACGCGGCCTGCAGGCCATGGTGGGCTACACCTTCAACACCAGCAAGTTCCTGAACGACCCGACCAACCAGGGCCAGGTCTTCAGCACCTGGACGCCCAAGCACATGCTGCGTGCCTGGCTGTCCTACCAGCTGCCTGGCGATTGGCACCGCATGAGTGTGGGCGCTGGCGTCGTCGCGCAAAGCCATACCTTGAGCTATGACCGCTCCTTCCAGGTTGCCGGCAACACCATCACCAGCCTGCGGCTGGCCTACCAGGCGACGCCCGAGGTCAGCGTTGCCCTCAACGTGAACAACGTGTTTGACAAGCACTACATCCTGCCGGGCTTTGTCGGCTACACCGGCGGCACGTATGGCGATCCGCGCAATGCGATGCTGACCGTCAAGTACACGCCCAAGCTGTGATCGGCACAGGGCCGCCCGGCCCGCATCTGCACAGCCCGGCCTGGTCCCAAAACGGGCTGCGATCGGCAAGCGGAAGGGGCGGGCCCTGCAGGGCCGGGCCCATCGCCCCTTGCATCGGGGCCTGCCAGCAGCGGCCCGCGATGGCCCACCCAGCACCAGCTATTCCCCCGCCCATCAGATGCACACGCCGCTGCGCACGCCACTGCACGTGACTTCTGCCAGCCATCTCTTCCAACCCCATAGAAGGCGCTCATGACCCACACCTTCCCACCATCCCCCCTGTTTCGCCCACTGCTGGCTATGGCCTTGGCCGTGTCTGCCAGCGTCGGCGCTGTCTTGCCGGCGCAGGCCGATTACCTGTGGCTGCAGACCGAGAACGGCCAGACGCGCGCGCAAGTGGGCGAGCTGCACAAGGCGCCGGGCCCGCTGAGCGACCTGAGCGAACCGCGCCAGGTAGTGGCAGACGGCAAGACCGTGCCGGCATCGGCCGACCCCTTTGTCCTGGTCCAGCAGGAGGGCGCCCCGGCCGACCAGCGCTTTGCAGCCACCCGTGCCGGCAGCGATGGTGTGCTGACCTACTACCAGGCCCGCTTTGGCCGCCACGAGACCCGGGCCGTCCATGACCTGGAATTGGTGCCGACAACGCCCCAGGGAAATACCTACCAGCTGATGTTCAAGGGCCGGCCAGTAGCGGCCAGCCAGGTGAATGTGGACACCAGCGAAGGCTGGCGCCGGGTGCTGCTGCCCGCCAAGGATGGCACCGTGCGCTTTACGCCCTCGTTCCCCGGCCTCTATGTGATGGAAGTCACGGCCAGGGTTGACAACGGCAGCGTAAAGCTCGGCGGCAAGCAGTACGACGAGGTGCGCCACACCGCCACCTTGAGCTTTGAGGTGCCGCAATAAGGCCATAAGGCGGCCCTTGCCCGCAGCGGCAGGTGCGCCGCTTTTGCGCTGGCGCCTGCACAAGTATTGGCTTGGCACGACAATTGCGGCAGTTCGACGGCTTGCCGTCTGGTGATTGCCGCATTTTGTCCTTCATGAAAAACCTGCCCCTGCTGCAGCAGCACGACCTGCGCCGTGCGCTGCACAACGAAGTCCATTCCCGCCCGCCTGAAGCGCTGCCCGACCACACCGCCGTGTTCTGCACGGTGATGTGGGCCGATGCCGCCGAGCGCGCAGCCAGCCGCCAGTGGCTGCACCAGCTGCTGCGCGATCTGCAGTTGCCCGTGCCCGATGCCGAGGCCAACCACCTGCGCCTGGACCTGGGCAATGGCCGGCTGCGCTGGGAGCTGCACACCGAGTTTGTCTCCTGGACCTGGATGGTGCCCATCCGCCCCGAGGCGCTCGATGAGGCCGAGCTGCCGTCTGCCAGCGACCTGGTGCCCGCCCAGTGGCTGGCCGGGCTGCCGGGCCGCTGCCTGCTGGCGATGAACGCCTGGGTGCTGCCCGCATCGCCCGCGCTGGAGAAAAAGGTCGAGCAGCGCTGGCTGTACGAGGACAAGCTCGTCGCCTCGAGGGCCTCCGAGCAGAAAGCGCAGATCTACACCGATTTCTCCATCCACTCGGATGGCGCATCGCGCCTGTTTGTGCTGAACCAGGGCCTGTCGGCGGCGCGCAATGGCCGCCTGGTGCAGCGCCTGCTCGAGATCGAGACCTACCGCATGGCCGCCTTGCTGGGCTTGCCTGCGGCGCGGGAGACCATGGAAAAGCTCGCCAGCACCGAGTCCGAGCTGGCCGAGCTGTCATCGGCCATCCGCAGCGCCGGTGCCGCCAGCGAGCCGCAACTGCTCGACCAGCTCACGCGCCTGGCGGCCCAGGTCGAGAGCCAGTACGCCGCCCACCACTCGCGCTTCTCGGCCAGCAGCGCCTACTTTGCGCTGGTGCGCCAGCGTGTGGGCGATATCCAGGAAACCCGCCTGGGCAGCTACCAGACCATTGGCGATTTCATGGACCGGCGCCTGACCCCCGCGCGCAATACCTGCGTGTCGGCGCACCAGCGGCTGGAGGCCCTGTCCCAGCGCGTCTCGCGCATCAGCAACCTGCTGCAGACGCGGGTCGACATCAGCCAGAAGCAGGGCCGCCAGGCGGTGCTCAAGGCGATGAACGAGCGCCAGGGTCTGCAGCTCAAGATGCAGTCCACCGTCGAGGGCCTGTCGGTAGCGGCCATCACCTACTACTTCACCGGCCTCATCAGCTACCTGGCCAAGGGCCTGCAGAAATGGGGGTGGCCACTGTCGCCAGAAACGACGGCGGCGCTGGCCATCCCGGTGATAGGCTTGGGCGTCTGGTGGTCGATTCGCCGCATGCACCATCGCCTGTTCCACGGCGCGGCGGACCAGCACTGATTGTTGGAGAGTTATCTTGTCTGTTTCTGTTGCACCGGCTGCGGTGCTCACGCCCAGCGTGCGCCGGGCCGGCATGGTCTGCGCCGTCGTCGGCGCCATCGCCTTCAGCGGCAAGGCCATCATCGTCAAGCTGGCCTACCGCCACGGGGTCGATGCGGTCACCCTGATCATGTACCGCATGCTGTTTGCGCTGCCGCTGTTCGTCATCATGGCCTGGTGGGCCGGGCGGGGCAAACCGGCGCTGTCGCTGCGTGACTGGCTCGCCGTCATCGCGCTGGGCTTTTGCGGCTACTACCTCTCCAGCTACCTCGATTTTGCCGGGCTGAGCTATATCAGCGCGGGGCTGGAGCGGCTGATCCTCTACCTCAACCCCACCTTGGTGCTGGCGCTGGGCTGGCTGCTGTACCGCAAGGTGGCCAGCGGCCGCCAGCTGCTGGGCCTGGCCATCAGCTACGCCGGCGTGATGCTGGTGTTCGGCATGGAGCTGTACACCCACGGCGCCGGCCAGCAGGTCGGCTGGGGCGCCACCTTGGTGTTCCTGAGCGCCGTGAGCTATGCCATCTACCTGGTCTACAGCGCCCAGTATGTGAAGCGCCTGGGTGCCCTGCGCCTGGTGGGCCTGGCCACCAGCTTTGCCTGCCTGTTCTGCATTGCGCAGTTTCTGCTGACCCGGCCGCTGCAGGCCGCGCAGGTGGATGCGGCCGTCATCTGGCTGTCCGTCTTGAACGCCACGTTGTGTACTGCCGTGCCCGTGTTGCTGGTGATGCTGGCGGTCGAACGCCTGGGAGCTGCCACCGTGGCCCAGACCGGCATGATTGGCCCCTTGTCCACCATCCTGATGGGCGTGTGGCTGCTCGGCGAGCCGCTGACCCCGGTGATGGTGGGCGGCACAGCCTTGGTGCTGACCGGCATCTACGTATTCACCCACCAAGTCAAGAGGCCATAAAGGGCATGGGCGTTCGCGCCAACGCCTTTGCCATTTGTCGCATAGCATCGGTACCCACAAGGAGATTTGAATATGGATTTTGGAATTGCCAACAAATGGGCCCTGGTCTGCGCGGCCAGCAAAGGCCTGGGCCGTGGTTGCGCGCAGGCGCTGGTCAATGAAGGCGTCAACGTGGTCATCAACGCCCGCGGCGAAGAAGCGCTGAAGGACACCGCCCGCCAGCTCAAGGTGATGGCCGCCATGTGGGCTGCAGCCGCCCCTGGCCGCGTGGCCCCCCAGGTGATTGCCGTGGCCGCAGACATCACCACCGAAGCCGGCCGTGCCGCCGTGCTGAGTGCCGAAGGCGGCCCTGGCCAGCGCTTTGACATTCTGGTGAACAACGCTGGCGGCCCACCACCCGGCGATTTCCGCGACTGGGACCGTGAAGCCTGGATCAAGGCGCTGGACGCCAACATGCTCACCCCCATCGCGCTGATCCAGACCTTGATCGACGGCATGGCCGAGCGCGGTTTTGGCCGCATCGTCAACATCACCTCCAGCTCCGTGAAGGCGCCCATCGACATCCTGGGTCTGTCCAACGGCGCGCGCAGCGGCCTGACTGGTTTTGTGGCCGGTGTGGCACGCAGCGCCATTGCCGCCAAGGGCGTGACCATTAACAACATCCTGCCCGGCAAGTTCGACACCGACCGCATTGCGGCCACCATCTCCGCCACTGCCAGCAAGACCGGCAAGAGCGAAGCCGATATCCGCGAGGCGCAGCAAAAGCAGATTCCTGCCGGCCGCTACGGCACCGCCGATGAGTTTGGCGCGATCTGCGCGTTCCTGTGCAGCCAGCAGGCCGCCTATATCACCGGCCAGAACATCCTGCCGGATGGCGGCTCCTACACAGGTACTTTCTAAACGCCTGTTACCCAAAGCAGAACCGCCCGGGCAGATGCCCGGGCGGTTTTTTTACGGCTGACATGAAGGCTGGCGGCGATCAAGCCTGGTCGTCGTCAAAGAAGTCAAAGCCATCGTCGCCGCTGTCATAGTCGGCGATGTCCTGGCTGTTGCTGTCGCTGCTGTTGTTGCGGCTGTCCTGCTCGGGCATCCAGCGGTTGACGGAGGAGTCCACATGGTCGCGCCCGGCTTGCTGGGCGAGCTGGTCCAGGCCGCTGTTATCGCCGCTGCCGGTGGAACTGGCGCTGGCCGTGCTGGCGCTGTCTGCGGCCGGGCCGCTGCTGCTGGCCGCGTGGCTGGGGGTAGTTGCTGCCTGGGCGGGGTTGCTCCAGAGGTGGCTCAGGCCATTGAACAGCAGCATGCCGCCTGCCACACCGGCGGCCGAGGCAGCAGCCTGGCCCAGAAAGCCGCCTGCTGCCGATCCCGCGCTGGGCTGCGCAGGCATCGGGGCGGGAATGGGCGCAGGCGCTGCCGGGGCTGCACCAAACCAGCGCCCACTGCTGGCCGGGGCGGGCGTATCGGCATAGCCAGCAGGGGCCGCGCTGTTGGGCGGATAGCTCGGCGCATAGCCCGCTGGGCTGCGGCTGGCCAGATTGGCATCGGGAGTACGGCCAAAATGCGTGTCCAGCCCGGCACCTAAAAAGCTGCTACCACTGCCGCTGGCCGGTGGGGCGGCAGCAGCCCGGGCCTCGACCAGTTGTGCCTGCAACTGCGCCTCTTGCTGCTGCGCCTGCTGCAACGCCTGCTCCAGCAGCAGGCCACGCTGGGTCAGCCAATAGAGCGCATCCGGGGTTTGCTGGGCCTGCTGGCGTACCCAGGCTTCTGCCTGGCCATCCTTGGGCTGGCCATCGCGCTGGCGCAGTTGCTGGAAGAGGTTCTCGATCAGGGTTTGTTCTTGCGCATTCATCTCGGCATCCTTGCGATGGTGGTGTCACCGCATATGGGATGCACTGTGCGCCTGCACAAGGGCGCCAGTGTGAAGCCTGCGTTCTATCGGTAGCAGGTTGTAAGCGGCGCGTCGGGCCGCATCACGCCTGGCGCGACGAGATCACAATGCCGGCGACGACCAGCACAAAGGCCACACCGTGGTAGAGCCGGGGCGGCTCGCCCAGAAATGCGGCCGACAGCACGGCGGCAAACAGCGGCGTCAGGTTGGTGAAAAAGCCCGCCACCGTCGGGCCGACCCGCTGCACGCCGATGCCCCAGCAGCGGTAGGCCAGGATCGCCGGGCCGATGACGATATAGGCAATCGCCCAGAGTAGGGTGCTGTTCATCTGCAGCTGGCTGGCGCCAACCGCCCATTCGGTGCCGGCAAACAGGCCCGACCACAGCAGGCCAAACGCCAGCTGGGCCATCAGCAGCAGCGCCCACTGGCTTTTGATGCCGGCGGGCTCATGGGTGCGCACCAGCAGCCAGCTGTAGAGCGACCAGCAGGCGGTGGACAGCAGCATGAACAGATCCCCCGGCACCAGGCGCAGCTGGCTCAGCTGCTGCCAGTTGCCATGGCTGAGCACCAGCAGCACGCCGCTCACCGAAAACAGCGCGCCCAGCATCTGCGGCCGCGTGATGCGGGTCTGGAAGAACAGCGCGCCAAAAGCCATCATCCACAGCGGCATGCTGGATGCGACCAAGGTCACATTGATGGGGCCCGAGGTCTTCAGCGCCATGTACTGGAAGGCGTTGTAGCAGCCAATGCCCAGCAGGCCGATGACGGACCAGCGCTTCCAGTGCGGCCACAGCGGGCTGCCCCGGCGCAGCAGCGGGTAGGCCAGCGGCAGCATGATCGCAAAGGCCAGCAGCCAGCGCACAAAGTTCAGCAGCATCGGGGAGACCAGCTCATGCACCAGCCGGCCGACCACGGCATTGCCGGCCCACATCAGCGGCGCGGTGGTCAGCAGCGCCATCGTCGAAGGTGTCAGTTTTTGTTGCATCGCCAGACTGTACATCCCCGTGACAGCGGTCCGCCTGAAAGCGTGGCAGCATGGTGACTGACGGCACCAGGAGCCTGGCCAGACCCTATCCAGTTCACACAGGAGAATTTCCATGTCTTTGGCAGTACAGATTGCCCGCAATGGCGGACCCGAGGAGATGAAGCTGGTCGACGTGGACGTCGGCGCGCCCGGCCCGGGCGAGGTGCGCATCCGCCACCATGCGATCGGGCTCAATTTCATCGACGTCTACCAGCGCACGGGCCTCTACACCTTGCCGATGCCGCTGAACCTGGGCATGGAAGGCGCTGGTGTCGTCGAGGCCGTGGGCGATGGCGTGCAGCACCTGCAGCCGGGCGACCGGGTCGCCTATGCCAGCAACCCGCCGGGCAGCTACAGCGAAGTGCGGGTGATGCCCGCCACCTATGTCTGCCAGCTGCCCGACAGCATTGATTTTGAAACCGGCGCGGCGATGATGCTCAAGGGCCTGACGGCCCAGTACCTGCTGCGCCAGGCCAAGCCGGCCGAAGGCCTGCATTCGGGCGACTTTGTGCTGTTCCATGCCGCCGCTGGCGGGGTGGGGCTGATCGCCTGCCAATGGGCCAAGGCGCTGGGCCTGCGCCTGATTGCCACCGCCGGCTCCGATGAAAAATGCCAGCTGGCGCTGGCCAATGGCGCCGAGGTGGCCATCAACTACCGCGCGGAAAACTTTGCCGAGCGGGTCAAGGACATCACTGGCGGCAAGGGCGTCAAGGTCGTCTATGACTCGGTCGGCAAGGACACCTGGGATGGCTCGCTGCAATGCCTGCGCGCCTTTGGCCTGATGGTCTCGTTTGGCAACGCCTCCGGCCCGGTGCCGCCTTTTGCGCCGGCCATCCTGGCGGCCAAGAGCCTCTATGTCACCCGCCAGGGGCTGTTCACCCACCTGCGCTCGCGCGAGGCCTGCCAGGCGATGGCCAATGACCTGTTCGCCGTCGTCGGCTCGGGCCAGGTCAAGATCCACATCGCGCAGCGCTTTGCGCTGTCCGAAGTGCAGGCCGCGCACCGCGCGCTGGAGGCGCGCAAGACCACGGGCAGCAGCATCCTGCTGCCCTGACATTCCCGTAGCCGATGCCCGCATCGGGTTTTGGGGCAGGGCTTGGTGGCCCCCAGGTGCAGATGGACTAACATCCATCTGCTTTTATTTTGATAGTGCCCCATGTCCCCTGTATCTCCCCCGCCGTTTGCGCCCCAGCCGCCCGCCTGGCTGGCTGCTGCGCGCGCGGCCATGCAGTCGCCACCGCGCAAGGCCAGGCTGCCGCTCTGGGTCAACGGCCAGGCGGTCGGCTCGCTGGTCGAGCATTTCTTGATCGAGACCGGCATCGCAGGGCGCCTGGGCGGTGATGCACTGCTGTCCAAGCGCGAGCGCTCGGGCACGGCGGTGTGGCTGCTGGAATCGCCCACGCAAGATGCCACCACCTTGATGGGGCGCCTGGCCGATGCGTTGCGCGATGCGGGCCGCAGCGGCCCCTGGCGCAATGAGCAGCTGGCTGTGCAGGCGGTCGATGGCAGCCGCATCGGCACCGTGGAGCGCGGGGCAGTGCGCGTGCTGGGCATTGCCACCCTGGCGGTGCACCTGGTGGGCATGGCCCCGGATGGGCGCCTGTGGGTACAGCAGCGCGCGGCCAACAAGGCCAACTACCCGCTGCACTGGGATACCTTGATGGGCGGCATGGTCTCGGCCCAGGACAGCCTGGAGCAAGCGCTGGCCCGCGAGACCTGGGAAGAGGCCGGTCTGCAGATCGCCGACCTGCAAGGCCTGCGCCATGGCGGCGTGCTGCGCTTTCGCCAGCCCGACAGCGATGGTGGCGGCGACCTGGGCTATATGTACGAAGACATCCACTGGTATGCCGCCACCGTACCTGACGGCATGGCGCCGCGCAACCAGGATGGCGAAGTGGCGCAGTTTGCGCTGTGGCAGGCCGGCGAGGTCGAGCAGCAGCTGGCGCAGGCACGATTCACGCCCGAGGCCGCCTTGGTCTGGGCCGGTTTTGCAGATTGGATGACATGACAGAGACAGCGAACAAGCAGGGCGCCCCGGTGCAGGCGCCCAAGCAGGTGGTAGTGGTGGGTGCCGGTGTGGTCGGCGTGGCCACGGCCTTGGCGCTGCAAAGCTATGGCGTGGCGGTCACCCTGATCGACCGGGGCGAGCCTGGCATGGAATGCAGCTACGGCAACTCCGGCGCGATCAGCCCCGGCTCGGTCGCGCCGCTGGCCCTGCCCGGCATCTTGAAGACCGTGCCCGGCATGCTGATGAACCAGGACGGCCCGCTGTCGATTGGCTGGAAGCACCTGCCCAAGGCGGCATCCTGGCTGGTGGCCTTTGCGCAATCGGCCGAGCCCAAGCGCGTGGCCGCTGCGGCCGAGCGCCTCAACGACCTGTACCAGGGGGCCGTCGATGCGCATGCGGCGCTGGCGCAGAACCTGGGCGTGTCCGAGCTCTTCATGCGGCGCGGCCATCTGCACCTCTACCCCGATGCCGGTTATGCGCAAAAGGATGCCACCGGCTGGCAGCTGCGCGCCCAATACGGCTACCAGGTCGAGGAGCTGGACCGCGCCGGCATCGAGGCGCTGGAGCCCCATGCGCCCCAGGGCTATGCCCATGGCCGCTACCTGGCCGACCACGGCACCATCCTGAACCCGCTGCGCTATGTGCAAAGCATGTTGCATGCCTTTGTGCAGCGCGGCGGCAAGCTGGTGCGCGCAGAGGTCAAGGCCATCCGCCCCGATGACAAGGGCTGGGCCGTGCGCACGGGCGAAGCCGCGTTGGATGCGCAGCGCTGGCCACATGTGGTGGTGGCCGCTGGCGCCTGGGCGCCCGCGCTGCTCAAGCCGCTGGGCATGCTGCTGCCGATCGAATCGCAACGTGGCTACCACGCCCAGTTTGCCGGTGCCCAGCACCTGGTGGAACGCACCGTGGTGCTGGCCGACAAGAAAGTGTTTATCGCACCGATGGAAGGCGGGCTGCGCGTAGGCGGCACGGTCGAGATCGCTGGCCTGACGGCGCCGCCCAATCCGCGCCGCGCCGCAGGCATTGAGCGCATCGCCCGCGAGGCCTTCCCGGCGCTGGCCGGCCAGGAGGCCCAGCACTGGATGGGCCACCGCCCCTGCCTGCCGGGCTCCGTGCCGGTGGTGGGCCATATCGATGCGATCCAGGGCCTGTGGCTGGCCGTGGGCCATGGCCATCTGGGGCTGACCGGCTCGCTGCCCACGGCCCAGCGCATTGCAACCGGCATGTGCGGGCCGCAAGCGCTGCCTTTCTGGCAACTGCGTACTGCGGGCTAATTAACTAATTAACAGCCGGTTGGCAGATCGCAGGCGCGCTCAGCCCATCAGCTGCGCGAGCCTGCGTACCGCCGCCGGTATCGGCGCAATCACCGGCAGGTGCAGGCGCTCGGCCAGCGCAATGGCGGCCTGGCCCAGCGGGCCGCCGCCAATGATCACGGCCTGCGCGCCATCCTCGTCCACACAGCGCTGCACCGCTTGCGCCAGTGCGGCTTCCAGTGCCGGGGCATCGCCACTCAAGGCGCGCGGGTCGCCCTCGGTCAGGCGGATGCCGGTGTAAAGATGGGTCAAACCCACCGCAGCCACCCGCCCGGCAATCGGCTCCACCAGGTCCGGCGTCACGGTGGCTACGCCAAAGCGCCGGCAGCCGCTGGCCGCTTCCAGCATCGAGGCCTCGGCAATGCCCACCACCGGCATGCGGCTCAAGGCCCGCAGACGCTCCAGCCCCGGGTCGCCAAAGGCGCTGATGATGGTGCCAGCGCAGTCGCTGGGCGCCTCGCGCCAGCAGTCTTCCACCTCCAGCGCGGCTTGCGCCAGCTCGGCCGCGTTGACGATCATCGATGGGCCCTTGCCGGCGGTGCGGGGCAGAATCTGCCACTGCGCGGGTGCCGAGCGCTGGGCAATATCGGCCATCATCGCGGTGGTGGCCTCGGACGCATTGGGGTTGATCAGCAGGATTTTGGGCATGCAGCAAAACTAGGATTGGGCCGCGGCAGACGTGCCAGACAGGGGCTCGGCATCGGGGGAGCGGCCATAGGTTTCGGGTACGCATTGCACACTGATGATGAACACCAGGTACATCGCAGCGGCCAGGCCAAACACGCCGCCCAGGCCAAAGCCATCAAACAAACGGCCTGCTACCAGCGGCATCAGTGCACCGGCTGCCGTACCGGTGGCCAGAATGAAGGCAGTGCCAAAGGCGCGCACACGGGTGGGGTAGAGCTCGGGCGCATAGATCCAGATGGTGGTGTTGAGCAGCAGCACAAAGAACTGGAAGGTGGCACCGGCCATCAGCAGCACCACAATGCTCTTGGCGGCAAAGCCAATCGTCAGTGCTGCCAGGCAGGCGCAGATGGCGCCGGCGGTCAGTACCCGTTTGCGCGGAAAGTGAAAGCCCAGCGCCGAGGCCGCAATCGCGCCCAGCAGGCTGCCGCTTTGCATCACCATCGTGAACAGCAGGCTCTTGGACATGCTGTAGCCCAGGCCCACCAGAATCGTCGGCATCAAGGTCAGCACCGAAATCTGCGCGCCATAGGTCATCCAGATGGTGATGCACAGCGGCACCGTGCGGCGGCCCAGCGCGCCCCGGAAAATCTCGGTGATGCGCACCTTGATCTTGGCCGCCGTGGTGCTGGCGCCGTCATCGCTGATATAGGGGTGGGTGGCTTGCGCGGCGCCCGCCAGCTTGCCCGATGCCAGGCGCGTCAGCACCGCATTGGTCTCGGCAATACGGCCTTGCGACAGCAGAAAGCGCGGTGTCTCGGGGATATAGCGGCGGTAGAACGCCGCCAGCAGCGCCGGCACCATCAGGCAGACAAAGAGCCAGCGCCAGCCGTTGTCCCCAGGGAAGATCCAGAACACCAAGAGGCCAAAAGCCGGCGCCAGAAAATTGCCCAGCCCGCCCGCGCCCACATTGACCAGGCCGACTGCCGTGCCCCGGAACTTGGACGAGCAGAACTCCGACAGCATGGTGACCGCAATCGCAATCTCGCCCCCCAGGCCAAAGCCCACCACCGCGCGGCCCAGCGCCATCACCGCCAGGTTGGGCGCCATTGCGCAGATGCCCGCACCAATCGTGAACAGCAGCAGGTCCACCGTCAGCATCACGCGGCGGCCATAGCGGTCTGCGATATAGCCCGAGACAATGCGGCCAATCGCCGCGCAGGCAAAGGTCACCGAGTTGAGCATGCCGATGTCCGACGCCGTCAGCCCCCATTGCTCCTTGAGCATGGGCCCGATGATGCCGACCGCGTTCTGCTCGAAGCTGTCAAACAGGCAGCCAATCAGGATCAAAAAGATGATCGTGTGGTGCGAGCGGGTCACCCCTATCTTGTCCAGGGCCTGGTCGAGTTCGGCCACCTTCGGAGAGTCGGGTGCAGAGGTAAGTGCAGGTCCACCAGCCATTGAAAGCTCCTTGAGAAGAGTCGTACTTGCTCGAATCGGATCGCTGCGCCAGTGTCGGGCAGTTCATCGAAGTTTGGTATAGGTATTTCACTAATATGGTGCATGTGAAATTGAAATTTCATGCACCAGGCATGCTTCAGCAAGCAACGTGCCATTCAATCCGGCATCGGGGATCAGCGTGGTGGTAGGGTGTTCAAGCAAGGCCGCGGCAACTGGTGCATCGGCGGCTTGGGTCACTGTCGCGAGAGAGGATGAGGTCAATAGGAGAGGGCTGAGCGCGCCGGGCACACATCCCAACCGCAAGTGTTGCAGCGGCCTAGCAGTATTGACGAGGTAAGGGTGACGTCGCTTGTGGCTGTGCCTGAGCGACGCCGAGCCGTCATGCAGCCAAGCTGTAAGTGAGAGACCAAGAAATCCAAAGGGCTGGCGATTGCTGCGGCAGCGACTTTGTGAACATTGGTATGGATCACCTTCGTACTTACGTAGGCCAGCTCAGTGCGTAGGCTATAGTGTTTGTAACAAATTCCCTCATTAATTTGGACCGACAATTGGTTGGTACGTAACACAGTAGGGAAGGTGGGGCTGAATTTAATAATGTATTTTTCTACGATATGTGCCGCCAATCTTGGCTACAAGCCCATTTCCACACCTTTGCGTGCCAACCTACGCCGACAGCGATAGATATGGGCTGAGGTTTGGTGGGATGTACATTACGTTAGAAGTCTCGAGAGAATTTATGACCAATGAAGAAGTACAGCTACTCAATGACTTAGTTAAGGTTGGCTTCCCAGTCGCACAATATTTGGCGGTGTGGTTGGGGCAGCGTCAACCTACCTCATTACTAGGCTAAATCATTCAAATGATCGCACCAAAGAAACGGCAAAGAAGCGTTTGGAACTTGTTCTTCAAGCGGCAAATGATGTCGCAGAGTTCGAGCACCTTGTCGGAACTTATGCCACCGCTGTAAGCAATCATGTACAAGGTTTTAAAGGGGCGATCGATATAGAGGCAGCTCTCCAAGCCATCGCAATCGCAATCAGCCGCTATGCCGCGCAAGAATGACCTTAAAAATTCTTGGCCTTAAAGAGGCGGAAATGCACTTGGAGGAATACGTCGAGATAACCAGAGAGGTCATAAGTAAAGGGCCCTACTTGAAAATGCCAAGGGTTTCAGAGCTGGCCAAGATAATCGCAAAAGGGCCCGTAAAATTCTATTCCACGCTGGCCTCTGAATTTCCCAAAGTATGATCGCAATGACTTCTAACCCTGCAGTCGAGCCGGACGGCCAAAAGCTTCGTTTTTGATTCTTTCCGCTTCGTTCACTTGTTCGTCAGATAGCACCGTGACGCCGATTGAAGAATTCCGTGGACTCGTAAGTGCGGCCTCTAGGGCCTTCCTACCCGAGTCGGCAGCCGAAGAAATCATTCCATTCGGCGCCGGCTTGGTGGAGCTTGTCCGCTCCAACCCTTCAGAACAAAGTTTTGCATGCATGCGCTTCGCTGTCGGTCGCTGAGAGCACATTTCCTTAAGTAGCAAACCAACGCAGTTGAGAGAAATGATTGGCGGGCCGAGCCTTACTATCGGCGCTTGGTCGAATCGTTCGAGGATGACTGGGAAGATGCAAAGACCTTCTATGCCTCTTACTTCCACCCAGCCACATAGTGCCTACGCCCAACGGACGTCCTGCGGAAAGCAGCAGGCACTCCTGACTTTGGGTATCTGCTTCTGGATTCCGGCAGCGACGACTCATCGTAGATAGCGCCCGTCGCAGCCCACCTCTTAGCCCACGGTGGTCAAGCTGCGAGCCATGGAATGCCATCAACTCATCCATCGACCCGATCGCGCCTGGAACGCCAGTGCGGCCACTCCTGTCAGACTTTAGGCTTTGCTTCGGGAGTTTTCATGCCAAACACTTGCAACGACTGTGGCTGTAATAAAGGCCAACTGCATGAGCTTTTTTGCCTTCGAGAACGCTGCCCGTTTTGTGGCCAGCAGCTTGCTAGCTGTGGCTGCATATCTGCAGTCCTCAAGCTCTCTCAGGAGGAGCAGCAAGCCGTTGATGACTACATCGATGACTCCATAGAGCCTTTGCTCGGAATCAATGAGCGGTGGATTTCCGCACTTAATCGCAAAGGTAGAGTGCCGTTTTGAAAAATGCGCTGGCACCCGCGTTGGGCGTCTGCTTTTATCTTCCGCGACCGGCAGCTTCCGGCCGGAGCCTTAGTCCCAACGTCGAATCCACATCGGACGCTACTAGGCCCAGGTCAGCCAGCGGTCTTGAAGCGCCCATCCGCCTAGTGTCTCTGCTGATCCATCACCCTTCAGCGACCTTTCGCCTTCCGCAGGTTCGCCACATGGTTTCTGGAATCTGATGGAAAAACCGTGCTCCAAGTCGCTAGCAATACGACGCTCTGCAGGCAGGGCAGCGGGCCTGCACCGCGCCAGTGCAGCCCAGCCAGCATCAAAACTCCTGGTGCTGCTCATGCTGCTGCTCAATGGCGGCCAGGCGCTTGCGGCCCGGCGCACCCGCTGCCTCCAGCACCATAGTAGCCAGCAGGTCGCAGACGGCCATCACGGCCACATGGTTGTCCAAGAGGCCGGAGCCATGGCAGTCGCACTGGATGGACCAGGTGGCAGCGGCGTAGTGGGGGGAGGCCTGGTCGCTGACCAGCAGCACAGCAGCGCCGGCCTTGCTGGCAGTGGCCAGCAGTGCGGCCATCTGGCGGGTCTGGCGGCGCATGCCAAAGATGATGACGCAGTCGTTTTTGTTGAGGCTGGCGGTGTACTCGGCCAGCGTTTCGCCGGGGCCGGGCAGGCTGATGACCTGGGGCACCACCTGGATGATCTGCCAGCGCAGGTACTGCGCAAACGCGTGGCTGCTGCGGCTGCCAAAGATGAGCACCTGGCGCGCGGCGATGATGGCCTGCACGATCTCGCTCAGCTGCGGCTCACTGAGCTGGTCCAGGGTGTTGATCAGGTTGGCGAGCGAGCGCTCGCGGTGCGTGGCCAGCATCTGCCCGCGCTGGAACGCCTCGGTGGCCGACTGGAACAGCGGCGAGCCGCTTTGCTTGTCCTCGCGCACCTGGCGGCGCGCTTCTTCGTAGTTCTCATAGCCCAGGCGGCGGATAAAGCGGCTTACCGTCGAGGGCGACACCTTTGCCAGTTGGGCCAGCTCATTGCCGGCATAGCTGGCCAGCTCGCCGGGGAACTCCAGCACAAAGTCGGCCAGTTGCCGCTCGGTGGCGGGCAGTGCCTGCAGGTGCTGGCGCACCCGCTGCAAAAAGGATTCGGTCGCTGGTGGTCGCATCGCAGGGCGGCGGGCCGGGAGGCCTGCGGCTAAAGGGGGATGAGGGGATTCTAGGCCACACCATCCACCACGGGGGTGCGTCGAGCCGCTTACTCAGCCTTTGCCAGATAGGGCTTGAGCCAGCCCAGGCCATCGCTGGTGGCATGGGGCGCTGCGCCGCGCGCGGGCTTGTACTCGCAGCCAATCCAGCCGTCCCAGCCCAGGATGTCCAGCAGCGCAAACAGATAGGGGTAGTGCAGCTCGCCCACATCGGGCTCGTGGCGCTCGGGCACGCCGGCAATCTGGATATGGCCGACCTGGCCCGTGGGCAGGTACTGGCGGATCTTCATCGCCAGGTCGCCCTCGACGATCTGGCAGTGGTAGAGGTCCATCTGCACCTGCACATTGGCGGCGCCAATCTCGGCCACCAAGGCATGGGCCTGGTCCTGGCGGCTCAGGAAGAAGCCGGGCATATCGCGGCCATTGATGGGTTCGAGCAGAATGCGTACATCCTGCGCTGCTGCATGCTCGGCCGCATGGCGGATATTGGCGATGTAGGTGGCGCGCACGGTAGCCGCATCCACGCCCGCGGGCACCAGGCCGGCCATCACATGCAGGCGCGGGCATTGCAGCGCTTGGGCGTAGCGCAGCGCCTGTGCAATGCCGTCGCGGAACTCGGCCTCACGCCCGGGGATGCAGGCGATGCCGCGCTCGCCCCGGTCCCAATCGCCCGGCGGCGCATTGAACAGCACCTGCTGCAGGCCTTGCTGCTGCAGCAAGGCTGCCAGCTGCTCGGGCGCGTAGGCGTAGGGGAAGAGGTACTCGACGGCCGTAAAACCATCGTGGGCGGCGGCGGCAAAGCGGTCCAGAAAGTCCAGGTCGTTGTAGAGCATGGACAGGTTGGCGGCAAAACGGGGCATGGGTGATTTCCAAAAAAAGGGGGCGGCCGGCAGGCAGAGGGTCAGTGCACG
>Ga0308165_1002471_pt1 | contig 21912 bp, 17 predicted proteins | sample PhyWR2_FD_201032 | JGI IMG/M metagenome (GOLD analysis project Ga0308165, IMG submission 201032) | Phyllosphere microbial communities from UC Gill Tract Community Farm, Albany, California, United States - DLSLW.R2 | ecosystem: Host-associated > Plants > Phyllosphere > Unclassified | place: USA... | reverse complement strand
GGAACGAACAAAACAAGTGCCGCTGTTTTTTGATGAGCGTGGGGCTGAGCAAAAGGCACATTGCTGGATTGACAAAGCGCTTTGGCTACTTTGGCGCCCCAAAGTAGCGCGCCTCCGCGGCGCAGAGCGGAAAAAAAAATAACAACACTTATTTGTGTCCAAATGATATAATTTCCCGGGAGCGTAGCCGAGAACCGCGCAGTGCTCAGCGAAGCTAAACCTGTCTTCATAGATTTCTCCATTCCGCAACCGATGAAAAATCGGCAAGCTCCAGTCGAAATGACGATTCTTTTTTTAATCTGACATTGTTATCTATTCTGCCAAACTACCTCCACAATATTTTCTCTTGAGCTTATAAACCAAGATTTCCATCCCCCCCTACCAAAGCAGGCAAAAGAATGCTTTTTATAGCATTACAAATACTACATATAAGCTATAAAGCATTATTTATCAACACAAAAAAGACCTGCATACTGCACAATCAAACGTTTGTGCGCAATAATGTTTCATTTTTTTTATTTGTCGGTTTAAAGACTACAATACCCATTGGCCCACTTTTTAAAATACTTTCCTTTATACCCTACCAGCAGCATTTCACACAAACGTTTGCGCTGATTTAGATTTATTTAGTGTACTGGTTCTATGTAACTTAAAAAATAGAATCAGTAAAAACTTATTTCTTTAATAGTTGAATAGTGGCCGGGATTGGCGGAGGGTATACTCATAATATTTTATAATAACAGGATGGGGCAAGCGGCTGGGATCAGCAAATATAACCAGGCATAATAACCAATTGCAATATAATCAACCCTAAACCTTAAAATCATTGTATGAAAAAAACCAGTCTACTTTTAACAGGCCTTGTATCGGCCTGCCTGTTTGCATTATCATGTAAAAAGGCCGAAACCTTAAAAACAGAAGAGAAAACACCCACATTGAGCCAAAAACTCGCTACTACCAACATTGTTACGCAAACCCGAAATGTTAATGTGGTGTATTTTGTACCCAACGATCTTGATACCCTTGCCGGGTACAGAAAAAGATTGAGCGATCTTTTATTGTGGACGCAAGATTGGTACAAACAGGAAATGAACCGCAACGGTTACGGCAATAAAACATTTGGACTGGCCGATGATGGCTCGGGCGGTGTAAAAATCCTGACCATTAGAGGTACCTTACCAAAGGCCAGTTATCCATATTCTGGTGGCAACGGCGCTGTAGCCAGCGAGGTAAACGCTTATTTTGCGGCCCACCCGGCAGATAAAACAAGCGACCATACGCTGATCATTATTCCGCGCTACTCTATTGGCTCGAATGGTACCCCAAGCGGTGGTCCTTTTTATGGCACGGGGCGCTGGTGTTATGCCCTAGATTACGAAGAAATGGATATCGCCAACCTGGGCTTAAGTACTGCTGTAGGCAACCGTTTCAGTGTTTGGTTTGGCGGCATGGTACACGAACTTGGCCACGGATTAAACCTACCGCACAACAGGCAGAAAGTTTCAGAAAACTCGACCTTGGGCATGGCCCTAATGTGGGCCGGTAACGGAACCTTAGGTAAAAGTCCTACGTTTTTAACTGCTGCCGATGCGGCCATTTTAAATACCAACCAGGTTTTCAACAACAATTCCAGCACCTATTATGGTGCAGTAACCAGTAACATCAATAAAATATTTGCCAGTTATTCGAGCAGCCTAGCTTCTATTGTAGTATCTGGAAAGTTTACCTCTACCGGAAATGTAACCAGCATCCTATACTATAACGACCCAAATGTAGGTGGCGAAGGTACCGGCGTAAACCACGATTACAACGCCATTACCTGGGAATCGAAAAAAATCGGCACCGATAGCTTCAGGGTGGTAATGCCAATTGCCGACCTGCAGGAAAAAGCCGATGGCATTCCTTACGAACTAAAAGTGAAACTGGTACACGATAACGGAACAGTAACCGAACAGATTTATTCCTACACCTTCTCTGGCGGGCTGCCGGTTTTAACTTTCTCAACCAAAAACGAACTGAGTAAAACAGGCTGGACAGTTTCTGCCTTCAGTTCGGAAGAAACCAGTGGCGAGGGTGCTACAAATGGCAGGGCAAGCACATTAATTGATGGAAATGCAAGTACCTACTGGCATTCGCGCTGGAGCAGTTCGGCAACCAGCTATCCGCATTATGTGGTCATCAATCTGGGTTCATCCAAAACAGCTACAGGTTTAAGTTTAACCCAAAGAAGCGGTTTAAGCAGGGCGATCAAGAATTTTGAGGTATTAACCAGCACCGATGGGGTAAACTTTACATCGGTTAATAACTACGTGGCACAAAATGTAAATGGTGCCCAATACTTCGACTTTGGCAGTGCCAAAACTTTCAAATATTTCAAAATAATTGCCAATTCGGCACAGGATGGTTTACAGTTCGCCAGCCTTGCAGAATTAGGTTTATACTAAAAACGGATCAATTCTAAGATGGTCATTGCTGTGCAAACAGTGATGACCATCTGTTTTATAGCTCTCGCGCTTCAGGTTAACTTATCTTTAATTTAATAATCAGTGGTTGATATTACTTACAAACTTTTATAACTTTAAGTAAATAGCATTTTATACCAAATATTAAAAATCAGCATTATGGGAAAATTTGTGATTACCAAAAGAGCTAACGGCGAGTACCAGTTTAATCTGAAAGCAGGTAACGGTCAGGTTATTTTAGCCAGCGAAGGCTATTCTTCGAAAAACAGTTGCGAAAACGGAATCGAATCCGTTAAAAAGAATGCTCAGGATGATTCTAAATTTGAGCGAAAAACCTCAAGCAATGGAAAACATTATTTCAGTTTAAAAGCAAGCAACGGGCAAATTATCGGTTCGAGTGAAATGTACGAAAGTGCATCAGCCAGAGATAACGGCATCGAATCTGTTCAGAAGAACGCACCTGGTGCCGAAACAGATGATCAAAGTTAAGAACATAAAAAAAGTCCCGATTTACATCGGGACTTTTTAAATATGATTATCGCCTGGGCGAAAATTTCTATTTTACTGCATCAATTACAGCTTTGAAAGCTTCTGGGTGATTCATTGCTAAATCAGCCAATACTTTACGGTTTAAACCGATTTCTTTTGAAGCTAGTTTACCGATCAATTGAGAGTAAGAAATACCGTGTTGACGTGCACCAGCGTTGATACGTTGGATCCACAATCCGCGGAATTCTCTTTTCTTAACTTTACGGTCACGGTATGCATATTGCAAACCTTTTTCTACTGTGTTTTTAGCAACAGTATAAACCTTACTTCTTGCTCCCCAATAGCCTTTGGCTAGATTAAGGATTTTTTTTCTTCTTCTTCTCGAAGCTACTGCGTTTACCGAACGTGGCATGTTGTTGTTGTTTTTTGGCAAGCGGCGTTCCGTTTATCGGAAACTTAAAGCCTGATACCTGGTGAAATTAATAAATTACTTTCCGATGCAAAGCATACGTTTAACGTTACCTGAATCTGCATCACTTACGATACTAGCATTTCCAAGCGCACGTTTACGTTTAGTACTCATCTTGGTTAAGATGTGACTTTTGTATGCGTTGTTTCTTTTGATTTTACCTGTTCCAGTAAGCGAAAAACGCTTTTTAGCACTGGAATTGGTTTTCATTTTTGGCATAACCTGTTTTTTAATTTATAAACCTATTTTTATTTTTTTGCTACTTTAGGCGCAACTGTAAGGAACATACGTTTACCTTCTAACTTAGGTAATAACTCTACTTTTCCCACATCTTCCAAAGCCTGGGCAAATTTCAACAATAAAATTTCTCCCTGCTCTTTGTAAACAATTGCCCTACCTTTAAAATGCACGTAAGCCCTAACCTTCTCACCGTTCTCTAAAAAGCTTATTGCGTGCTTCAGTTTAAACTGGAAATCGTGATCGTTGGTATTAGGACCAAAACGGATCTCCTTAATTACAGTTTGTTTTGCATTAGATTTAATCTCTTTTTGCTTTTTCTTTTGTTCGTAAACAAATTTACTGTAATCAATAATCCTACAAACCGGTGGTACGGCATTTGGCGAAATTTCTACCAAATCCAGTTCCAGTTCATCAGCAAGCGCCAAAGCTTTTGCCAAAGGATAAATCCCCGGTTCAACATTATCGCCAGCTAAACGCACTTCGGGCGATTTTATATACTGATTAATGTTATGCTCTGCTTCTTTTTTCTTAAAAGGTGGACGTGGTCCCCTGTTAAATCCTGGTCTTCCTAATGCCAAATTTGTACTATTTTAATTTAAACTGTTATTTCTTTTCTTAATAAATTGTTGAACTCTTCCAACGTCATTTCGCCTAAATCTCCCTCACCATGTTTACGTACAGAAACTTTTGCTTCTGCCATCTCTTTATCGCCGATAATGAGCATGTATGGGATCTTTTTAACTTCCGAATCGCGTATTTTACGACCGATTTTCTCATCTCGAAAGTCAATCAGCCCGCGAATATCGGAATTATTTAGTTCATCTAAAACTTTTTTTGCATATTCTTCATATTTTTCTGAAATAGGAAGTACAATAAATTGCTCTGGACTTAACCATAAAGGGAAATTTCCGGCACAATGTTCGATTAAAACCGCAATAAATCTTTCCAATGAACCGAATGGTGCACGGTGGATCATTACCGGCCTGTGTTTCTGGTTATCGCTACCGGTATATTCCAGTTCGAAACGCTCTGGTAAATTATAATCTACCTGGATAGTACCCAACTGCCATTTTCTGCCCAAAGCATCTTTAACCATAAAGTCGAGCTTTGGACCATAGAAAGCGGCTTCGCCATATTCTACAACGGTATTTAAGCCTTTTTCTGCAGCTGCTTCGATAATTGCATTTTCAGATAATCGCCAGTTTTCGTCAGAACCTATGTATTTCGATTTGTTCTCCGGATCTCTTAATGAAACCTGCGCAGTATAGTTATCAAAACCTAACGATTTGAATACATAAAGCACTAAATCGATTACTTTTTTAAACTCTTCTTTCACTTGTTCTGGCATACAGAATAAGTGTGCATCATCTTGAGTAAAGCCACGTACACGGGTTAAACCATGTAATTCGCCACTTTGTTCGTAACGGTAAACGGTACCAAACTCAGCAAAACGCACCGGAAGATCTTTGTAAGAACGCGGTTTTGTTTTGTAAATTTCGCAGTGGTGCGGGCAGTTCATCGGTTTTAGGAAAAACTCCTCCCCTTCTTGTGGTGTTTTAATCGGCTGGAACGAATCTTTACCATATTTTTCCCAGTGACCAGAAGTTACGTATAAGTTTTTATGACCGATATGCGGAGTAACCACTTGCTCGTAACCTGCTTTAGCCTGTGCTTTAGTTAAGAAATTAACCAAACGCTCGCGCAAAGCAGTTCCTTTAGGCAACCACAAAGGCAAGCCCATCCCTACTTTTTCAGAAAAAGCAAACAGTTCTAACTCTTTACCCAATTTACGGTGATCGCGTTTTTTTGCTTCCTCGATCATCAACAGGTATTCGGTAAGCTCGCTCGCCTTCGGAAAAGTTACACCATATATACGGGTTAACTGTTTTTTGGTCTCATCGCCGCGCCAGTAAGCACCAGCAACATTCATCAGTTTTACCGCTTTTACAAAACCGGTATTCGGAATATGCGGACCACGGCATAAATCGGTAAATGAACCTTGAGTATAGAAAGTAATTTTACCATCTTCCAGACCATCAATCAGATCCAATTTGTACTCATCGCCTTTTTCGGTAAAATATTTTACCGCATCAGCTTTGCTCACACTTTCGCGCACAAAAGTTTCTTTCTGTTTGGCAAGCTCGATCATTTTGGTTTCGATGGCTTTGAAATCATCCGAAGAAAATTCCCGGTCGCCAAAGTCTACATCGTAGTAAAAACCGGTTTCTATAGCCGGACCAATACCAAATTTGGTACCTGGATAAAGTGCTTCTAAAGCTTCGGCCATTAAGTGGGCTGATGAATGCCAAAAAGTTGATTTTCCGGCAGCATCGTTCCAGGTTAATAATTTTACAGACGAATCTGCTTCGATTGGTCTTGTTGAATCCCAAACTTCGCCGTTAACCTCTGCGGCTAACACGTTACGGGCCAGGCCCTCAGAAATTGACAATGCAATTTGGTGGGCAGAAGTGCCCTTTTCGTACTGACGGACAGAACCATCAGGTAAAGTAATGTTAATCATCTACAACTATGATTTAAATTTTAAATAAAAGAGTTTTAAAGATCACTTACAAGGTGATTTTATTTTGTGCAAATGTACTAAATTTATCTGGCTATCGCCAGTAAAAACCCGAAAATCTATTTCGGCTGCAGCCCTACTTCGTTGAGGTAAATTTTTTGCATCTCCAATAAACGATCGGGGTAAACATTCAGCTGTGCATACTTTAACATCAGTTGCGCATGCAGTTTTTTCTGCTCCTCAACAGGTTTCGTTTCAAGCATTTTTTTTGCTGTCAGGCCATAATCATTGATCAGTTTCAGGTATTGAACAATACCCTCGTTAAATTTTGCGGCGGCCTTGCCAGGCTTCAGTGCGGCCACATCAGAAAGCGCTATGTTCGAATTACTGATCAGGTTTTGTGCCTTGGTTGATAAGATTATCGAATCTGCAAAATCTGCAGCGAAAATTTTGGTGGTATCTTTAAAAACACTGTCTGTTTCGTCGATCTCTTTCATCTGGCCTAAAAACACATTGGTGATTTTTTCATTATAAGCATAATCATTGTTCGCACCACAGGCGCTGATCAGCCCCGTAACTAAAATCAAAAAAGCAAATGTTAAATTCTTCATAGTTGTACCGATTACAGAAGGCAATGTGTTTTTTAGATTAAAAATTTGGCTTTTAAATATTTCCGCAGCGGGATATCCACAAACCTCATAATCAGGTATGCCAATGCGATTAACAATATAACGGAAACCGGAATAACTGTAGAAAAAAGCAGTGAAAGTGGCGGTTTCACCACGGCCACATAAGTTAAAAACACCCAAACAAAGGGATAATGCGTCATATACAATGGGTAGGATATGTCGCCAGAAAGTTTACAGATTTTTTTCGCTTTGGGATTTAATGCTGAACCTGCGCCCAGAGCCACCAAAAACGGAAAGTAAAACAATACAATTATCGGTTCGGTAATCCAGTTGTAATGATCGTTGTAGGGGAAAAGAAAAGCCACCAGCAACAGCACGCTCATGCCCAAAAAGCCCAGTTTATTTTTGATAATCCAATTAAAACGGTAAACCAGCATCCCGGCCGAGAAAGAATAAAGTACCCTTACTCCGCCATCCCAAAAATTTTGTCCTCCCCAGCCACCGCCTATGTTGCCATTGGGCACTTTAGTTGTTACATAAAATATGCATGCTGCCCCAATTAAAACCAAGGCAATCAATACTTTTTTATTAAGTCTGTAGAGGATAAGGATGTAAAAAATATTGGCAATGTATTCCCAAAATAACGACCAGGCCGGTGCATTTAAGCAGAACAGGTTGGTATAACGCTCTGGCATAACCGGATAAGGGATCAGGAAAACAGAAGTTAAAAATAACAGTGCTGTTTTACCAAAGCCGTATACAGGATAAAAATCACTAAAAGGATCAAATAGAAAGGTAAGCAAGCCTAAAATTGCGCCAATTACTACCAATGGGTGCAAGCGGATGAGCCTCAGCTTAAAAAACTGCGTTAGTCCGATATTTTCTGCACGGGTATCATAAGCATAGGCAATTACAAAACCAGATAAACAGAAAAAGAAATCGACGGCTAAAAATCCATGGGAAAGAAAATTCTTGTTATAATCGGTAATGGCAATTTCCATAAAATGGTATATCACCACTATAATTGCGGCTACTCCCCTTAATCCATCTAAAATTTCGAAGTGCTGTTTGGTACTCAGTAGGTTAGTTTTGTTTTCTGCTGTGATCACTTTTGGTTAGGTTAAAATCTGATCCCAATAATAGTTATTCTGAGATAATATGTCAAGAATACAATTAATCACTTCAAAAATGATACACAAAAAAGCCCTGAGCGCTATTAACGTCAAGGGCCTATAGAATACTATGGTGGTTTTATTTTTTTTCGCTGACTTCAGCAGCCTAAGATACTAATTCATTCCAAACGTTCTGATCTGGCCTCCGCCACCTGGTCGGTTCTGTCTAAAACGTTTCATCATGTTGTCCATTTTAGTTTTATATTCTTCAGCAGTGATCAGTTTTGCCTTTTTAGGGGCAGTTACATCTTTAGCACTCACATTTCTGTATTCGATGCTCTTAGCTATCGAACTGTTGCCTCTTCCCTCAATGGCTAAAACAGCACCTTCTGTCCACATGTTCGGATTTGGCGAGAAATCGAAACCTAAATCGTTGGTGTACCAGATTTTGGTTTCTTCTACCACATTTTTATCCATATCCAATATTTTAATGGCCCTTGTTGATTTTACAATCGCCTGGTGACAGGTGAAGCCGATAATCTGTTTGGTAGAATCGGTTTTAACCACCTCAATGGTTGGTGCCGGAGCAGGTTTGGCTTTAGTGGTATCGTTTGGATTTCCACCGCCCATTCTAAAAGAACTGATCGGGCCCGAACTTGCCAGAGTTAACTTACTTGGCATATAATAAGTGGTATCATTCAGGTCGAAAACCTCTGTAAGGCCTTTGTCAGCAAAAGTGTAGTAATATTCTCTGTTACCGCCGCCACCGCCAAAACGCATCATCATCCGGCCCATGCCGCCTCCGCCGCCACCTGCACCGTTGCTGTCTTCGGTTTCTTCAACAGGCATATAGCTTGCATTTGTAGCGGTAAACAACAGTTCAAAATTGGTTTTACTTGATGAAGGCATCCGGGCTTTCATCTGATCGGTTAACTGTATACCACTTGCTGAAGCCATGGCAGCAGGATCTATTGTATTTTCGAACTGGATTGCTCCAGAAGTTTTTTTCTTTTGTGCATTTGCTACCGATACTATGGATAAAACACCAAATAGCGCAATAAATATTTTTTTCATTTTGTTCCTGTTTTGTTGTTAGAGATGAAAGCCTTAAAAAGGTTTAACAAAGGTATTTTAGATTTAACGTAAAGCTTGTTAAATTGTGTTAAACATAATCTAAAAGAGGGGAAATAAAGCTTTTAAGGTGCAGAATTAGCTGATGTAATTTATTTTTTACAATTAGCATTACCAAACCTCGCAAGTAATGTGTCGTCACCCTGAATTTATTTCAGGATCTATATTTCTTTACCGCTTGTCAACTTTGACCATTAAGGTATTAAGAACATTAAGATTAATTATCTATAAGGCCGGTGAGACACCAGTCAATGGACAGGATGTTGCATATAGATTCCTGCCTGCGCGAGAATGACGACCAATTTTTAAAATCTGTCATTCGTAAGTTATTTCAGTATCTATATTTCTTTATTTAAAGATGTATATTTTTTTTTGAAAAGCAGTTCCAGTTGTTCTTTGATATGAGCCCTAATAAAAAATGTAAAATACACATTAATTTGGGCGTTACCCAAGCTACGCAAGGGTCAGGCTTTTCAGGGCTGCGCTACGCTCCGGTACCGATAAAAATCGGCACTAAACCCTTACAATCCCTAACGCGGATTTATCGCGATAAACCATTTCCCTTGGCATGCGAATTCTCAAATCAAAATTTAGTTATAAAAAATGATCGCCTGTCTTTCTCATCTGTCTTTGTTCTCACAGACAGCAATTTTTGATTATAACCATCATGGCTGTGAGGACACAGACCTTGGGGTTGGTTGCCCCCCTTTAGGGACTGGGGGCTTAGTATTCGGTACTCTCCAACCAGCCGTTGCACAATACATCGGCAATGTGCATGGTTTTGATGGCGAGGTTATTTTTATCGATATAGCCCTGAAGGTGCAAAAGGCATGATAAATCGGTAGAAATGATATAATCTGCCTGCTGCGCCAGAGCATGATTTACTTTTTGCTCGGCCATGGCCGATGAAATGGCATCAAACTTAACGGCAAAGGTACCACCAAAGCCGCAGCACATGTCGGTATCTTCCATTTCGATCATTTCTAAACCGTGTACTTTCGACAGCAGTAAACGGGGCTCATCTTTAATTTTGCATTCGCGCAAGGCACTGCACGAATCGTGGTAAACCGCTTTGCCTTCTAATTCGGCACCGAAGTAATCTTTTTTGGCCACATTGACCAAGAAATCAGAAAGTTCCCAGATGTTCGATTGCAAGCTTCTGCATTTATTGTGTACAATGGTATTGGTAAAAAGATCGTTATAACCGCCTTTTATCATCCCTACGCACGAAGCTGATGGAGCCACCACATAGGTATTTTCGGTAAAGTCGTTTAAGAATTTCGTACCCACTTCTTTGGCTTCATCCCAATAGCCAGCATTGTACGCCGGCTGACCGCAACAGGTTTGTTTTGAATTGTAACTTACATCACATCCCGATTTTTCTAATAATTTTAAGGTATTAAAAGCGGTTTCAGGATATAACTGATCTACAAAACAAGGCACAAATAATTCTACTTTCATCATATTCTAAACGACTGCAAACTTACAATTTTAGCGATTCTTTACGCTCGGTTTTTCTTAAAAGCATTAAAAGAATTAATCCAACAATAAAAAATGATGCCAAAGCGATAATTGAGAAGCGGATATTTCCGGTTAAATCTTCAATATAGGCAAAACTGAACAGTCCGATTACGATAGCCAATTTCTCGGTTACGTCGTAAAAACTAAAAAACGAAGTGCTATCTTTTGTATCAACCGGCAGATATTTAGAATAGGTAGAACGCGACAGAGACTGGATTCCGCCCATGATTAAACCTACAATTGCAGCCAATGAATAAAACTGATATTCGTTGGTGATGTAATAACCATATACACAGCAGCCTATCCACACCAAAACCACCATAATCAGTACGTTTACATTCCCTATTTTTTTAGCTAAATAAGACATGAGCATTGCACCGGGAATGGCAACCAGTTGGATAATCAGGATTACAGCAATAAGCTTTGCCGTACCTAATTTTAATGTTTTTTCGGCAAAACCCGCAGCAGCAAGCATAATGGTTTGCACACCCATTGAATAAAAAAAGAATGACAACAAAAATCCTTTCAGTTTTTTGATCTGTTTTAATTGTCCCCAAACTTTAGTTAACTCGCTAAAGCCATCTTTAAGGATATTGGTTTTAATTTTATCCTGTTGAGGTGTGCCGTTTGGAAGTACTTTAAATGGAATCTGAGAAAAACCGATCCACCATACACCAACCAGTAAAAAGGACAGTCGTGGTGGAAATGACGCATCGGTGATGCCAAACCATTCAGGTTTTAGTACAAAAAGGAAACAGATGAGCTGAAGCAGAACCGACCCAATATAACCGTACGAAAAACCTTGTGCACTTACCCTGTCTTGATGCTCTTCTGTTGCTATTTCTGGCAGATAAGAATTACTGAACAATACCCCACCGATATACCCCATTGCTGCTAAAGCAAACAAAATAATGCTCATTTCGAGGGTATCCAGTTTAAAGAAATACAAACCAATACAAGCTGCCCCGCCTACATAGGTAAAGAACTTCATAAACGACTTTTTATTTCCCCTTCTATCGGCAATTGATGATAAAATGGGCAAAGCCAAAGCCATTACCAAGTAAGCAAAAGATAGTGCATAGTTGGATAGCGACGTATTAACAAAGGTACGCCCGAAAAATTCTACTTTATCGCCATGTTCTTTAGTAGTGGTAATAATGGTATAATAAGCCGGAAAAATTGTGGAAGTAATAACCAGGTTATAGGCAGAGTTAGCCCAATCGAAAAACGCCCACGAACGGATAGTTTTCTTATTATTTTTTGTGATCATTTGTATTTACGAAGGGTTAAATTATTTAAATTGGTTAACTGACAGATACTTATCATGAATATATCACCTCATTTTTTTCATTGAAGGGTTTCCCAATAAAGATTTCATTTGTGTAATTGCCATTTTATTGAGCTCTAATAGTCTGTTGTTTTGAGTCAGGCCCTGATTTATAAATACAGCATTTATACTTTCCATGTTGCTAAGTACCACCAGTTGTTCTATTGTAGCGTCATCTCTTATATTCCCTTTTGCATCAGGATTTTCAAGTCTCCATTGTTTTGCGGTTGTTCCGAATAAAGCCACATTCAACAGATCTGCCTCGCTGGCATACACAGAATTGATCTGTATTTTACTTAGTTCGGCAGGTATCAGATTTGTTTTAATTGCATCGGTATGTATTTGGTAATTTACTTTTGAAAGTGTTCTTTGTAAGTTCCAATTTAATTTTAACCGATCGTTTTCATCTTCTTTTAAACGTTGAAATTCTTTAATCAGGTAAATTTTGAATTCAGCGGAAATCCACATCCCAAACTCAAAAGCGATATCAGAATGGGCAAAAGATCCTCCATATCTGCCCGTTGTTGCTTTCAATCCGATAGCATTCGTTTTTTCTACCCATTCTTTAACACTCAATCTGTAACTATTTAGACCTGCCTGACTTTTAATTATGTCGAATTCGCCATAATTAAAATTGGGATTATAAACTTTTTCCCATACGCCTAAAAACTCAATTGTATTGCGATTTCTAAGCCAATCAGATATAAAGTAGTCGCCATCTTTAGCTTTTAGCATATCAGTTAGCGAAATATATTTCTGATCTGCCTGATCTAAAATGGTTATCGGTATTCCTTTTACATTGATGGTTTTCTTATCGTTCTTTGTCCCCATTAAATAATAGAAAAGGTTAATAATTCTTTAAGATTAATGCGTTAATCAGTTTTAACTCGCTAAAGATAATATTTCTTTCCATCGCTTTTAATCTTAGCGGCATCTAATAATTCTCTTATGGCTTCAATCCTTTCGGCTTCGGTACCGTTTTTAACATTACTAACCAGATCGTCGAGGCTTAAGGATTGCTGTTGTAGTAATGAAACAATTTCAAACTCAATTGCTTCCGCCATTTGCCCTTGGTTTTCGGCTCTTTTTTCTGCCAGGCAAACATCGCAAACGCCACATTTGGTTGCATGGTGCTCATCGAAATAATTAAGCAGTTGGATACTCCGGCACAGGTTAGACGAAGCGTAACCCACCACAGCATTAATCTGTTTGTGCAGAATTTCTTTTCTGAGGCCAAGGTATTTAACATCCAGATCAAAATGATCCATATCTACCCTGGGCCTTATATATTGTAACTGCGGCTGATCGGTTTGCTGGATGTAAGTTAAAAGTTCTATTGCTTGTAATTTATTCAGTAAAGCAACGATTTCTTTATAGGATAGGCCCGTTTTCTTGGCCAAATCTGCTTCGTTAATCTTTACAAAGCCATCAAAAGCACCTCCATGCGAACGTAAGATTGTTTTTATAATGCCATCATAAACTTTATTTTCGATCTGAAAGCGGTAAATATCTTCGTGACTGGCAATAAACATTATTCGGGATGGAAGAAAAACACTTTCGGATAATGTGAGGTAACCATCGTGCTCCAAAAACTTCAGGGCAGAAATCGTTTTCAAAACACTGATGTTAAACCGTTTGCAGAAATCAGCCATATCAAAAGTAAAGGTTAAGCCTTCTCCTGCACCAAAAGCCAGCTGAAAATAATTACCCAGGTAATGATAGGTTTTTCTAATTTCATCGGGTGAGGGAAAGCTATCGAGATACCTCGATTCCAATCCTAGGATATCAGAATGATTGGCCAAGAGTACGGCATAACTCCGTTTTTCATCGCGCCCTGCCCTACCTGCTTCCTGATAATAGGCCTCCAAACTTTCGGGTAGATCTAAATGCACTACAAAACGGACATCAGCCTTATCAATCCCCATCCCAAAGGCATTTGTAGCCACCATTATACGGGTTTTGTTATTTTTCCATTCTTCCTGTTTTAAAAAACGGACATCACGTTCTAATCCCGCATGATAAAAATCGGCTTTGATCTGATTTCGGTTGATGAAATTGGCCACTTCTGCGGTTTCTCTACGGTTACGCACATAAACTAAGCCTGTTCCTTTTACATTCCGGCAAATTTCGATCAGTTTTTTGTATTTATCTTCATTGCCAAAAACCACATAACTTAAATTATCCCTGGCGAAGCTCTTCACAAATACCTGGGGCTCTTTCATTTCGAGTTTTTCTACAATATCTTTCCGTACAAAATCGGTAGCTGTGGCTGTAAGTGCCAAAACCGGAACATTGGGCAGGATTTCGCGGAGTTTGGAAATCTGTTGATACGGCGGGCGGAAATCGTAACCCCATTGCGAAATACAATGTGCTTCATCTACGGCAATCAGGTTTACATTCATGTACGAAATACGCACACGCACTAAATCAGCCAATAAACGCTCTGGAGATAAATAGAGAAATTTGATTTTACCATAGATGCAGTTGTCGAGCAAAATATCGATTTCGCGTTTTCCCATCCCTGCATAAATGGCAATGGCTTCGATGCCTTTCGCTTTCAGGTTTTCAACCTGATCTTTCATCAAAGCAATTAATGGAGAAACTACAATGCAAATCCCCTCTTTAACCAAAGCAGGTACCTGAAAACAGATCGATTTACCCCCACCTGTAGGCAACAGTGCTAAACTGTCTTTCCCCTCTAAAACCGAAGTAATGATATCCTGCTGTAAGGGTCTAAAAGCCTGGTGTCCCCAATATTTTTGTAAAATCTCTATTGCTGTCATAAATCGGCGGTATCAAAACTATAAAATTTCTGCCGAAAGCAATAGTATAATTACAATTGGCAGAAAATCATCTTCCGAAAAGATTATTAACTTTGGCAATTAGCTATTTTTATAAATATACTTTCTTAGCATCGTCATCCTGAATTTATTTCAGGATCTGAATAGCAAGGAAAGGTATTAAGCAAGACGATTTTGCTGTATTATTTTGATTGAGATATTAGCTGAAATCAGCTATTAAACTCTCAGCACTGCTGAGAGAAATTAAAAACCAAAATCTTATCTAAACCTATTGGTTATTTATTGACGAATCACAAAACTCTCAACAGTGTTGAGAGAAATATTAATAAAAAACAGTTTAACTGAACTCCAAAGAAAAATACACGAATTATTCAAATAATCATCCCATATTAATGAAACACTTCTATATTATATCTGCTCTTTCCTTATTATTTTTCAGTTCTAATGCCCAGGAAAAGAAATGGGATATCGAAAAATACCAGGGTACTACCAAAAACTTCACTTTAAATACAGATGAAGGTACCTGGATGAACCTCGATGTTAGTGCCGACGGGCAGGAAATTGTTTTTGATTTACTGGGCGATATTTATGTGATGCCAATCACAGGTGGCGGTGCAAAACTGATTAGTGGCGGAGCGGCCTGGGATGTTCAGCCGCGCTTTAGCCCTAACGGGAAGTACATTTCTTATACCAGTGATAAAAGCGGAGGCGATAACATCTGGATTATGAACCGTGATGGCTCTGGTAAAAAGCAGGTAACCAAAGAAAGTTTCCGTTTACTGAACAATGCCACCTGGATGCCAAATAGCGAATATTTGGTTGCCCGCAAACACTTTACAGCAAGCCGCTCTTTAGGGGCCGGCGAAATGTGGATGTACAGCATAAATGGAGGAGATGGCGTACAATTAACCAAGCGTAAAAACGATCAGCAAGATGCAGGCGAGCCAAATGTTTCGCCTGATGGACGGTACCTTTACTTTAGCGAAGACGTAAGCCCCGGTCCGAATTTCGAATACAGTAAAGACCCAAACGGGACCATTTATGCCATCCGTCAACTGGATTTAACCACTGGTAGATTAAATACCCTCATTAACGAACAGGGCGGTGCTTGCCGTCCGCAGGTTTCACCAGATGGAAACCTGATTGCTTTTGTAAAACGCGTAAGGTTAAAATCAACGCTGTATGTGCAAAACATTAAAACAGGCGAAGAATGGCCAATAAATGAAGATTTATCACACGATCAGCAAGAAACCTGGGCTATTTTTGGTGTGTATCCAAATTTTGCATGGACTCCAGATAGCAAAAGCATTGTTTTTTATGCAAAAGGAAAAATCAGGAAGACAGAAATTGGCACACTGATTAACAGCACTATTCCTTTTAAGGCCAATACCATCCAAACCGTTCAAAAAGCTTTACATTTTGAGCAGCAGGTGTTCAGCAATGAGTTTTCTGCTAAAATGTTAAGGCAGTTAAGCACTTCGCCCGATGGTAAAGTAATTGTTTTTAATGCTGCCGGATTTTTATACAAACAGGAACTACCTGCAGGCACGCCCGAAAGATTAACCAATGGGTTGGATTTTGAATTCGAACCTGCCTTTAGTCCGGATGGAAAATATGTAATTTACACTACCTGGAGTGATGAATTGAGGGGTGCGATAAAACGTACCGACCTAAAATCGGGCAAAACCATCACCCTGAGTGATGAAAAGGGCTTTTATTATTCGCCACAATACTCAACCAAGGGCGATAGAATTGTATTTAGAAAAGGGAGCGGAAATGATGTTTTAGGCTATAATTATGGCCGTGGAACAGGTATTTTTATGATGCCTGCCAACGGAGGTGCCAAAACACTGATTTTAGATAACGGAATCCGTCCGCAGTTTAACAACACCGATACCCGCATTTATTTTCAGAGTTATGCCGATGGTAAGAAAGCATTAAAAAGTATCGATTTAAATGGCGCAAACGAAAGGACACACTTTACTTCTCAATATGCCAATCAGTTTGTGATCAGTCCGGATAATAAATGGGTAGCCTTTAACGAGCTTTTTAACGTATACATTACACCAATGATCAATATTGGTACTGCTCAGGATGCATCAGCAGGAAATAAAGCCATTCCGGTTACCAAGGTAACTACCGATGGCGGAACATATATCCAATGGAGTGCTGACAGTAAAAACCTGCACTGGACCTTGGGACCAAAATATTATACCATAGATGTAAACAATGCTTTCAATTTCGATGGTAATACACCAAAAACCGAAGCTTCTGGCATCGATATCAACCTGGTTTTAAAATCTGATATCCCTACCGGAATGGTGGCTTTAAAAGGTGCCAGGATTATTTCGATGAAGGGTGATGAAGTAATCGAAAACGGGACCATCATTACCGATGGAAATAAAATTACCGCAATTGGAAAATCGGATGCTGTAAACATTCCGGCCAATGCCAAGGTAATTGATGTAAACGGCAAAACGATTATGCCAGGCATTGTTGATGTACATGCCCATTTGCGCACCAGTCCAGACGGTATTACCCCGCAGAACGATTGGAGTTACATGGCTAATTTGGCTTTTGGCGTAACTACCTCGCACGATCCATCTAGCAATACGGAGATGGTTTTTAGCCAGAGCGAAATGTTAAAAGCAGGCAGAATGGTTGGTCCTAGAGTTTACTCTACAGGATCGATCTTATATGGTGCCGATGGTGATTTTAAAGTGGTGATTAACAGTTTAGACGATGCTTTGGCCAATTTACGCAGGTTAAAAGCAGTTGGAGCTTTTTCGGTAAAATCGTATAACCAACCACGCAGAGAGCAGCGTCAACAGATTTTAGAAGCCGCCCGCCAACTTAAAATGGAAGTGGTACCTGAAGGCGGTTCTACATTTTTCACCAATATGAACATGGTTGCCGATGGCCATACCGGCATTGAGCACAGCATTCCTGTTTTACCGGTTTATAAAGATGTTACTACTCTTTGGAACAATACAGAAGTTGGCTACACCCCTACTTTAATTGTAGCTTATGGCGGCCAATGGGGCGAAAACTACTGGTACGACCGCACCAATGTTTGGGAACACGAAAAACTGATGACATATACCCCACGCTCGATTATTGATGCCAGGGCAAGACGCCGGACCACATCCGAATACAGCGATTACAACCATATTGATATTGCAAAAGCTACAAAACAGATTGCCGACGGTGGCACCAAAGTTAACCTGGGTGCGCACGGACAAATTCAGGGTTTAGGGGCGCACTGGGAGCTATGGATGTTTGTACAGGGCGGTTTTACGCCAATGCAAGCCATTAGAGCCGCTACTTTAAATGGTGCAAGTTATTTGGGTATGAATAAAGAAATAGGTTCGTTGGAAGTGGGCAAACTGGCTGATATGGTAATTATGGACGCCAATCCTTTGGATGACATCCGAAACTCGGAAAAAATCAAATATGTAATGATTAACGGCAGGCTTTACGATAGTGCCACGCTAAACGAAGTTGGAACGAGAGAAAAACTTAGGGGTAAATTGTGGTTCGAAAATGCAAGAGGAAACGGCTACATTGTTCCGCCCAGCGATTCGGAAACCTGGACATTTACCGTTCCGCATTGTGATTAAAATTTAAACCCATAACCCTGTAAGGCTGTAAACTAATGCTTTACAGGGTAAAACAAACCCAATGAATCCCAACAAGCGCTATACCATTGCCTCAGTTCTATTTTTAATATTGAGCCTGCTCGTTTTTTCGTACAGTGGCTATTACATTTTAGGTATTCAAACTGTAAACCTGTTCTTAGCATTAACTGCTCTGGCTTTTATCACCTCGCTTATAGCGGTTACGAAAGACCGTAAATGGGTTATTGCATGGATTTTGCTGGTTGTGAACTCGGTCATAATGATCTGCATGATCTATTTTCTGACAAGCTTTAAGATGAAAATGTAGGGGCCATTCCTCGTTTTTTAATCACGCAGCTTATTAAACAATCCAAATCATGTTACACGAGATACAAATCATATCTGGCAAAACACCTGCATGTACTCTTAAGCGGTTCGGATGATGGGTTTGGGGGAATTAGTCATTTCGAGAGATCAATTTTTAACAAAAATAACGAGCTGGAGATGGGAGTTATAAAGTATCGTCATTCCCAACTTGATTGGGAATCGTAATGCCTTGATAGGATTTGTAGCTTGCATTAAGATTCCCGCATGCGCGAGAATGACGACCGTTTTTGAAATCTGTCTTGATAGAGGTTACCATTTTTCAAATACAGTGGAGCGGTGGTGACAGGCATAGGCGATTCGTCATCTCGATTGAAGCGCAGCGGAATAGAGAGATCTTTTAACAGTGTTTAAATGAAAAATTAATAGATTTCTCCGTTCCGCAACCGATGAAAAATCGGATGCTTCAGTCGAAAGGACGATCCCGGAAGTATGGAAAGATCTACCCAGAGACTTTACAAAACCAGCAATCCGTATTCCCTTAATGTATTAATGGGTTTCGAATACCAGAAAAGCTCAAAATTTTCCAGTTCCTGTTCAAAATCGGCCTTAACCTCCTGGAAAGTATAAACCTTTTCGTTGGCTATCGAAATTTTAGCTAAAATGGCATTTAGCCATTCGCCTTCCTGCTTATTGGTTTGTATGGTAAAGGTTTCTTTTTTATCATGGAAGGTAAGTGAAGCCATTTCCCAGGTATTGCCTTTTTTCGACTTTGTAAAATAATCTGCCGAAGGCTTTCCTCCTATCCATACTACTTTGGCAGTAGGCTTGGTATTAAAATGATCTCCATCATTTAAAGCACTTTCAATAAAATCGGCAGGGATTTTTGTTCTCGGAATTTTAAAATCGAACCAATCTTGCAGCTCATAATCAAAACAGATTCCGTGCATAAAATTGAAAAGCGATTTCTTCAGGCCAAAACTGAATTTATTGTGATCGATACCCGTTTTATCAGTATAATTGATATCGTTGTTGGCAAATGTTCCGATAGCTTCGGTATCTTTTACTACGCCGAATTTCTCAGGGTACATGCCCACCGGGCTATGCGCCGTCATGGCAAACTGGTGCCAAAAACCCGATTGCAAAATCCCAACCTCAAACAGCTGACGTACCATCTCCAAACTATCAACGGTTTCCTGTACCGTTTGCGTAGGATAACCATACATTAAATAAGCATGCACCATAATGCCAGCTTCAGTAAAATTGCGCGTAACCTTCGCTACCTGTTCTACAGTAACACCTTTATCAATCAGTTTCAACAAACGGTCCGACGCTACTTCCAATCCTCCTGAAACGGCTATACAGCCCGATGCCTTTAATAACAGGCATAAATCCTGTGTAAAGCTTTTTTCGAAACGGATGTTGGTCCACCAGGTAACCGCCAATTTTCTTCTGATAATTTCGAGGGCAACCTCACGCATAAGCGCAGGCGGGGCGGCTTCATCCACAAAGTGGAAGCCATTTTGCCCGGTTTTTTCATATAAATCTTCAATCCGATCTACAATCAATCGGGCTGCAACAGGTTCGTAAACTTTAATGTAATCGAGCGAAATATCGCAAAAAGTACATTTTCCCCAATAACAGCCATGCGCCATGGTGAGTTTATTCCAGCGCCCATCGCTCCACATGCGGTGCATTGGGTTAACAATTTCAATTACCGAAATATATTTGTCCAATAACAATCCGGTATAATCTGGCGTACCCACATCAGCCTGCTTGTAGTCGTTCCTGAAAGCATCGTTGCGGTATACAACTTTTCCATTTTCGAGCAGAAAAGTCCGTTTATAAAAATGAGCTTCAGCCGGAACCGGATGCATAATATTGTGGTACAGTTGTTCAATCGGCAATTCGCCGTCATCCAGGGTGATGTAATCGAAAAATTCAAAAACCCTTGCATCCGACAATGATCTTAATTCCGTATTCGGAAAACCGCCACCCATAGAAATTTTAATTTCCGGGTGATTGGCTTTAACCCATTGCGCACAGCGGAAAGCACTGTATAAATTGCCCGGAAAAGGTACCGAAATCAAAAATAACTTTGGCTGAACTGTTTCAATTTTTTCCTGTAAAACGGAGACCAGGATGCGATCGATATAAGTAGGCTCCTGCAGCAAAGCAGCATACAGTTCATCAAAAGAATTTGCGCTTCTGCCCAAACGCTCAGCATAACGGCTAAAGCCGAAATTCTCGTCGATACATTCAACAATATAATCAGATATATCTTCGAGGTATAAGGTAGCCAAGTGTTTGGCTTTATCTTGTGTGCCCATGGCCCCAAATGCCCAGTCTAATTCTTCCAACTGCGAAAACCGCGAGGCCTGGGGAAGAAAATCATCACTGCAGATCTGCAGGGCCAGCGTTGGGTTTTTACCCTGTAGAAATGCAATTACCGCATCAATAGTTTTTAAATATTCGTCCTGTAGCGCGAAAATACGTTTCGAATTATCGCTTTTTGGCCTTGGCGATTCAAGCTTGAACAGATCATTAAGTCCTTTTTTCGAAAACAGTTCTAAAATCACCTCAATCCCCAGATCGGCTTGTGTAGCGCTGATATTTTTGGTATTCAGAAAACCTTTTATATACGCAGTTGCTGGATATGGGGTATTCAGTTGGGTAAAAGGCGGCGTAATGGCAAAAAGTTCTGTTCTCAAAGGAGGAAGATATTTAAAATACAAAAGTAAGGGATTTTTGGCTGATTAATCAGATTAGACGCTAAAAAGGATCAGAAAAGCAATTGCAGTTTTAATTGGGAGAGCTCAGTGCAGAGCGCTCAGAGCACAGTGCAGAGCGCCCAGAGCACAGTGCAGAGAGCAAAAAGCTTAGAGCAGAGAGCACAAAGCATAGTGCAGAGCGCTCAGAGCTCAGTGCAGAGCGCTCAGAGCACAGTGCAGAAAGCTCAGAGCTCAGTGCAGAGCGCCCAGACCACAGTGCAGAGCGCTCAGAGCACAGTGCAGAAAGCTCAGAGCTCAGTGCAGAAAGCTCAGAGCACAGTGCAGAGCGCCCAGAGCACAGTGAAGAGCGCTCAGAGCACAGTGCAGAAAGCTCAGGGCACAGTGCAGAAAGCTCAGGGCACAGTGCAGAAAGCCCAGAGCTCAGTGCAGAAAGCCCAGAGCACAGTGCAGAAAGCCCAGAGCACAGTGCAGAAAGCCCAGAGCACAGTGCAGAGCGCCCAGAGCACAGTGCAGAAAGCTCAGGGCACAGTGCAGAAAGCT
>Ga0308165_1002467_pt1 | contig 21948 bp, 20 predicted proteins | sample PhyWR2_FD_201032 | JGI IMG/M metagenome (GOLD analysis project Ga0308165, IMG submission 201032) | Phyllosphere microbial communities from UC Gill Tract Community Farm, Albany, California, United States - DLSLW.R2 | ecosystem: Host-associated > Plants > Phyllosphere > Unclassified | place: USA... | reverse complement strand
GTCTTTGCTCTGCGACGCGATTTGTCATTTGTGGGAAGTAGGCTTAATGATCTTTGTGTCGTTGCCAGCAAAAACGGCGGCAACATAAAAGAAGTTGAGCAGCAGTTGAAAGACGCCATTGGCCTAACGGTCAAAACGCTTCAGAAACTCGCTCAATGATCATCAAAGACATTGTCCGTAAGCGGCAGACCGATCCGCATTCAATTCGGTTTGCAAGCAGTATCCAATATAGCCGACTGGACAAACACCAATGGCGTTTAGCACAACGCAATGGGTTTGATCAGAGCATAGAATATTCGAGGAAGCCCGATTTAGAAAAGTTGGTTGGCGAACGCGTCATTCATTCATTTGCGCGCGGAGTGACGGCGATTGAAACTGCCGTTTGGGAGATGGATGCTGTTTCTCGACTTTCTATTTGTCGCGATCCCGTGCTTCATGCGGTCCTTAGTTACAATTCTGCGCATGATGAAAATCCAACCTTTGAACAAATTGAGGCGGACGTTGAAACATTTCTTCGCGCGCGCGGCTATATCGATGCCAAAAGGCTGCGCGGCGGTGAAACTAAGCAAGCGCTTAAAGAGCGTGAATGGGCGGAGGTTAATCAACATGTGGCGTTTGTGCATGGCGACACAGATCACCTACACGTCCATGTCATTGCCAACCGTGTCAGCCGAACGGGCTATGCTGCCAACAATGATAAAAACTATCTGACCAATGAACGCACAGCCGCAAAAATTGCGGGTGAGAGAGGATGGTCGATAGTTGTCGGTCATAATAATTTCGACTTGGTGACCGCTCAGGCCTTGGAACTTGGCGCGAGCGCCGAAGAAATTAAGGCGCTTGCAGACAAAGAATTCCCATCTCTTAAGCACCTGAACCTGAATCATCAGATAAAGCCGCTCAATGCCGAACGTGTGCAATCAGGACGACAGCGTGAATTTTCCGAAGATTACTCTTCGTTTGTTCAGTCAAGCTTTCTCGGATCAAAATCGATGCAAGAGTTTCGTGAGCAATGTTTAAAAGGGGGAATCCTTGTCAAGTTTCGTGTGAAATCGGCAAAGAATGGCCAGGAGTTTCCCACCTTGGCGTTCACGGATCTTGAAGACAAAACTGGTCAATCGGGCACGAAATTAGGCGTGAGTGCAAAAGACATAATCGAAAAATTCGGACCATGGCGTCAAGAATGGCTACTTCCGATCACAACGCGTCCGCCTGATGAGCCCGAATTGCCATCCTTTGTGACGATTGAAGAAATCGCGCAGCAGACCCAGCACTCACATGAGCAAATTCTTCGCACACCTCCTAAAGCCGACAAACAAGTGCGTGCTGACGAAACAATTCACGAAGCCACCGAACGCGTTGTTTCCACACTGGTGAGAAAAACTCAGCACCCTGCCCCGAAAATTGATCTGGAGGATAATGCTTTCGCGCAGCATGCTGAGAAACACGATAGTTCGGCAAACTTGTGCGAAAGATTTCGTCTTTTACGCAAAGTGCGTGAAATGCGGATGGCCAAAGTTATTGGATCTGCACACACTCAAAAGACACAACTCGCTTTGGATAAGGCGTTGCGGGAGCTTTCCAGGGAGCGAATTCGAATCTCACTGCTTTGGAGTGTTACTCCCGTGGAAGACGACAATAGAAAGCGCTTGCTCAGGCGATTTCTGGCGCTCGACGCAAAAGCCGACTACGCTACGTTCACAAAGAAATTTAAAGACAACGAAGTGTATGAACTTAAGTTACAAGGCCAAACCAACCGTCTGACACTCAATTTTGAACTGAACGCCAGATTAGCCGCAGCACGTCTAAGGGCCCTCATTGACCGCCAGTTCCATGGCAAGGAATTTGCGAAAAATCAGTATGAGAAACGAGAGAGTAAGATCAGAAGCGACATCAAAAAAGAGTATGCCGCCGCTGCAGCTCTGATCATAAAACAGCCCTTGCCGACTTTTCAACAGTGGCTCCTCGATCAGCATAAAACACATGCTGTTCTGGCGGCAATAGAATGCGAGCGTGAACGGGCCAAGGCGCCCGTTCAAAAACATCAGCTCAAAACGCCCCCATTAGAGAAGACATCTCAGATCACAGCGAGTCCAGAACATTTAGTTAGAGTTAAGACCGCGCGGGAAATATTTGACGATGTAAAAGCACTGCGGCCCGATCACCGCGATATACCGGTGAATAATCTTTTACAGCAGACCAAAACGGTAAATACCTCGACAAATTCTGGCAGAGATAATTGCGAAATAAATAACAATCCCCAACTAGCTCATACAGAGACACCAAGACAAGGGGACCGAATAGAACCGCCCAAAAAGAAAATTAAAACGTCTACAAAAAATGCCAAGGTTAAGAGTAATAGGAATAAATCTGTGGGACGAGAGATATAGAGATCAAACAAGCTAAGTCTCAAGTTTTTTTCTCGCTTCGCCATTCGCGCGTCTTGTTTCGATCAATGACTTAGTCAGCATCGGATAATCAGCCGGAAGTCCCCATTTTTTTCTGTACTCATCCGGTGTCAGGTTGAATTTTCTTTTAAGATAGCTTGTTAACATTTTCTTGTGAACTAAGTCTTCTAGACAAATAATGTAGTCCTTACTGTACGTATTTTCTGGATCCAATATAACTGCGCCTGACTTACAAAAATCTTTATTCTGCTTTCGCTCATCCCGAAGCTCCTTAAATTTTATCATAGGTCGTGCGATAACTCTTATGCCGGACGCATTAATATATGAAATGGTATCCTGATTTGAGTTTTCGCTATCACTCGTGTCATGATAATTCTCGTCTAGTTCATAATCACTAATTGGCCGCTCATCCACTGTGGGCAAAAACACATTTTTCAAATTTTGCGTCAGCTCTGCGATTTCGACCGGCGTCATATTACCTTTTTCAATCGCACTCCGAACGATTGATGTAATGCTTTCATGGGCAAGTTTGATAATTTCTTTGTCCATTGGTTGAGCTCTCAATTTGCTAAGGTTACGCACTGGTCTAAGATCGTTGGCATCAAGATAGGCTGAGGTGGAGTTAATTTCAAAGTCTTTTCTTTTTAGACACAGGTTTCTGCATTTTTTATAAAAATTTCCCGCGCCACACTGCGTTAAAGTGAAATTTCCTTCAAATTTTTATATTTTTGCATGCAAGATGTGGCGTGATGACTGTGCTTTCTCAGCTCATTCAGTAAGGCAATTCAATGGTGACCCATGCTCTGTTACGATTTGCATAGTAAACGCACGCGCCCAAGTGACTGACCCATAACCCAATACCATGTCTCAATCAGCTGAGGATGCATAGGCAGGGCGTCAAAGCGGGCCATTTATTTTGAGCACATGATATTCGTATCACATGCGCAGCTTGCTGCGTGAGGGGTTTGGGATGATTGTAAGCGCCATCGTCAAACGATTAATTTGAGCAGTTGGTTGGACCGATCATTTACTCATTGAAGGTGAGCGCCGTTTAAAAGGTGTCAGTGACAAGCCCACAGTATTTTGAATGTTTCTGAACTCTTCGTTTAAGCCGCCCGATAGGTGTTTGAGGCGAAGAAGATATTTTTAAAGGATCGATCTGTGATCTCTTTTAGTTTTATTTCCCGAAAAAAGTTTGATTAGCGCGCACGAGATCTGAGAAGCGCGCAGCCATTCATGAAGAGAGTGGAAAGGTTTCAGGTTTCAGTTTTGCTGGGCCAGGCTTTCGCTCATTCAAAATTATAAGGAGTTATCAAATGCGAATAATAGGAATGTTTGATCAGCGCGGCAGCAGCTTTGCCGGTCAAATGGAACTGATCGGACAGACGATTGATCTGGTGTTCTGGCCGCGTGAAAAGAAAGGAGAATTCAGTCCAGATTACGATATTTATAAAAAGAGCTTTGTCGTGGGTTCTGCCTGGTGCCGGAAGACCTTGGATACAGAAAGAAACTATCTCTCCGTTAAATTCGACGATCCGAGCTGGGTCACACCGATTTACGCACGCCTTCTCGATAAGGATGCAGACGGCAAATATGCCCTCGTCTGGCAACGCCCACGAGCCAAATCCGTTTAAACTTTTCAGGATATTCCTGACTGCCAATTGTCATTCGCATTCTTTGCGTCTGACAACTCGTCGAAAGCTTTCAGCTGTTCGACCATTTTGAGGCAACAAGCCAACGCCGCCGTCTGATCCTTCAGCCTGCAGCCCTTCTCGCCTCCCCTTCCAAAAAGACTGATCGCGCAATTCATCGAACTTTGTCTGAAGCATTCCTGCTTCCGGCATGCCTTTGCGCGCGGTTCGTCAGCTTTCATCAAAACCATCAAATCAACTGACAATCAGAAAGACTGAATTTTATGACAACCGGAAATACCAGTATCCAACTCACCATCTCATTTGATGCGGACAATGAACCAAAATCCGCGACGTTGCGCATTGAACTAGGGCGAGCCCAGATTTCCATGCCCCTCCCCAACGGTCTTCGCTTTGAGGGTGAAAATCCCCTGAGCATCAGCCTGTCTTTTCCCGACAATTTTATTGTTAACAAAGAAGCCCTTCATGCAAACGACACAACAGACACCGAAACCCCGCACGAAACCATCACGTCAACGGCCGCGCAGAACAAAACAGATAAAAAGCAACTGCTGTTGCCGTCTCCCCGTTCATCAAAAGCGCCATCCCGCTATCAAACCCAATGGCCGGTGATTGGTGGGGATGATCTCCTGCTTGAGACCGCAGACGTTTTAAATTCGAAAGTGTTCTCTGACAAATTTGTGCCTGGCATCAAACGACACATCTATATCGCCGGCTGCGATGGTCTCAGAGACCTTAAAAGGCAGCTCAGCATTCCGATCTTCAAGGTTGGAGAATGTGGCGAAGGCCGCATTGCGGATCGTATCAAGCAGCAGAGCAAAGACCGGTACGGGTCCTATTACAAGCTTGATGGTGATTGGCCGGTGCAAGATGAAGGCTATGATGATTATTCTGCCCTTCAGATTTATCTTCCCGAGACCCTCCATGAGAAAAGTCCGGTTCGCGCTTTAACCCGCGGTTTATCCGTTACCCTCCCCCACGACATGAGCCGTCAGCAATTCAGTCGCGGGTTTCAAAAGCGGCTGGCGTCGTGCAGTTGGCTTAATTGGCGCAACACCGACGATGCCATTGATCACTTTGAACGCAAGAACATCAACAGGGATATCATCGACCGCTATACGGATTATGGGGTCGGTGGTGGAGTGGATATAACACAAGCGACCGAGCTCTACTGCATTCGCAATGAAAATCCAGAAGACTGCAAGCGCCTGATAGCCGTCATCGAAAACGTCATTCTCGAGCATATGGGTTTGATTTAGAGAATATTAGGGCGGCAGATGAATGTCTGTCGCCCCAAACCAGATCTACGTGGAAAACCGTGGGTACTCGAGCGGGTGGAGGAGCGATGTCTTGGCCAACGTTTGCAGACAACTGCTTAGCTCACGTTTAATTTCAATCCTCTCTGTCGGTCAATGGTCGCTCAAACTTCACGCAGTTTTGTCATGTAAACGAAAGGGCTACGATACCTATCCCGCACAAAAATGATGTCTTGAATGCAGGACCCAAAGGACCAACTTAGGAGGAAAGGCCTCTGCTGAGCTGCACGGCTCCTTGACGAGGGCATATCACGACGTCGTTATCGTTAATGATCTTCCAGCGCACAAGTTCGTTCTGTGATTACCGATATTCAATGATTTCAGTAATCTAAATTCGAATCCGTCTCCAAGATTTGCATGAATTTTGTAAAAAATTGCATTCATAGCTATATGTCGCTATAGTCAGTGCAGGAGCTAACCCATGACGAAGTTACAGGAATTGAAAAAGCATCTGCGGTCGGGCAAGGTCTATCGTCGGGAAGATCTCGTCCAATGGTCGTCGTCTGTCGATCGGCATCTTCAGCAGCTGCTGGCAGAAGGTTACCTGACCAAGCTATCGACCGGCGTCTATCACCGGCCGAAGCAGACGGCGTTCGGCAAAGCTCCCCCCGAGGATGACGCGCTCGTCGAGGCTTTTCTGAAGGATGACCGTTACCTCGTGACCTCGCCTAATGCCTATAACAGCTTGGGGGTGGGCGCGACACAGCTCTATAACAAGACCGTCGTCTATAACCATAAGCGCCACGGCAACTTCATGCTGGGCGGCCGAGAGTTCGAGTTCCGCAGAAAGCCAGCCTTCCCAAAAACCCTGACCAAAGAATTCCTACTGGTCGACCTGGTCAACAATCTCGACCAGCTAGCAGAAGACCGCGATCAGGTGCTTGCTCGCGTTAAGGAACGTGCCCTGCAAGGTAATCGCACCGCTATCACCCGTGCCGCCAAGGATTACGGCATGGTGCGCACACGGAAATTCTTCAACACCCTCGCCGCGGATACGCATGTCAGCTGATTTCCTCCATAGACACAAAGATTTTGCTTCCCTGCTGCGCATCGTTGCTGACCAAATGAAGGTGCAGCCAGTGCTGGTCGAAAAAGACTACTGGATCATGCATTGCCTGTACGGCCTGCAGCAGCTGGAGATGGCTTTTGAGCTGAAGGGCGGCACCTCGCTTTCGAAAGGATACGGCATCATCAACCGCTTCTCGGAGGATATCGATATCCGTATCGAACCGCCGAAGGCAATGGAGGTAAAAACCGGTCCCAATCACGACAAAGCGGCGCATCGTGAAAGCCGGAAGACCTTCTATGACTGGCTGGCAGATACAATCACCATCGACGGTATCCAAAATATTGAGCGCGATACCGAATTCGACAATGAGACGTATCGCAGCGGCGGCATCCGCCTTTACTACCCCGAAAAGACCGGCATGAAATCGGATCTCAAGAACGGCGTTTTGCTCGAAGCCGGCTTCGACACAGTGGCTCCCAATATCCACAAGGATATCAGCTCTTGGGCCTATGATTACGCGGCATCGCGTGTCGAGCTGATCGATAATCGCGCACTGGCCGTTCCCTGCTACGAGCCCGGCTACACGCTGGTCGAGAAGCTCCAGACCATTTCCACCAAATATCGCAAGCAGCAGGAAACCGGCCAGTTCCCCGCCAATTTTCTCCGGCATTATTACGATGTCTACTGCCTGCTCGACCAACCGGACGTGCAAGCTTTCCTCGGCTCGGGCGCGTATGATGCCCACAAGCAGAAGCGCTTTCCGAAGGCCGATAATCAGGACATCAGCAGCAATCCCGCGTTCAGCCTATCCGACCCAACGACATTCGCACTTTACGAGCACGCATACAACCGGACCGCGGCGCTCTATTATCATGGCCGGCCCACCTTGAAAGAGATCCTGGCCCGCATCACGTATTACGCTGATCGTCTTTGACGACGACGTTCCATTTGGGCTGATCTTTAGCGGATCAAATGGAACAAGCGCCAAAGGGGCGGCTTGGTTGTCCGGTATGGTCGAGTTCATATCGCAAATCCACAGTTCTACACAGATCACAACTTAAATCGACGCCATTGCACAGTGGTCTTTTGCAATAACTTGAAAGGACATGAACCACTGGCCCCTGTAATTGTGCGAAGTATTGATTGCCAGTCAAGAATAGCGGTTGCAATCAAAAGGAGCTGCGCCACGTCTCAAAATGCCGTGAAAATGAACTGCAGAAATATAGTTCCGACACGACACCACTGATTACTTAATGGACTTAAATAAACCTCTCCAAAAAATTTGCCGTTGGTCCAATGAAATACTTGAGGGAGGCGTTATCTGCCGATAATCTAGGAATACTCATATGCCTATAGCACTCAATTGTAGCCGGGCTACGCAATAGAATAGCCTCCATCGACTGGAATGACGGTCCCATTCACATAGGAAGCTGAATCCGAAATCAGAAATGCTATAACTTTCCCGACCTCTTCCGGTGCTGCCCAGCGGTTGAGGGGAATCCGATTAATTATTTTCGGCGCGCGTGTTGGATCATTTTTGGCTCGCGATGCCATACGCGTATCGATCCAGCCAGGAGCCACTGCATTCGCACGCACCCCTCTTTTCCCACCCGCCACCGCAAGGGAACGCGTTAAAGAGACAATACCTCCCTTGCTCGCGCCATATGCGGGGGAACCGGGCGTCCCAAATATGCTCCACATGGAAGCAATATTGACAATTGATCCGCCGGTCTTCTCAAGTTTTGGCAACGCCAGGGTGCAGATATTGAAGACAGAAACAAGATTGACATCAATTACCGCTGCAAAATCTTCTGCAGTCCACTCCCGATCATGCCGCTGAATACCCGCACAAGTAACAAGCCCGTAAAGACACGAAGTGCTTTCAACGAGATCGGTGACGGCAATGGAACATGATACATCCAATTCTACGAATGTAAGCCCAGGAGGCAGCTCAGTCTCCCGATCAAGCCCGGCTGCAATTACTTTATATCCGTCATTCAGAAGAATCGTTGAGGTTGCCAGTCCAATGCCGGTGCCTCCGCCCGTTACAATAACTGTTCTCATGTCAGTCTCCGTTGGTTACCGGATGGACATCACGTCCATCCGAGCACGAAACTTCAGTGACTCCGCTCAGACCGCATCATGATCTAGGATCAGATCGCGTTCTTTGGTTTCAGGTGACAGAAACGCACTTATAAGCGAGATTGCGGCGAGCAAGATGACGTAAATCGCGACCGGCCACCAACTGCCGTATCTGGCAACCAAAGCTGCGCAGATAAACGGTGCAAAAGCTCCACCGATCAGGCTTCCAATTTCTTTAGACGCCGTGACACCTGCAAGACGATAACGCGAACCAAACATCTCAGCCATCCATGGCGACTCGATGACATACATGCCCATGATCGAAACGCTGAACCCCAGCATAAAGGAAAGCGTTATCAGGACCGGATTCCCGGTTGAGACCATTGCAAATGCAGGAATGGCAAACAGAATGAGAAAGCCTGTCAGACTCATATGAACATGGCGGCGCCCAAACCTGTCACAGAGCTTACCGACAACCGGAATCGTGAAGTAACAAAAGACTGAGGCGAGAACGAGTGCGAGGGTTCCAGTTGTTTTAGTCGCGTTCGGAAGGTTTGCGATGTAACCGATCAGAAAAACCTGGAAGATCATTGATGGGCCAACTTCGCCGATGCGTAGACCCAAGCACCGCAGAAAAGCACCTCGCCCTGGGCCGAATACCCCACTATAGATTTCTTTGAGTGTCGCTTTGGACTGCCGTTCAGCAACCTCCGAAAAGGCTGGGCTTTCCTTCACGTCGCGGCGAATGTAGAGCCCCCAAATAGCGACAAATAAAGATGCCAAGAAGGGTAGTCTCCATCCCCAACTTAGTAGCTGGTCTGACGGTAGCATGCTAACCGCGAGCCAGACGGTCGAAGCAATCAGGGTGCCTGTGTTCGAACCTATACTCAAAAAAGATCCGACAAAACCCCGTTGATTTCGTGGTGCGCTTTCGACCAGAAGGGTAGAAGCACTTGCGAGTTCCGCACCTGCACCGAAACCCTGGAGAATGCGAAGAAGAACAAGCAGCAACGGAGCCCAGATTCCGATATGGGCATATGTTGGTAGTAATCCTATAAAGAATGTGGAAATGCCCATGATCAGAATGGTAATGTAGAGAATGTACTTGCGCCCTATCTTGTCGCCCAGACCTCCAAGAATAAGTCCCCCTATGGGCCGTGCAGCAAAACCCACTGCATAGGTGGCGAGACTAGCAATCAGCCCTACCGCCGGATCGGTTCCCGGAAAGAACAATTGATTGAAGACGGTCGCCGCTGCTAGCCCGTATATAGCAAAGTCATAATATTCAAGCGCCGTTCCGATAACACTTGAAGCTGTTCCTTTTCCGTAGACAGAACTCCGTTCTTGCCGTTCTTCGGCATCACGGCTTTCATTCGTAACACTCACCATGCCCGTTCCTCCCAAAATCAGGTTACTTCAGAAAATCCAGCCAGCCTCACGCTTAACCAGAGAAATCGATCAATACTTTGTATGAGGTGTTCTTGTCCGAGGCGGCTTCGAACGCCTGCCTGGCATTTTTTAAGTCGAAAGTAGACGTGACGAGTGGATCAACATCAACTGCACCGCTTCCAATCAGCTCGACAGCTTTTTCAAATTCGTGATCAAAACGGAAAGCTCCAACCAATCGAAGTTCTTTTACGGTCAGAAGATTTAAGCCACTGGATGGATTGGCGGGAAACAGACCCACCTGCACGATCGTTGCGTTGCGGGTAGCCTTTTCAAGAGCCACGTTCAAACCGTTTTCGTTACCAGAGCACTCAATAACTGCATCATAGTCGCCAGCAATTGCAGAATTACCCCGAAGGTCTAAAACAGCATTTGCTTTCAGATGCTTCCCCATCGCCAAAGCAAGGCTTGCAACATCTGCGACGTCAATGGTGTCTGCTCCGGCTTGTCGCGCAGCCAGCAGGCAAAGCGCTCCAACCGGTCCAAAACCGACAATAAGAATCCGTTTCCCTGCGATGTCCGGGATTTGTTTTACAGCATGTAACGCCACCGCTAGCGGCTCGGCAAAGGCACCGACGTGTATCGGTACTTTATTGCCCAGCTTAAAGGCTCTTTCAGCGCGACAATGGATATATTGTGAGAAAGCACCCGGTTCAGGTGGATTTCGCATAGCACTTCCCATAAAGCGCATGTTTTCACAAAATCTCGTCCTTTTCTCCCGACAATATCTGCATTCGCCGCATGGTTGTGATGGATTGATACAAACCGCATCTCCTATCGCCAGACCCGATACGCCTTGTCCCACCCGTTCAATCGTCCCGACGACTTCATGCCCTAACGTCATCGGCGCTGTCATTTTTACAGATCCAAACCCTCCATGACTGTAGTAATGCAGATCTGATCCACAAATACCGCCGAAGGCTGTCCTGATCCGCACTTCGTCCGGTTGAAGTTCAGTCAAAGGATCTTCGCGTAGCGCAATAACGCCGGGACGCTCCAACAAAACTGAAATCGTTGACGCGCTCATTTTGACAGCAACCATTGATGTGCGGCTTCATTGTGAAAACGCCAGTTTCTCTTCGGACCAGCCATTACGCACAACTGATAGAGATCATAACCGTGACAGACAGCGACCGGATGATAACCGCGAGGGACAAGCGTCAGTGTCCCTTCTTCCAGCACGAGTGCCTGATCCAGGCTTCTGTCATCGGTGTATACGCGCTGGAATGCAAAGCCTTGGGGCGGATTGAAGCGGCTGTAATAAGTTTCCTCCAATTGTGTTTCTGTCGGGAAATCATCGATATCGTGCTTATGCGGCGGATAGCTCGACGTGTGCCCACCCGGGGTGATCAGCTCAATGACAAAGAGCGTGTCTGCGGCATCGTCCCCTTCGGCTAGAATATTGGTGACGTAACGCTTATTCGTACCTGAACCTCGAGTTTCTGTGACGAGATCTTCAGGTCGAAACTGACGAAGAGTTTTATTTCCCTCGATTGAAGGGGCGGAGCATATGGCAAGCTCCAGCTCTGTCTTCGCAATAACACGCCAAGTCGTACCCTTCGGAAGATAGATTGCGTGTGGTAATCCATCGAACGGTGACATTCGCTCACCGAAGTTTCCTCTCGATAATTCATCGATGAAAAGTTCGCCTTGTCCTTGGACAACTACCAGACACACTTCGTTATTGTCGTCGTGGCCTTGGGCCGTGCCACCGTCCTTCAAACGCTCAATGCGAAAGCCAATATACTTCCATCCGGCAGTTTCCGGCGTAACGTCGATTGGGATATTTGTCTTGTTATCTGGCTTGATAAGCAGGTTTTCCATGTTTTCACTCATATTCAATGCGTTGGCAGTCTGCAGCGCGGTCCGCTGTCAGCTGGATTTCTAACGGCTGAGTGCGGCGTGCACCTGCCCGATAAGGGAGGTGCTTTGTTGTGCGAGCAGCCAGGTATCAGCCCCCACCGCCACGAAATCAGCCCCCTGGTCAAAGAATTTTGCTGCAGCGTTCTCACCATATCCAAGAACTCCTGCACCGCAGGACGTTGCGCGGATACGGTTCAATGCCTCACGAATGGCTTCAGCAACTTCAGGCACGCTTGCACCTTGGCCGGTAAAGCCCATTGAGGCGGCAAGATCGCCGGGACCTATGAAAATCGCATCGACACCTTCGACTGCAGCGATATCTTCAAGATTTGCGAGGGCCGTCGGTGTCTCAGCCTGGACAATCACACAGATACGGTCATCCTCTGAAGCCAGATAGGATGCTGTGTCCCGACCATATCCTGTCGCCCGTACAACCCCAGAAATTCCACGCATTCCCCTTGGAGGATATCGCGTCCACGATACGGCCTGTCTCGCCTGTTCTGCTGTATCAATCATCGGAAACATGATCGATCTGGTGCCAATATCGAGAAGTCGTTTTGTAACGGTCTGGTTGGCCTCCGGGGGGCGAACAATCACTTCGCAGTCATCACCGACAGCACGAAGCTGTTCGAGAACGGTCGAAATCTCGTTCGGAGAATGCTCCATATCAATCAGCAGCCAGTCGGCCCCCGATCGAGCAAGAATTTCGGCCGAGGCAGCATTGCCAAGACTGACCCACAAACCGATTTGCTGTCTGTCTTTCAGCCTTGCTTTAAAGGTGTTGCTCTTCATAGCTTTTTCCTGTGAAGCTGTATTTCTCGCTCAGTCATCCGACGGTTAGTCAAGCGACAGATTCTGGACAGTGCGCCCCCCATCGGCGAACAGGCTCTGCCCCGTGATGTAACTGGCAAGATCGCTCAGCAAAAAAGCAATGCCAGCAGCAATTTCCTCTGGCTCACCAACACGCTTCATAGGCGTACGTCGAAGTACGGCCTCCAATGCTTTTGGCTTTTCTTTCTCAAGTGCATCAAGCAACGGTGTTCGGACCGTTCCAGGCGCCATTGCGTTCACCCTGATGCCAAAAGGCGCAAGCTCGACCGCCATAGCACGCACCATCTGTGCCACCGCTCCTTTGGAGGTCGCATAGGCAGTGTGCGAGGGCGTTGCGATGACAGCGTTGACGGAAGACAACAACACAGCCGAATAAGGGTTAGCGTGAGATCGCGGTGCCTTTGCCCAGATCCGTGCAAGCCGTTGCACAATGCGAAAACTGCCCAATACATTGATCTGGAGAATTTCGGCAAACTCTGCGTCTTCAAGTTCCAGAAAATTATGATGCCGGTCAACACCGGCACTGGTCACAACACCGTCCGGGACACCGTGCTCCTCTATAAGCTGACTGATCATCTGGTCGACATCATTCGGCTCTTTTACATCACAACGCAGAAAGCTGATCCCACGAGGCAGGGTGGATGAGGGAATGTTGCGGTCCGTTACCACAACTCGGGCCCCGCTCTCAGCGAGGAAGACCGCGGTTGCAAGACCAATTCCGCTTGCTCCGCCGGTGACCAGATAGAGTTTTTTGTCGAGTTTCATTGGTTGCCCTCCGCTCGAAAGCCGAAAAGTGCCTGCGCATTTGCCGAAAACAGCAATTTTTGACGGTATGGATCCGGAACGATGGAACGCAAAAGTTCGATCAGCACGCCATCATCAGGTGCCGGCTGAAGGTTGGGATGCGGCCAGTTCGACGCCCAGATAACACGATGCGGGAATGCATCAGCGACCGTGCGGGCCAGAACCGCGACGTCTTCATAATCCGGCGCGCCGGAAACAGACGTCTCATAAAGACCAGAGAGCTTGATCCAGACATTTCCGGTTGCTAGCAGCGACATCAATGCTTTGAAAGCCGTATGACCGGTGGTGACAGGTTTGTGAAATTTGCCGACATGATCAATGACGAGTTTGCAGGGTATCTGCGAAATCACGTCCATACGCTGTGGCAATTCCAGACCATCGAGCTGTAAATGCATTTGCCAGCCGCGCGCGGCGAGCCTCTTTCCAAGATCAGGAAGGTCACGCCACCGATAAATACCACCCGGTAACATAAACGCGCGCAGGCCGATAACGCCCTGCATACCAAGATCATCCAGCAATGCGTCTGGCGCATTGAGACTAACGACCGCAATACCCCGCGCCCGATCACCAAGGCTCCGCAGTCCCGACAGCATGACCGAATTGTCAATCCCGTAGATCATCGACTGAACGAGAACGACATTTTCAATCCCCAGTTTGCCCATCACAAGCTGGTAATCAGTAACGGTTGCCCTGGGCACCTTGAACGGCGCGTCTTTCGCGTGCGCGCCTTCAGCATAGATATGCATATGCGCATCAACAGATGCAGCGGGCAGCAGGGAAGCTTGAGAAATCATTGAGCAGCCGTCCCGGAGATGCGGCGATTGAGATCGCCTCGCTTCAGAAAGTCTTCCGATAGTGCCATCCCCAGTCCCGGATTTGAGGACGGGCTGATGAAGCCGTTCTCGACAACCGGAACACTATCAACGATTTCCGCATAAAAGCCCTGAGTGTGAGCGCGGACAGTTTCACAAATCAAGCCGTTTGTACTCGCCGCAAGCAGGTGAACATTGGCACCCAGGGTCACTGGCCCGGTACAGTCATGTGGGGCAATAACCCGGTCAAAAGCATCTGCAAGATGCATCACCTTCAGAGCCTCACTTAGGCCTCCGATCCATGCCACATCGAAATTGGCCACATCGACCGCCCGACGTGAGAAAACCTCGCGATACCAGACCGACGTACCAAAATTCTCACTTCCGGCGACACGCCCCCCCACCTTTGAACGATAGATCGCGAGATCATCGAAATTCTGCATCCAGATCGGTTCTTCGTGCCAGTAAATATTGTAGTCCTTAAGGGCATCCGCAATCTCGAGGGCCACAGGCAGTTTCCACAGGCCGTGATACTCGATCATGATATCCATTTTGTCGCCGACCGAATTTCTGATCTGTTCAATGGGCCAGAGCGCCTTGCGCATTTCGGACGCTGAGATTTCATTGCCGCGATTGCGCAGGGCGAATGGATCGAACGGCCAGATTTTCATTGCTGTGATGCCTTCGGCCAGCAATTCCGCGGCGAGGCGCGCGGGCTCAAAGACCTGCAAAAGCAGATCGTCGTGCCGATCTATTTTTTTAGGGGCCGGGTCATCGCGGCTGATCAGCTCAGTATTATATCCCGCCCGTACCCGATTGTTATACCGGGCGCCTGCACAGGTGTTATAAACTTTGATCTTGTCCTGCACCATTCCGCCGATCAGCTGATAAACAGGCTGATTTTGTATTTTACCAAACAGATCCCAGAGCGCGATATCGACAGCTGAATTGCCCGAAACCTCAACGCTTCGGGAAGGAAAGCCATTGAAATGATTTCCGATCCTGCGAGATATCTCATGCATCAGCGCAGCACGGCGTGTCGGATCCTTGCCTATTAATGCTGGCGCCGCTGTTGAATGAATGTATGCGATCACCGCATCAGGGTTACGGAAAGTTTCACCCAGTCCCACCAAACCTTCATCCGTATGCAATCTCACCCACACGAGATTACTTGCTTCCTGCATCTGAAGCGTTTCAACGCCGATAATTTTCATAAGGTCCTCCACCTGATGGGCGTACAACACCGCATTCTGGCTTTAGTTGTCAATATCGAATCTGAAATTCTAAACGCGTTTAACTATTATCATGTTGTTTTACGTACTATATTTTTTTTTGACAACTCGCATTATATTTACTAATATTTACTTCTTGGAGGAAAAATGAGCACACCACTTGTAGAGCTGACCGTCCAGAAACTTCGTGAATATGTGAGCACCGCAAAGCTCACAAATGACCATCGGCTCCCTGCCGAGACTGTCCTGGCCAATGAACTGGGAGTATCACGGCCGGTTTTACGCGACGCGCTTTCCATACTTAAAAGCGAGGGGATAATTGAGGCACGCCGAGGCTCGGGTAATTTTGCCAAACCAGACCCTGCCGCTCAGTCGGAGTTCTCGCGTCCGAAAAATATGAATGATTTGGAAAGTTGTTTGCGATTTCGAGTCGTTATTGAATGTTCGGCCGCCGAAGAAGCCGCCGCAAGGCGGGACGACAAGGATATCGCGTTCATTGCAGCAACAATAGACGCGATGCAAACTGGTGGGCAATCGGCGCAAAGCATTGCCGAGACCGATCTCGACTTTCACCTGTCAATCGCCCGCGCGACGAAGAATCCATACTATGCAATGACACTGCAGTTTCTTCGTCCTGATATTCTGTTTGGGCTTGAACTCGGCCGACAGTTGCGCTCAGTCCCTACAAACGTTACCTCTAAGCGCGTGAAAGAAGAACATCTCCTGATTTTCGATGCGATCCGCCTCGGCGAACCCGCGCAGGCAAACGCGCGAATGCGACAACATCTTACGTCGGGCATTGAGCGGCTATTTGGGACAAGAAGCTGGTAACGTCGAATTGGAGAAACAGGCATATTTTTCTGTCAGCTTCTCCTGATTACAGAAGCCAGGCTGCTTGGTTGGTGACTATCACTTAGAGTAAGAGTCAAGAACACGTGCCATCAGCCGTTGCAGATTGCCAGTCAAGAATCGTCACTCGATAAGTTTAGATAACCGATTTCAATCTAGGATTAGCAGTAGTTGGCTCATCCGCTAGTGTCGCATATGGCGGGCATGTAGACTGACAGCTTCTAGCAAGCACGGTACTGAGGAGAACTCCCTCGTCGCTTGCATGGCGTTCCATACCAGACGTAAGATTAAACCATGTTGGAAGAAAAGACTCAGTCACTACGAATTATCCCGTTTACCGAACTTCCGTTAGGCTTTGATCTGCTCTGCGATGAAGCCGCAGCAGATGGGATAAGGTTTATGGGTCGATTTCGCACCGAATGGGAAAACGGCGTGAATCGTTTTGATGCTGCAGGCGAAATGGTTATTGGAGCTTTCATTGGCCGCGAACTCGCCGCTGTTGGGGGCCTGAACATTGACCACTATATGAATGATCCACACATAGGGCGGCTGCGGCACCTATACGTCCGTAGATCAGATCGTAGAAACGGTCTGGCAACGGAGGTCGTACGAGCGCTTGTAAAAGGAGGGAGAGGTCATTTTCACACGATCAGACTTCTCACGGATACCGATACCGGCTGCGCATTTTATGACAAAATTGGCTTCACTCGCAGCGATTCTTCGACCGCGACGCACAAACTCGCATTGATCATTGGTCGCACCTGATAGCTACTTCATACTTTATTGGCTTTCCCCACCAACGTTTTGTGGGGCATTTATGTAGCGGATCTATTGTGAAGCTAAGACAACGACTGCATCAACAGAACTTTTCATCGGATTTTCAACGTGTTCACCGCATCGCCGGTTCCCGATGAACTATCGCGATCGTAAGCTCGTCGCGGCTGATGCGTCCGGCGCTAAGAATTCTCAAAGCCTGTATCGATGAACGGAGAGACATAAACATTGACTGGGTAAGACGCTCGTCGAGCCTTGCCAAGGCTTCGCTGGCGCACGCCCGCGGCGATAGCAGTAGCCAAGGCAGACTTGTTGACGTTTTGATGTTTCTGATTCCAAATCAGAAACATTGGTACCTTTAAAGCGGGCATGAACTGGCGGATTTGAAACCGGGCCGAATTGTCGACACTAACTGATCCGTTTTATGTGCTTTCCCGAAGATTTTGAAGTAGAGTGTTGATTGCCCGGGAAACCTCGATGTCCACGCTGATGAGGGCGACCCTATTTTCCTGAATGGCCATGTAACCAAGCTGCATAGATATAATGCGTACTATTACGAGGCCAGCCACGGTCCAATGACTGTTTCCATTAGCGTCAATCCCGCTGACAGTGTTGCCATGCCCTACCCGACAGGGTTCTGGAAATGGTCTCTGTCCAAAACAGTTTAAGCTCTATCCTAACCATCAAATGCTCAGACTGAACACCTAGAATTTAATGTTACTGATCGCGGAAATTGCAAGAAAATAGCTTTGTTGCATGTAACTTGAGATTCCTATCCGTCTTCAAGTCTTTTAAATATCAATTTTATATACGTAATTTGTGTAGTAAAAACATATACTTAAATTATGCATTTTAGATTCCCCTCCACCTATAGACAGCTTAGATTATCTATGCGTATAGTTGTAACGATCCCTATTAAAGGGATGTTATAAAAAGGGAACCGTTGATTATGATCTCAAGACGTAAATTCTTGAATTATTCTGCTTTGACTGGAACTGCGCTTGCTATGCCGAGTTTTTTTCGCAACGCAGCAGCAGCAAATGAGACAATCAATATCGGCATTCCTGTGCCAATCTCCGGGGCATTTGCGGCTAACGGAAAATATGCCTCGATGGGAGCAATTCTGGCAGCAGAAGAGGCGGAAAAGAAGCACGGTATCAAAGTCAAAACATTCGATCTGGATACAGAAGGCAAACCTGCTGTTGCTGTTCGTAAAGTGCAGGATGCCATTGAGCAAAATGGCATCAAGTTGTTTGCTGGCGGTATTCTTTCTTCTGAGTCCCTTGCTATGGGTAAAGAGGCGACCAAAGCTAACGCAACATTATTTACCACTGCCGGTGCTGACGAATTAACCGGTGTTGATTGCAATAAAGGTACCTATCGTTGGAGCGTGCCGACATATGGTGCGATTGAGCAGACGGTTCGCCCTATCATAGAGCAAATGCCAGAAGTGAAGCGATGGTATACGATCACACCGCAATATGTGTTTGGTGATGGTTTGCTCAATGCCGCAAAAAATGTATTTGCCGAAAAAGGTGCTGAGCATGTCGGCAATAGTTATCACTCACTGACAGAAAAAGAGTTTAGTGGTTATCTAACCAATGCGATTGCAGCAAAGCCTGATGCATTGCTGATCCTGAACTTTGGCGCGCAATCTTCTGATACGCTGCGTCAGGCCATCAGCTTTGGCCTGAAAAACCGTATGAAAATTGTTGTGGCATGGGCATCCGGTCTTGAACAATTTCAAGGTTTAGGACCTGACTTGAGTGAAGATGTTTATTTCGGTGCACAATATTGGCACGGTGTGGATGCGCCAGCGAATAAGGCATTGGCAGAGCTGACGCAGGCCAAATACGGCGAGGCTCCTAACTATTCGCTCGCGGGCTCATATCTGATGACAAAACTGCTGATTGATGCTGCGGTTCAGGCAGGCAGCACCGACGGCGATGCCATCGCCAAAGTACTCAATGACATGAAATATGACGGCATAACCGGCGAAGAGCTCATCCGTGCCGGCGATCATCAGGTTATAAAAGACTATTACTTGCTGAAGGGTAAGGCTAAATCGGCGATGAAGGACAATATTGATTATGCTGATGTTGTGTCATCAGGCAAATCATTCCTCGATCCCGAGGCTGCCGGTTGTAAAATGGGCTAAGCCTTAAAGGTCGATTTTTACCTGATGCAGCTCACATGTGCGGGCATTCAACTATGCCCGCGCTTGCTTCTTACTTTCAGGAGAATTCTGGTGATTTACTTGTTCCAGATGCTGAACGGCATCGGGCTAGGGATGCTTTATTTCCTGCTCGCCGTCGGACTTAGCGTTATTTTCGGACTATTACAGTTTGTAAACTTTGCCCATGGTGCATTTTATCTGTTGGGAGCCTATCTGGCTTATGATCTGGTTGAACGCGGTTTCAGCTTTTGGGTAGCAATGCCCGTTGCAACCGTGACTGTGGCGGTACTAGCGGCAATAACCGAAGCGGTATTGCTGCGCCGTATTTATAAATTGCCGCACACATTCCATATTTTGGTAACGGTTGGTATGGCACTCGCCATTCAGGAGATGGTTATCATCATCTGGGGCCCGTTGGGCGGCAGTGTTGCGGCACCGGCTGCGTTAAGCGGCGTGTTCATCTGGGGCGACTTCATCTATCCTCAATATCGTATTTTCGTGATCGTTTTCACAGCCATTCTGGCCGCTCTTTTGTGGTGGTTGCTGGAAGGAACCAGGCTTGGCGCGATTGTACGCGCGGGCTCTGAATCCTCGGACAATATGGCCCTGCTTGGATATAATACCCTGCGTATCAACACGGCTATTTTCGCCCTTGGTGCAGGTCTCGCTGGGCTTGCCGGCGCCTTGGTTGCACCAATTCGTGGTGTCGAGCCGTTTATGGGTATTGATGCACTCGGTATCGCATTTGTTGTCGTCGTGATTGGCGGTATGGGCAGTTATACAGGCGCACTGGTCGCCGGTATTTTGGTTGGTGTGTTGCAAAGTATGATGGCTACAATCTGGCCGGAAGGTGCACGACTGATCATTTATGTGGGTATGGCACTGGTTATCATTTCAATGCCGCGCGGCCTGTTCGGGAGAGCATAAATCATGAAGACCCTGAACAATCCCTACTTTCAGTTTCTATTAGCTGTGGTCGCCGTCCTCGTTATGCCGCTTCTTATGAAATCCGGTATTTTGGCAACCGAAATCTTGATTTTTGCACTCGCGGTTACAGCTTGCAATCTGTTGTTGGGCTATACCGGACTCCTATCTTTCGGACAGGGCATTTTCTTTGGCTCTGGGAGCTATATTGCCGGTATTTTGCTCACGCGCACAGGCATTCCTGCTGGCTTGATGTTGCCGGTAGCGATTGTTGGTGGTGCAGCTTTGGCGGCTTTGGTAGGATGGTTTGCCATCCGCAGACAAGGTGTCTACTTCGTAATGCTGACCCTTGCCTTCTCACAGCTTTTCTTCTTTTTGGCCTATACATTCAGCGATCTCACGGGTGGTGACAATGGTCTTCTGGATGTGCCTCGTCCAAGTTTTGCAGGCGAGACACTTTCATCACCCTGGTCATATTATGTCTATGTTGCGATAGTCTTCCTCGTCGTCTTTGCGTTGCTCCTGCGTGCTATTCAATCAACGTTCGGGCGAACTCTAATAGCCATTCGTGAGAACGAAGAACGCGCGATCGCTGTCGGTTATCCGATCAAAGCATTTAAAGTGGCAGCATTCGCCATTTCTGGCGCCGTCACAGCTTTGGCCGGTGCATTGCATGCCATGCTAATTGGTGTGGCTCCGCTGACCAATATTGAACATCACACCAGTGAAGTCATTTTGATAATGACCATTATCGGCGGCAGTACTAGTTTGATTGCCTCTGTTATCGGTGCCGCGAGTTATTTACTATTGGCTGATTGGCTCTCGGTCATCTGGCCGCGATGGCTGCTTTTGCTCGGCCTGGCACTGATCGTTGTATCGCTTTTTGCCCAAAAAGGTCTCTGGGGATTGCTGGAAAAATTGGTTGCAGCACTCTCGTCAAGGCGTGAAGAGGCCGCAAAACCGGATGCCGCGGAGGAGAAGTGATATGAGTAATATTCATCCAACAAGTTCCTCAGCCAAAATTGCCTTGGAAACAAAAGGCGTTGGCATCACATACGGCAAATTCGTTGCTCTTGCAGATGTCGACCTTTCGATTAAAGCTAACAGTGTCCACTCCATTATTGGGCCAAATGGTGCAGGAAAAACGACACTTTTTCACGCACTCACCGGTCGTGTAAAAGCATCATCCGGTTCGATACATCTTTATGGCAAAGACATCACCTCGGCATCTGCTGAGGAGCGCGTCCAGCTTGGTGTTGCCCGTTCATTTCAGGTCACCAGCCTCTTCCCGACACTGGATGTTTTTGAAAATCTTCGTCTTGCCGCTCAAGGCAAAACACCATGGCAGGCACTGGCACCTTGGCGAAGTGCAAATAGTAATCTTGAAACACTCAAGACGGCTGAACATGTGATGGAACGCCTGAACCTCGCCCATGTGCGCTCAAGGGCGGCAGGTGAACTTTCCCATGGCCAACAAAGACGGTTGGAAGTTGGAATGGCAATGGCCTCGAAACCGCTCGTCATCCTGATGGATGAACCGACATCGGGTATGGGTATTGATGATATTGAGGACATGAAGCGCCTGATTAAAGATCTGGGACGCGATCATACAGTTCTGTTTATCGAGCATAACATGGGCATTGTGATGAATATCAGCGATACCGTGACAGTGATGCGCGCGGGTCGCAAACTTGTGGAAGGTCCGCCTGCCTTTGTGCGTGATGATCCTGAAGTAAGACGAGCTTATCTCGGCAATATGATCACAGGAGA
>Ga0308165_1002465_pt1 | contig 21957 bp, 15 predicted proteins | sample PhyWR2_FD_201032 | JGI IMG/M metagenome (GOLD analysis project Ga0308165, IMG submission 201032) | Phyllosphere microbial communities from UC Gill Tract Community Farm, Albany, California, United States - DLSLW.R2 | ecosystem: Host-associated > Plants > Phyllosphere > Unclassified | place: USA... | reverse complement strand
CCACGTGCCGGTAAATGCCGACATTCCGGAAATTGAGGTTCATTTTATCAACAAGCCCGATCCCTACATTAACCCAATGGGAGCGAAGGGCATGGGTGAAATTGCGTTGATCGGTTTCTCCGCAGCGGTTGCCAACGCAGTTTTTAATGCCACGGGGAAAAGAATCAGAACGTTGCCGATTACGCCAGATAAGATTTTGGCATGAAACCGCTTAGCATCAGGAAGATTGCTTTAAACTAATTGTATTGTTTTTTTTTGAATTGCCGTTGACTTTAGTCAACGGTTAGAAAGAAAGCAGCTGGGGCTTCAGCGCAAATTAGCGATGTGAATCTTTCATATGTTTTTTTTGGAAACGAACGATCAATGCTTATGGCGGACTGCAATCCCGCTCCCGCTTCTGCTCCCAGGGGTTGTTCAGTGCCGATTGATCGGTAATGAACTGGGGAGCATTTCGCTTTGATCGGGTTTAAAAACAAAGTTGGTTCAGGAAGTCTATTGCCGTTGACTTCAGTCAACGGTTAGAAAGAAAGCAGCTGGGGGCTTCAGCCTCAATTAGTGTTATGGATTTTTGATGTGTCGTTTTTAAAATTGAACGATCAGTGTTACAGCTCATTGCCGTTGACTTCAGTCAACGGTTAAAAAAAAGCATTATATACCACCTGCTGTTAATAAACCCGACAGCAGCGGCAGCCCTGAATTTTTCATGAAGGCTACAGCGGATGGCGGGGCTACAATTGCCACGATCGATTATCCGTTCGTTTCCGAAAAAAACAAACTTAGAGGCCGATGTTAAGTATACCCATTGCCGTTGACTTCAGTCAACGGATAAAATAAATCCAATGGTGGCTTTAGCCAAAAAATTGCCGCATCTTTTAAATTTAAGATAAAGCCTAGAACAAAAAGCGATATCCCTTATCTTCGCGGCATGTTAGAGATTATTTATCAGGATGAACATTTGATTGCGATTAACAAGCCCCACGGCTTATTGGTGCATCAGTCATCCATCGCCAGAGACGCTACCGAATTTGCCTTGCAAATGTTGCGTAATCAGGTAGGTAAACACGTTAGTCCGGTGCATCGGCTCGATAGAAAAACCAGTGGAATTTTATTGTTTGCTTTCGATAAGGAGTCTGAAATAGCTATGCATCAACAATTTATGAATGCAGAAACTGACAAGAAATACCTGGCCTTATTACGAGGCTTTACCCCAGATGTGATGGATATCGACTATCCGCTTGCCAAAGAGAACGGCACTATGCAAGAAGCCTTTACCTCGTTTACCACTTTACAGAAAGCAGAAATTGATGTGGCTTTCGGAAAACAGGCTACATCACGGTATTCGCTGGTTGAGGCCGTTCCCAAAACAGGACGAATGCATCAGTTAAGGCGACATTTTAGTCACATTCTTCATCCTATAATCGGCGACAGAACCCACGGTTGCAATAAGCAAAACAAGCTTTTTCTGACACAATGGAACATGTCGACCATGTTGTTGCATGCCTCCGAACTGAGCTTTACACATCCCAAAACTTCTGAACGAATTCACCTCAAAGCCGATTTGCATGACGAATTTAAAAGGGTAATCAATTTTTTGAATATGCAACTCTAGCACAATTTTTGTCAACAAAATCAGTTTATAAAATCATCCATGAATAAATACATCCCTCTAGTTTTTCCTTTGTTGGCGCTTTTTGCCAGCAGTTGTTCCTCAGTTTACATGCCCAACGTTCCAAATACCCCAATGCTAAGCCAGCAGGGCGAATTTAGCGGTGGCGGACACATTTCCTTAAAAGGCAATGCCAGCATAAACGGTGCATACGCCGTTTCCAATCACATTGGCGTGCTGTTTAGCGGTTCAACCATGAGCAGCGAGAGAAAAAGCAAAGACTTTGGCCACAAGTTGATTGAAATTGGGGGCGGGTATTACGATACCTTCGGCCCCGATAATAACAGGATTATAGAAATTTACGGTGGCGTTGGAAAGGGGTGGAGCGACATCACTTTTCGCGATTACAAAAACGACGTATTACTAAGCAGCGAACTTCAGGAGGTAGATTATCGCAAAGCCTTTTTACAAGTAAACTACAGTTCGAAAAAGAAGGATAATTTGAGGCTTTTTGGCAAAGATTTTCCTATAAATTATGGTACAGCCTTAAGAATTAGCCATGTAAAGATGGATCGATTCTTTATTAACGGCGTGGTACAACCCAAGGAAGACAATATTTTCTTCGAACCGGTTTTTTTTACCAGAATGGGATTAAATAAAAACCTTCAGCTCCAGTACACCACCAGCAGCAACATCGGGTTAAAAAACAGGGATTACATGACGGCGGGCAACTCGATCTTCACCATCGGTATCATATTTAATGTGGGAGGAAAATAATTGGCAGAATGAAATGAAATGTTATTTTTGAAAAAAACAAACAATGCGTTTCTCAAAACCAATATTTTTAGGATTAATTAGTGTGCTGCTAATGCTAACCGCCAAACAATTACACGCCCAAAAGCAACGCGAATACGCGATACTCAATTCGGGGGATACTGTATTCTGTAAAATGACCCGGTCTATTTTTGGAAATATTTCATATACCGTGAACGGAGGTGAGTCTACCAGGCTTCGCCCCGATGCCGTTAAAGAATATTTTTTTAGGAAAGACAAAACGCCTTTTGTCTCCAAGAAGTTGCCAAACGGCGATTTGGAGTTTTTAGCTTTACTTGAACGCGGTAAAATTAATCTATATGAATTAAGTTATCAAACTGCGGGTTCAGCCGGCGGCCCCGGTGGAGGCGGCTATATGGGCGGTTCTTCATGCTTTTATTATGTTCAAAAGAAAGATAGCGATTCGCTTTATTTAATCAAATCCACATCGCTTATAAATAAAAACTCACCGAAAGAAAGACGTGCGTATTTTGCTGAGCCTATTGAAGATGATGAAGAATTACACAATAAGTTCCACTCAAAAAATAGTTATAGCTTCAAGAACTTAAGGCAAACGATAAATCTATACAACAAGCGTAGCCACATTACACACTAGAAAACTGCGCTAGCGTTCTTGTTTTATTCTGAAATCTTAAAAACAATAGGATGGAGGCTGTTAGTAAGCCAAAGGTTAGTCCGTACCAAATTCCGTTTGCCCCCAATCCAAAATGGAAACCCAAAATGTATCCCACCGGAATGCCAACGACCCAATAGGCGAGAAATGTGATTACCGTAGGGATATTTACGTCGCCCAGGCCCCGCAACACGCCCAAACCTACAACCTGAGTTCCATCAAAAAGCTGAAAAAAGCCGGCAATAATCAGTAATTGAGCAGCTATTTCAATTACTTTAATTTCAGAAGTATAAATGTAAGGCATAAAGTTGTGCGCAGCAATAAACAGAACGGCAGTACAGCTCATAAACACCAGGATAACATGATAGCTGGCGATTGCCGATTTGCGGAGATCATCTAATCGGTTGCTGCCTAGGTTGTTACCAGTTTTAATGGTAGCCGCCGAAGCTACGCCGCTGGCAATCATATAAGTCATTGCCGCAAGACTGATCGCAATCTGGTGGGCCGCCTGATCAATGGCACCAATTGTTCCAATAAGCACCGCCGCACCACTAAAAGCACTTATTTCGAACGAATATTGGAGCGCTACCGGAGCGCCGATCTTTATAATTTTAATCGTTCGTACTTTGTCTATAAACGTGGCCTTGAAATTAATGAGATAGTTTTGAAAATTTTGAGATCGCAGCACATAAATTGTCATTACTGTGGCCATTAAAATCCTATCGATAAGCGTGCTCAGACCCACGCCGCTAACGCCCATTGATGTTATGCCGAACATGCCCCGAACAAAAATAATCCCAAGAATAATATTTAGCACATTGCCCCAAATGGATATAAACATGGCCTGTTTGGTAAAACCCAGCCCCTCGGCAAATTGCTTAAAGGTTTGGAAAATAAGTAATGGGATAATCGACACCGAAAGCAGCCCCAAATAAGGCTTAGCATAATAAACTACTGCTGGCGACTGGTTTAAGTGATCGATAACGAGTAAAACGCCAAAGTGAACAAGCACGTATAAAAATAAACCAACCGCAATGTTGATGATTAAACTGTTGGATAAAAGTTTTCCGCATTCCTCGTAATTCTGCCGACCGTTTTCTTGTGCAATCAGGGGAGTGAGGCCATAAGAAATGCCCAGGCCAATAACCAAAACGAGGATAAAGATACTATTGACCAACGACACTGCCGCAAGTTGTGTAGCATCGGTAAAATGTCCGACAATAACACTGTCGGCCATTTGAACCAGCGTATGGCCAATCTGCGAACCAACAATGGGCAGCGCCAGATGGAGGTTTTCTTTGTAGTAGGGCTTGTATTTAGCGTAAATTTTGGAAAACATAGGGGTACAAAGATCGTTTTTTTGAGGCTTAAAAAGCGATGCGATGTTAAGTTAATTTTGAACAGTTTGCTTTCGGCTCCAGTCGCGAACTTTCCTATCGTGTGGACACATCTCCTTCCTGCCCGTCCGGTCAGGCGGGCGTTGCACTACCATTGACGTTTTTGGCAACCTGCTGTTTTATAGGCTTCTACATGAACGGTCGTCATTCCCAATTTAATTGGGAATCCTAAAGCGAAAGGAAAAGCCCTAGCTTAGCTTTAAGATTCCCGCCTGCGCGGGAAAGACGGCAAGAATATATAAACCTCACTAATATTGATTTTATTTCTAATAATTACCCCTCAAGATGACAGCGTTAAAACTATCATCCCAACGCCTGAGTTTTTTCAAAAACTGATTTCTTTATTGCTTACAAGCAACACCTGCCCAACGCAGGCGAGGACATCTCTCCCGGTAAACAAATCGGGATTAGATCTGACGAGGGGCAATACGGCAAACTACTTCTACCAGCTAACCGCAGTAAAATACTCCTCCTTTTCGCTGGTGTGTGTTCTGATTACATTCGCCAGAATTAAGCCGACAAGTATTTTCTGTGCCTTGCGGTACGAACAATGAAGTAACTTACTAAAACCCTTTAAGGTAATCTTTTCGTTCTGGGCCAAAAATTCCAGTAACTTTTTCTCATTGTCAGAATACGATATCAGAACGCCATTATCCTTGTGCTCACTTTTTAAAACTTCGACAATGATTTTGCTTGCCAGCACGCTCTTATCGTGAATACGGATATAAGCCCACCATCTCTTCTGATCGTCTAAAGCATAATGTGGCTTCGTATCGCTTTCGGGAATATTTGCCACCAGCACCAGCTTGTCATCAACGTAAATTTCTTCAAACGAAGGTTCGATAGCAGGTTTGCAGAACTGGTGGGCCGCGGTTAGAATCATGTATTTTTCTTCCTCTTCCGATTTCACACCCTTTATCGTACCATCGTCGGCAACACCAATCAGTAATTTGCCACCCTTGTTGTTGGCAAAGGCTACCAGGCTTTTGGCAATTTTTTCGGTGCTGGTAATCGTTTTCTTAAAATCGAGGTTAACACCTTCGCCCTGCAAAATAAGATTCTTGATACTTGGCATAACATATTTTAATAAGCAACTCTGGGCGTTTCTCCCTGATGCAGGTTTCTGATATATACTTCGTTCATTACAGTGGCGCAAAGCTCGCCTGCTTTATTGGTAATTTCCATGGGGTAGGCCTTCACAAATTTCCCGACCGTTTTCAACGCTTCTTCGGCCTCCGCTATCATTTCGTCGGTTAGCGTAATGGTGAAGTAAAGGTTCGTACGGCCCGGCTTTAAGTATTGAATTGAAGCACTTTTGAGCCAAACCCGAACTTTAAAACCCCTTCGTTGCATTAGCTGATCGAATAGCAAGGCATAAAAAGGATCTGTTGCGGCATAAATGGTGCCCCCAAAAATAGAACCGTTATAATTTTTGTTCAGGAAACTCTTGCTCAGCTTTACTGTGCAGCGCTTAAAATCATCTTCAAATCTCTGAACCCAGATGCGCTGAAAGAATAAGGGAGGATAAAATCGCATCACCCATTTAAGGGTATTTTGAGATATAATCATATAGACTAATATCAGAAAGTTTTATCATCTTTTAAAGTTTTAACGCCCTTGTTTCGGTAATATTTTAGTAAATTAGATCCATGCATATTTACGATACCGTTACGGCTGCCCTGGCCGATTTAGATAGCCGCGGCTACAATCTAGATTTTAATTTAACCGCCGATGCGGTGGAATGTAAGGAAATCGATTTACTCTTGATGCCCGAAGAATTTGAGATTGACGAAGTATATCGCTTTGAGGGGATGACCGATCCTGCAGACAGTTCGGTTGTGTATGCCATATCATCAAACGTCGGAAATTTAAAAGGTGTACTTGTTGATGCCTATGGCCCTTACGCCGAAAATGTGTCGCCCGAGCTGCTCAACAAGCTGAAGATTCACCATGAATAGTAGTTTCTTGATTGTTAATCAGTAGTTTATGTACTCTTTTTTACGATTTAACCTAAAAAGTTAAAACCAAATGATTAAGAGGTTGTTAAGAGTTGAGATAACATTAAAAAACTATGAAAAAAATAATCTTAAGTCTTGCTTTTGCTGGCACATTGATGATTGCCACATCAGCATGCAATTCGTCGAAGAACATGGCTGGTTCTTCAGATAGTACAATGACGGATTCGACCGCTACAACGGCCCCGATGGATACCACATCGACCACAACACCGCCTGACACATCGAGAACGATGCCGCCAGATACAACAAAGAAAATGCCTCCAATGTAGGATACGAAAGCCACTCAAGAACCAGAGTGGCTTTTATTTTTAAATTCTATTTTATTTATTTGTGCTTATTTGTACTTTCAGCACTTTAAACCAAATATTTAAAATGGAACCGTCCCAGTTAAAAGCCAAAAACCGTAATGTAATTTTTTTGGTTATTGTTGCCGCTCTCGGCTATTTTGTAGATATCTACGATCTTGTATTGTTTTCCGTAGTTCGTGTTCAAAGCCTCAACGAAATAGGTGTTTCGGCGAATGATATGCAATCGGATGGTTTTCTTATTATCAATGCGCAAATGTTCGGCTTGCTGCTGGGCGGGATATTGTGGGGCGTATTGGGCGATAAATTGGGCAGGATAAAAGTGCTTTTCGGATCTATCCTTTTATATTCTTTGGCCAACATTGCCAACGGTTTTGTAACCACCGTTAACACCTATGCAATAATCAGATTTATTGCCGGAATAGGGCTTGCAGGAGAGCTTGGCGCCGGAATTACGCTCGTTGCGGAAACGATGGACAAAGAAAAAAGGGGGTACGGAACTATGATTGTTGGTGCCATTGGCCTTTTAGGGGCGGCAGTTGCCGCTACAGTTGCATCGCATTATAGCTGGCAAACATCTTATTTTGTAGGTGGTGGAATGGGCCTCGCCTTGCTTCTTCTGCGTGTGGGTACATTCGAATCGGGCATGTTCAGGCACGCCGCCAAGTCCGAAATATCAAAGGGAAATATCTTTATGCTTTTTAATAATAAAAAGCGGTTTCTAAAATACCTGTACTGCATCTTAATAGGCATTCCGCTATGGTTTGTAGTAGGAATTTTGGTTACCCTGGCGCCCGAATTCGGAAAGGCCCTTGGTGCAACCGAGCCCTTAAAAGCGGGTACAGGAATAATGTTTACCTATTTTGGCATTGCCATTGGCGATGTAGTTACCGGGTTGTTGGCTCAGGTTTTGAAATCGCGGAAGAAAACCGTTTTTATCTTCCATATACTTTCAGTGATAAGCGTTGTTGTTTATTTAAGCAGTTATGGGTTGAGTAGCAGCTCATTTATATGGATTTGCCTGTTTATGGGCTTCTCGGTTGGGTATTGGGCTACCTTTGTAACCATAGCCTCCGAGCAATTCGGCACCAACATCAGGGCAACCGTTACTACAACCGCACCCAATTTTGTTCGTGGCGCCCTGATTCCAATCACTTTCTTTTTTGAGTTTTTAGCAAGTAAGTACGATTTAATCACCGCCGGATATCTGGTAATGGGCGTGCTGACGTTAATTGCCATGTTCGGGTTAAGCCAGCTCAAAGAAAGTTTTGATAAGGATTTAGATTATCTGGAAGAGTAATAGTCGAAATGTGTAAAGCGGCTGAATGCTAAACGATTTGCGTTTTGGAGCGCTCCGTCTTTGCGAAATCGATTTTTCATCGGTTGAAGCAATCTCATAGGAGATATTATTTAATGAAGAAGATTGCTTCCCCGAAAAGTCGGGACAGGCTGTACCTCGCTTCAACGTAGCCCCTTTGGGGCAATGACGACCGCCTTAAAAAACGGCATTCATATTGATTGTTATGCAATAAATAAAACTCAGGATGACAGCGTTTAAACCTCTCATCGTAGCGCCTTAGATTTTCCAGAAACCACACGCTGAGGACGGCGGCTGTTTAAAGAAGTTAAAATCGCTAAAACTGTGCTTCAATCAGTTAAAAATAAAAAGAGGTGAAAAACGCTGTCCACAAGCGTAAAACTTTTCCACAATGCCTTAATTCGCTATATTTTTGTTAAATTCGCAAGGTTATAATAATACCTTTTTTAAATATCGTTTTAAACAACAAGGATAATAATTTATGGCAGAAGATTTAGAGAATCAGCAGAACGACAAAATCATTCAGATTAATATAGAAGAGCAGATGAAATCGGCCTACATTGACTATTCAATGTCGGTAATTGTATCGAGGGCGTTGCCTGATGTACGCGATGGATTAAAACCGGTTCACCGCCGCGTTTTGTATGGTATGCTCGATCTTGGTGTAACAAGCAACAAACCACATAAAAAATCGGCCCGTATTGTGGGCGAGGTTTTAGGAAAGTACCACCCACATGGCGACTCTTCGGTATATTTTACCATGGTTCGTATGGCTCAGGATTGGAGCTTGCGCTACCCAATGGTAGATGGTCAGGGAAACTTTGGCCACATTGATGGCGATTCGCCGGCTGCAATGCGTTACACTGAGGCGCGTTTTTCAAAGATTGCCGAAGAAATGCTTGCCGATATTAATAAGGATACGGTAGATTTTCAGCTAAACTTTGATGATACGTTACAGGAGCCTTCGGTTTTACCATCAAAAATCCCTAACCTTTTAGTAAACGGATCATCGGGTATTGCGGTGGGTATGGCTACAAACATGGCTCCCCATAACTTAACTGAAGCTATTGATGGTATTGTTAACTATATCGATAATAGAGAGATTACTATTGAGGAGTTAATGAAGTTTATTAAGGCGCCCGATTTTCCGACAGGTGGTATCATTTACGGATATACCGGTGTTAAAGAAGCCTTTGAAACTGGCCGTGGCCGTATTGTAATGCGTGCAAAGGCAGAAATAGAAAACATTAAAGACCGCGAAGTAATTATTGTTACCGAAATCCCTTACCAGGTAAACAAGGCGCAAATGATTGAGCGTACTGCTGAATTGGTTGGCGAGAAAAAACTTGAGGGCATTTCTAACATTAAGGACGAATCGAACAAAGACGGTATTCGGATTGTGTACGAAATTAAACGCGATGCCAATGCATCCATCGTGCTCAATAACCTATATAAATATACGGCGTTGCAAACCTCTTTCAGTGTAAACAACATTGCATTGGTAAAGGGCAGGCCGCAAATGCTAAACCTAAAGGATTTAATTGTACATTTTGTTGATCACAGACATGATGTTGTTATCCGCCGCACAAAATACGAACTCGCTGAGGCCGAAAAGCGTGCGCACATTTTAGAAGGCTATCTAATTGCGTTAGATCACTTAGACGAAGTGATTAAACTGATCAGAGCTTCTGAAACACCAGATGAGGCTCGCATGGGCTTGATGGAGAAATTCGGGCTGAGTGATATCCAGGCACGTGCAATTTTGGATATGACGCTTCGTCGTTTAACAGGACTAGAGCGTGATAAGATTAAAGAAGAGTATGCTGAACTGATGAAAACCATCGATTATTTGAAATCTATTTTGGCAGATGAAGGTTTGCGTATGAAGATTATCAAAGATGAGCTGGAGGAAGTGAAGCAGAAATTTGGCGATGAGCGTAAAACTACCATTGTTCATTCTGCGGAAGACATGAGCATGGAAGATTTCATCGAAGACGAAGAAGTAGTAATTACTATTTCGCACGAAGGTTATGTGAAACGTACGCCTGCAACCGAGTTTAGAGCGCAGGGCAGGGGCGGCAAGGGATCGAAAGGAAGCACCTCAAGAAATGAGGATTTCATTGAGCACATGCTCGTGGCCTCTAACCACAATTATATGTTATTCTTTACCGAAGCCGGAAGATGTTTCTGGCTGAGGGTTTACGAAATTCCCGAAGGTTCGCGTACCAGTAAAGGCAGGGCTATTCAGAATATTATTAATATTCCGAAAGAAGAGAAGATTAAGGCTTACATCAAGGTTAAGAATCTGAAGGATCAGGAGTATCTGGAGAACAATTTTATTATTATGTGTACTAAACAAGGTACAATTAAGAAAACTTCTCTCGAGGCTTATTCCCGTCCGCGTGTTAATGGTATCAATGCAATTAACATTAATGAGGGCGACGTTTTACTCGAAGCCTGCTTAACTGATGGCGAAAGCGAGATTGTAATGGCCTTACAATCGGGCAGGGCCATCCGATTTAACGAAAAAACTGTTCGCCCGATGGGTAGAACAGCAACCGGTGTGCGGGGCGTACGACTGGCACATGACAAGGATGAAGTTGTTGGCATGATTGCTGTAAACAATCCTGAAGTTACAGTGTTAGTAGTATCAGAAAAAGGATATGGAAAACGTACCGATATTGAAGATTATCGTGTAACAAACCGTGGCGGTAAGGGCGTAAAAACAATTAATGTTACTGAAAAAACAGGACAATTAGTTTCGATAAAAGGCGTTACAGACAGCGAAGATTTGATGATCATCAATCGCTCGGGAATTGTAATCAGGATTCCGGTAGCCGCTTTACGTGTAATGGGACGTGCTACGCAAGGCGTTCGATTGATATCGTTAAAAGGAGATGATGAAATTGCATCGGTTACTAAAATCGATCATGAGGAAGATGAAGAGGAAACGGTAGATTTGGAAGGCGTGTTGGTTACCGATGGGGAAGAGGTTGAAGCAGATACAACTGAAGCCGAAGAAACTGATGACGAAGCTGATACAGATGACGAAACCGAAGAAGAAAATTAATTAAATAAAGATTAGAATAAAAATTATGAAAAAAATATTTCTAGGTATAATGTTAGCAGGCGCAGCAAGCACTGCATTTGCTCAGAAAAGCGAGGTAGCCGAAGCCAAAAAAGTTTGGAATGTGACGCAGTTTTTGCTTCAAAACCAAGCCGGGCCGTTAGAGAAAAAGTTAGAATCGATTAACACTGGTTTAGCACACACCGAAAAGGCAATTGCTGATGAAAAATCGAAAGTAATGCCCGAGGCTTGGTCTTATCGTGCATTATTCGCATCAACTGCGGCGCTGTTAGATACCGTAAATACGGCTAACGCCAATACCAACTTAAAAATTGCTCAAGACGCATTAGCAGAAGCTAAAAAGCTGGATACTAAAGGCGCTGAGAAAGACAATATCGCTTTAGCCGAAACTAACGTAACAAATGCAGTTAGAAACGGTGGCGTGCTTGCCTATAATAAGAAAGATTACAAAACTGCTTACGAAAAATTCGTTGCAGCAACTGTAATTAATCCACAAGATACTGCAATGTACTTAAATGCAGGTATCGCGGCCCGGAACATCGAAGACTATCCGGGCATGATTACACAATTTAAAAAAGTGATTGCGTTAAATTCACCTCAGTCGAAAGATTTGTATTCTGAAATTATTAGTACAGCGCTTGCAAAGCAAAAAGATACTACTGCAGCACTTGCGGTTATTAAAGAAGCTACAGCAAAATTTCCTGATAATACAGACTGGATCAAAACTGAGACACAAATTTATATCGACAGGGGAGATGCTGCCAAATCAGAACAAATGCTTGTTGCTTTAGCTGCAAAAGAGCCAACTAATCCGAATTATCAGGTTTTGTTAGGTAACATTTATTTCTCGCAAGCACTAAAACTGCAAAACGATCGCAATAAAATCGACTCTAAAAAAGTTAAGGAGTTTAACGATGTAACAACGAAAATGAATGCAATGCTCGATAAAGCTTTGCCTTTTTATCAAAAAGCACTCGAATTAGACTCGAAAAACCAAGGCGCTTTGGAAACGTTAAAAACCATATACGCTTTTAGAAACGACACTAAAAATTACGAAGACATTAAAAAACGTTTAGACGCGCTTCCTAAGCAATAAACACCGATCTAAAAAAAAGAGTCCTGATTTTATCGGGACTCTTTTTTTTTGTTTAATTTTATGGTTTTAACAACTGTACCAATTTCTTTCCTATGCAATACCGCTTTAGAATAATCCTCGCTACGCTCGTTTTCTTGTCTGTTAATGCAATGGCCCAAAAAAGCCAGATCCTTATCGCCAGAAATTCAGTCGGTAAATTGCAGGCTTCGATTGCCAATAAAGAAGAGCCAAAAAAACAATTAGAGCTCATTTCTGAGGGTTTAAAGGCGATAGAATCGGCGGAGAAAGACAATAAGACAAAAAAATGGTCAGAAACGTGGTCTATTAAAGCGTACTTAACATCTTTTGCTTCGCTGATAGATACTGATCCGAGCAATTCGAACAAATATTACGATTCGGCCGTAGATGCAGTTAAGCAAGCGAAGAAACTAGATAAGTACGATGATAATTCAGGTCTGATCAAGGCGTCGAACCATAACATATTGATTAAGAAGCAATATAAGGGCAATGAGGCATATTTCGCCAACGATTTTAACGAAGCTTTTACAGCGTTGAAGGAGGTAAGCGATAATTTTCCGGCCGATACTTCTTTGGCGTTGAACACAGCAATATGCGCCCTGAACATTCAGTCGTACGATGAAGCACTGAATTATTTCAAAAGGGCAAAAGAAAACGGAATCAGAAATCCTTCAGTTTATCAGAAAATGGCGCAAATGTACGTTGTGAAGTCTGAAAATGAAACTGCTGTAAAAACGCTCGAAGATGGTTTGCTGCTTAATCCGTACAATCGTTTTTTAACTAACGATTACATTAATTTATTGCTCGATACCGAGAATTTTACCAAAGCGCAGGGATTGATCGAGAACAACCTAAAGGTCGAAAGAAACAGTAAGCTTTTATACTTTTTATATGGCTATATACAACAGGCTGGAGGCAACAATGCAACGGCCATATTAGCTTACGACAAAGCGCTGGCGTCAGATCAAAATTATTTCGATGCGCTATATCAGCTTAGTTTGGCATATTTAAATACGGCAAACGAAGCGCTTCGCAAAAACGAAGCTGATAAGGCTGCTAAATTTACTGGCCTGGTTGATAAGGCACAGTTTGCGTTACAGCGTGCAAACGAAATCAATCCAAACGATAAGAAAACCGTTCAGCTTCTCATCGATATCTATTCCAAAAAGAACGAAACCGACAAAATTGAAGAACTTAACCGCCGGTTAAGGGAAATGTAGAAATCATTAAGCATTTGGTGGAAGGTGAGGTGTTAAAATCTGCAACTTAACATAATATTAATTATAGGACAAAACGGTTAACGGAGCTGCACGAAGAAACGAACTACAACTACCGTTTGTCAGCTATAATAATATTACGTCGGCACTCCGCGAAAAGCTGCGCTTGCCCTACGCAACAACACAGACAGAAAAATTATGACTAACATATAAATTCCAAAACTGTAAAACACTGTAAAGAATAAATCTCAACACCTGGCTGTCCGTCTATTATTACGCATTTATTTTTATTGGGAATGATCGTTTTTACGGCAAACAGAATCAGTCTTTTCGAAGAAATGCGAAACATGTTGATAATTGCAGGTTTATAGATTATATTTGAGAAAAGCCATTACTCCTATTTATGCTTGATCCATCTAATGCCTTGCGAAGCGCTTTTCTCAAACATATACAAGATCCTGTAGCTGTTTTTGATACATTTCCCAGATTAAATGTTCTGGAGAGTAATCAGCAATTTAAAGACTTGCTAAACCGGCTGTTAAGCAACCGCTCTGCGGAAAATGAGCCTTTTTTAGGGCTTTTTAGCGAGCTCGAATATCAAAAGTTTGAACTCGAAATAGCGGCATCTGTTAAACATAACGAAAAGGCATCGTTTAAGACCAACTTAAACAGCAATCAGCCAAATGAATACTGGGAAGTAGAAATGACTCCGATATTTGCTGAACCTGCGCCGATGGTAATCTGCTCGTTTAAAAAGACCGATGACCGTATTCAGGATTTAATTTCCGAACTGCTGGAAAGGGAAACCAAATTCAGAAACTTTTTCGATCAGGCTCCACTGGGCATGTGCGTGTTAAAAGGCACCGACCTCATTACCGAATATGCCAACGAAAACATGCTGAATTTATGGGGCAAAACAAGAAGTGAAATTATAAACAAGCCTCAGCAGATTGTACACGCCGAGCTAGCCGCCCGGGAGGATATTTTAGAAAAAGTGAGGGCGATTTTCGATACTGGCCAACAGTTAACACTAAATGAACTACAGTTTTCGACTTCGGCCGGCGACGCTTACCTAACCGCTATCTATCAACCGCTAAAAGACGAGGCTGGAACCGTTACCAATATCTTTGTAATTGTTAACGACATCACCGAGCAGGTAAACTTCAGAAAAGAACTATTGAAGGCCAAAGATATCCTAAAGCTCGCTATGGATGCCTCTGGCATGGGATCATGGAATGTTGATTTAAACAGCAAGCGGTGTTTTCTTTCTGAAAGAGCACAGGAAATTTATACGCTCGACCACAACAATTTGAGCATAAGCGAAGCAAAATCGCTCGTAATGGAACGAGATATGGAAACGGTAAGTCAGTCCATTAGAAAAGCATTGCACCATCAAACTTCGTTCAACATCGAGTACGAAATCAAAATTGAGGGCACGCGGCATACCAAGTGGTTACGATCGACTGGTAAGGCGTACTACGACCCCGATGGAAAACCAATTTATATTGCGGGAGCCGTATTGGATATTACTGCAGTAAAGCAAAATGAACTCAGGAAAAACGATTTTATTAGCATGGTAAGCCACGAACTGCGAACGCCATTAACCTCATTAAGTGCTTACATCCAGTTGCTGCAATATAAACTTAAAGATGCAAACGATGCATATGCTGTCGACACTTTAAACAAAGTTGGCATTCAACTTAAGCGCATGTCGTTAATGATTGATGGATTCTTAAATGTTTCATTATTAGAGGCCGGAAAGATCTATCTGAACATGGTACAATTTAACCTGATGGACCTGATTAACGTTATAGCCGAAGAAAACAGGATTATATTGCCAAGTCATTTTATACAGGTTGTGGGCGAATGTGATGTGATGATAAATGCTGATAAGGAAAAAATTGGTAATGTGCTGAACAACCTTATTGGAAATGCCGCCAAGTACTCTAAAAAGGAATCGTTAATTGCAATCAAATGCGAAACGAATGACGACGAAGTTATTGTTAGTATCGAAGATGAAGGTATTGGCATTAAGGCCAGCGACCTCGACAAATTGTTCGATCGCTTTTATCGGGTTGATAGCGCTGACACAAAAACCATTTCGGGCTTTGGAGTTGGCTTATATATTTGCGCCGAACTCATTAATCAACATGGTGGGAAAATTTGGGTTGAAAGTGAATTGAAAAAAGGCTCGACATTTTATTTCAGTTTACCTTTATAAAAAAAAAAATGCAGAATTGACAGTTCTGCATTTTTTTAATCATAACTAAGACTATCTACTAAACAGTAAAGTAGATAATGAATTTTGCGACCACCAATCGCAAGATTCTAGCATCATAGTTCAATCCTGACTGATATGACACCGTTCCCGTGTTAAAGGCTTAACTTTCGTAAACCTATAATGAAACAAATGTAGTTCTATGTAAGCTGCTAAAAAAGCAAAGTAGATAAGCTCAGATAAAAAATAGATTAATTAAATTATTCGATGGATATCGGAAAGATTTTAGCTGAATGCCGCCGCCGTGTCGGCATTTTTTGTTCCTTCAGCACAAATTGTTTATGACTAAATTACCGCGTTTCAATTATATCACGCAACAAGATGCTGACATAAATCGAATAACTATCGATCAGCAGGACGGCCGCTTCTGGAAGCGCAATCCCCTACTCTGTTTTAGTGCAAATAATTATCGATTTAGAAAACCAAATGGCCAGCAATTTTGTTTCACACAGTGAACTAAACATTTGATCATGAATTTGAATCCATTTTGCCTTAAAAACGACGAAATTATCCTCTTATCGGAAGAATCTGATAGAAATTATTGGTCTGATCGACTTGGTGTGAGCCATGAAGTGCTTAAATCGCCCGTTCGGGCGACTAAAAGCATTACTTTGAGCCAAATTACCGCATATTTGAGCGACAAGATAAGCGCCAACAAGGTGGCCTAGCACTTTTTTTTGTGATGGACAGGCCGCCGTACAGTCCATGCCTACTAATGCCCACCCGACCGGAACTAGTCAACAATGATATTGATCCTTCCCGCAATTTCGGGAAGGATTTTAATACCAGGGTTTATATTTTCGCTTTATCATACCCGCCAGCGCGGGTAAAGCGCCAAAACATAAGCGCCATTACGATCAGCGGCTTCTGCCATAAATGGCCGTTTGTGCCGATAAAAGTTTTGCGATCTTTGATGTTACTGCATCATCGTCCATCCGCCAGTTCCAATTGCCATTGGCGTTGCCCGGTACATTCATCCTTGCGCTTTCGTCGAGGCCCAGAACATCCTGGATGGGCAAAATGGCAATAAAGGCATTACTGCCATAGGCGAGCCTTAGCATTACTTCGTGGATGTTTTTATGACCTACGGAAACACCGGTATATAGCTTAATACGTTGTTTTGTTCTTTTATCAATCTCAGTGTTGTACCAACCCACAACGGTATTATTATCGTGCGTGCCCGAATATACAATGGCGTTAGGAGTGCGGTAACGATAAGGAATGTGTGGCGACGATGGCATATCTTCGCCAAAGGCAAATTGCAATACTTTCATTCCCGGCAAGTTGAACTGATCTCTCAGCTCTTCCACATCGCTTGTAATCTCTCCCAAATCTTCCGCTATAAACGGTAACGAGCCCAATTGTTTTTTCAGTTCATTAAAGAAATCTGCGCCCGGTCCTTGTTGCCAGCTTCCATTAACGGCATCTTGTTCTTCGGCTGCAACTGCCCAATACGAAGAGAATGCCCTGAAGTGATCTAAGCGAAGCAAATCAAAAAGTTCGAGGTTTTTTTTCAGACGCTTGATCCACCAATCGTAATTGGTCGCTTTCATATTGGCCCAGTTAAACACCGGCATTCCCCAAAGCTGGCCCTTATCATTAAAATAATCGGGAGGAACCCCTGCTACCGTTTTAACGTTAAGTTCCTCGTCGAGACTAAATAGCTCCGGATTGGCCCAAACTTCAACCGAATCGTAATCGAGGTAAAACGGAAGGTCGCCAATTATTTTAACGCTGTTTTTATTTGCATAATCTTTTAATGCAAGCCATTGCCGGTAAAAAACAAACTGCTGCCACTTAATTTCATCAATTTCTTCTGCATGCTCCTTCGCAAATTTTGCAAGCGCTTCCGGTTCGCGGGTCTTCAATTCTGTCGGCCAATGGTACCATGCCGAGCTTTTGAGGTGCTGTTTTATTGTTGCATAAAGTGCAAAATCGTTTAACCAATAGCTTTCTTGTTCGCAAAATGTGCTGTAACCTTCGGCCAAAATATGATCAGCCGATTTCGAAAAGTGTTTATAAGCTTTTGAGAGTAATTTCGACTTTGATTTTTCTGTCTTTTCAAAATCGATCCGACCTGAGTTTTCCACTTTAAATTTATCAACGTCGGATGCATTTAACAACCCGTCTCGCAGCAACTCCTCTGGCGAAATGAGCAGATAATTACCGGCCATTGCAGAATTGCTGGAATACGGCGAGTGGCCATTTGTAGACTTGGTTGGGTTTAATGGCAAGATTTGCCAATACTGCTGACCCGCCGCCGTTAAAAAATCTATAAACTGGTAAGCCGGCTTGCCAAAATCGCCGATGCCATATTCAGAAGGCAACGAGGTAATATGCATTAATATGCCCGCACTGCGGTTATCTTCGGCAGATTTCATTTGCAACAAACCCAGTGGAATTTCGCTAAAAACCTGTCCGATTGATATCCCATCATTCAGAAAATCTCTTGTGCCAGCTTTTTCCGTCAGCAGATTTTGCCACGATGCAGGAACACCCGACGGCAAAATAATTTCGGTGTCGAGCCAATCAAAGTCGCTTAACTCATTATTTTTCGAAATGCCAGCCATTCCCAGCGGTACAGCAACCAGCAAACAGATATCATTGAGCTTTCTGATGTACGCACAAACATTTTTAGCGTACGTTCCCTTAACCTTTAACGGAATGTATTCGCCATTTTCGAAAATGCTTTCATGCGTTTTGCGCACGCCAAGCAACTTATGCGTAAGCCACAACTTGGCTTTGCCGCTATAGCGCTCGTCCCAGATTTTTTTCAACGATTTTTCTGATTCAATTTCCGAAAGAAACTCCTCACGTTTCGTGTAATCAACTGGCCTCCTATTGTCCGGATCAACCAGGCTTAAATCCCATAGTTCCGAGCCCTGGTATAAATCAGGTATGCCCGGGCATGTAAATTTCAAAAGCACCTGAGCCAGGCTGTTAACAATTCCAAAATCGGCTATCCGCGTCGAAAATTTATTCAGCGCCTGATAACTCTTTGCTTCGCTGTTTAACAACTCATTGGCAAAATCTTTTACCAAAATCTCATATTCTTCATTCGGTTCTGCCCAGCCTGATCTTTTTTTAGCCTCACGAAGTGCTTTTTCAATGTAAAGCTCCAAACGGCTTTGCAGGTCATCTTCTGGTTCGCCTGGCATGGGCATCGCACCCAAAATCGTTTGGAATATTAAATAAACATCGTTATCGTGAAGCCATGCAAACGATTTATCTTTCGATTTAAGCTTGCTGGTAAGTGTAATCAGCCTGGTAACCATTTGCTCCCATTCTTTCGGAATATCGGTTAGCGTATTCAATCTCGCCCTTACATCTTCACCCTTTTTTGTGTCGTGTGTGGCGCTACCGTTCAGGGCAAGCGGCCAGTGTTGTTGCCGATCGACCATTTTTTGATGAAATTCGGTTACTGTTAAACCGAAAGCGTCTGGCGCATCGCCCACCTCGGTGTGGCCAACAAACCGATTGTAGGTAAACATGAGCGTATCTTCTACGCCTTTGGCCATTAACGGGCCGGTAAATTGCATGCAGCGCAGAAAAAACTGTGTTAGCCGCTGGTTATATTCTTCGTTCTTGGTTAACGGATTTTCGATAAATATTTGCCATAGCAACTCACCAACAGCCGAAAGCTCAGCGTTGTCTACTACGGGTTTGAGTAGCGATTTAACGTTTTTCAACGCATCGCCATTTAACGGGAAATTATAATTGTAATAGCGGTAAACCGGCATTTGCACCATCATTTCGCCGATACCCTTTTTCAAGAGCTGACGATCTGGAGCCATTTCTTCTGCAAGTTTCAGTTTGCTAAACAAGTCTACCAGATTATCGAGCTCACCTTGCATATGATCGAATAAAATTGCCGTTTTCTTCTCGTGAATCATTGCGGGCGGATCGAGCTTTTTGCCAATTACTTTTTTGTAAATTTTGTTGAACGCACTTTTGGCCGCCCGGTTGGTAAACAGGTTGTTCATAATGGCTAAAAAATCGTAGCCGGTACTGCCCTGAGTTCGCCAGCGCTCTGGCATCTCTTCGTCGCTTTCCAGAATTTTTTCGACAACAACATAAATGTCTTCGCCTACTTCGTTATAAAGCCGATCGAGATATTCCTTCGGGTCAAAGAGCCCGTCGATGTGATCAATTCTTAATCCTTGAAAAACGCCTTGTTTAACCAGCTTGAAAATGTATTCATGATAACGATCAAATGCATCCTGATGTTGGATGTTGAGACAAATAAGCCCGTTAACGGTGAAAAATCGACGGTAATTAATTTGGCTGTCCGTCTCTTTCCAATTGCAAAGCCTGTAATGCTGTTCATCGGCTATTTTCTTTATCAGCCTTTTATCACTGTTAACTTCCTCTAGTTTTCGGCCCGCCAATTGCGCTTTTGAAGATTCGCTAAGGGGCCAGTTACTTTCTGCATAACTTAAGTAATAACGGGCAGAAATTTCTTTAATCTCGACTAAAGAATCGTTAATTGCGTCATCCAGATCGCTTCCTAAAAATGGAACCATGATTTTTTGACCTGTAGAGAAATCGATATCAAAAAAAGTCGCAAATTCAGAAGCCGAACCCTTTTCCAGCACATCCATCAGCCATGCATTATTTGGATGATAGGCCATGTGGTTGGGTACAATGTCTTGCAACCACTGCATACCAGCTTCTTTCAGCGTTGTTGATATCGCTAAAAGCTCCTCCTCTGTACCAATCTCAGGATTAATAGTGAGCGGATTGGTAACATCGTAACCATGTGTACTCCCCGGTACAGCCTCAAAAATAGGCGAAGCGTATATTGTATCAACCCCCAGTTTTTTTAGGTAAGGAATAATTTTGTTGAGCGATTTAAACGTAAAGTCTTTGTTGAACTGAATTCGATAGGTTGTTTTTGGATTATACATTTGCGCTTTCTAAAATTAAAATAGATTCTGGTGAAACATTAATGGTATCGTTAATTGGCGGCATTTCGGTATCGCTTCCTCCCCATTCAACTGCTGCTGAGTTAAAAATTACCTTGCCGTTTGATCCATGCCGACCTGGAAAACCTTGCGTTTCTTTGGAGAAGTTCATTAAACAGTAAACCTTTCCGTTTCGGTTACTTCGAGTAAGTATTAAACAATTTTGATCCTTGAGCGCCTCGGCAAATACACCCGTCCGATCGAGCTTATTAAGCACAGGGTTCGATTTTCGAAGTGCGATTAAAGCCTTATAATAAGCAAAAAGCGTTTTATGGTGGTTTTCGTTCAGCGCTTCCCAATTTAGTTTAGAGCGTTTAAAGGTGTCTTCACTTTGCGGGTCTGGCGTTTCATCTGAATGATGAAAGGCAGCAAATTCCGATTTTCTGCCCTTTCTTACCGATTCGACAATTTTTTCGTCGGTGTGGCTGATAAAAAATTGAAAGGGGTTCGTCTCCCCATACTCCTCGCCCATAAAAATCAGTGGAATATACGGGCTGCAGAATACTGCGCCGGCCATTAGCTTTAACATGTCGAAGCTCACCAAACTGGATGTGCGTTCGCCAAGCATTCGGTTGCCGACATGATCGTGATTTTGCGAGAAAACGATAAACTGATTTCCCTGGTTTCTGTCGGCTTTTATGCCGAACTTCTTTTGCCGGTGAGGCGAATATTGCCCGTCGTACACATAAGCGTCTCGGTACGATTTAGCGAGATGCTCAATACCGTTAAAGTCGGCATAGTACCCGTTTTTCGCTTCTCCGGTAGTTACCCTTAACGCATGATGAAACTCGTCAATCCATTGGGCATCCATCCCATAGCCTTTATCCGCTAATGGATTTATGTATTTATTGTCGTTTAAATCGAGCTCTACCAAAAGCAAATATTCCCGTTTTGTATGTGCTGAAAGCTGATTTACATACTGCTTAATTTCGGCTAAAATGTGTGTGGTGCTCAAATCCTTTATGGCGTGCACGGCATCCAGTCGCAGTGCATCGATATGGAAATCGCGAAACCACATTAAGCAATTCTCAATAAAATACTCGCGAACCGCATCACAATTTGCGTCGTCGAAATTTATCGCATCGCCCCATGGCGTATTGTATTTCGCCGTAAAATACGGCCCGAAATCTTTCAGGTAGTTGCCTTCTGGTCCAAAATGGTTATAAACAACATCTAAAATTACAGCGAGGCCTTTCTCATGGCAG
>Ga0308165_1002464_pt1 | contig 21974 bp, 18 predicted proteins | sample PhyWR2_FD_201032 | JGI IMG/M metagenome (GOLD analysis project Ga0308165, IMG submission 201032) | Phyllosphere microbial communities from UC Gill Tract Community Farm, Albany, California, United States - DLSLW.R2 | ecosystem: Host-associated > Plants > Phyllosphere > Unclassified | place: USA... | reverse complement strand
TAATACATCCAGGAAGACGAGCTGTGTGAAGTCACTCCTAAGTCCATCCGTCTTCGCAAGAAGATCCTGGACGAAAGCGAGCGTACCCGCGCTGCCAAGAAAGCCAAGGCTAACTAAGCCCGGCTGAATAAAAACGCCCCCGGTCGAAAGGCCGGGGGCGTTTTTGTTTGTCTGGGGTTCTGCTTTGTCTGTGCTGGCCTCATCGCGAGCAGACGCCGCAAAAAGTCAGCAGTCAGACATCAAACCACCGAAACGCCAAATAGGCCTCTGCTATCTGGCGCAACAAAACCTTGTCCGCCTTGGTGGCAATCCCATCGCCATCCACATCGCCATTGGTAAAGGAGTCCAGCTCGCCGTCATTGTCATCGTCGTACGCCGCAGCAGGTCGGATGCGAATGGCCGTGCCGGGCGAACCGTCGTCTTCGCTGAATTGAAGCCTGACGACGTCGGGAGAGCCGTCCTGGTGGTCAGTGGCAGCGATCTTCAGATACCGCTCCCAGTTATCACCCTCGTTGAACCAGTTGAGCTTCAGGAAGACCTCGGCAAACCGAGTCAGCAGCAATTGATCCTGAAAATCCTGCTTGCCGTCGCCGTCGATGTCACCGGCGAAGCCGAACTCGATCAGGCCGTCGGCGGACATGTCCAGGGCGAAGGCTTCGTGAACCTGATTGGCCGGGCCATTGTGAAAGTGCAGGAGCACGGCATCAGCCTTGCCGTTGCCGCTACGATTCTGGGCGGTTGCCTTTAAATAACGCATGAGCATCTTCTCAAGAGAAATGATGCTCCACACTAATGACTGCGTGAGGTTTGTTCTGTCGGGCGGGAGTTTGCGGCGTATAGGAATTGGCGACGCGGACCCATGGCCAAGTTACCCTGGCCATGTCGGAGCAATCGGCAGATCAGAACCGCTCGATGCTGCGCGAACCCCGCTCCCGCTCCACTTCCTTGGGCTTGTACGCGCAATACCCTGGCCGCGGGCCGATTTTGGGGTGGTTGCGGCAGGTGTCCGGGCGCTTGTCATAAATGGTGCACAGGCGGCTCTTACGATCCAGGTAGTAGCAATCATTGTTGCTCATGCGTTGCAGCGTGAAGATGCCCGATTTCTGATTGAAGCGCTCCACCAGCCCTTCCTTTTGCAGGCGCTTGGCGATGTTCTTCGGCGGGTCGCCCAACTCGAATTCGTCGACGATGCCAATGCGGATCAGGTCCTTGATCTTGACCTCCACTGGCAAAGTGCAACAGCTGGACATGCACGAGCCGCACATCGGGGCGGTGTACTTGGCCCAGGTATCGAGGCGATCGATCTCGGCGGCGGCGATCAGGTTGGGCTTCATCATCGGTTGTTACCAGGCATGTGCATCAGGGCGCGCGATCATACCGGGACTGGTGGATTTTTGAACAACCTTTCGCCAGATTTTTTCTGTGCTGCCCCATCAACGGTGTTATCCGGCACGGCCCCTGCATTCATTCAGGTACATGACAAAGTAATGCCGAGCTATCTCACGCTTCCTGGAAAAAACTGCCGAACCAGAGCCTCTGCCGTCTGTCAGACCGTCTAGGCTCAACAATTCCCGCTCGCTCGAGGTCCTATCGATGACTCAAGAACCACTTGTTCGCGAAGCAGAGGTGGCCGCATTTCGCGACGCCGTCTTGACCAAGCTCACTTATGCGGTGGGCAAAGACCCGGATCACGCCTTCGACCACGACTGGTTCGAAGCCATTGCGCTGGCGGCGCGCGATCACATGGTCGAGCACTGGATGGACCACACCCGGCAGATCTACCGCAAAGGTCAGAAGCGGGTTTACTACCTCTCCCTGGAATTTCTCATCGGCCGGCTGCTCTACGACAGCCTGAGCAATCTCGGCCTGCTGGATGTCGCCCGCGAGGCCCTGACCGAACTGGGTGTCGACCTGGAGCGTATCCGCCTGCTGGAGCCCGACGCCGCATTGGGCAACGGCGGCCTTGGTCGCCTGGCGGCGTGCTTCATGGAAAGCATGTCGAGCCTGGGCATTGCCGGCCACGGCTACGGCATTCGTTACGAGCACGGTTTGTTCCGCCAGGCGATCGTCGATGGCTGGCAGCAGGAGCAGACCGAGCACTGGCTGGATTTCGGCAACCCCTGGGAGTTCGAGCGTCCAGAGGTGGTGTACCCGATTGGTTTCGGCGGCAGCGTCGAAACCGTCACTGATGAAACAGGCAAGTCCAAGCAAGTCTGGTCGCCGGGCGAGACTGTGCGCGCCATTGCCTACGACACCCCGGTGGTCGGCTGGCGTGGGGCGAGCGTTAACACCCTGCGCTTGTGGCGGGCCCGGGCCGTCGAAGACCTGCATCTGGAGCGCTTCAATGCTGGCGACCATCTGGGTGCGGTCGCTGAAGTAGCGCGTGCGGAAAGCATTTCCCGTGTGCTCTACCCGGCGGACAGCACTGAAGCTGGCCAGGAGCTGCGCCTGCGCCAGGAGTATTTCTTCGTTGCCGCTTCCCTGCAGGATCTGCTGCGGCGTCATCGCAACATGCACACCTCGGTGCTGACCCTGGGCGATCATGCGTCGATCCAGCTCAACGACACGCACCCCTCGATTGCCGTGGCCGAGCTGATGCGTCAGTTGGTGGATGTCTATGATGTCGCCTGGGATGCTGCATGGCAGGTGACCGTCGACACGCTTTCCTACACCAACCACACACTTCTTCCGGAAGCACTGGAAACCTGGCCGGTCGGCCTGATGGAGCGCATGCTGCCACGGCACATGCAGATCATTTACCTGATCAACGCCCAGCACATCGACTCGCTGCGTGCCAAGGGCATCCATGATTTCGACGTGTTGCGCGCGGTGTCGCTGATCGAGGAAGACAACGGTCGGCGCGTTCGCATGGGCAACCTTGCGTTTCTCGGCTCCCACAGCGTCAACGGGGTGTCCGGTCTGCACACGCAGTTGATGCGCAAAACCGTGTTTTCCGAGCTGCATAAACTCTATCCGACGCGGATCAACAACAAGACCAACGGCATCACCTTCCGCCGCTGGCTCTATCAGGCCAACTCGGAACTGACGTCGATGCTGGTCGATGCGCTTGGCGCGGACCTGCTCGATCACCCGGAAGAACGCTTGCAGGACCTGGAGCCGTTCGCCGAGAAGTCGGCATTTCGCAAGGCTTTCGCCGAACAGCGCCTGCACAGCAAAAAAGCCCTGGCGTACCTTATTCACGAGCGGTTAGGGGTAGCAATCAATCCGGCGGCGATGTTCGACGTGCAGGTCAAACGCATTCACGAATACAAACGTCAGTTGCTCAATCTGTTGCACACCGTCGCGCTGTATCAGGCCATTCGCGCCGAGCCGGAAGTCGACTGGGTGCCCCGAGTGAAGATCTTTGCTGGCAAGGCAGCGGCCAGTTATCACCAGGCCAAACTGATTATCAAACTGACCAACGACATCGCCCGGGTGGTCAACAACGACCCAACCGTGCGCGGCTTGCTCAAGGTGGTATTCCTGCCCAACTACAACGTCAGCCTGGCAGAAAGCATCATTCCGGCGGCGGATTTGTCGGAGCAGATTTCCACCGCCGGTTTCGAAGCGTCCGGGACCAGCAACATGAAATTTGGCCTCAACGGCGCGCTGACCATCGGCACGCTGGACGGTGCCAACGTGGAGATGTGCGAGCGCATCGGTGCCGAGCATATGTTCATCTTCGGCCTCAGCGCGCAGCAAGTGGAGGCGCGCAAGCAGAATCACGAGTTCAACGCCACGCCGGATATTGCCGCGTCCCATCGCTTGGGTGATGTGCTGCAAGCGATTCGCGGCGGTGTGTTCTCGCCGGATGATCCGTCGCGTTATACCGGGTTGATTGATTCGTTGATTGAGCATGACCGCTTCCTGGTCTGCGCGGACTTCGATGCCTACTGGGATGCGCAAATGCGTGTTGAAGCCCATTGGCATGACACCAATGCCTGGTGGCGTTCGGCAGTGTTGAACACCGCGCGGATGGGCTGGTTCTCTTCCGATCGGACCATTCGCGAGTACGCCACGGACATTTGGAAAGCCCTGGAGTAACTTTGAGCAATAATTGCGAGGCAGGCCCGGTGGTCAACGGGCCTGATCGATATACTAGGCAGCGGTTAAACCGGGCGGCAGGCTAGACTCTGGCCAATGCCACTTCGCCCGGATTCGCCCCACATCGGGGCTGCTTAGGGATATCGACCATGCAATGGATGTTCATGTTGATTGGGCTTGTGCTGGGCTGGATGCTCGACGAGTCGTTCAGTGACGCGCTATTGGGCGCGCTGTTCGGGTTGGGAATTGGCCAGGCCATTCGTATCGCCCGTCTGGGCTCGCAAGCCGCTGAACAGCGCGTGCTGTTGGAGCAGGCGCAGGCAGCGTTGAATGCGGTTCAACAACGTCTGGCGGTGCTGGAAACCACGGGTGTCGAAGTGCCGCAGCCAGCGGTTGATCAACCCTTGGCCAGGGAGTCGAATTTTTCCCTTGAGCTCTCGCTTGAAGAAGCATCCGTCGCGACACCTGAATTGGTGTGGGAGCTTCCGCCTGAGCCTGAGCCTGAGCCCCTATCACAACCTCGTCAGCCACTGTCCGACGATGCCTGGACAGCCGAGCCACCCGTGCGCGAGCCTGTCGCTGACCGTGGTCCGAACGTCATCGAGCGTGCCCTTGCCGGTGCGCGTAATTGGTTGCTGGGCGGTAATACAGTGCTGCGCGTTGGCGTGGTTCTGTTGTTTTTCGGCCTGGCGTTTCTGTTGCGTTACGCCACTGAAGGCATGGTGGTGCCGCTTGAGCTGCGTTACGCCGGGGTAGCGGCCGCCGCATTGGCCTTGCTCGGGCTGGGTTGGTGGCTGCGCCAACGCAATCGCAACTATGCGTTGATGCTGCAAGGCACCGGGATTGGCGTGTTGTACCTGACGGTGTTTGCCGCGATGCGCCTGCACCCGTTGCTGGACCCCACCGCAGCGCTCGGCCTGCTGGTGGCGGTGACGGTGTTCTCGGCTATTTTGGCCATCACCCAGGATTCCCTGGCGCTGGCCTGCGCCGCTGCACTGGGCGGTTTCGCCGCGCCGATCCTCACGTCCACCGGCGCTGGCAGCCATGTCGCGCTGTTCAGTTATTTCGCCCTGCTCAACGCCGGCATCCTTGGCATTGCCTGGTTCAAGGCGTGGCGCCCCCTCAACGTGATCGGCTTTGTCGGCACCTTTGGCATCGGCTTCACCTGGGGCCTGCGGTCCTATACACCGGAACTGTTGTGGAGCACCGAACCGTTCCTGATCCTGTTTTTCCTCATGTACCTGGCCATCGGCCTGTTGTTCGCGCGGCGCAAGTTACGGGAAATGGGCGACGCACCGGAAGACGATAACCGCGAGGCGCTGCTGCATTGGTCGGCGCGCAGAGGCGACTATGTCGACGGCACGCTGCTGTTTGGTCCACCGCTGGTGGGCTTCGGCTTACAGTTCGCATTGGTGCAGCATCTGCCTTTCGCCGCCGCATTCAGCGCTTTGGCGCTCGGCGTTGTGTACATGGCGTTGACGCGGGCGTTGTTCAGCGGGCGCACGATGCTGTTGGGGGAAACCTGCCTCGCGCTGGGCGTGATTTTCACCAGCCTGGCGATTCCGCTGGGGCTCGATGCGCGCTGGACGACCGCCGCCTGGGCCGTTGAAGGTGCGGGTATCTTCTGGCTCGGCCTGCGGCAGAAACGGTCATTGGCCCGCGCCTTCGCGTTGCTGCTGCAAGTGGGCGCGGCGCTGGCGTTCGTCGGCGAACTGCGGGCCGGCGACTTCAGCCTGGTTTCAGGTGCACCGCTGGGCGCGTTGCTGCTCGGCGTGGCCTTGTTGTTCAGCTTCTACCATTTGCGCAAGGCCCCGCCAGATGTTGCCTCGTCCTGGGAGCGTCGGGCACTGCCGGTGTTAGCATGTCTGGGGCTGGCCTTTCTCTATCTGCTGGCGCCTTTGTTCTTTCTCGTATACGGCACCGCGATCGCCTGGGCGCTGGCCGGTACGGCGACGATATTTATGGGGCTGCATCTGCAATCTCGCACCTTCGCGCTCAGCGGGTTTGCCGTGCAGTTGCTGGGTGGTGGGTTGTTCCTGGTGGCTGGCTCGGACTTTCTCGCATCGCTGTCCAGCGAAGGCGTGCGGCCGTTGGCGCATTACCGATTCTGGACGCCTTTGGTGTTGGGTCTGGCAGGTTTACTCGGGGCCTGGCGCTTGCAGCAAGACCGTCCGGTTGCGCTGTTGAACCAGCGTCTGTCCGATGGGCTGCTGGTCTGGGGCGCGACTTGGTGGGCACTGGCATGGGGCAGCGAAGTACTGCGGTTCGCCTCATTCGAGGCCCAAACCGTCTTGTTGCTGACGGTGGCGGCGTTGAGCGCAGCCCTGTGGACGGTGTTGGCGGTGCGCCTGAAGTGGCCGGCGCTGGGTTTGCTCTGCACGGCGCTGATACCGACGGCAGGATGGGTGTTGCTCGCCGCGTGGCACTCGCGTTATCACCCGGCAGCCAACTTCGGCTGGCTGGCCTGGGCGGCGGTGTTCGTCGTGCACTTGATCTCGTTGCGCCGATTGGCGCCGATGCTCTCGGTGCGGGTCTTGAGCGTTGCCCACGTGCTCGGTTGCTGGTTGTTGATCGGCGTGCTGGCGCTGGAATTGCGTTTCGGTATGTTGCTGCTTTCCGAGCAGTACAACGCCTGGCGCTGGCTGGGTTGGGCGATTCTGCCGAGCCTGTACCTGGTGTTGATGGCCAGTCCCCGCAACTGGCCTTGGCCGGTGGCTGCATATCCGCGTGAGTACAGGCTTTATGCGGCGGCGCCGCTGGCATTGCTGATGCTCGGTTGGTTCTGGCTGGCGAACTGCTTCAGCAGCGGCGCTGCCGATCCGTTGCCCTACGTGCCGTTGCTCAATCCTCTGGAGTTGGGTCTGCTGTTTTCGTTGTTCGGCATTTATGTGTGGGCCCGCAGTGCGGCGACGCAATGTGCTCTGAACAAGGACGTTATTGATCGCGCCACGCAACTGACCGTTGGCATCTTGCTGTTCGCGTTTTTCACCGCACTGGTGAACCGCACCGCGCACCATTGGGGTGGCGTCCCGTTCGAGCTGGATTCGCTGCTTGCGTCGATGCAGGTACAGGCTGGCCTGTCGATCATCTGGACCCTGATGGCCCTGAGCCTGATGATCGGCGGCCACCTGCGCCGACGTCGCGAGGTCTGGTTGATTGGTGCGGCGTTGATCGGCGTGGTGGTCGCGAAACTGTTCTTTGTCGAATTGAGCAACCGTGGCGGGCTTGCCCGGATCGTCTCGTTCATCGGCGTCGGTGTATTGCTGTTGGTCGTGGGCTATTTCGCCCCGTTGCCGCCCAAACGTGCCGAGGCTGCGCCGGACCCTGAAAAACCTGCCCCGCAAACCGAAGGAGTGTCGTCTTGAGTCAGAAGTTGAACCGGGTCTGGTCAGGCGCTTTTGCCATGGGGCTCGCTTTTTCGGTCAACGCGCTGGAACAGCCGTCGGACTTTGCCACGCAGTTACCCTTGACGCTGAGCGGCGAGGGCCCGTGGTATCGCCTCGAATTGCCTCTGGCCGTGCAACTGAGCGCGCGGCAGACCGACCTGAGCGACGTGCGGGTGTTCAACGCGAACGGCGAGCCACAGGCCTATGCGCTGGCGCGGGAAAACGCCCAGGCAGGGGAAACCCGTCTCTTGACCGACGTGAAGTGGTTTCCGTTGTACAACGATGCGGACGACAACGAGCGCGCGCCGAGTGTGCGGGTGCAATCGAATGCCAATGGCGCGTTGGTCGAGGTGCAGCCATCGAGTCAGCTGGAAGCCGGTGAAGAAGTGCTGCGCGGCTGGCTGCTCGATGCCAGTGCGATCAAGGCGCCGTTGCAGCAGTTGATCCTTGACTGGACCAGCGAGCGCGACGGTTTCCAGCGTTTCAGCATTGAAGCCAGCGACGACCTGCAGCATTGGCAGTCCTGGGGTGAGGGGCAGGTGGCGCGGCTGACGTTTGCTGACGAGCGGGTCGAGCAGCATGAAGTGGGTTTGCCGGGGCAATCGGCGCGTTACCTGCGCCTGTTGTGGAGCACGCCGAGTTCGGCACCCACGCTGACCTCGGCGCAATTGCAAAGCGCAACCTCGCGCAGCCTGTCGTTGCCGTTGATGTGGTCGCAGTCCTTGGCGGGCACCCGCGAGAAGGCCGGCGAATACACTTGGCAATTGCCGGTGGGCGTGAATGTCGAACGCTTGCAGGTCGAGCTGGACCAGCCGAACAGCTTGGCGCCGGCGACCCTGGCCGGACGGCTGGACAGTCGGCGGCCATGGCAGCCGCTTGGCGGTGGCTTGCTCTATCGCCTGACGCAGAACGGCCAGGAGGTGGTGCAGAACGAATTGCAGTTGCCGGGGCGAACCGTACAGCAGTTGAAATTGACGGTGGACGAGCGGGGCGGTGGCCTCGGTGAACAGGCGCCGAAGGTGAAATTTGCCGTACGCGCCACGCAACTGGTGTTCCTCGCCCGTGGTGCCGGGCCTTATACCCTGGCGGTGGGTAACGCGACGGCGAAGACGGCGAACCTGCCGTTGACCACGCTGATTCCCGATTACAGTGCGGCGAAGTGGGCAGCGCTGGGGCGGGCGACGGTGGATGCCGAGGTGGTGAGCACACCCGCCTCAACGGCTGTGGGCGCGGCGACCTCGAACACCGATTGGAAGAAATTCGGTTTGTGGGCAGTGTTGCTGCTCAGCGTGTTGTTCCTGGGGGCGATGGCGTTCAGTTTGTTGCGCAAGCCTCCGGCCAGTTCTTAAAGTCGGTGCTGCACACCGATCGCGGGCAAGCCCGCTCCTACAGCGATGAGGGCATATCGGCCAGTGAAAATGCCGGATTCGAACTACGCTAAACCCCGCGCATGAACTCTATTGGGCGTATCACGTCTGATAGGAGGAAATGCGCCTCGACTCGCGCTAAACTGCGCGGGTTTTTAGCCCCCCCCCATTCTCCGGAGCCGTCCATGTCCCGCGTTACCCTGAGTCGCTATTTGATTGAGCAGACCCGCAGCAACAACACTCCTGCCGATCTGCGCTTCCTGATCGAAGTGGTGGCGCGTGCCTGCAAGGAGATCAGCCACGCCGTGTCCAAAGGCGCCCTGGGTGGTGTTCTAGGTAGCATGGGCACTGAAAATGTCCAAGGCGAAGTGCAGAAAAAACTCGATGTGATCTCCAACGAGATCCTGCTCGAAGCCAACGAATGGGGTGGTCACCTGGCCGGCATGGCGTCCGAAGAAATGGACAATGCCTACCAGATCCCTGGCAAATACCCGAAAGGCGCCTACCTGCTGGTGTTCGACCCGCTGGACGGTTCGTCGAACATCGACATCAACGCTCCGGTCGGCACCATCTTCTCGGTTTTGCGTTGCCCGAGCGAATACCTGAGCCAAAACGAAGCCTTGAATGAAAAGGCCTTCTTGCAGCCAGGCACCCAGCAGGTCGCTGCCGGCTACGCGATCTATGGTCCGCAGACCATGCTGGTGCTGACCCTGGGCGATGGCGTGAAGGGCTTCACCCTGGACCGTGAAATGGGCAGCTTCGTCCTGACCCACGAAAACATCACCATTCCTGAGTCCACCCAGGAATTTGCCATCAACATGTCCAACCAGCGTCACTGGGAAGCCCCCGTGCAACGCTACGTCGACGAGTTGCTGGCGGGCGAAGAAGGTCCTCTGAAGAAAAACTACAACATGCGCTGGGTGGCCGCGATGGTGGCGGACGTGCACCGCATCCTGACCCGTGGTGGCCTGTTCATGTACCCACGTGACAGCCGTGAGCCATCCAAACCCGGCAAACTGCGCCTGATGTACGAAGCCAACCCGATGTCTTTCCTGGTCGAGCAGGCCGGTGGTGCATCCACCAACGGCCACCAGCGCATCCTCGACATCCAGCCGGAAGGCCTGCACCAGCGTTGCGCGGTGTTCCTGGGCTCGAAAGAAGAAGTGGCCCGCGCCACGGCCTACCACAAGGAATAACCCATGACCGCGCCCTGGCAGCCCTTGCTCGAATGGTGGTTCGGGACATCCGAATCAGCAAAGGAAGTGGCGGCGCAGAAGGGCGGGTTGTGGTTCGGCAAGCGCGACAGCCAGGACCTCGAGGCGCGTGAGCGTTTCGGGGAACTGGTGGAGCAGGCACTGGCCGGCGGATTGACTGAATGGGCGCAACGCCCTGAAGGTTGGCTGGCCCTGGTGCTGTTGCTCGATCAATTGCCGCGCATGCTGTTTCGCGAGACCCCCAAAGCCTTTTCCGGTGACAGCAGAGCCCAGGCTCTGGTGGCGCAAGGTATCGCTGCGGATTTAGACCGGCAATTGCTGCCGATCCAGCGGGTGTTCATCTACCTGGTATTGGAACACTGCGAACACCTGGCGGTGCAGAACGAGTGCATCTCGCGTTACATCGACCTGATGGAGCAACAGCCGGAAAGTGATCGAGCGTTGTTTGCCGACTACCTGGGCTATGCCGAGAAGCATCAGAAGGTGATCGCGCAGTTTGGGCGGTTTCCTCATCGCAATGAGGTGCTGGGACGCGAATCTACGGCTGAGGAGTTGCTGTTTTTAAATAAGCCAGGTTCGCGCTTTTAAGGTTCTTCAGCTTCACGCATTCCCTTGAACAAGCCGTTTCAGCAACAATGCAAGCAGGCTTTTTCGGGTATCGACAATGATGTGAACGAAGACTGTCTGTCCGCGAACCTCATAAATCACTCGATTCATTCCAACAAGAATTTGTCGGTACTGACTGAGATTGAGCTTGTCGATTTCTTCGGGGGTCGACCCTGCATAGGGTTGTTCTCCCAGGTTGCGAATAGCGGTCTTCAGGTTGGCAAAAGTGTTCTGCCAAGTCTGATTCGAGAACTGTCGGGTGAGGTAGGTACGAAGCTCTTTGAGGTCTGTTTCGGCTGACTGAAGAATGACGACCTTTAAACTCATTGATTGTCAGCCCTGTCGAGGTCAGTGAAGACATCCTCGGCATCACGGAAGTTGCCTTGCTCTATCTCCCGATTACCCATCGCCAGGAGTTTGAGCAGTGCCATCGTTTCTTCTTGCTCCTCAAAGCTTTTTACATCCATGACCACCAGTTTCGCTTCACCGTTTTGGGTGATTACCATAGGCTCGCGGCTCTCCGTGATGGTTTTGACTATCTCGGCAGCATGGCTTTTAAGGTAGCTGATCGGCTTGATTTGGGATGAGAGTTTCATGAAATGAAGTGCTCGGAGGAATAGATAGGACTGAGTTTAGTCCTAATTCAGTCCTGCGTCAGGCTGAGCTGATCAATGAGCGTCTGAATTACTTGATGTCGCCGATAGCGCAATCGCGAGCAAGTCATATTGTCTCACCGCCACTCCCACAGGGATCACATCGAACCTGTGGGAGCCTGCTCGCGATTGCGTCGGTGGTCGCGCCCTAGATCCGGAAGCTACCCACCAGATGCTTCAACCGCGCCGCCTGCTGCTCGAGGTCGGAGCACGCACGCAGTGTCGCCTGCAGGTTCTCGACACCTTCCTGGTTCAGCGTGTTGATCTCGTTGATGTCGACGTTGATCGACTCCACAACGGCGGTCTGTTCTTCGGTCGCGGTGGCGACTGACTGGTTCATTCCGTCGATTTCACCGATGCGCTGGGTCACGCTGCCCAGGCGCTCGCCGGCCTGGTTGGCAATGCCGACGCTGCTCTCGCTCTGACGCTGGCTGTCGGTCATCGTGCTGACCGCTTCGCGGGCGCCGATTTGCAGTTCTTCGATCATCTTCTGCACTTGCTGCGCCGAATCCTGAGTGCGGTGCGCCAGGTTGCGCACTTCGTCGGCGACCACGGCAAAGCCACGACCCGCTTCACCGGCACGGGCGGCTTCGATGGCCGCGTTCAGCGCCAGCAGGTTGGTCTGCTGGGAGATGCTGGTGATCACTTCCAGAATCTGTCCGATGTTCACGGTGTTGCTGTTGAGCGTCTCGATGTTGCCGCAGGAATCACTGATCTTCGCCGACAGCTGATGCATGGCGCTGATGGTTTTTTCCACGGTTTGCTGGCCGTCTTCTGCCAGCGCGCGGGCATCGCTGGAGTGCTGCGAGGCGAGGGCGGCGTTTTGGGCGATTTCCTGTGCGGCAGCGCCGAGCTGGTTGATCGCCGCCGCGACGCTGTTGGTGCGCGAGGCCTGCTGGTCGGAGTTGAACATCGACGAGTTGGAGGCCGCCACGACCCGTAACGCCACTTCGTTGACCTGGCCGGTGGCCGATGACACTTCGCGGATCGAGGTGTGGATGCGCTCGACGAAGCGGTTGAACGACAACCCCAGCGCGCCGAACTCGTCATGGCCGTGAATGGTCAGGCGTTTGGTCAGGTCGCCTTCGCCTTCGGCGATGTCATGCATGGCGCGGCCCATGGTCAGCAGCGGTTGCATCAGAAAGCTGATCAGTATGCCCAGCAAGGTGATGATGATCACCACGGCGATCACCATGGCGATGAACGCCGAGGTGCGGAACTCGCTGAGCATTGCGAACGCTGTGTCCTGGTCGAGTACCAAGGCTACGTACCAGTCAGCCGAGGGTACGCCGTTGACGTGGGTGAAGGAGATGAACTGGCGCTTGCCGTCGATCTCGACTTCTTTCATGCCTGGGCTGACCTTTGGCGTGTCGTTGGGATAGGCCTCGGCCAGGCTCTTGAGCACCAGCTTGCTGTCCGGGTGAATGAGAATCTTGCCGTCGGCGCCGACGATGAACGCGTGGCCATGGCCGCCGAAGTTCAGCGAGTTGATGATCGCGCTGACGCTGGACAGGTCGATGTCGGCGCCAGCGACGCCGATCATCTGGCCTTGGCGCTGCACCGGAGTGGCGACGGTAATCACAAGCTTGCCGGAGGAAGCGGCAATGTAGGGTTCGGTCACGATGGTCTGTTGTGCGGTGTTGGCCGCCTTGTACCAACCACGGGCGCGGGGGTCGTAATCTGCCGCACGGTTACCCGCCGGGACCGAGAACATCACGCCATCGGTGCCGCCGAAGTAACTGAGTTGAAAGTTGCCAGTGTAGGCGGGCAGGTCGATCACGCGCTTCAGGCTGCTCAATGCGCTGCCGTCGGCGGAAACCTGCTGCGACATCGATTGCAGCAACTGGATGCGGCTTTCCAGCCAGGTCTGGATGTTACTGGTGGTCAGGCTGCCGAGTTCCTGCATCGATGTTTCAGTGCTGCTGCGCAGGGTCTGGCGCTGTCGGTAGTCGTTGAACAGGATGAAACAGGCAAATGCGACGGCCACCACGAGGGCAGCAGCCAACAGAATTTTGTGGCTGAACTTGATGTTTCTGGTCATTAAATGAACTACCGCAGAAGGGCTGGTCAACGAGGGCGCCAATGTGCCACAAAATGGTGCGTGGCGTTGGTCATTATGTCGACTCAAAGGCGCCAAAGATTAGGCGCATTTGGCCAAAGCCGACGAAATGCACAACGGCGCCGCAAAGTGGCTGATTTTTCGGACAAAGGCAGACGAGTGGCCCGATAAATAGACGGGGGATGAGGGAACCAGATAACGATTTTCACTTCTAAGCTTCTGCTTGGCAATCTGCCATTCCCCCTACGCTCCAGGAGTTTCACCATGTCGTTGCGCTCCGTCGCCCTGCTTTCGTTCTGCGTGTTGTTGGTCGCGTGCGGCAAGGTCAATCAGGAAAACTACTCCAAATTGTCGACAGGCATGCCCAAGGCTGAGGTAGAAACCTTGCTGGGCAAGCCTACCGACTGTTCAGGCGCATTTGGTCTGTCCAGTTGCACCTGGGGCGACAAGAACAGCTTTATCAGCGTGCAGTACGCCGGTGACAAAGTGATGATGTTTTCCGGCCAAGGCCTGAAGTAATCCGGGGCGCTGTGCCCGCGGGAGAAAAACAATGAAGCAGTTTTTGATCCTCCTTTTTGCCAGCCTGGTATTGGCTGGCTGCGCGACCTCTGGTGAAGATCCGCTGGCGCCGAAAACCGTCAATAGCGTCAATCTGAAGAAGTACCAGGGGACCTGGTACGAGTTGGCGCGTCTGCCGATGTACTTCCAGCGCAACTGCGCACAATCGGAAGCGCATTACACCCTCAAGCCCGACGGCAATATCCTGGTGCTCAATCGTTGCCTGACCGCGGACTGGCAATGGGAAGAAGCCAAGGGTACGGCTTATCCACAGGTGCCCGGCAAGACCGACAAGCTGTGGGTCGAGTTCGATAACTGGTTTTCTCGGCTGATCCCGGGTGTGGCGAAGGGCGAATATTGGGTGTTGTTCGTCAGCGATGACTACAAGACGGCCATCGTCGGCGATCCGAGCCGGCGTTACCTGTGGTTGCTGTCGCGGACCCCGACGGTCAACGGGGTGGTCCGTGAGGAATTGCTCAGCAAGGCACGCCAGCAGGGTTACGACACTACGCGGCTGATCTGGCGGGCAACGGATACGCAGATGGCGAAGACGTCGAACTAACTGTAATTGCCCTGTAGGAGCGAGCATGCTCGCTCCTACAGGCGTAGTTTTTTTGTCAGCTGAGTAGTTCACGCAAAACTTGGGCAAACGCCCGACTACTTTCCTCTTCCCCCGCATGCCGTCCCTCGCGCACGACCCACTGGCCATTGACCAGCACATCGCGTACCTGTCGGTCGCCGCCGGCGAATAGCCAGCGATTGAGAATCCCGTCGCCGCTTGCTGTCGCCAGGTACGGATCGTTGCCGTCCAGCACCAGCCAATCCGCACGCTTTCCCACTTCCAGGGCGCCAATCGGTTGCCCCAACGCCTGGGCACCGCCTTCCAGCGCCGCGTCGTAGAGCGTGCGACCGACCATCGGCTGATCCGCGCCATACAAGCGGTTACGCCGCTGATCGCGCAGACGCTGGCCATATTCCAGCCAGCGTAATTCTTCCACCACGCTCAACGACACGTGGCTGTCGGAACCAATGCCCATGCGCCCGCCCTGGGCGAGGAAATCCACCGCCGGGAAAATCCCGTCGCCAAGGTTGGCTTCAGTGGTCAGGCACAGGCCGGCGATGGCGCGACTGCGGGCCATCAGCGAGACCTCTTCCGGGTTGGCGTGGGTGGCGTGAACCAGGCACCAGCGCTGATCGACCTCGACGTTCTCATACAGCCATTGCAGGGGGCGACGGCCGCTCCAGTTCAGGCAGTCATCGACTTCCTTCTGCTGCTCGGCGATGTGAATGTGCACCGGGCATCGCTGGTCGCTGGCGGCCAGCACTTCGCTGATTTGCTGTGGGGTCACGGCGCGCAGCGAGTGGAAGCACAGGCCCAGCGACTGGGCCTTCTGTTGGGCCAGAAGAGGTTGCAGTCGCGATTGCAGGTTCAGGTAGTTTTCGGTGCTGTTGATAAAGCGTCGTTGGCCATCGTTGGGCGCCTGGCCACCGAAACCTGAATGGCTGTAGAGCACGGGCAGCAGAGTCAGGCCGATGCCCGCGGCGCTGGCGGCCTGGCTGATGCGCAGCGCCAGTTCGGCCGGGTCCGCATAGGGATGGCCATCGATGTCATGGTGCACGTAATGAAATTCGGCGACCGAGGTGTAGCCGGCCTTGAGCATTTCGATGTACAGCTGACGGGCAATCACGCCAAGTTGTTCGGGGCTGATTTTTCCGACGAGGCGATACATCAGGTCGCGCCAGGTCCAGAAGCTGTCATTCGGATTACCCGCCACTTCCGCCAGCCCGGCCATCGCCCGCTGAAAGGCGTGGGAATGCAGGTTGGGCATGCCCGGTAACAGCGGGCCGCTCAGCCTTTCGGCGCCATCTGCATTGGAATCGGCCTGGATTTGGGTCAGCACGCCGTCGGCGCTGACCTCAAGACGTACATTGTTGGCCCATCCACTAGGCAGCAGCGCGCGTTCGGCAAAGAAGGCGGACATGGTTCATCACCCCATCGTGTGTTATTTGTATATACATATACAGACGTTTGCCTGCCCGGTAAACTCCGGCAAGCTAGCAACCTATATCAAATGAACAGGGATCAACCGTGCCGACTCCGCCTCCAGTCTCTCCGTTGGCCGCGAACATGGGCGACAGTCCGGCGCCTTTGTACGCTCGCGTCAAACAGATGATTACCCAGCAAATCGACAGCGGTGCCTGGCCGCCTCACTATCGCGTTCCGTCGGAAAGTGAGCTGGTCAGCCAACTTGGCTTCAGCCGCATGACCATCAACCGGGCATTGCGCGAGATGACCGCCGACGGCCTGCTGGTGCGCATGCAAGGCGTCGGCACGTTCGTCGCCGAACCGAAAAGCCAGTCCGCCCTCTTTGAAGTGCACAACATCGCTGACGAAATCGCCTCCCGTGGCCATCGCCACACTTGCACGGTCATCACCCTGGAAGAAGAGGCGGCCGGGTCCGAGCGCGCCGTGGCCCTGGACATGCGCGAGGGGCAGAAGGTCTTTCATTCGCTGATCGTGCATTTCGAAAATGATATTCCGGTACAAATCGAAGACCGTTTCGTCAACGCGCTGGTGGCCCCGGAATACCTGAAGCAGGATTTCACCCTGCAAACGCCTTATGCCTACCTCAGCCAGGTTGCGCCGCTGACCGAAGGCGAGCACGTGGTCGAAGCGATCCTGGCCGAGGCATCGGAGTGCAAGTTGTTGCAGATCGAAAAGGGCGAGCCGTGCCTGTTGATTCGTCGTCGCACCTGGTCCGGTCGTCAGCCCGTGACCGCAGCCCGTTTGATCCACCCCGGTTCCCGTCATCGTCTCGAAGGTCGGTTTCACAAATGAATCAGCTCAAGGTTCTACGCGCCACGGATTACCCGCGCATGCCGTGGAAAAACGGCGGTGGCAGCACTGAAGAAATTACCCGCGACGCCGGCACTGGACTGGATGGTTTTGGCTGGCGCCTCTCCATAGCCGACATTAGCGAGTCGGGTGGGTTTTCCATGTTTGCCGGTTACGAGCGCATCATCACCGTGTTGCAGGGCGACGGTATGGTCTTGTCGGTGGATGGCCAGGACACGCGGTCACTGTTACCGATCGATCCGTTCGCCTTCAGTGGTGAGAGTCATGTTTCCTGCACCTTGCTGGGTGGAGCGATCCGCGATTTCAACCTGATCTATGCACCAAAGCGTTACCGCGCGCGGTTGCAGTGGCTGGACGGGGAGCAGCGGTTTTTCAGCGAAGCCGGCACCGTGCTGGTGTTCAGTGTCAGCGAAGTGCTCGAGGTGAAGGTCGGTAACACGGTTTCGCAACTGGCGCGACATGATTGCCTGCAACTGGACGGTAACAGCGATTTGCTGGAAATCTCGAGCCAGGGTGCCTGCTGCGTTATCGAACTGACCGCACGCTAAAACCACATCCCCCCTGTAGGAGCGAGCATGCTCGCGATGGAGTCGCAGGCACCGCGGGGTCTCAGGTAGCCAGCGTCATCGTTGACGACCATCGCGAGCATGCTCGCTCCTACAGTGAAGCAAGACCGTTTCCTGTTGCGCACCACTTTGTTACCGAACGCCCCATCACAGCGCAAAACCCCGCTCCCGTAACAAACCCCACCTCCTGCAAAAATTCCCCCCGGAAAATTTCATCTACGCCAGACCCCTTGATCCAGGCGCTCTCCAGCTTTTTCCGAATTTTTCTCGAATGCCCATTCAACAAGTTGGCCGCTTGATTGCATATGCTTGTATGTACAAGTAAAGACGTATGCGTATGAGTCCAATGAGACTCCTCGCAACGTCCACCTGATTCGCCTGTGGCGCAACGATGCGCACAGGCTGGCTTACCCACTGCCAGGGTTGGTTTGGATTGATCGCTGAGGAGTCTTTTTCGTGACTGACAACAAAACTACCACCGCCTCTTCTACTAAGCACCGTGACGTTGAAATCCGTGCCCCGCGCGGCAACAAGCTGACCGCCAAGAGCTGGCTGACCGAAGCGCCGCTGCGCATGCTGATGAACAACCTCGACCCGCAAGTGGCCGAGAACCCTAAAGAATTGGTGGTGTACGGTGGTATTGGCCGGGCAGCACGTAACTGGGAATGCTACGACAAGATAGTCGAGAGCCTGACCAACCTGAATGACGACGAGACCCTGCTGGTGCAATCCGGCAAGCCGGTCGGCGTGTTCAAGACCCACAGCAACGCCCCACGCGTATTGATCGCCAATTCCAACCTGGTGCCCCACTGGGCGACTTGGGAGCACTTCAACGAACTCGACGCCAAAGGCCTGGCCATGTACGGCCAGATGACCGCCGGGAGCTGGATCTACATTGGCAGCCAGGGCATCGTTCAGGGCACCTACGAAACCTTCGTCGAAGCCGGTCGCCAGCACTACAACGACGACCTGACCGGCAAGTGGGTCCTGACCGCTGGCCTGGGCGGCATGGGCGGCGCCCAGCCGCTGGCCGCGACCTTGGCCGGTGCCTGCTCGCTGAACATCGAATGCCAGCAGATCAGCATCGATTTCCGCCTGAAAACCCGCTACGTCGACGAGCAAGCCAAAGACCTCGACGACGCCCTGGCGCGCATTGCCAAGTACACCGCCGAAGGCAAGGCGATCTCTATCGCCCTGTGCGGGAACGCCGCTGAAATCCTTCCGGAGCTGGTACGTCGGGGCGTGCGTCCTGACATGGTCACCGACCAGACCAGCGCCCACGACCCGCTCAACGGCTACCTGCCGGCCGGCTGGACCTGGGACGAATACCGCGCTCGCGCCAAGACCGAGCCAGCTGCCGTGGTCAAGGCCGCCAAGCAATCGATGGCCGTACACGTCAAGGCGATGCTGGACTTCCAGAAAATGGGCGTACCGACTTTCGACTACGGCAACAACATCCGTCAGATGGCCCAGGAAGAAGGCGTGGAAAACGCTTTCGACTTCCCAGGTTTCGTCCCTGCTTACATCCGTCCGCTGTTCTGCCGCGGTATCGGTCCGTTCCGTTGGGCTGCTCTGTCGGGCGACCCACAGGACATCTACAAAACCGACGCCAAGGTCAAGGAACTGATCCCGGACGACGCCCACCTGCACAACTGGCTGGACATGGCGCGTGAGCGCATCAGCTTCCAGGGTCTGCCGGCGCGTATCTGCTGGGTTGGCCTGGGCCTGCGCGCCAAGCTCGGCCTGGCATTCAACGAAATGGTACGCAGCGGCGAGCTGTCGGCGCCTATCGTCATCGGTCGTGACCATCTGGACTCCGGTTCGGTGGCGAGCCCGAACCGCGAAACCGAGTCGATGCAGGACGGTTCCGATGCCGTGTCCGACTGGCCACTGCTCAACGCCCTGCTCAACACCGCGAGCGGCGCGACCTGGGTTTCCCTGCACCACGGCGGCGGCGTCGGCATGGGCTTCTCCCAGCATTCGGGCATGGTGATTGTCTGCGACGGGACTGACGAAGCGGCCGAGCGTATCGCTCGCGTCTTGCACAACGACCCAGCGACCGGCGTCATGCGTCATGCCGATGCCGGTTACCAGATCGCCATCGACTGCGCCAAGGAACAAGGGCTGAACCTGCCGATGATTACCGGCAAGTAAACGCAACACCGCTTCCCTGTAGGAGCGAGCTTGCTCGCGAGAGCGTCGGCACATCCAGCATGAATGTGACTGATCTACCGTCATCGCGAGCAAGCTCGCTCCTACAGGGGGGCGAAAGCCAACTCCCATAACAATCCACAGAGGTTGAATCATGGCTGTCAAAGACGCACGTGCAGGCAACAAACCGTTGATCGAGAAACGCTCGATTGACTACATCCCGGAAGCGGAAAGACACGGTCGTCTCTTCAGCCAGTTCACCTTGTGGATGGGGGCCAATCTGCAGATCACCGCGATTGTCACCGGGGCCCTGGCCGTGGTGCTGGGCGGTGATGTGTTCTGGTCGTTGATCGGCTTGTTTATCGGTCAGTTGCTCGGCGGCGGGGTGATGGCGTTGCACGCGGCGCAAGGGCCCAAGTTGGGCCTGCCGCAGATGATCTCCAGCCGGGTGCAGTTCGGTGTTTATGGCGCGGCTATCCCGATTGTCCTGGTTTGCCTGATGTACCTGGGCTTCACCGCGACGGGCACAGTGCTGTCCGGCCAGGCGCTGGGTCAGTTGTTCGGGGTCAGCGACACCCTCGGTATTCTCATCTTCGCCAGTGTCATCGTGCTGGTGACGGTGCTTGGCTATCGGGTGATCCATTTTATTGGCCGCGTCGCCAGCATCATTGGCGTGATTGCCTTCGTTTACCTGTTCAGCCGCCTGATGACCCAGACGGATGTGGGCGCGCTGTTGCAGATTCGCCATTTCAGCTGGAGCAGTTTCCTGCTGGCGGTGTCGCTCGCGGCCTCCTGGCAGATCGCCTTTGGTCCCTATGTGGCTGACTACTCGCGATACCTGCCGAGCAATACGTCTTCGGTGAAAACCTTCTTCGCCGCCGGCGCAGGTTCGGTGATCGGCGCACAAGTGGCGATGATTCTCGGTGTGTTTGCCGCCGCCTCCGCCAATGGCCAATACGCCGGGCATGAAGTGGCCTACATCGTGGGTTTCGCCGGCAGTGGTGCGACCGCTGCGCTGCTGTACTTCAGCATTGCGTTCGGCAAGGTCACCATTTCCACGCTTAACTCGTACGGCAGCTTCATGTGCATTGCGACCATCATCAGCGGCTTCCGCGGCCGCCTGGAAGTGACCCGCTTGCAGCGTTTGGTTTTTGTCCTGGTAATTGTCGGTGCGGCAACCCTGATCGCATTGCTCGGTCAGCACTCGTTCCTGGGGGCGTTCAAGTCCTTCATCCTGTTCCTGCTGGCGTTCTTCACGCCATGGAGCGCAATCAACCTGGTGGACTACTACTGCATCACCCGCGAGCGCTATGACGTACCGGCGCTGGCTGATCCCAATGGTCGTTACGGCCGCTGGAACATGCTGGGCATCAGCATCTACGTGTTCGGCGTACTGGTGCAGTTACCGTTCATCTCCACCAAGTTCTACACCGGTCCGCTGGTAGCGGCGCTGGGTGACGTGGATATTTCCTGGATTATCGGCCTGGTGCTGCCTGCTGCGCTTTACTACGTATGCGCAAAAAAATGGCACGGTTCGGTACCTGATCAACTGATTCTGCCGGTCGAGCAGGACAGCGTCGTACAACCAAAAACAAGCGGGAATGGTCGCGCTGCGGCGCAGGCCTGATTGGACGTGGACAGGGCTGGATGCCTCTTGACTGCCGTAAGCCAATTCATGATTAGGAGCGTCACAACAATGAAATCGAACAAGACCCTGCTGACCACATTGCTTTCCATGGGCCTGTTGGCCAGTGCAGGCGCCACCCAGGCAGCCGGTTGGTGCGAGTCAGGCAAGCCTGTGAAATTCGCAGGACTGAACTGGGAAAGCGGCATGCTGCTGACCGACGTCCTGCAAGTGGTGCTGGAAAAAGGCTACGGCTGCAAGACTGACAGCCTGCCGGGCAACTCCATCACCATGGAAAACGCCCTGAGCAGCAACGACATCCAAGTGTTTGCCGAAGAATGGGTCGGTCGCAGCGAGGTCTGGAACAAGGCCGAAAAGGCCGGCAAGGTGGTGGGTGTCGGCGGCCCGATCCTGGGAGCGGTCGAGGGTTGGTACGTGCCTCGCTATGTGATCGAAGGTGATGCCAAACGCAAACTGGAACCCAAGGCACCAGACCTGAAAAACATCGCTGACCTGTCCAAGTACTCGGCGGTGTTCAAAGATGCCGAAGAGCCGACCAAGGGGCGTTTTTACAACTGTCCGGCCGGTTGGACCTGCGAGCTGGACAACAGCGAAATGCTGAAAAGCTACGGCCTGGAAAGCACCTACACCAACTTCCGCCCTGGCACCGGCCCGGCGCTGGATGCAGCCGTACTGTCGAGCTACAAGCGTGGCGAGCCGATCCTGTTCTACTACTGGTCGCCGACTCCGCTCATGGGCCAGGTCGACGTAGTCAAACTCGAAGAAAAACCAGGCGTAGACAAGACCGTGACCATCAAGGTCGGCCTGTCCAAGACCTTCCACGACGAGGCGCCGGAGCTGGTGGCCGTGCTGGAAAAGGTCAACCTGC
>Ga0308165_1002463_pt1 | contig 21993 bp, 20 predicted proteins | sample PhyWR2_FD_201032 | JGI IMG/M metagenome (GOLD analysis project Ga0308165, IMG submission 201032) | Phyllosphere microbial communities from UC Gill Tract Community Farm, Albany, California, United States - DLSLW.R2 | ecosystem: Host-associated > Plants > Phyllosphere > Unclassified | place: USA... | reverse complement strand
TCTTGACGGAAAAGGCGAGCAGGTCGGGAATGTCCATTTATAATCTCTGACTGAAAAAACAGCGTTGTCCCTCCCTGAACCAAAGAATTATGTCGTCAATCGCAAAACAGTTGCAAGTTGTTAACGCTCGCATTGCCGCCGCCGCGCAAGCCGCCGGCCGTAACCCGCAAGATATTCAGCTGTTGGCGGTCTCGAAGTTCTTTGACGCGGCGTCGGTGTTGGAAGCCGTACGCGCAGGACAGGCCGCCTTCGGCGAAAACTATGTCCAGGAGGCGCTCGACAAGATCGCCGCGCTCAAGCTGGCGGCCCCCGAAGCCCGGGTCGCCTGGCATTTCATCGGGCCGATACAGAGCAACAAGACGCGCCAGATCGCCGAGAACTTCGATTGGGTGCATTCGGTTGATCGGGAAAAAATTGCGCGCCGCCTGGCCGAACAGCGTCCGCCCGCACTGCCGCCGCTGAACATCTGCCTGCAGGTCAATATCAGCGCCGAAGACAGCAAGAGCGGTTTGTCGCCGGACGAATTGCTGCCGGTGGCGCGCGCGGTTGCCGCCATGCCCGGCCTGCGCCTGCGCGGTCTGATGGCGATTCCCGCGCCGACCGAAGTGGCAGTGGAACAGCGGGCAGCATTCCGGCGTCTGCGGGAATTGGCGGCGCTGCTGGCCGACGGCGGCATCGCCTGCGACACGTTGTCGATGGGCATGTCGGCCGACATGGACGCCGCCATCGCCGAAGGCGCCACCATCGTGCGCGTCGGCACGGCCATTTTCGGACAACGCCAGACGCACTGATTTTTGCTTTATCTGCAGTCCTCTACAGGAAGAAAACATATGTTGAAGATAGGTTTCATCGGCGGCGGCAATATGGCCGCGGCACTGATCGGCGGCCTGGCGGGAAAGCTCACCGATGGCAACAACATTCACGTGGTTGACCTCAACCCCGAGTCGCTGGAAAAACTCAATCAGCGTTTCGGCGTCACCACTGCGTTGCAGGTCGATGACATGTTCGCCAAGCTCGACGTCATCGTGCTGGCGGTCAAGCCGCAGCAGATGCGCCAGGTGGCCGACAGCCTCAAGCCGTTCATCGGCACGCAGCTGGTGCTGTCGATCGCCGCCGGCATCCGCGGCGCCGACTTGTCGCGCTGGCTCGGTAACCATCCGGCCATCGTGCGTTCGATGCCGAATACACCGGCGCTGATTGGCAAGGGAATTTCCGGCGTGGTGGCGCTGGACGGCGTGAGCGCCGAGCAGCGCGCTGCCGCCGATGCCATCCTGCGCGCCGTCGGCACCACGGTGTGGCTGGACAGCGAAGACCTGATCGATCCGGTGACGGCGGTGTCGGGCAGCGGCCCGGCCTACGTGTTCTATTTCATGGAAGCCATGCAGAAGGCGGCCGTCGAGCTGGGGTTGAGCGCCGAACAAGGCGTCGAACTGGCCAAGGCGACCTTCGCCGGTGCGGTCGAACTGGCGATTCGTTCGCCGGAACCGCTGTCGCTGTTGCGCGAACGCGTGACATCGAAGGGCGGAACCACTTATGCCGCCCTGACGTCAATGGAAGGCGATGGTGTCGCTGAACGCATCGTGACGGCGGTCAAGGCGGCCGCCGCAAGAGGAAAAGAATTGGGGGAGGAGTTTGGCAAGGATTAGTTTGAAAGTGCTTCGTTATATTTCGATTGTCGTCGTCGTTGCCCTGGCTGCGTGCGCCAGCACACCGTATCAGGGCGACTCCTATACGGTGAGGAAAGGCGACACGCTGATGAGCATTTCCCGCACGGTCGGGAAGGATCATCACGACATCGCTGCGTGGAACAAGCTCTCCGACGCGAACGAAATCTACCCCGGAGATGTCTTGCGGCTGAAACCGCCGGCGACCGTGGCGGCCGCGCCTGTCTCGCGTGCAAAGCCGGCTGCTGCTACCACTGCAGCGCGCGAATCAAAGGCTGAGTCAAGGAAAGCGCCTGAATCGGCAACGCCGGCGGCGTCCGCGGCCGAAGCCGAACGCCTCGACTGGATGTGGCCTGCACAAGGAAAGCTCACCGCCACCACCGACCGCAACCTGAAGGGCATCGACATCGCCGGCACGCCGGGCCAGCCAGTGTGGGCAGCCGAATCCGGCAAGGTGATTTACGCCGGGCGCGGCATCCGCGGCTACGGCAACATGATCATCGTCAAGCATAGCCGCACGCTGTTATCGGTCTATGCGCACAACAAGTCGATCATGGTGAAGGAAGGGCAGAGCGTGAACCGCGGCCAGCAGATCGCCGAGATGGGCGATACGGACAGCCGCACGGTCAAGCTGTATTTCGAAATCCGCAGCAACGGCAAGCCGCTCAACCCGGTGCCGCTGCTGCCGAAGCCGCGCAGCTAAAGGACTGCGGCCTGTTCTCGGGGAGCAGGCCCTAGCGCAGCGCGTAATCCACGGCGACGCCCGCAAACATCATCGCGCCCAGCCAGTTGTTGTGAACGAAGGCGGCAAAGCAACCGGCGCGGTCGCGGGTGCGGATCAGGGTGTAGTGATACACCGCGCAGCCCGCCGCGGCCAGCATGCCCAGCGTGAACCAGATGCGCAGGCCGAAGTGCCAGCCCACCGCCCAGAAAATCCCCAGCGCCGCCACGTAGCACAGCATGATCGCCAGCACGTCGAAACGGCCGAAGGTAATCGCCGAGGTCTTCATGCCGAGTTTGATGTCGTCGTCGCGATCGACCATGGCGTAGGCGGTGTCGTAGGCCACCGACCAGAACACGTTCCCCAGCAGCATCAGCCACGCCGCCGCCGGCACCTGGCCCTGTACCGCAGCAAAGCCCATCGGGATGCCGAAGCCGAAGGCGATGCCCAGATAAGCTTGCGGAATCGCGAAGAAGCGCTTGAAGTAAGGGTAGCTGGCCGCAACGATCAGCGCCGGTACCGACATCTGTTTGGTCAGCGTGTTGAGCGGCAGGATCAGCAGGAAGGATGCCAGCGCCAGCACCCCCGCCACCATCAGCGCTTCCCAGCCGTGAATCTTGCCCGCCGTCAGCGGACGGTCGACGGTACGTTTGACGTGCTTGTCGAAATCGCGGTCGGCGTAGTCGTTGATCGCGCAGCCGGCCGAACGCATCAGCACCGTCCCCAACGTGAAGATCAACACGATATCCCAGTCCGGCCGTCCGCCGGCGGCAAACCACAGCGCCATCAGCGTCGGCCACAGCAACAGCAGGATGCCGATCGGTTTGTGCAGCCGCACAAGTCGGAAATAGAGGTTCAGGCGATTCATTTCAGGCGGACAAAAAAGAAAGCGCCATTATAAAGGTGCGCTCAGGAAAGTCGCTGCGGGGTATGAAACGGCAGATTTCCGGGGAATTCGACCGGTTTTTCACGGAAATTTTTTTCACACGTTTTGGGTCTCCGTGAACGGATGTAACATGCCTCGTGAATTTTTGCTCAAAAAAGCGAAATTATTTGCCGTGGCGGGCATTAGACGCTAATGTACGACCGGTGTAACGAGACAGTCACAATGACTTGATAACATCGGTCACCTTTTTGGGAGGATTTGCCTAATGAAATACCCTGTGAAAACCTTTGCCGCAGCGGCTTTGCTGGCGACAATGACAAGTTCCGCCTTCGCGGTCACCGACATCGCCTGGTGGCATTCCATGACCGGCGCCCTGGGCGAACGCGTCAACGCCATGGCTGACGAATTCAACAAGAGCCAGTCCGATTACAAAGTGACCCCGGTCTACAAAGGTACTTACGACGAATCGATGGCTGCTGCGATTGCCGCTTACCGTGCAGGCAACGCGCCCAACATTTTGCAGATTTTTGAAGTCGGCACTGCCACCATGGTGTACTCCAAGGGCGCCATCAAGCCGGTTTATGAAGTGATGCAGCAAGCCGGTGAAAAGTTCGACCAGAACGCTTACGTGCCGGCCGTCTCCGGCTACTACTCGACGGCAAAGGGCATGATGTCCTTCCCGTTCAACAGCTCGACCACGATCATGTTCTATAACAAGGACCTGTTCGCCAAGGCCGGTCTGGATCCGAACAAGCCGCCTGCAACCTGGCAGGAATTCGTCGGCATGGCCGCCAAGATGAAGGCCAGCGGCATCACCTGTCCTTACACCACTACATGGCAATCGTGGGTGCATCTGGAATCCTTCTCGGCCTGGCACAACACCGAGACCGCATCCAAGAGCAACGGCTTCGGCGGTCTCGATGCGCGTCTGAAGATCAATGGCCCGCTGCAAGTGCGCCATATCGAAAACATGTCCAACTGGGCCAAGCAAGGCTACTTCATCTACGCCGGCCGCAAGGATGAAGCCAATGCCAAGTTCAATGCAGGCGAGTGCGCCATCATCACCGGTTCGTCGTCCGCGTACGCCGATATCCGCAAGAACGCCAAGTTCAAGTTCGGCGTAGCACCGTTGCCGTACTACAGCGACGTGCCGGGCGCGCCGCAAAACACCGTGATCGGCGGCGCTTCGCTGTGGGTCATGGGCGGCAAGAAGGCTGACGAATACAAGGGCGTGGCGAAGTTCTTCACCTATCTGTCGAAGCCTGAAGTGCAAGCCAAGTGGCACCAGGAAACCGGCTACCTGCCAGTGACCAAGGCTGCTTATGAAATCACCCAGAAGTCCGGTTTCTACGAGCGCAATCCTGGCACCGACGTCGCCGTCAAGCAGATGATCGTCAAGACCACCGACAAGTCGCGCGGCATCCGCCTGGGCAACTACGCACAGATCCGCACCGTGATCGACGAAGAGCTGGAAAACGTCTGGACCGGCAAGAAGGCGCCGAAAGAAGCGCTCGACAGCGCCGTCAAGCGTGGCGACGAACTGCTGGCCCGCTTCGAAAAAGCGAACAAATAAGAAGTCTGCTGAACGCAGCGTAGCGATGAAAAATCGCTGCGCTGCCGTTTCAGGAAAGACCTTCGTAAGACACTCAGCCCCGGTTCGCCGGGGCGATGTATTTTTCAGCTGCTCGGGAAACTCACCGGTGCGGGATGTAATCGTTATCAGGCATCCTCTTCAAACACCGCTTTTAGGGACATAAGCTATCGTGGAAAAACGCGCTCGCTTCACTTCATCATGGCTGCCGTATGCGCTGGTTGCGCCGCAGATCCTGATCACGATATTGTTTTTCTTCTGGCCCGCCGTGCAGGCCCTGTATCAGTCGGTACTGCTGCAGGACGCCTTCGGCGGCTATTCGGAATTCGTCTGGTTCGACAACTTCGCGGCCTTGTTCGGCGACCCGAGTTATCTGGCGGCGTTCGGCACCACCGCCATCTTCTCGGTGCTGGTGGCGGTCGGCGGCATGGTGCTCTCGCTGATCCTGGCGGTATTCGCCGATCGCGTCGTCAAGGGCGCGGCGATCTACAAGACCTTCCTGATCTGGCCATACGCCGTGTCGCCGGTGGTGGTCGGCGTGCTGTGGATGTTCCTGCTGAGTCCTTCGCTGGGTCTGCTCTCGCACGTGCTGGCTTGGCTGGGCATCAATTGGAACTACATGGTCAACGGCAACCAGGCCATGACCCTGATTGTCATTGCGGCGATCTGGAAACAGATCAGCTACAACTTCCTGTTCTTCCTGGCGGGCCTGCAATCGATTCCGAAATCGCTGGTCGAAGCCGCCGCCATCGACGGCGCCGGTCCGGTCAAGCGCTTCTTCACCATTATCTTCCCGATGATCTCGCCGACGACCTTCTTCCTGATGGTGGTCAATATCGTGTACGCGTTCTTCGACACGTTTGCGATCGTGGAGGCGACCACCCACGGCGGTCCCGGCAAGGACACCGAGATCCTGGTCTACAAGGTCTTCAGCGACGGCTTCAAGGGCGGCGATCTCGGCAGCGCCGCGGCGCAGTCGGTGGTGCTGATGGTGATCGTGATCCTGCTGACCGTGGTGCAATTCAAGTATGTGGAAAAGAAGGTGCAATATGCTTAACCCGCACAACTCTTCATCAATGCAGAAGGGAGCGCCGGCATGATTGAACGTCGCCCCATTCTCGATGCAGTGAGCCATCTGGTGCTGATCATCGGCGCGCTCATCGTGATCTTCCCGTTGTACGTCGCCTTCATCGCCAGCACCCAGACGGCCGAGCAATCGGCCATGTCGCCGCTGTCGCTGATGCCCGGAACGGAGATGGTCGCCAACTATACGACCGTCCTGACCCAGGGCGCTTCCGGCAACGTCTCGTCGCCGCCGGTGTCGCGCATGCTGTGGATCAGCCTGGTGACGGCGCTGGTGATCGCCATCGGCAAGATCTCGATCTCCATGCTGTCGGCGTTCGCGATGGTGTACTTCCGGTTCCGTGGACGCAATCTGTTCTTCTGGATGATCTTCGTCACGCTGATGTTGCCGGTGGAAGTGCGCATCACGCCGACCTATCAGGTGGTGTCCGACTTCGGCATGCTCAACACCTATGCCGGCCTGACGGTGCCGCTGATTGCGTCAGCCACGGCGACTTTCCTGTTCCGGCAATTCTTCCTGACGGTGCCCGACGAGCTTGCTGAGGCGGCGCGCATCGACGGTGCCGGGCCGTTGCGCTTCCTCAAGGATGTGCTGTGGCCGCTGTCGCGCACCAACGTGATTGCGCTGTTCGTGATCATGTTCATCTACGGCTGGAATCAGTATTTGTGGCCGCTGATGATCGCCACCGAGCAAACCATGTACCCGATCGGCATCGGCATCAAGACGCTGATTTCGGGCGGCGACTCGGCGGTGGAATGGAATATGGTGATGGCAACGATGATCCTGGCGATGTTGCCGCCGGGACTGGTGGTCGTGGTCATGCAAAAATGGTTTGTTAAAGGTCTGGTCGATTCCGAGAAATAACATGGCAAAAATTCATCTCAAGCAAGTCAAGAAGACCTACGGCAAAGCGCCGAAAGCAGTCGACGTCATCCACGGCATCGACATCGACATCGCCGACGGCGAGTTCATTGTCATGGTCGGTCCGTCCGGCTGCGGCAAGTCGACGCTGCTGCGCATGGTCGCGGGGCTGGAAGAAATCAGCTCCGGCGACATCATGATCGGCGACCGCGTGGTCAACAACCTGGAGCCGAAAGAGCGCGACATCGCGATGGTGTTCCAGAACTACGCGCTGTATCCGCACATGAGCGTGTACGAAAACATGGCCTACGGTCTCAAGATCCAGGGCCTGCCGAAGGCCGAGATCGACACCCGAGTGCAGCGTGCGGCAGAGATCCTGGAACTGGGCGCGCTGCTGGACCGTACGCCGCGTCAATTGTCCGGCGGCCAGCGCCAGCGTGTGGCGATGGGTCGCGCGATCGTGCGCAAGCCGGCGGTGTTCCTGTTCGACGAACCGCTGTCGAACCTCGACGCCAAGCTGCGCGTGCAGATGCGTCTGGAAATCCAGAAGCTGCACGCGTCGCTGCGCACCACCAGCCTGTATGTGACGCATGACCAGGTCGAAGCCATGACGCTGGGTCAGCGCATGATCGTGATGAACAAGGGCCGCGCCGAACAGATCGGCACGCCTGCGGAAGTCTACGGCAAGCCGGCCACTACCTTCGTCGCCAGCTTCATCGGCTCGCCGCCGATGAACCTGCTCAACGGTAAGCTCAGCGATGACGGCGCCCGTTTCACCTTCGACGACGGCGCTGTCTTCGATCTGTCGACACCGGCTCGTGTCGGCGGAGGCGGGCGCATCCTCGGCATTCGTCCGGAACATCTGCAGCTGGGACGTCCCGGCCTGAACATGGAAGTTGAACTGGTGGAGGCGCTGGGCGCCGAATTGCTGGTGCACACGCGTTGCGGCGGTCAGTCCATGGTGATCCGCTGCGCGGCAGGCACCGATGTGTCGATGGGGCAGCAGGTCACGGCCGGTGTCGACGCCAATCTGCTGCACTGGTTCGATCCGCAGACTACGCAACGCATCGACTGAGCATTGCCATCGCCTGATCATCGGGTTGTAAAAAAGCCGGCTCCAGAGCCGGCTTTTTATTGCAGATTTCAGCTCTCCAGCGCCACCACGATATCGAGTTCGACCGCCGCATTGCGCGGCAGCTGGGCGACGCCGACGCTGGTGCGGGCGTGGCGTCCCTGTTCCGGTCCGAACAATTCATAGATCAGCGCCGAAGCGCCGTCGGCCACCGCGCTCTGTTGGCTGAAGTCCTCGGTGCTGTTGACGTAGACGTTCAGGCGCAGGATCTTGTCGATGCGCTGCAGGTCGCCGACGGTGTCGCGCAAGGCGGCCAGCGCGCGGATCAGTGCGGCACGCGCACCCATTTTCGCGTGGTCGATCGAGACTTCGCGGCCCAGCTTGCCGGACGCCAGTACGCGGTCGCCGTCGCGCGGCAACTGGCCGGCGATCCAGGCCAGGCCCTGGTGCACGACGCCGGGTGCATATTGTGCGCCGGGTGCGGCGGAGGCGGGCAGCACGATGGACAATTCAGTCAGGCGTTGGTCGAGATTCATGGGGCATCCTTATGGAGGTTGGGCAGAATTGCCGGGGATGAGGTCTATAATAAATTCCTGCCCGCCCGCGCGGCAAAGCATCTTTTTTCAGGCTAGCCCCAGTATTTCTCAACCTGCTTTCAATCCTGCTTTCAACCGTCCATGACCGCTCGAACACTTCCGTCGCTCAACGCCTTGCGCGCTTTCGAAGCAGCCGCCCGGCACCAGAGTTTCACGCTGGCGGCGCAGGAGCTGCACGTGACCCAAGGCGCGGTCAGTCATCAGGTCAAGGCGCTGGAGGAGGAACTCGGTGCGGTGCTGTTCGAGAGGTTGTCCAATCAGTTGCGGCTGACCGTAGCGGGGCAGCGCTACCTGGTCGTCGTCAGCGACGCTTTTGACCGCATCGAAAGCGGCACCCGCCAGTTGCTGCAGCGGCCGCAGAGGGAGCGCCTGACAATTTCGACCTCTCCCAATTTCAATGCCAAATGGCTCGCGCCGCGTCTGGGTGGATTCTCCGTGCGCCATACGGACCTTGATCTGCACGTCGAGCAAAGCGAGCGCCAGGTCAATTTCCTGCGAGAAAACATCGATCTGGCGATCAGGTACGGCGACGGATCTTGGCCGGGTTTGTCGTGCACGCGGCTGGGCGACGAGTTCCTGTTGCCGGTGTGTGCGCCGACGCTGGATGTCGACAGCATCGTTGCGCTGAGCACCGCGCCGCTGCTGCATAGCCACGACCGGCAATCCTGGCGCGACTGGTTCGCCGAGCACGGACTCTCGCTGGACGAACGTCCCGGGATTATCTTCAATCAGGAAAGCGCCGCCGTCGACGCCGCGCTGGCCGGGCAAGGCGTGGCGCTGGCGCGTTCGTCGCTGGTGGTGCGCGAGCTGCAGCAAGGACGTTTGGTGGCGCCTGTGGCGCTAAGCCTGCCGCTCACGCAGGCCTATTGGCTGGTCTATCCGCTGGAAGGGGACGTCGGCGGCAAGATTGCTGCCTTCTCCGACTGGCTGCGGCAGGAATACGAAGCGGACCGGCAATTCTGGCGCGGCGTCATCGGCTGAACCGGCGAGGATCGGCGTCCGCTTGCGGAAATCATTGCGGTGCCGTCAACACAGCGTACTTATACTGTCGTCTTGCTTCCTGGAAAATATGCTTCGACATGCGCCGCAAAGCCTTGCTGCGCAAAGAATCCAGCAGCTGCGAGCCACGATGTTTCCACAGACCCATAGGGTATTCCCTTATATCGCGGCGTGTGGGGCTTGTCTAAAATCGTTTCAACATATCGGAAAAAAAGTGATCACGAGATCACGGTCGGTATGCTCGGCCCCCCCACGCCAGAAACGGAAAAAACGATGAGCCAAAATATCGAACAGTTTGCCTCCCACGTGTATCACGACCGCACTTTCAATTGCGATACGGCAAAAATTCTTCCCGGCGAGTATTACCACACGCATCACGACATGATGATCGTCACCGTACTGGGGTCGTGTGTCTCGGCGTGCATCCGCGACCGTGTCAGCGGCATCGGCGGGATGAACCATTTCATGCTGCCCGATGGCGGCGGCGACGACAGTCCGGTTTCGTCGTCGGCGCGCTATGGCACCTACGCCATGGAAATCCTGATCAATGAGATCCTGAAGTCCGGCGCCAAGCGCGAGAATCTGGAGTCGAAGGTATTCGGCGGCGGCGCCGTGCTGCGCGGCTTTAACGCCATCAATGTAGGTGAGCGCAACGCCGCTTTCGTCCGCAATTACCTGCGCACCGAAGGCATCCGCGTGGTGGCGGAGGACCTCAACGACATCTGGCCGCGCAAGGTGCATTACTTCCCGCGTTCGGGCAAGGTGCTGGTCAAGAAGCTGAAGTCGACCGACGCCGCTACGGAAATGAAGGAACGCGATTACGCCGGCAAGCTGGCTAAAAAACCGGTAGGCGGCGAAATCGACTTGTTCTGAAACCTGCCCGCGATCTTACTGCGAGGCCATGATCCGGCACCGGTCAGTGCTCGAAATCCTCATGTACTCAAGTACATTCCAAGGATTACACAACTGAGCTCCGCGCTGCCCGGCACCGGCTGATGGCCTCTCGCTACAGATCGTGAGCAGGTTTTTGGTCAGTATTTTTCTTCTACGCGCGGCAGGCGTTGCGCCGGGTCGTAGAAGAATGTTTCTTCTGCGATGCGTTCGCCTTCCCAGCGCTGGTATGCCAGTTCTTCCATATTCGTGACGGTGCCGTCCAGCCATTCAAAACGGAAAATCCAGCGCACCACCACCTTGTCGCCCTCGACGAATACCGGGCGCACGCATTTCGATTTCAGTGACTTCACGCGCGCCATGACCTTGCGTTCATTGGCGATGTGAGCGTCACGGCCGAAGCGCGGCGGTTCGGTGTTTTCCTGCATGGTCGAATCCTCGGTATAAAACTCTTCCACCGCTTCAATGTGCGCGTTGGCTTCCACGCGGGCGATGAATTTTTCCAGGGTTTCCTTGGTGGGCATGGATGTCTCCTCAATGTGTTCGGTGAGTACGGGCCTGACGCTTATTTTGCCTGCACCGGCGGCACGCAGCGCGCACGGATTTCACTATTTTTATCTCGCTGCCACCAGCTGTCGGCCTGTTCCTGGCCGGCCTGGCGCAACGCTGTGCGGAGCGGGGCTGCCGGTTGCAGGTTCAGGCGCATGCCGTGCTCGGTCATGCGCGCGTAGTTGTCCTGGATGCGACTTTTGACCGTGGCCCAGCTGGCGTTATTGGTTTGCTGTGCAGCTTGCGTCAGCGTGCTCTGCTGCGCCGGCGTCAGCTTGTTCCAGGCGTCGTTGTTGATGACGGTGTAGCTCAGCGGGATGGCGTAGCTGATCGCGGTGAAGTTGGGCAAGTAATCCCACAGGCGATTGCCGGCGCCGCCATCGCCCGACGACAGCACGGCGTTGAGTTCACCCGAGGTCAGCCTGGCGCCGACGGCCGAGAACGGCAGGTTGACGCTTTGCGCGCCGACCCGCTGGAAGACGCCGCGGCTGTTGTCGTCATAGGTGCGGATGCTGAGCGCCTTGACGTCGGCCACTTCGGCTACCGGCCGGGCCGACCAGATGCCGGATGGCGGCCACGGCGTGGCGTACAGCAGGCGCATGTTGAGCGCCGCCAGATGGCGTTCAAGCTCGGGGCGGGTACAGGTGAACAGGCTCTGCGCCTGCTCGAAGTCGTCGACCACGAACGGCAGCGAAGACAGCAGGAAGAATGAATCGGCGCCGCCCAGGATGCCGGCGAACAGCGTGCCGATCTCGGCCTTGCCCTCGCGCACGGCATTGACCTGGTCCTTGCCCTTGTAGGGATTGGCGGTTTCCTGCAAGGTCGCTACGGCAATGTCGCCGCCCGACAGCTTGTTCACGGCGGCGGCGAATTGCAGGTCGGCGCTGGCGGTGACCGACGTGGCCGGATATTCATTGATCAGCCGCAGCGAGGCGGTATCGGCGAAGGCCGGCGCGGCCTGCAGCAACGCCATGGCGACGGTCGTCAATACGGTACGGCGGAGTGTCGCAAAGCGCGCGGTGGTCATGAGGTTTCCTGTGAGGTCGTTGAGGGAAGTCGGCGGCTGATCGGGGTTCAGCCCCGCCCGGCGGCGGCCTGCTGCAAGGCCAGCCATTGCTGCGTCGACGGCCGCTGCCATTGGCGCGCGGCGTAGTCGGACAGCTTGGCGGGCAGGGCGTCGCCGTGCAGTGCGAGGCGGTTGAGCATGACGGCAAGATCGAGGTCGGCGATGCTCCAGGTGCCGAACAGGTGGTCGGCGCCTTCGCTCAGCCAGATGTCGGCGGCGGCGATCAGCTTGTTGGCGGCGAACTGGCCGGCCGTCGACAGCGGTGCGCGCTTTTCGCCGAAGAACACCACCTCGGTCGGCCGTTCCTGGCGAATCGGCATCAGGTCGCTGCGCAGCCAGGCCTGGATTTCACGCGCCTTGGCTCTTTGCTGAAGGACGGCAGGGTACAGGGCGGTGTAACCCGGCGCCGGGAAACGTTCATCCAGATACTCGGCAATCGCCGACGATTCCGACAGGTGGAACTCGCCATCGCCCAGCGTCGGGACGCGACGCGTCTGCGAGCATTGCGCGTATTGCGGCAGATGGTTGTGCTGCAGCGTCAGGTCTACGGTATGCAGCGTGAAGGCGAGTTGCTTTTCGGTCAGCGCAACGAAGGCCGACATGGCGTAAGGACTGATGAATTGCGCGTCGACATACAGTGCGAAGGGCGACTGGCTCAAACGGATTCTCCTGCGGTGGTTGATGGCGTGGGTATTTTTCCGGAAAAAGCGCCGCCGGTTGCCCAACCGGCCGACGCCGCGAACGTCAACCTTCGGTCAGTTCGGCTTCATGCAGCATGTCGACGCCGGGCAGGTCGCATGACATCACCGCCTTGCGCACGGCATCGATGGCGGCATGGCGCGTGAAGCTCTTGCGCCAGGCGATCACCACGCGGCGCGACGGCACGGGTTTGGTGAACGGGACGTAGCGCACGGTGCCGTCCTTGGCATGCATGTCGGTCACCGAGGCGCGCGGCAGCACGGTGATGCCGATGCCGGACGCCACCATGTGGCGGATGGTTTCCAGCGACGAGCCTTCGAAGGTGCGCGCGATGCCGTCGCCGGCGGTCGAGAAGCGCGACATTTCCGGGCAGACTTCCAGCACCTGGTCGCGGAAACAATGGCCGTTGCCCAGCAGCAGCATGGTTTCGGTCTTGAGGTCCTGGGCGGTGATTTCCTTGCGCTCGGCCCACTTGTGCTGCTTGGGCAGCGCGATGACGAATTCCTCGTCGTACAGCGGCTGCACGATCAGGCCGTGCTCGGGGAACGGCAGCGCCATGATGGCGGCATCCAGCTCGCCCTGGCGCAGCAGCTCGATCAGGCGCGTGGTGAAATTCTCTTGCAGGATCAGCGGCATCTGCGGAACGGTCTCGATCATGGTCTTGACCAGAGACGGCAGCAGGTAAGGGCCGATGGTATAGATGATGCCCAGGCGCAGCGGACCGGACAGCGGATCTTTGTTCTGGCTGGCGATTTCCTTGATGGCGGCGGTCTGCTCCAGAACGCGTTCGGCCTGGGCGACGATCTGCGCACCGAGCGGCGTGACGGACACTTCGGTGCCGCCGCGTTCGAAGATGACGACGCCCAGTTCATCTTCCAGTTTCTTGATGGCGACCGACAAGGTCGGCTGCGCCACGAAACAGGCTTCGGCGGCATGGCCGAAATGCTTTTGCCGGGCGACGGCGACGATGTATTTGAGTTCGGTGAGTGTCATACGATTTCTGCGAGCTGGTATCCGCAGACTATAGCTCATTTGCGAGCCGCATGCAGGGTGGGCGCCGCGTGATAAAGTTGCCGCCAACGACAGGGGCGATCACAGGATTTGCAGGGATGAAACGGGGTAAGAAGACAGGTAAAGCAGCCGCACTGGCATTGCTGGCGACGGGGCTCTGGACGGGCCTCACCGGGGCCGGCCTCGCCCATGCCGCCGGCGACGCCGTCGCCGGCAAGGCGGCGTTCGCCAAATGTGCCAGTTGCCATCAGATCGGACCGTCGGCGCGCGCCGGCTTCGGCCCGCAGCTCAACGGCGTTGTCGGCCGTCCCGCGGCAGCGACCAAGGACTATCGCTATTCAACGGCGATGCAGAATTCGCGCATCGTCTGGACCGAGGACAAGCTGCGCGCCTTCCTGAAATCCCCGGGCGATGTGGTGCCGGGGACCAAAATGCGCTTCTGGGGCATCAGCAACGAGCAAGACCTGAACAACTTGCTGGCGTACATGAAAAGCTTCCCCTGACGATGAGAGCGCAATTCATCGACAGGCATGCGATGCGTTCTACTTCTTGAGTTCGTCCGGCGCGCACTTCGTCACCGTCTGCTCCACCTGCATGCGCAGGCGCACGCCGTTGATGTCGATGTCGCGCTGCAGCGGCGGCTTCCAGTCCAGGGCGCCGCGTCCTGCCGCCTGCTTCAGTTCTTCGATGCAGGAAGGCGTCACCATCAGCTTGCCCAAAAGCCGCCACTCTCCGGCAGGGCTGGCAGGGTCGGCAGGTCCGGCGGCGAACAAGGCCGGCATGCTGTTGCCGTCGAAGACCAGCACCTGCTCTTCCGCATCCGCTGCGGGTTTGACCAGATAGGCGTCGCATTGGCGATCGCCGCGCGTCATGCAAGAGGGCAAGCTCCATCGTTGCTTGTCGTTGCGCCAATCCTGCGCGAGGAATCCTTTCGGCAATGTCTTGCCGGCCGGATGCACGCGAATATTCTTCGCCGCATCGGGTGCGATTTCATCCAGTTCCTCGCGGTTCCAGCGGTCCTGGGCGGCCAGCGCCAGCCGCGCCTTTTCCCCTGCCAGGGCGGGATAGGCGGGATTCTTCTGTTCGCTCAGCTGCTTCAGTTCCTGCACGCCGAAACGTGCGCCGTTGAAGCGCAGGAAATGGAAATCGAAACGCTCCGGTAGAGTCTTGCCCGTGGCCAGGCGATGCAATTGATCGGCCACGGCAATGCGCGCCGGATCGGCCAGCGGCGACAGTAGCGCAAGGAATACGATCAGGATGGCGAAACTCGCCAGCACGTTGGTGGACGAGATGCGTTGCAGCCTGTCGTGCAGGCGCAGCGCCGCCAGCGCATAGCCGGCCGCATACATCGCCGCCACCAGCGCACACGTTGCCGCAGCCACGCGGCTCACGGTCCAGCCGTATTCGGCCACGCGCAATCCCAGCGAATACACCGCCAGCAAGACCAGCGGCGCCGGCAGCAGGCAGGCGATGCGCAAGCAGGCAGTGAAGAAGCGATGCGTGCGCGGCGTCAGGTGATTGCCGTCCTGATAAACGGTATTGATCAGCACCACCAGCAGCGCGGTGGCGCCGAGCAGTACGTGGGTGGCGCGCCGCGTCTGCCACAGCGGCTCCAGGCCGGTAGCCAGGATGCTCAGCAAAAAAGCGCCAATCACGATGGTCGCCATCGGCAGCAGCCACGACAGCAAGGTCAGCAGCAGCTTGCGGATGCCGGCGACGATTTGCGGCCGCACATCGCTCAGGTGCAGTGCCAACGAGAACGCCAGCGTGGTGACGGGGATGTTGAACCAGCTCTTGTCGAGCAGCTTGCCGAGGAAGTCGAGCTTGATCAGCGAAAACAACGCGTTGCCGGTTTCCAGCACGAGCCAGAACAAGCCGGTGAACAGGGCTGCGAACAGCAGTTGCACCAGCAGCTTCCACGCCATTTCGAAATAGCTGCGATAGGTCGCGATGCGCCTGCCATCGGCGTCGCCGGCCAGCATCATGGCTTGCGCGATGAACAGGCCGACCACGGCCAGCACGAACAGCGTGGCGGAAGGCAGGATGTCCGGGCTGCCGTCCATGTCGCCGCTGATTTTGCCGGCCGATGCCGACTGCGGGAGCAATGACGACAGGTCGGAGCGCCAGGCGTCATAGACGCCCAGGCCGGACAGGATCACGGCCAGTGCGGCCAGCCAGATCAGCAGATTGCGTCGCGACAGATGGCCGATGCCGGACACCGCCACGACCGGCAGGAACGCCGCCAGCATCAGCGCCGGTGCGAACAGCAGCGGCTGGGTCGCCAGCCCGGTCTTGGCCGTCCAGTTCGAATACAGCGCGTACAGCAGTACGCCTTGCACCACCCCCAGGGCGATGCGCAGGCGGCCGGACAGGATGCTGACCGGCGAGTGCAGGGCGTCATTGTCGTTGCTGCTGTTATCGTTGCTGTTGTATGAGGGGGCAGAGCCGGGGGCGACGGCGGGCAGGACTTGATCCATGAAGTCTCCGTTCGAAAAACGCTAATGTCGTTGAAGTCGGCCGGCTTGTAAATGCACGGACAGTGCACGGACGACGCCGGCCGCAGAAATCGGCCCCGTATCGTCAGACTTTGAGGAAATCTTCCTTGCCGCCCAGCCAGCGCTGTAAATGCGCATCGACGATGGCGTCGTCATTTTGCAGCAGCGTCTGCGCCAGGTTGCGCGCCTTTTCCACCAGCCACTGGTCGGTGCCGAGATCGGCGAAACGCAGCAGTGCTTCGCCCGACTGGCGTGCGCCGAGGAATTCGCCGGGACCGCGGATTTCGAGGTCGCGGCGGGCGATTTCAAAACCGTCGGCGGTTTCGCGCATGGTCATCAGCCGCTGCTTGGCGGTGCCGCCCAGCGGGCTCTGGTACAGCAGGATGCAGGCGCTGGCGGCGGCGCCGCGACCGACGCGACCGCGCAATTGATGCAGCTGCGACAGGCCGAAACGCTCGGCGTGTTCAATCACCATCAGCGACGCGTTGGGGACGTCGACGCCGACTTCGATCACGGTGGTGGCGACCAGGACGTGGATTTCACCGCGACTGAAGGCGTCCATGACCTCCTGCTTTTCAGCCTGCTTCAGGCGCCCGTGGACCAGGCCGATGCGGAGATCGGGCAGCGCCTCGGCCAACATGGAATAGGTGTCGGTGGCGGTCTGCAGCTGCAAGGCTTCGGACTCCTCGATCAGCGGGCAGACCCAGTACACCTGGCGGCCTTCCTGCGCCGCTGCGTGTACGCGCGCGATCACTTCGTCGCGGCGGTTCTGGTCGATGGTGCGCGTGACGATGGGCGTGCGGCCGGGCGGCAGCTCGTCGATCACCGAGACTTCCAGATCGGCGTAGTAGGTCATCGCCAGCGTGCGCGGAATCGGCGTGGCCGACATCATCAGCTGATGCGGCACGGTTTGCGGCGCGGTATTGATATCCGCCTCGCCGTCCCTTGCCTTGTTGCGCAACGCCAGCCGTTGGCCGACGCCGAAGCGATGCTGCTCGTCGACGATCACCAGGCCGAGTTTCTGGAACTGCACGTTGTCCTGGATCAGCGCATGGGTGCCGATCACCAGGCGCGCTTCGCCGGATTCGATGAGGGCATTGGCGGCGGCCTTCTCTTTCTTCTTCAGGCTGCCCGTGAGCCAGGCGACCTTGACGCCGAGCGGCTCCATCCAGGCCGCGATCTTGCGGAAGTGCTGGTCGGCCAGGATTTCGGTCGGCGCCATCAGCACCGCCTGGAAGCCGCTGTCGATGGCTTGCGCGGCCGCGAGGGCGGCGACCACCGTCTTGCCGCTGCCGACGTCGCCCTGCAGCAGCCGCTGCATCGGGAAGGACTCCTGCAGGTCGTGGCGGATTTCTTCCAGCACGCGTTGCTGGGCGCCGGTCAGCTTGAACGGCAGCTGCTTGATGAAGGCCTTGGAAATCTTGCCGATGGTCGGCAACGCGCTGGCGTTGCGGGAACGGCGCGCAGCCTGGGCGCGCTTGAGCGACAGCTGCTGCGCCAGCAGTTCATCGAACTTCATGCGGATCCAGGCCGGATGCGAGCGCTCCTCGAGCGCGTATTCATCGACGTCGACGGGTGGATTGTGCAGCTGGCGCACCGAGGTTTCGAAACCATCCAGCTTGAGTTCGGCCAGCATCGCCGGCGGCAGCGTGTCGCGCCAGTCGATGCGCGACAGCGCGCCGCTGATGGCCTTGCGCAGGTAGGCTTGCGACAAGCCTTCGCCGGCCGGATAGACCGGCGTCAGCGCGGTCGGCAAGGGAGCGCCTTCCAGCACGACCTTATATGCCGGATGGACCATCTCGGCGCCGAAGAACCCGTGGCGCAGTTCGCCGCGCACACGGACGCGCACGCCTTCGGCAAGTTGCGTGGCCTGGCTGCCGTAGAAATTAAGGAAGCGCATTACCAGCGGGCCGCTGTCGTCGGCGATCGTCACGACCAGCTGGCGGCGCGGACGGAACTGGACGTCGCTCTTGGTGACCACGCCTTCGACCTGCACGACTTGCGTGCCGCGCAGGCTGGCGTCATGGATGCTCATGACCTGGGTTTCGTCCTCGTAGCGCAGCGGCAGGTGCAGCGCCAGATCCATGTCGCTGCGCAGGCCCAGCTTGGCCAGCTTGTTCAGCGCTTTCTGGGCGTTGCTCAGCGGCGGGGCGCTCCTGGCAGGCTTGGCCGCAGTCGCCGCTGTTTTGGTGCTGTCGGCAGAAGCTTTCTTCTTCGGTGCTGGCATGCAGAGGGTTTCTATGTCGAGAAAGCGTAAAATAGAGGGTTCGGCGCTATTTTACTGTGATTTCACTGTGCTTATTTACAGTATTTATTACAGTATTTGATGCTTTGCCGCTTTCATGGCCTATTTTCATGTATTCACTTTCCGATTTCGATTTCGACTTGCCGCCCGGGCTGATCGCGCAACTTCCGCTGCCCGAGCGCAGCGCCTCGCGCCTGTTGCAGGTTGACGCGCAGTCAGGCAGCCTTGCCCTGATCGACCGCCGCTTTGCCGATGTAGTCGACCTGCTGGCGCCGGGCGACCTGCTGGTGTTCAACAATACGCGCGTGCTGAAGGCGCGTTTCTTCGGCGTCAAGGAGACCGGCGGCAAGGTCGAGGTGCTGGTCGAGCGCGTGCTGGACAACCGCAGCGTGCATGCGCAGGTGCGCGCCTCCAAGTCGCCGCCGCCGGGCACGGGCATCCGCCTGGCCGATGCCTTCGACGTGGTCGTCGGCGAGCGCTACGGCGAGTTTTATACGCTGCAGTTTCCGTCGGACGTGTTTGAGCTGCTGGAGCAATACGGCAGCCTGCCGTTGCCGCCTTACATCGAGCATGCGGCCGACGAGTTCGACGAGACGCGCTACCAGACCGTATACGCGAAAGAGCCGGGCGCGGTTGCCGCACCGACGGCGGGCCTGCACTTCGATGAAGCCTTGCTGGCGCAATTGAAGGACAAAGGCATCGACACCGCTTTCGTCACGCTGCATGTCGGCGCCGGCACCTTCCAGCCGGTGCGCGTCGAAGATTTGTCCGAACACAAGATGCACAGCGAGTGGTACACCATCGCGCAGGAGACCGTGGACAAGGTGCGTGCGGTGAAGGCGGCCGGCGGCAAAATCGTCGCTGTCGGCACCACCAGCATGCGCGCGCTGGAATCCGCATCGCAGTCGGGCGCGCTGGAAGCCGGCAGCGCCGACACGAAGTTGTTCATCACGCCGGGCTATACCTTCAAAACGGTGGATCGCCTCATCACCAACTTCCATTTGCCCAAGTCGACGCTGCTGATGCTGGTCTCGGCCTTCGCCGGCTACGACAATATCCGTGCGGCGTACGCGCATGCCATCGCGCAGCAATATCGTTTCTTCAGCTATGGCGACGCCATGCTCTTAACCTGTGACGCTTTAACGTCTGATCATGCTTGAATTTACCCTGCTAAAAACCGACGGCAACGCCCGTCGGGGTCGTGTCAAACTGAACCACGGTGTTGTCGAAACACCGATCTTCATGCCGGTCGGCACCTATGGTTCGGTCAAGGCGATGTCGCCTCTGGAACTGAAAGAGATCGACGCCCACATCATCCTCGGCAACACCTTCCATCTGTGGCTGCGGCCGGGGCTGGAGGTGATGGCCAAGTTCGGCGGCCTGCACGGCTTCATGGGCTGGGACAAACCCATCCTGACCGACTCCGGCGGCTTCCAGGTATTCTCGCTGGGTGATATGCGCAAGATCACCGAGGAAGGCGTGCACTTCGCCTCGCCGATCAACGGCGACAAGCTGTTCCTGTCGCCGGAAGTGTCGATGCAGATCCAGCGCGTGCTGAACTCCGACATCGTCATGCAGTTCGACGAATGTACGCCGTACGAAATCGACGGCCGTCCCGCCACCCAAGTGGAAGCGGCGCAATCGATGCGCATGTCGCTGCGCTGGGCCAAGCGTTCGATGGATGAATTCAAGGGCGGCGAAAACCCCAACGCGCTGTTCGGCATCGTGCAGGGCGGCATGTTCGAAACCCTGCGCGACGAATCGCTGGCGGGCCTGAACGAACTCGGTTTCGACGGCATCGCCATCGGCGGCCTGTCGGTGGGCGAGCCGAAGGAAGACATGATGCGCGTGCTGGAGCACATCGGCCCGCGCCTGCCGGCCGACAAGCCGCACTACCTGATGGGCGTCGGCACGCCGGAAGATCTGGTCGCAGGCGTGGCCAGCGGGGTGGACATGTTCGACTGCGTGATGCCGACGCGCAATGCGCGCAACGGTTGGCTGTTCACGCGCTTCGGCGATATCAAGATCAAGAACGCGCGTTACAAGGAAGACACCAAGCCGCTCGACGAAACCTGCGATTGCTACGCCTGCAAGAATTTCTCGCGCGCCTACCTGCATCACCTGCACCGCACCGGCGAAATCCTCGGCGCGCGTCTGAACACGATTCACAATCTTCACTACTACCTGCAGATCATGAAGGAAATCCGCACCGCCATCGATGACGGACAGTTCAAGCAATTTGTGGCGAAGTTCAAGGAAGACCGCGCGCGCGGCGCCTGAGTTTTTCCGGGCCAAGAAAAATGCCGCACATGTGCGGCATTTTTTATTGCATGGAAAATTGTTGACTTACCAATTCCACACCGTGCCGTCGCGCAGGCGGCAAGTCGGCAGATAAGCGCGCTCATAGGGGAATTTGAGCGCCGCCGCTTCATCGATGTCCACGCCCAGTCCCGGCGCGTCGGGCAGCATCAGATAGCCCTTGTCGAAGTAGTAGCCGTGCGGGAAGACCGCGTCGGTTTCTGGCGTGTGGCGCATGTATTCCTGAATGCCGAAATTCGGCACCCACATGTTGAAGTTGAGTGCCGCCGCCATGCTCACCGGCGACAGGTCGGTAGCGCCGTGGCAGCCGGTATGCACCTGATATAGCGAGGCCAGATCGGCGATGCGGCGCAGATGCGTGATGCCGCCGGCGTGGACCACGGTGGTGCGGATGTAGTCGATCAGCTGGTTCTGGATCAGGTCCTTGCAATCCCAGATCGAGCTCATGATTTCACCCACGGCCAGCGGCGTGGTGGTGTGCTGGCGGATCAGCCTGAAGGCTTCCTGGTTCTCTGCCGGGGTGGCGTCTTCCATCCAGAACAGCTTGAACTGCTCCAGCGATTTGCCCAGCTGCGCTGCTTCGATCGGTTTCAGGCGGTGATGGCAATCATGCAGCAGATGATGATCGCTGCCGTATTTGACGCGCACCTTTTCAAACAGGTCGGGCGTGTGGCGCAGGTATAGCGGGGTATCCCAGATCTCTTCGTCGGGCAGGCCCTTGTCAGCCGGTTCGTAGTACATGTTGCCCTTGCCGACGCCGTAGGCCTTGTCCAGTCCCGGTACGCCCGACTGCACGCGGATCGCCTTGTAACCCATGTCGATATAGTGGCCGACGGCGTCCAGCGCTTCGGCATGGTCGCGGCCGTTGGCGTGGCCGTAGACCATCACGGCGTCGCGGCTCTTGCCGCCCAGCAGCTGATAGACCGGCAGATTGGCGGCCTTGCCCTTGATATCCCACAGCGCCATGTCGACGGCGGCGATGGCGGTCATGGTGACCGGGCCGCGCCGCCAGTAGCCGCCGCGATACAGGTATTGCCAGGTGTCCTCGATGCGCGATGCATCGCGGCCGATCAGGCAGGGAATGATGTGGTCTTCAAGATAGGATTTGACCGCGAGTTCGCGTCCATTGAGGGTGGCGTCGCCAATACCGTAAATGCCCTGGTCGGTTTCTATCTTGAGTGTGACGAAGTTGCGGCCCGGGCAGGTCACGATGACCTTGGCGCTGAGGATCTTCATGGATGCGA
>Ga0308165_1002461_pt1 | contig 22010 bp, 15 predicted proteins | sample PhyWR2_FD_201032 | JGI IMG/M metagenome (GOLD analysis project Ga0308165, IMG submission 201032) | Phyllosphere microbial communities from UC Gill Tract Community Farm, Albany, California, United States - DLSLW.R2 | ecosystem: Host-associated > Plants > Phyllosphere > Unclassified | place: USA... | reverse complement strand
TAAAAACTGAACAGGCTCATTCAGCCTCGAATGGAAAATAGGAAAAAATAACTGAGGTGCCTTTTGCCTCAATTATTTTTTATCTTTTTACCGAGAGGCTAGCCTGTGAAGCTAGATAATTTTAAAAACTGAACAGGCTTGTTTAGCCTCGAATGGAAAAAATAGTATTTCCATCTAATTATAATCTACCAAATAGAAACTTGTCAGCTTTTTGCTTACACAAATTATCTAGCTATTTTTCTTAAAAAACGATTTTTTCATATTTTTCATAATATTCAAATAAAAAAAACATAATTATCATTTTTTTATGATAGAATGACTTGTGATATTATTCTTTTATTATCCGCACACTTTATCATGAATTATGGAGGAAATACATATGAAGAACAGAAACAGCTTGCTAAAACATAAGAAAAACACTGCTCATTTACTCATGTTGCTTACTCTTTTAGCCCCTACTTTACTGTCATCATCACTCGTTTTTGCAGAAGGTAATGCAACTGCGATGGAGCAAACTGAGGCATCTCAAGTGCAAGAAAGTACAAACTTACCTGATGCAACGTTGGATTCATCTGAAACAGTCGGAAGTTCTAGTTCTGAAGATGTCTCAACAACGTCGACATTACCTGAACCTGAACCCCCGCTTTCAACAACAGATACTACAATCCATGAGGAAACGCCCGCTGTGATGATCGCCCCTAGAGCAGATACCATCACTATTGCAGATCCAATTTTAAAACAAACGATTGTCTCAACACTAGGATTACCAGCTGGTAGTGAGTTAACTCAAGCAGATATGGATCGTTTGACCAATCTTTCTCTGGCTTCTGCTCAAATCAGTAGTCTTGCTGGTCTAGAACATGCAACAAATTTAGGTTCTATTTATATTAATACCACAAATAATGTCACTGATTTCAGTCCACTCGAGCAACTTTCTGCTTTGACTTATGTTACCCTTCAAACTAAAAGTTTAACAAGTGACAATTTCCCTGATTTGTCTAAAAGTGCTGGAATCACCAATCTTAGTTTAGGTTCGACGAGTATTGACGACAATGTCTTGCCGAAAATCGCTCAATTGACCCAATTATCACGAATTTATTTAGATTCAAATATGAACATTACAACGATTGAACCATTAACAGTATTGCCGAATTTGAAATCTCTTTCGGTGCAATTTTGTGGTATTACAGACTTTACTGTGGTACCTGCCTTTCCGATGCTTAGTGATTTAGCCGCTTTTGGGCAAAATACAGGACGGAATGATTCACCAACAACAATGTGTCGTTCGGCTTTAGATTATGATTTTGAGCACGAAACGTTATTCTTACCTTTTTCAATGATGCCAAATCGAATGACTAATTTTGATGGGTATATTCCCCCGTTTACACTGTCAAGCTCTGCTAGTAATACGTACCTTGACTTCAATGGCACACAATTACCTGCAAACCGTCTACAAATCACTGATCAAGGTATTACTGTGACAGGCGTGACTGAAGAAGAATTTAGGAATCTTGCTAGCATTGAATACAATGCACGATTAGATAATCCAGCTGGCTCCTACGCCCAACCGCCTGGCTTTACTTTTTATGCTATTTCTAGCGGAACTTACTTACACCAATTCAATATTTTGGACGACGGCCAACCTGTAATGGTTCATTATCAAGATTCTGATGGAAACGAATTACTTCCTGATAAACCAATGAAAGGTTTAGTCGGTCAATCATTTGAAGTCTTGGCACCAGCGATTCCTGATTATGAACTTGTAGAAACAATCGGCAATACTACTGGTAGCTACACAAATCTTAAACAAGAAGTGACCTTTATTTATAAAAAAGTGACCGCTCCGATTATCGGGCTGACAGGCAAAGTAACTAGCTTCTATATAGACGCTACGAATAAAGAAATCATCCCCTCTATAGAACAAAAGAACCCTGTTGGCATGCCATTTACAACTGATAAGCTAGAATTCGAAGGGTACACATTTAAAGAAGTTAAAGGCGATACTTCTGGTTTCTTTACTGAAAAAGATCAAATAGTCACTTATGTTTATACAAAAAATCTAGATCAGACAAAACCGACGACCTCTACTGAAACGACCACGAAAGAAAAAACAGTGGAAGCACCGCAAAGATCGAGTACGTCTACAAGCACCAGCCAAAAAGTTTCTCCCACACTTAAGAAAAAGCTACCTGCAACTGGTGAGAAAATAAACAATGTCTGGCTATTTCTTGGCCTTGCATTGATTGGATTTACGAACTATCGTTTTGTTTTAAAAAAAGGAAGACAAGAAAAATAGTAGACTATTGATAACAAGACAAACAGCAGCAAAAGTGTACTGATCCTTTTGTTGTTGCTTGTCTTGTTTATTCTCTAAATAAATTTGAAACGATCATTTTAGCTCTTTTCACTTCTGACATTGCCATTAAATGGAGCACTGACCACTACTTTCTCACGCATATGGCCCGCTTCAACATTTTCCTAAGCTTTTTTAAGTTCGCTGCATTGATCTTAACTGTATAAGTTTTCCCTACAGTTACGGCTATTTTCCCTGCTTGAGCAAGTTTAGCAAGCAACGCCAAGATTGTTCCTTGGATTTGAAGTTGATAGTTATGACCTGTTTTGGCAAACATGCACTCCCAATCAAAACTAACCGATTTATTCTTCAAACGGCTGGTGTCAATTAATCCATCTACCCCAATTTCTTTCAACCACTCAAAATTGGCCGGACTAGCAGTAGCATAGACAGTTAGTTCCGCTCAGTGAGCGAGCTGATTCAAAATCGAACCGACACCACCAGCGCCATTGATCACTAAAAAAGAAAAGAGTACGAAACAAAACGAAAGGTCCGTTTGTTTCGTACTCTAAATCCAAATAAACGCTCTTGTCTCGCGCTCTTTCTATCCAAACCATTGTTTGAATCGATAGGTATGAAACGGCTGTTCACAGGCATTGCCGAACGCTAGATGCATTTCACCTTTGCCTAAATCAAAGATCATTGAAGCTAGAGACTTGGATAGTGGATGCTCCGGAGAAGGATGATTGCAAACACTTTTTGGAAAATTACGATGATTGGCTAAAAATTGTTTCCCCAACTGCACATCAATAATTCCATGATTTTCATTCACAATCGCCTCCATTGCTTCAAAACGAGCGTGAGATGTTTTAGAACCACCTTCTTCTGGCTCTTCCAATGCAATACTATTGTGATTGGCATGGATCATCACATCCGCTGGTTCATGAGCATAAATTTTATTGGGAAAACACTCAAAGCTTGCAATTCCTTCAACCGAATGAGATAAGCTAAACTGATTCGGCACTGCATGAGGAACACTATAGAGATACTCACGTGCTTCTTTTAAGCTTTTCTTATTGATCAGCTCTCTAATGATTCCAGCAGTAGGAATACCAGCTTGACGTTGCCCATTATCAATATATGTCCACATGACGGCTAAACCATAATTATTCATTCCCATATAGGCTGGAATACCTGGGTGACTATAAATCAACGACTCAAAATCAGAGTCTACCTCAACATGATGCACCACACAGTCCACCTCAGAGCGATATTCATCCAATCGTTCATCATTGGTTTGTCCGCAGATTACAGAACCATCAAATGTTGCATTTCCTTGAGCGGCAAAAGAGGTACACTTATCACTGATCAACTCATCAAAGAAAGAACGTTCGTAAATGGTATAAAGATACAAAATTTCTTGAAAATCCAAGCCGCTCCCTTGTGCAACGCCACGCATTTCGGCGACTACTTCTGGCGCAAATTTTTCTGTATATTCCAGATAAATTTGTGCTTTTTCCAACCACTTCGCAACGATCTCAGGTGGATCATTATAAAATAATTTTTGGCTGGATAAATTGGTTTCGATCTGCATTTTCAGTACCTGACCGATAGCCACACCTCGGTCAAAGGAAGAACCTGTTACTTGAATATAGCGATGAATCATAGAAAAACCTCCTAATTTAAAAACGTAGCAGACTCGTTTAGCGCTGAATAACACATAGAATATCATTCACGAATCATTGGCCCGAATAGCCGAACAATCTTTCTGTAGCAACATTTTACTTTATGTTATTGTTCAATATAAGTCCATTTGTAATCATATTCTGGACCAGAAGGTAGAATTCCTTTTACCTTTGGATTACGCAAGTGCGCCTCTGCTTTTTGATAAACCGGACAAACACCCATTGTATCCATTAAAATAGTTTCTGCTTCGATCAAATCAGTCCAACGTGCTTTAGGATCACTTGCATTGGTTGTTGCAGAAGCTTTTAGATATTTATCGAATTTATTATTATTGTATTTACCGCTATTATTGACATTATCTGAAGCAAATAATTCTAAGAACACGCTAGGATCATTATACTCAGCACCCCAACCAACTAAAATCATATCAAAATCACCACTATTTCCACGCTCTAAGCGAACAGAAAGTGGTACAGAAGAAACTTCTACCGTTATGCCTTTCAATGTTTCTTGAATCGCACCTTGCATATATTCTACCACTTTTTTAGCAGAATCAGCGTCAGATGAAAGTAAATTGATTTTGAGTGTCTTGATTCCTAATTCAGCCTGCGCTTTGCTCCAATATTCTTTAGCTTTTTCTGCGTTGTATTTCAAGTGGTTTCCAGAGTCCTTGACAAAATCAGCTTCTGTTTCAGGATTGAAAGACATATTTTTGGGAACCAAACCTGTTGCGGCGATCGATCCATCTCCTAAAACTTGATCTACTAAAGTTTGACGGTCTAGAGAATAGGAAATTGCTTTTCTAAGATTTTCATTTTGAAATTCTTTCTTACTTTGATTGTATTCTACATAAGTTGCATTTGACATGTCTTGTGAAAAGAAGGCAGGATCGTCTACCATTTGCTGTGCTAACTCGCCAGTCACAACGATATCGTCTGTTTGCCCATCCTGAAATAAATTGAGTGCAGTTGCATCTTCTTTTACCACATCAAAATTGATTTTTTCCATTGTAACATTTTCCTGATCCCAATACTTCTCGTTTTTTAAATAGCTCCATTTAGTATCGGTTCCAGCTCCTTCAAAATCACTTAATACAAAGGGACCATTATACACCATGTGTTCACTTGAACTAGCATATTTTTCTCCATTATCGGTGATTGCTTTTTCATTTTGCGGGAAAAATGGTGGTAGTGATAACAATGATTCCATGTATGGCACAGGTGAGGTTAGAGTTACTTCTAATTCGTGCTCACTTAATGCCTTAACACCTAATTCTGTTGCGGGAACTTTGCCATCCATGATTGCTTGATAGTTTTTGACAGCTTCAAATAAATAAGCAACTTCTGAGGCCGTTTTTGGTTCTACTGTCCGTTGCCATCCATAGACGTAATCTGCTGCCACAACAGGCTCTCCATTTGACCAGACAGCGTCCTCTCGTAACTTAAAGTTGTAGGTTAAGCCATCTTCACTGATTTTCGGTGGCTCGACAGCACCGGCTGGAATCAGTTTGCCTGCTTTATCTGCACGAAACAACCCTTCACTTGTATTTTTCAACACACCCCAACCCACAACATCGTTTGTAACAGATGCATCGATGGATGGAATTTCTTGTTTTGCCACGACTGAAAATGATTGTTCCTTGCCTGTTGCTTTTTGGCCAGTTTCACCAGTCTTTTCTTTACTAGAACCACAGCCGCTAAGTAAAACGATACAGCAAGTTGCCGCAAGTAAAGACCCTAATCTTTTATTTCTCATTCAGTAACCTCCTATATGGTTGTTTTCTTTTTTAAATGAATAGAACACTCATTATCATACCATAAAAATAAGCGTTTTCTCATTAAATTCAGGTTATTTTTTTAGAGTTAAATTTCATTCTAGGTCAACTCAAGCAGCTTCAAAGATTCTTGCATCTAAGCTAAACTTATGTAAAAATGAGTTACTTGATTCATAACGATTTAAAAGGAGTTACTTATGAAAAAAATTGCAATCATCGGCGGTGGGATCATTGGTTTGACCCTAGCCAACTATCTTGATTTGAAACAATATAGCGTAACTGTTTATGATAATCCAATTGGTCAAGCAACGAAAGCTAGCGCCGGGATTATTTCCCCGTGGTTATCAAAACGCCGGAACAAGAAATGGTATCAACTTGCGAAAGATGGCGCAGCCTTTTATCCTAAATTAGTGCAGGATTTTGCTTTACCACATAGTGTCTATCAGCAAACTGGTACGTTGATCCTTAGAAAAGATCGCGAGCTTGTCTCATTGCTCGATTTGGCTGAAGAACGCAAACAAACAGCGCCTGAGATTGGAACGGTTCAGCTGCTATCCGCTGAGGAAGTAAAGGTAAAGCTACCCTTATTGAGTGCTTCACCAGCAGTGTTTATCACGGGTGGTGGTAAGCTGGACGGTGCTAGTTACTTAGCAACCTTACGCCAGCGTGCACTTAGTCGAAATATCACTTTGAAAACAGAGCAAGTTCACATTAGCCAAGTGCAAAATCAGTGGCGAGTTCACTCAAAAGAACAAATAGAAAGTTTTGATGCTATTGCTTTGTGTGCGGGACCAGGCTTGTCTGATTTGTTAAAACCACTTGGGCTGACTACCGATATCCGACCACAAAAAGGGCAATTATTAGCATTTGAAACACCTTATAAAAACAGCGGCAGCTGGCCTGTTGCTATGCTGGATGGCGAAAGTGATTTAATTCCATTTGGACATGGGCAAATTTTGGTTGGGGCTACTCATGAAAATGATGGTGGTTTTGATTTGACGCCCACCCCCGAAGCGTTTACTCATTTACAGCAAAAAACTGGGCCTTTTTTAGAGGATTCGAACTTTTTTGAACAGTATCCTGTTTCATATCGTGTGGGAACACGTGCTTATACATCTGATTTTGCACCATTTTTCAATTGCTTACCTAACGATCCTACTGCAGTCGTGGCCAGTGGTTTAGGTTCTTCAGGACTGACAACTGGACCCTACATTGGCTTTCTTTTAGCGCAATATTTTAACGAAGAGCGGAATGATTGGATGGAGTATCAAAAACCGATTGACTGTTATGTATCGAAATAAAGAAACATAAAATAGAAGACCGGAAATCGTAAAAAGGATTTTCAGTCTCCTATTTTTTTACCGATTAGAAGAATCATCTTTGGTTACTGGCTTATTTAGCCTATATTTTCTTAAATTTACAGCCATCAGTACGAATACAATTTCATTGTGTGCCTGCTGTTTTCCTCGAACTAAGAACCGAGTGAACGCCAAACAAGCCTTCAAATAACTGAAAGCGAGTTCAACGTCAATTTTTCGTTGACGATAGATTTTACCGATTTCTTCTTCTGAAAGTAGCTTAAAAAGAATGACTTGATTTGTGGTATGGTTTTTAAACATGAGAACACGTTTCAAGCTCTTTTCATCGTTTTTTTGCTTCTATAACAAACTCTCTCATTTCACGATATAAGCTTTCTCTGATTTTATCCAGCTTATGATGAACCATTTTTTTATCACGCACTAGCTGTTCCCCATTTACCCACACCGACTCTACATTGCTGGCATTAGCCGAATAGACGATCGCGGAGTATGGGTCAAAAATCGGAAACATATTGACTGACTCTGTTTCAATCAATGTTAAGTCCGCTTTTTTACCAATTTCGATTGATCCTACTTGTTTCGCTAAGCCTAGTGTTTCAGCTCCACCAATCGTTGCTAAACGAACAATTTCTCTTGCAGGAAAAAGGGCACGGTCTTGATGATACGTTTTATGACTGTTGGCAAAAAGACGCATTTGACTGAATAAATCTAGCGTATTCCCACTACTTGGGCCATCCGTCCCTAAACCAACAATGATATTTCTTTCAATCATTTTTTTGACCGGTGCAATCCCTTTCGCTGATTTTGTATTCGCACCAATACAATGGGCAACACGCGCTTTTCCTTTTGATTCTTCAAGGATTTTTAAATCATGATCGTTCACTAAAATACAGTGAGCCAAAATAAACTCTCGTTCAAAATAGCCTAATGATTGTAGAAATTCTATTGGCGTTTGGTTATACTTTTCTTGAAACTCTGTTATTTCATAGGTCATCTCAGATACATGCATCGTGATCGGCGCATTATATTTTTCACTAAGTACCACGATTTTCTTTAATACTTCTGGAGTATTTGTATTTGGTGCATGAGGTGCAATGATCGGCGTCACCAATGGATCATTTTGCCACTTTTTTAAGAACATTTCGCAGTAGTCATAGCCACCAGAAGGTTGTGGACTATCACAAGTCGGCATATCGATGATGGTTTCGCCTACCAACGCTCTGATTCCCATTTCTTTACAACTTTTAGCCACTTCATCTTCAAAATAATACATGTCGCAAAACGAAGTTACCCCACTTAATAGCATCTCAGCAATCGCATAGTCACTGCTAGCTTTGACTAATTCTTTCGTCATAAATTGCTCTAATGGAAATAAAAATCTGCGAAGTCGATCTGGTACATCATCGCCCAATGAACGGAAAGGAATCATCCCAGCATGTGTATGTGTATTGACCATTCCTGGAATCAGAATGCCATTTCTACCATCAATCACTTTATCCGCAGAAATAGTCACTGAATCAAGCTCAGAAACTGAGCCGATTTTGGCAATCAAATGGTCTTCGATCAAGACATAGCCCTTTTTGATTTCTGAAAATTGCTTATCCATTGAAAGAAGGTGAACATTTTTAATCAGCGTCTTCATTTAATAATACTCCATCTTCTGGGAAGATCAAAGGATAAAATTCTTGGGTTTTTGTATCCATCATCCCCATATCTGTCACCTTAATTGCAGGTGAAACAGGTAAAGATAAAGTAGAAAATGACATGATCTCATTCATATTTCGATAGCCCAATGCTTGCATACTTGAACGAACTTTTTGTAACGAGCTGCCTAATTCTTCGATGGGCGCTTGAGATAAAATCCCACCGATCGGTAATGGACATTCCCCTGTGATTTCACCATTAGAGACAACGATATAACCGCCTTGGATCGCGACTAATTTATTTTGTGCCAATACGATATCTTCTGGTGTGTTCCCCATAACCATTACATTATGGTGGTCGTGCGCCCACGTTGTCGCGATCGCCCCTTTTTCAGTGATTGGTTTATCCATCAATGAAAATGAAGTATTGCCATTTTTACCATACCGTTCCATTACGATCAATAAAGCACAATCAGCCTCTTGCCATTGTAAAATCCCATTTTTAACTGGAATTTCTTTTGTAATTCGCTCTGTAAAAGTGCCTACTTCTTGCTTTTGGATCACATTGCAACGAACACTTTCTTTTTCAGTTGCTATTTTGATGACAAGATCATCCGTTGTAAGTGCCTTACAATGAACAGATTGTCGATAGCTGGCTGGAAACTGCTCGATCACCTCCGGATAGTCAATTGCAGCTCCTTTTTCGTAGACTTTTTCACCTGCTTTATAAACAGCATCAAAAGAAAAATTTTCTAAATCACTTAATAAAATAAAGTCCGCGATACGCCCTGACGCAATTTCTCCACGATCATGAAACCCCATTCGTCTTGCTGGTGTATAGGTCGTCATGTAGATTGCTTTTTCGATTGGTAAGCCCGCTTTCATCGCTTTTTTGACATTCTCATTTAAGTGGCCGTTTAACAAATCGTCAGCCATTATATCATCCGTTATAATGCTAGCATATTCATAAAACTCATTTTCAATAATGACCTGCATATTTTCAGGTGTGATCGATTTATTTTGAAATTGAATAAAAACGCCAGCTTCAATTTTTTCTTTTAACGACACTGGAAATTGATGGGTATGATCTGACGTGATTCCACTAAATAGGAAATCAGCCAGCTCTTCTTCATATATTTTTGGACAATGACCTTCCAGTGGCATTGTTGGTCGTTCTTTTTTGCATAAATCAATGATTTTTCGAATCAATGATTCTGGCTCATAGGCAATGCCTTTAAAATTCATCGCTTCACCTAAACAAATGATTTTAGGATTTTTCAATAGTTCTGCTACTTCTGGAAGTCCGATGATTCCACCAGTGGTTTCGAGTTCAGGAGTGGTCGACGGAACAGAGGACGGAATGGCATGGAAGATGTCCAATTCAGTTTCTGCTTTCATAAATTCATCTAATCCTTCTAACCCAAAGACGTTTGCCATTTCATGTGCATCTGCTACAACAGTCGTGACACCGAAACGTAAAACTGCTTTTGAAAAAATCGTTGGTGTCGTCATGGAGCTTTCAATGTGCATATGAGCATCAATCAAGCCGGGAATCATATACTGATTCTCGGCTTTGATGATTTTTTTTGGCGTTAAGTTCTGCATTTCTGCTTGACTGATATAATAAAATTTTCCATCTTTAATAGAGACATTTTTTTTGATAAATGATTGGGTCGCAGTTTGGAAGACCCAAGCATTTTGAATGATCATATCTACTTTCATACTTATCGCCCTTCTTATTGTTTATTGATTCATTGTGCGGTTCCACTGATCGACCCAGCTTGATAAATTGTCATTGATAAAGGAGAAATCAACTGTTTTGGCACGATCTGCGACTTGACCATATGTTTTATTTCCGGCTTGTTCTTCATCAAGCGTGACGTTGCTATTTGTTGGTCCTTCATTCAATGAAATTGCTTTTGTTTTTTGTGATGCTTCGCTAATACGATCGTTAACAAATGTATATGCTAGCTCTTTATTTTTAGAATTTTTTGGTACATTGATTGTATTATAATTTGCATAAGTACCACTTTCAGGAACAACATAGGTTGCGTCTTCAGATGCACCTTGAATAATATCAACTGCAAAATCCGCTACAACTGCAACTTCGATTTCCCCAGATTGAAACATATTTGCTAGATCCGATGATTTTGAATACGTCTTGACAACATTCGGTTTTAAGTCTTTCATTGCGGTAAAAGCAGCTTCCCCTTTATCAGACGTGATATCTTTGCCAGCATGATCACTCGCAATGTATAACATCAATGGTCCAGCTGTTGTAGAGATATCTGGTACAGAGATTTTCCCTTTCAGGTCTGAGGACCATAGATCGTCCCAGCTAGTGATTTCTTTCCCAAGTTTCTCTTTGTTATAGACAATACCGATACTATTAACCGCAATTGGAATCCCTGCACCGCTTTCGTATACTTCTTTGGCACCTGTCGTCAACTCTTTGATATTCGGTACATCTTTTTCAGTTATTTTTTCAAATAAGTCTTCTTTATTTCCTTGAGTCGCATTGGCTTGGGCTAGCTCGATCACATCAATTCCAGCATTTGGATTATTCAATAATTTTGTGTAGCGATCTGCACTATTGCCAACTTCTAATGTAACTTTTGCATCGTTTGCTTTTTCAAAAGGAGCAATGATGTCTTTTTTGACAATATCTTCACTTAAGCCAAAGGTTGAAACGACTAAGGTATTATTGCCACTGTTGTTCTCTTCTTTTGTATTGGCCTCGCTGTTACCGCATGCTGCCATTAATAAAGTAGCTGTTGCTAAAACACCGATCATTAATTTCTTTTTCATTTTGTTTAAATCCCCTTCATCTATCGTTTATTTTTCTAAAACAACTAATTTATCTGCTGGAAAAACGAGATTGACTGTATCTCCAGTTTCATAGATTTGTTCACTGGTTCCGTTGACCAGTAATTTTCCGAGTGGCGTTGTTACTTCATATTGATAGCTTTTTCCTAAGAACGTTCTCACAATAACAGAACCTTCGATAGAATCAGGTAATGTCTCTTTTACAAGCTCAATGTCTTCTGGACGAATGGTCGCTACGGTTTCAGTTGCTTCTGGCTGTGGATTTGTTGTTTGGAATTGTTGGCCATTTTCAGCAGTATATTGCCCCGCACCCGTTTTACGTATTGCAAAAAAGTTTTCAAACCCGATAAATTGTGCTACAAACTTTGTTTTCGGTAAACGGTAGATTTTTTCTGGTGAGTCATATTGTTCGATCACGCCATTATTCATGATAGCGACTTTATCAGAGATAGAGAAACATTCTTCTTGGTCATGGGTCACAAATACTGTGGTTATCCCTAATTGTTGCTGTATTCGTTTGATCTCGATGCGCATAGCTACTCTTAATTTGGCATCCAAATTACTCAAAGGTTCATCAAGCAACAATAATTTAGGTTCAATGATCAATGCACGCGCTAAAGCCACACGCTGTCTTTGTCCGCCTGAAAGTTGTTTAGGATAACGCTCTCCAAGATTTTCTAAACCGCAGACTTCTAACATTTTTGCGACTTTTTCATTAATGCTCGCTTTTGATTCTTTTCTTAGTTTCAGCCCAAACCCAACATTTTCAGCAATTGTTAAGTGAGGAAATAAAGCATAGCTTTGAAAAACCATACCAAAATTTCGTTTATGCACAGGCACTTTAGTCAAATCATCCTCTTCAAGCTTAAACGTGCCATCATTTGGTTTGATCAGTCCGGCAATCACTCGTAATGTTGTTGTTTTTCCACAACCACTAGGCCCTAGTAGTGATACTAACTCGCCTTTTTCCATTGAAATACTCAAATCTTTTAATATATCTTGTTTGCCATCATAGCTGACACGTATTTTCTTTAAATCAACAAAAGTCAAAATTTTCTCCTCTTTCTACCTATAAGTTCAAAGTCCAAGCTCGTTTCTTTGCTATTTAGGCTATTGAAGCTAAGCCCAAGGTCTTTTCAATCAAAAACATCAAGCCCATCGTCAATAACATCAACATTACTGAAATCGCTGAAACAGTTGGATCGTAATTATATTCCATATAACTAAGTAGCGAAGTCGGCAACATCGTCACTCCCGGTCCTGATAAAAACATTGAAACCGGAACATTGTTAAACGAATTTACAAATGCCAACATAAACGCTGCAAAAATCCCTGAAGAAACATTCGGTAATACAATTCGGATAAACGCACGAATTTTCGTGCACCCTAATGTCCAGGCTACTTCCTCCATTGAATAATCCAATTGCTCCATGCTGGAACCAACAACTCGAATAATATAGGGTAAACTGATCAAGAAATGACCAATCAATAATCCTTGAAAAATCGGCAACCCTAATTTGATCACAATATATTGAAATAATGTATACCCAACAACGATTCCAGGAATCACTGTTGGAGATAAAAAGAAGCTTTTAATAAAATTTCTCCCTTTAACTGAATAGCGAGCAAGGGCATAAGAAGCGGGAATCCCAACTACTAATGCTAAAGCGGTCGCCAGTACGCCAATCCCTAAACTTAATTTGAAGCTGCTCATAAATGTATCTGACTGTAATGCTTTGGCATACCAGTCTAAAGTAAAACCTTTGATGGGAAACTGAATTGCTGCAGCTGTCCCAAATGACGTCACAACGATCAGGCAAAGTGGTAAAAATAGAAATAAAAATACTAGGATCGCAATCAGCGTCATTCCTTTTTGTTTACGCATTATTTGCTTCTCTCCTATCAACTTTTTTAGCTACTACATCTAATCCTTTCATCACGATCAAGGTCACAACGATCATGATCAAGGCTAAAACACTTGCTGCTTGCCAATCGCCTAACGTATTGGCTTTCTGATATAAAAAGGTCGACATCATCATTTTTTGATTCCCACCTAATAATTGTGGTGTTGTATAGGCAGTCAACGTTCCTGTAAAAACTAAGACGCTCCCAACGATCGTTCCGGGAATAGAAAGCGGCAAAACTACTTTTCTAAAAGCCGTAAAGGGACTTGCTCCTAATGTTTCTGCGGCTTCTAGCATTTCTCCTTCGATATTTTCCATAACACCCACAAGCGTCATGATCATCGTTGGTAAAAAAAGATAGACAGAGCCGATAATAATAGCAAATTCTGTATAAAGTAAATTCATCGGCTGATCGATCACGCCTATATTTAATAACAATGTATTGATTACACCTGTTTTACCTAGAATGTTAATCCAAGCAAAACTACGAATGACCGAGTTCGTCAACAGCGGAAATAACGTCATCGCCATTAAAATTCCTCGCCATTTTTTCCCAACACCTGCAATATAATACGCTGTAGGGATACCCAAAACAATTGAAATAAAGGTAACGATCAACGAAACTCTGATCGTGCGCCAAAAGATCGATAAATTATATTCATCTTTAAAAAATTCGAGGTAGTTGCTAAACGTTACCCCTTGATCTGAAAAAATAGTTGGCATGATACTTGTAATCAAAGGAATCATTAAGAAAAATAGTAATAAAATCATTCCTGGTGCCACAATAAAATACGGAACATTCTTGTTCATGTACACACTCCTCGTTCGTCTTTCCACTGATTCAGTATACTCATTTTCTAAATCAAATTCAATATGTTTTTTCATTTTATTCTATAAACGTTCGTTTACTAATGAACAATCAGTGATTAACCATAAAAAAAAGAGAGATTATTTTTTTATAACGAACTTAAAGTTAAAAATCGTTATTTCAATCTCTCTTGTTACTGTTGAGTTATTTTTCTTCTTCAGGAAAAAGCAATTTTGATTGTCGAAGATAGGGTTCTTCATATTTTAGCGTTAGCTCTTTTAAAAAAGGGCCTAATTTGTTCTGCGCCAAGGAGAAACTATCCAGCAGCTCTTCGTATTTTTCCCGTTCGTTGTCATTTGCTTTATGCTTAAAATAACCCCAGATGTGTTGATAAGCATTTAAGCTATTGCCTTTTTTTGGTTCCTCGGCTAATGCGTGCTGAAGATAGCTACGAAACTGCTGCTCCTTTTTATCATCCCAGCCCTGCTCACTAAACAATTTACGAATCGACCGATAATCTTGTTGTGATTTTGATAATATTAAATATTTAAGCGCTGCCCATTCTTGTTGTCGCTTTGTTTGTTTTTCCAAAAAATTCTTCCTTTCTTTTGCTTTTATGCCGAAAATTAAAATTAAATGAATAAAAACTCTTTTTTTCTTATAGCCTAATCATGAAACTTTATGACAGTTAAAAGATAAAGCGTATAAAATGTACTGTATATATTTATTTTCAGAAATTCTAGGTTAAACAAATTTTCTGAATATTAAAAAGAATTGAGGTTATTTTTTATGGACGAGCAGCAGCTAGACAAATCATTCTTGGGTCAGCCAAAAGGATTGTCTACACTCTTCTTTACTGAGATGTGGGAAAGATTTAGTTATTATGGTATGCGGGCGATTCTACTCTATTATATCTATGATACTGTCGCAAACGGCGGATTAGGTTTGCCCAAAGAAACAGCTTTGGCGATCATGTCGATTTATGGATCATTGGTTTTTATGTCCAGCATTATTGGCGGTTGGATTTCAGATCGTGTATTAGGTGCTAGAAAGACCGTGTTCTTTGGCGGTGTATTCATTATGGTCGGTCATATTGTCTTGGCGACGCCCTTTGGCATTTCTGCTTTATTTCTTTCTATTCTCTTGATCGTGATCGGGACAGGAATGTTAAAACCAAATGTTTCTGGCATGGTTGGTCATCTTTATTCCAAAACAGATACACGTCGTGATGCTGGTTTCTCTATTTTTTATATGGGAATCAACATTGGTGCCTTACTAGCGCCTTTCATTGTCGGCACATTAGGTCAAACGTATAATTATCACGTTGGTTTTTCTGTGGCTGCCTTCGGGATGTTTTTCGGTTTGCTGCAGTATTATTTGCAAGGAAAAAAATCATTATCGGGTATTGGTTTGACCCCAACAAATCCAATCGGAACAGAGGAACGTAAAAAATTCGTTCGTTCTCTATTGATTGCGCTTGTGTTTATCATTGTTATATTTGGTGGCGCCTTTATTATGGGACAGTTGACCATTGCATTTTTCATCAATAGCGTCAGTATATTAGGTATTTTACTGCCAGTTTATTATTTTATCAAAATGTTGACCTCTAAAAATGTAACAGCCGAAGAAAAGCCAAGAGTTCTTGGGTATATTCCCTTATTTCTAGCTGGAATCGTATTTTGGTCATTAGAAGAACAAGGCTCTTCTATTTTAGCATTATTTGCAAGCGAAAGAACCCATGATACCTTATTTGGTTTTTCGATTGCACCTAGTTGGTTCCAATCATTGAATCCGATTTTTGTGGTTGTCTTAACACCTATATTCGTTACTTTGTGGACTAAGCTTGGTACTAAACAGCCTTCAACTGTAGTCAAATTTTCATTAGGTTTAGTTTTCGCTGGTCTTTCTTTTGTTCTTTTGATGTTGCCTGGTTTACTTTATGGTACGGATACAAAAGTCAGCCCCTTATGGCTATTCTTTAGCTTTTTCATTATGATTGTTGGAGAAATGTGTATTTCCCCTGTTGGTCTGTCGATCACAACAAAGCTTGCACCTAAAGCTTTTGAGTCACAAACCGTTGCTATTTGGCTTTTAGCCGATGCTGCCTCACAAGCAATCAACGCACAAATTGCACGTTTTTATACGCCGCAAACAGAATCGGCTTATTTTGGAATTGTCGGCATTGTTGCTGTGATTGCGGGTATTTTATTAATTCTTAGTAAAAAACCGATCAAAAAATTGATGGGGTCGATTCATTAAATGAAAAGAGTTTCAGCTGATGTATGTCAGTCGAAACTCTTTTTATCTTAGTATTTCAGTTGTTTTTCTTGTTTCATGATCGTTCCTTTTAAAAGTAATGGTGCGATGATCGTCGTCGCAATAATAACAATGATTACAGAAGAATAGTATTCTTCTGAAAGAAAGCTTGAGGTCAAGCCTACTTGGGCAATAATCAAGGCCATTTCCCCTCTAGAAACCATACCCGAACCAATGATCAATGTAGAAATCCCTTTAAAGCCAGTGGCTCTAGCACCTAATGCTCCACCTAGCAATTTTGATAACACGGCTACAGCAGTCAAAACAAGGATAAAGAGAAAATGTTTTGAAATACCGACAAACGTCATATTTAATCCGATTGAAACAAAAAACATTGGAATAAAAACCGCATATCCGATCGGCTCTAATTTTTCATCAACTTTTTTGCGATAGTCGGTTTGAGCAATTGCGACACCTGCAAAAAAGGCACCAATGATCGCACCCATATCCAACATTTCTGCAAAATAAGCAAAGCCTAAACAAATCACTAAAGAGAATGCTGAAACAGCTTCAATCGCAATTAATTTTTTGCTTAGGTTCAATAACCACGGTACCAACCATTTACTCGCTGCAAATATCACAATAAAGAAAAAGACTTTCAATAGTAAAACTTCCCACATCGGCAAGTTTTGTCCTGGTGACGAACGATTCATCAAGCTCAGCATAATACCTAAAATCAAAACAACCACGATATCATCGACCACAGCTGCCCCAAGGATCGTAGCCCCCTCTTCTGTATCTATTTTTTTTAGGTCCTTTAATACTTGAACCGAAATACTGACAGACGTAGCACTAAACAGGACACCTAAAAATATAGAGTTCTGCACTGAAAATTGAAAGGCTTCTCCCACACCAAAACCCATTGCCGCAGGAAAGACAATACCTAAAAGCGCCACAGCTAAGGCAGGTCGCCAATACTTTTTCAATAATTCTAAATCACTTTCCAAACCAGCAATAAACATTAAAATAATCACACCGATTTCAGAAAAATAATGCATAAATTCATCCGGTTTGATCCATCCTAATAATGCTGGCCCAATCAAAATACCGACTAATAATTCTCCAATTACCGAAGGAATCCCCACTCGGTTACAAAAATGTCCTGCAAGTTTTGTAAATAATAAAACTAGGCACAATGTTAATAAAAAACCCATTTTTCTCTCCCTTTCTGCTAAAAAACATACAACTTATTGTACCATAGTCAGCTCATTTAGTAGGTCCGAAAAGTTTACTGATTCCATAGAAAAAGTGAGTGGGACATAACTCTTTGAGTCATATCCCGCTCACATGGAATCCGTATAAACGGTGGGAGCAGAAGCAATCCCTTCGGAATTAAATACTCCTGTCCCAACCTCTTTCATACAATTATTTTGATGCACGTTTTAAGTACGTACCTTCTTGGGTATTGATTTCTAATGATTCATCTGCTTCGATAAAGTCAGGAACATTGACTACTAGACCTGTCTCCATGATAGCTGGTTTCCCTGAACCAGAAACTGTTGCACCTTTGATCGATGGTTGTGTCTCTTTTACTTTTAAAACAACCGTTGTTGGTAATGTAATACCGATGACTTCTGATCCGTAAAATTGGATTTTTACTTCCATATTTTCTAAAAGATATTTTAGCTCTTCTTCAATCACAGAAGTTGGGATTTCGTATTGTTCATATGTTTCTAAATCCATGAAATTCGCTGTATCATCTTGGCTGTATAGGTATTGTACTGGTTTATTTTCAATAAACGCTTTTTTCACTTTATCATCAGGGCGCATTGTTGTATCTGTTGTCGTGCCTGTCCGAACATCTTTCAATTTCATACGCATAACGGTATTTCCTTTACCAGGTTTGTGGTGGCTCGCATCCATTACGCGGATCAATTTACCATCTTGTTCAAAAGTCATACCTGCTTTAAGATCACTTACTGCTATCATGTTATTTTCTCCTCTTTCTTTAAGGTTCGATCAATAGGTTAATCGAAACGTTAGTGTAGTGTCGCTATGCCTAGGTTGCTAAGCTCCTTAGGATAGAGACTCTTCTTAAAAAATTCTTCTCAATCATTGTAGCAGATTACTAGCGGATATTCTAGAGAATACGCTGTTTAGCTTCAATTTTTTGAAGTAAAATAACTATAGAATCTAAACTTGCAAAAAAAGAGCGAAGACAAGTCCTCACTCTTGAGATTATTTTTGGTTTTAATGTGTAAATTAGTAGTTCAATTTATCGTTATAGTACTCTCCGTGAACTTTTTTCGAGAACATCCATAGTAAAAGTAAAAATAAGAGAACATATCCTAGGTTGATAAGCTTGGTTAATGCTTGTTCCCCTGTAGCTGGTAGCAACCTTGTTTTATTCCCTGTATCATTTCCTTGTTGCTTCATTGTTGAAAGTTGGAGGATTGATTCAGATTTTTTAACATTTTCTTTTGTGACTTGAACTGTGGTTCTAGCTGTTGTCACTTCAAATGAAACAGGTTCAACGTCTAGTTTATAATCAGTTGGTGCGGCAGTCTCTACAAACTGGTAGTTTCCTAATGGTAAATCTGTTACTATTATTTTCCCTTCTGTATTGGTAACTAACTCTTTTTGGACGACGAGCCCATCTGCTCTTTCTAATTGGAACACAGCCCCAGATAAAGCTTCTTTTGTTACACCATCTATTTTCATCAGCTCTGCGGAACCAAGAAGGCTAGGAGGAACAAGAATCGGCGTATTTTCTTTCGTTAGTTTTACTATCGCTTCATCTAGCAGTTCAACTCTAATTGGTGTTGAATCTAGCTCATATCCAAACGGAGCAGCCGTTTCTACAAGTTGATACTCTCCTAATGGTACATTTTCTAGACGTATTTTACCTTCTGCATCTGTTGCTATGTCAGCTTCGATTATTGCACCATCGACTTGCTCAAAACGGAAGTTAGCTCCAGCTAACACCTGTTTTGTTACACTATCTATTTTGGTTAATTCCACCGTCCCTAAAATCGGAAGATCAGAATAAATACCGATGTTGATCGTATGAGAAATAGCTTCTGGTGCTAAAGTGACTGCTGCGATCCCCTCTTGATTATTTGCTGGATCAAGTTTTACGTCTGTTGCTACTATCTCTTCGCTGCTCTGTAAGTATTCAGAGATGACATCTCCTTCTTTAGTTTTGATTCGAACAGTGTAGTCCCCTCTAGCAGGAACAGGTGAAAAATCATATTCTCCTCGACTATTTGTCAATTGTTTCGCAATTGGTTCTGTTGCTTCCTCTTGTTCCAACTCTACTTCGTATCCTACCAAAAAGGGTTCATCTGAATCTTTTTGACTATTTTTATTTTTGTCTCGATAAACTGAACCTTTGACCGAATAGGCTGTTACCGGAATTTCTGACCCTCTTGATTCAATCCAGTTGGTATCATTCGTCGTTACCGTAAAGGTATTAACCATTTTATCATTATGCTTAATTGACTTATTGATTGGTACTTTGACTGGAAAAGTAAAATCGACCTCTTGATTTTTTTCTAACAAGCCATTTGTTAACTCGATTTTAATCATCGTGACTTTATTATAGTCAATTTTTGAGCCTTGTTGTTGCCATTTTTTATTCTTATTTTCCGCCATCAGATGTGATGGTTTATCGTATGAATAATAAACCGTATAGCCATCTGGTCCTTCTACTTCTCCATCTAATAGATACCCTAAATCTGAGCCTCTCGGAATATACTCTCCGTCTTCGTTTGCTACAGTACTTAAGTCCCCTGCATGAGGTAAAATGTTGATGCCAGTTAAACTAGGAACAGCTTTATTACTGTAATTTAGGATAGATAACTTTTGTTTAAACTGATCTCCTTGATCAACAGCGTCTGTTTTGCCGTGAACGAACCCTTGTTGTTCATTGACTGATGCAGCTGTATCTACAAACACACTACTTGGCGGAATCAGACTAATAGGTTTTGAATAGGCTAATAACTCTTTTTTTTCGGTGGCTTCACTAATAATTTGATAAGGATCTGATTCAGATGGCTGATATGACCATGCACTCATCTTTATTCCTTCATCCCCATTATTCTCATAAGTCAAATAGGATTCAATTGATTGATTACCATAATTGGCAGCATTATTGAACCGCAAGGACAGCTTTGTTTTATTTGAATTAAATATTTTTTCAAAATCCTTTAATTTCAACTCTGTCTTTGGTTCGACAACAATTGCTGTCTTTCCACTATTCTTAAAATTCTTCTTTTCCGTATACCTTAAACTATCGGTATCATAAAAAAAGTCTACTAATTCTAATCCTCTTGGAAGTATGACATAGAGTTTAGGGTTTATTAGAGTAGGGTTTGTAGGGCTACTTACACTAGTATACAATGCCATCTCAAATTGCTCACCAAGAAATACGGTTGGTTTATCTAATACGCCTGAAAAGCTAAGTGTATTCACAGGCTTATAAGTATAAATCCAAGAACTTAAAGTACTTTCTCTCACATTACCATCCTTGTCAGTATAGTAAAGGTTTCCTCTATTACCTGTCGAATGAGCCCCTGAAGATAAATTTTCACTTAAATATTTCCAATACGCTGAACTTCGTTTAGCAGAAAAATTTAATGTAACTTGATCAGTTGAGCTGGTTAATTCCACCGCCTTGTCAAATTCAATATAAAACGATCCAAAAGGCTGCGGATCTTTTAAGACAAAAGCCGTACTGCCTATATTCTCAGCAATTAACGTTTTTTCACCTGCTTCAGTGATACCATATACTTTATTTTTATCTGTGTTTGCCAGATTGCCAACAGTACTCAACCAAACTTCCGTAAGAGTAAACGGAGAAGAGCCCTCTACTTTTGTCGGTACATCTTCTATTGTATTTAAAAAAATTCCACCTTTTTCTCCGTTGTGATTGGCTCGTATCCAGCCACTTAGTTCCTTATCCTTATTTTCTTTTATATAATATCTAGAATCAGAATTCTTCCAGCTCATCCATTTATTAGTAGTGGCACCAACGCCTTGTGAAAAAAATTTTCTTTGTTGAACTGAACTAGTTTTTTCCAAGCTTGTTTCAATTTCCCCTTGCTCGTTCAGTACATTGACACTGCCGGTGAATTGGACAGGGTAATCTGATGTTTCCGTATAAACATTTTTATATCTGACTTTAAATACACCACTTGTATAAATATTATACTTAAACTCCCCGCTAATTGAATGGTTTACAGCATCATATGTCCATGCCGAATCATTGTCTTCCTTCTTAAATATGACGTTTTCTGTTAACTTTACTTCAACTAAGGAAGCTCCTACATCAGTATATTTATCTCTAAAGATACTATATGATACTTCATCAATAAAATCTGAGCTAATTAATTTGTCCTGGTTAACATATTCATTAGGTACCTTTTGAGATAACGATCCATAAATAAAACTAATCCTTCTATTCGTCGTTATCGCTTTTAAATCAAGAGAATTTTCTGTTA
>Ga0308165_1002460_pt1 | contig 22025 bp, 20 predicted proteins | sample PhyWR2_FD_201032 | JGI IMG/M metagenome (GOLD analysis project Ga0308165, IMG submission 201032) | Phyllosphere microbial communities from UC Gill Tract Community Farm, Albany, California, United States - DLSLW.R2 | ecosystem: Host-associated > Plants > Phyllosphere > Unclassified | place: USA... | reverse complement strand
TATTCTAACAAACCGCCGTATACCGAACGGTACGTACGGTGGTGTGAGGAGACAGCAGGGAAACTAATTCCCTGCTTCTTACTCGATCAATACAATACGGCGGTATTATTGCCCGTTTCTCTTCTGGATTACCTTAATTGGTGCGCATCTCGAGCGTGAGTTACTAAAAAAAATAAAATAAATTTTCCATCTGCAAGAATATGCTTATCATTGTTTAATAAAACGTTTTAGTAATGCTGTTAGTCAGGTTTATTTAGGCGTTTTATATTATCATATAGATCCTAAACACACCAATAAACCAAAATGAAAAAGTTTTTAATCATAGCATTACTGTTAGGGCCGCTAAGTGTAATTGCTCAGGAAAGAGGTTATCGGTTAACCATCAGCGATGAAAATAATGTTGTTGATGCAAAAACCAAAGTTAAACTGGATACAGCCTTTAATCAGGTTTATCCAAAATTTGCCATGGCAGATGGCTACCGGACCAAGAGAAAAGCCGAACTAACTTTTGCCAACAGCGAAACGCCTACCATTAAGGCCAAAGCAGGAGAAATTAAGGTAAACAGCGATTGGGTTAAAAACAAATCTCAAAAGAAAATTGAAAAAGAATTGTTTACAGCACTTTCCAAAAACTGGGTTTCTTACAGCCAAGAAAAACATAAAGGCTATACCTTAACTTTTATCAGCAAAGATCCAAATTTAGATCCTGCGGTGAGGAAAAACCTCATTTCTACCTATTTCGAAATTTACCCGACTTTGGTTAAAACCTTTAACGAAAAATCTACTCACGATGTATTATTTGTGGTAGATACTGCCTACAAAGCGGTTGCCGAAGCTAGCGGAAACAGAATTCTTTTTAGCGCGGGTTATATGAAAGCACATCCAACCGATATTGATGTGGTAACACACGAAACCATGCACATTGTACAAGGGTATGGATATAGCGCTGGCCCGGTGTGGTTAACCGAAGGTATTGCAGATTATGTTCGCTATAAATACGGCGTCGATAATGTGGGCTCTAAATGGAGCCTGCCAGCCTACAACGAAAAGCAGAATTATACCAATAGCTACCGGATTACCGCCCGCTTTTTTGCCTGGTTAGAACAAAATGTAAAACCAGGTTTAATAGCTACCTTAGATCAGCAGTTAAGAGCACATCAGTATACAGATCAATCGTGGACAGCTTTAACTGGAAAAACACTAGATCAACTTTGGGCCGATTACGGCAAAGAACCCCAAAAAGTAACCCTTACCTACAGCAGTAAGAAATCATAAAAAGAAATTTACAGAAAGTCAAGTTTTACAGGCAATGTGACAAGGCAAACTTGACTTCTCTTTGGATACATACCAAAAAGAGATTTATCCAGACAGATTTAGCTTCGCTGAACACTCCGTTGCACCCGCTAGCTTTCGGGTCCGCTACAAATGACGACCGCTGTTTTGTAAAAATAACCATCCTTAAAGTAAAATTTTTGATCATTTACTAAAACGTTTTACATATTATATTTATTTTGCAGAACTAAATGCGCTAACCAAAGTAATAATATCCCTAATAAATGAAAAAAATATTTATTCTTACAATTTTCGCAGCCCTTGTTTCTACTTTCTCCGTACAGTTAAAAGCACAGGAAATTACCAAAAAAAACGGTTATACGCTTTCTTTCGAGAGTAATTTTGCAGCACTTGATCCTCAACTGAAAAAACGTTTGATCAAAACTTTCTTCGAAGTTTATCCTAAACTGGCTAAAGAATACAATCCATCAACCGTTAAAGAGGTAAAGTTTTTTGTAGATACTGCTTACGATGGTGTTGCTGCAACTGCCGATGGCAAAGTAACCTTCAGTTCGATGTGGATGATAAAGCATCCTGAAGATATTGATGTGGTTACCCACGAAGTGATGCACATTGTACAGGATTATGGAAGGAGTGTTGGCCCGGGTTGGTTAACAGAAGGTATTGCGGATTATGCACGTTACAAATTCGGTGTAGATAATGAAGGTGCCAAATGGTCGCTGCCAGTATTAAAGCCAGATCATTCTTATAAAAACAGCTACCGCATTACCGCTGCATTTTTTGCCTGGATGGAGAAAAATGTAAAACAAGGTACCATTAAAGCCGTAGATGCCGCATTAAGAGACCATACCTACACCAAAAATATCTGGGAAAAATTAACAGGTAAAGATTTGGATGCACTGTGGGCAGATTACGTTAAAAATTCTGAAGTTTAAAAAATAATTCCAAGCATATAAAAAAACACAAACACGACAAATGAAAAAATTACTTATCGCCTTATTGAGTGTTGCGGCATCAACCAGCTTTGCGCAAACAATAGGGAAAATTACAGATCCTGTTGATTGGATAAACCCATTAATGGGAACAGCATCCAAACCGGATCTATCAAACGGGAATACCTATCCGGCAATCGGTTTACCATGGGGAATGAACATGTGGTCGCCACAAACCGGCAAAAACGGCGATGGATGGGCTTATGTTTACGATGCAGATAAAATCAGAGGTTTTAAACAAACCCACCAACCATCACCATGGATGAACGATTACGGTGCTTTCTCTATCATGCCTGTTACGGGCAAGCTTAGGTTTACTGATGATGATCGCGCAAGCTGGTTCAGCCACAAAGCCGAAATTTCTAAACCATATTACTATAGCGTTTATTTAGCAGATGCTAATGTAACCACCGAAATTACCCCTACAGAAAGAGCAGCACAATTTAGGTTTACTTTTCCTAAAACCGATAGTTCTTATGTAGTGGTAGATGCCCAAAACAAGGGTTCGTATATTAAAATCATTCCGGCAGAAAGAAAAATCATTGGTTATACTACTAAATATGCCCGTGGTCCGCTGCCTAAAAACTTCAAAAACTATTTTGTAATCTATTTCAATAAAGATTTTAAACTGGCTAAAACCTGGGATGATAAAAAATTAAACGATAAAGATTTAGAGTTAACAGTAGATCATGCAGGTGCAGTAATCGGTTTTGCCACTCAAAAAGGCGAGCAGGTAATTGCTAAAGTTGCCTCTTCGTTTATCAGTTTTGAGCAAGCCGATTTAAACTTGAAAAGAGAGTTGGCCAATGACGGTTTCGATGCTACAAAAGCAAAAGGCCGCGCAACATGGAACAAAACTTTAAGCAAAATCAGCGTAGAAGGTGGTACAATCGATCAAACACGTACTTTCTATTCGGCTATGTACCGCACATTGTTCTTCCCAAATAAATTATACGAAGTTGATGCACAGAACCAGATTGTACACTGGAGCCCATATAATGGTCAGGTATTACCAGGCTATATGTTCGCCGGTACCGGTTTCTGGGATACTTTTAGGGCTTTATATCCTTTCTTAAACCTTGTTTATCCTTCAATCAACAAAGAAATGCAGCAAGGGTTAATCAACGATTATAAAGAAGGTGGTTGGTTGCCAGAGTGGAGCAGCCCAGGTTATGCCAATATTATGGTGGGTAACAACTCAGCTTCAGTTGTTTCTGATGCCTACATTAAAGGTATGCGTGGTTATGATATCGAAACTTTATGGTCTGCTTTAAAACATGGTGCCAACAACGAAGGCCCTATGGAAGCCGTTGGCCGTGATGGGGTTAAATATTACAACGAACTAGGTTATGTGCCTTTCGATGTTAAAAAGAACGAAAATGCAGCTAAAACCTTAGAATATTCTTATGATGACTTCACCATTTATCAATTGGGAAGAGCTTTAGGCAAACCCGCCTCAGAAATTGATATTTACAAGAAAAGAGCCATGAATTATAAAAATCTTTTCGATCCGGCTTCTGGTTTAATGCGTGGTAAAAATCAGGATGGAACTTTCCAAAGTCCGTTCAGTCCATTTAAATGGGGTGGTGCATTTACTGAAGGTAACAGCTGGCACTATACCTGGTCGGTTTTTCAGGATATTGATGGTTTAGCCAAATTAATGGGCGGCCACAGTAAGTTTGTAAATAAATTGGATTCAGTTTTCTCTATGCCTCCGGTATTTGATGAAAGTGCTTATGGTGGCGTAATTCACGAGATCCGTGAAATGCAAATTGCAAACATGGGTCAGTACGCTCATGGTAACCAACCGATTCAACACATGATTTACCTTTATAATTATGGCGGTGCACCTTATAAAACACAATATTGGGTGAGAGAAACCATGAACAGGATGTACAAAGCCACTCCTGATGGTTATTGTGGTGACGAAGATAACGGACAAACTTCTGCATGGTATGTATTTTCGGCCATGGGTTTTTACCCGGTAACACCAGCTGTAGATCAATATGTTTTAGGCGCACCTTTATTTAAAAAGGTAACAGTTACTTTAGAAAACGGTAAAACTGTTGTCATAAATGCTGCTGCAAATAGCGATAATAACCGTTATGTACAATCGTTGCAAATGAATGGTAAGCCTTATTCTAAAAACTGGATTAGCCATAGTGGTTTACAAAAAGGTGCCGTGCTCAATTTCAATATGACAGCCACGCCTAACAAAACCAGAGGTTCAAATCCTGCTGATTTCCCTTATTCATTATCAACAGAAAAATAGAAAAAGATTAAGACTGTATCATAAAATAAAATTGTCATAAAGAGCGCATAAGCACTTGTGCATGATTAATTTGAATTCAACTTTATGATACAGTCTCATTTTAAAATAACAATTGGTTCTTAATTAAGGCCAAACTAAAACCAAATATATGAACATCAACGTCTCGAAGACGGGTTTTACAGCCATTGTCTGGCTATGCGGAACCCTGCTGGCATTTGGCCAGCGTATTGATCTCAAAGATCTTTCAGCCTTCAAAAATCCTTCAAATTCATGGTCATTAGCGCAAAATGTTGTTACTGATCTTAATGCCGAAAATGTTTTAAAAACTACCAAAGGTGAAGGTATTCTCGTCAATCAATCTTCAGCCAAAAAATCCGGAGCAGATTTATACACAGTTAATGAGTATGGTGATGTAGCAGTAGAACTGGATTATTTTACTGCAAAAGGAACAAATTCAGGAATTTACCTTCAAGGTAATTATGAAATTCAGATTGATGATGCATGGGGATTAAAAAATGCAACATCATCAAATAACGGTGGCATTTACCAACGTTGGGATGACAGCAAGCCAGAAGCAGAAAAGGGATTTGGAGGCATTGCACCACGTCAGAATGCCAGTAAAGCACCAGGTTTATGGCAACACATTAAAATCATTTTCCAGGCACCAAAATTTGATGCTTCCGGAACAAAAACACAGAATGCTAAAATCATCAGTGTAGAATTGAATGGTGTGCTTATTCACGAAAATGTTGAACTCTTCGGCGCAACAAGAGGAGCAGCCGGTGCTGAAAAAGCAAAAGGCCCTTTGCGTTTGCAGGGCGATCACGGTTCGGTAGCGTTCAGAAATATCGAAATTAAAGAACTATCAGAAATTCCTAAAGCAAATCAAAACGGAGGTGCAGATCCAATCTATATCGATGCGGCAAGCAACAATATGATTAGAAGCTTTGTTGATGTGGCACCACGCGTACGTTCGGTACATGCCATATCGGTAGGTGGACCAGAAAAAACTGCTTATAGCTATGATTTAGATAATGGAACCCTATTGCAAGGATGGCACGGTGATTTTATAGATGCTACACCAATGTGGGATGGCCGTGGAAACGGAACTTCGCGTGCTTTGGGCAGTGTAACCCGTTTTACCCAAAAACCTATCCTGGCCATTGCAAAATTAACAAACGATCAGGCTAAATGGGTTGCCGATACCGCAGGTACTGGTTTCAGAACCAAAGGTTATGTAATAGATAAACAAGACCGCCCGGAATTTAAGTATATCATCAATGGAACAAATGTTACCGATGCCGTTAAGGTAATGGAAAATGGACAAGGTTTAACAAGAGAAGTTACAGTGGATAAACCATCAAAAGATTTATATTTCCTATTGGCAACTGCTTCAAATATCGAAGAAGTAACAAAAGGTTTGTACCTGATTGATGATAAATCTTATTACATCCAATTAGCTGATGGATCTGCAAAGCCGGTAATCAGAGATGTTGATGGTAAAAAAGAGATTATTGTAGCTATTGGAAGCAAGTTAAATTATACCATTTTGTTTTAATTGGAATCACAATGAGAAATACATTTAAAAAATTAGCAATACTGGCATTAAGTTTTAGCTTTACCACAGTTTTTGCACAGGAAACACCGAAAGAAGAAGATTTTTTCAAAATAAATAAAGTACGCGTTCCCGAAGGCCCTATTTTAGAAGTTGGTGGCTTAATAACCCTTCCAAATGGAGATTTAGGAGTATCTACCCGTAGGGGCGATGTTTACATTGTAGAAAACCCAACCAGTGCAAAGCCCTATTGGCGCAGGTTTGCTTACGGTTTACACGAAATTTTAGGTATAGCCTATAAAAACGGTGCAATCTATGTAGCACAGCGTGGCGAATTAACCAAACTGGTTGATAAAGATCAGGATGGCAAAGCCGATGTGTACGAAACCGTTTATGCATGGCCTTTAAGCGGTCACTACCACGAATATAGTTTTGGCCCCAAATTAATGCCTGATGGTACTTTTATGGTTACCGCAAATGTTGCTTTTGGTGATGAAGAATGGTGGCGCGCAGAAAGTCGTGTGCCAATGCGTGGCTGGGCAATGAATATTACCGAAGATGGAAAAATGAGCCCTTATGCTGCAGGTTTCCGCTCGCCGGCAGGAATTGGGAGTATTGATGGCAAATTTTATTATACCGAAAACCAGGGCGACTGGGTAGGATCAGGTGGTTTATGGAAAGTAAATAAGGGCGATTTTATGGGTCACCCGGCTAGTTTAAGGTGGACTAACTTACCAAATTCTCCAGTTAAACTACAGTCAGATTTCTTTTACTCGCAAATAGATGAGCGAAGAACCAAAAACGAAGAAGGAAGATACATCAAACCAGAAAATAGGGTAAACGAGAAATTCAAAACCTTATTCGAAATGAAAAAAGTGTTTCCTGAGCTGCGTTTACCTTCAGTTTGGTTGCCTTATGGCATTTTGGGTATCTCATCTGCCGAACCAGTTAAAATTCCTGAAAATACATTTGGTCCATTTGCAGGTCAGATTTTAGTTGGCGATCAGGGAATGAGTATCATTTCGAGAATTTTTATGGAAACCGTAAAAGGTGAAGAGCAAGGTGCAGCCTTCCTTTTCCGCAAAGGTTTCCGTTCAGGAGTATTGCGATTGGAATGGGGTACTGACGGATCTTTATTTGTTGGAGAAACCAACCGTGGTTGGGGATCTGCTGGCGACGCAAACGAAGGTTTAGAAAGATTGGTTTACAACAATAAAACACCTTTCGAAATGAAAGCCGTAAGGGCAATGCCTGATGGTTTTGAGGTGGAATTTACCATGCCTGTCGATCGTAAATCGGCTGAAGATTTAGCTTCGTACAATGTTGAAAGTTTCATTTATAAATATCATCCAGTTTATGGTTCACCTCCTGTTAATACAGAGAAATTAAAAATTTCTGGTGTTAAAGTTTCAGCTGATGGCTTAAAAGCCAGAATTATAGTTACTAATCTCCGTCAATATTATATTCATACCTTAACATTGGATGGAATTAGATCGCAGAACGGTTTTTACTCATTGATTCATCCTGTAGCTTATTACACGCTGAACCAGATTCCGGATGGAAATAAACTATCTGCCAGCGAGGTAAGTACTAAAAATTCGGCAACTCCAGCTGCGCCTGCAAAGAAAACCGCTGTGCCTAAAGGAACATTACGTAAAGCCCCTGAAGCAAAAGGACCAGCAGGAACCGAAGCGAAACCTACTACTGTTACTACTACTTCAACAAAGGCACCAACTTATAAAGAGGTAGAAGGTTTGCTCGCTAAAAACACCTGTTTAGCCTGCCACAATCCAACCAAAAGACAGATTGGCCCGCCCTTCGCTGAAATTGCAAAACGCAAATATTCACCTGAAAAAATATTTCAGTTAATTCATAACCCACAACCGCAAAACTGGCCGGGTTACTCAACCGAAATGCCGCCAATGCCGCAGGTAACCAAAGCAGAAGCGTTGAAAATTGCAGGATGGATAAATTCCTTAAATAAATAAGTTAGATTAGTTGTTAATGAACGGTTGGTAGAAATGCCAGCCGTTTTTTATTTTTATAAGAAAAAATGAAGAGCATTATATTGTTTATACGCCTGTTCTTCAGTTTTCATGCTATCAATTAGTGCATCACCGACCGGATATGAATCGGAACTTAAAAAAGAAATGGGGATTCCACTAGTGCAGAATCCCCATCATCTAAATTAACGCTCTCATATACATAAACGCTATATAATGGATTTATTGCATCAGCTGTAATTTTTTTTTCGTTTTTGGGATATTTACCATTTAAACCTACTTTTACTTTATGGCTACGATAAATCAAACCGAACAGAATGCAGAAAAACTGGCTGCTGCCCTGGCTGCAGTAAAATTTGTTAAAGATGGCGATGTTGTAGGGTTGGGTACAGGATCTACCACAACTTTTGCCATTAATGAATTGGGTAAGTGCGTAAAAGATGGGCTAAAAATTACTGCTGCGGCAAGTTCAATCCGGACGGAAGAATTGGCCATATCTTTGGGCATCCAAATTTTAGATCTTGGAAGTTTAAGCGAAATTGATATCAGTATTGATGGGGCAGATGAATTTACAGAGACCCTCGATCTGATTAAAGGTGGTGGAGGAGCATTATTTAGAGAGAAAATAATCGCATCCTTAAGTAAGAATACCATTGTCATTACCGATGCCTCTAAAAAAGTTAAAAAACTGGGTGCTTTTACTGTTCCGGTTGAGGTTATTCCCCTGGCTTATCAATATGTATCAGACCAAATCAATAAACTTGGCGGCAAAGCAATATTAAGATTGGCAGGGGAGAAGCATTATATTACCGATAACGGAAACCTGATTATCGATGCAGACTTTGGCTTAATTGCCGATCCTCAAAAGCTATCATTCGATCTCAATCAGATTAATGGAGTGCTCGCTCACGGCCTTTTCGTAAACATTACTTCAAAGGTGATCATGAGCGAAGGAAAAGATATTATCATTTTTGAATAATAGTTGGTTGATTTGTCATTTGGTCATTAGTTTGTTCATCACTGGTTCATATTCAACGTTATTGCGAACTGAAGGGTTAAGGTAGCGGGCAGTGTGAAGCGATCTTTTAATGGTTTACTTGTCATTAGTTTATCGGTTGTTTAATTAAACGATTAGTCGACTTTGAAGTAATCCAGAATTTCACCGATAAAATTCAATTTTTAAAAACACCCAAATTTTTTTACCGACGGTTTTATTTCACTCACCGATAAAACCTCCCAACTAAGAGAAAAGCCATTCCCCGGCGTTGGTTTCTGTGCTACATTTGATTCATAAAACAAAACGGTCATGGAAAATTTCATCAAAAAAAATCACGCAGATAAACAATTCGGTTTAGGTATTTTAATCATCACAATCGGTTCAGTATTCTTACTAAGAAACTCAGGTATCGATGTTCCACATTGGATTTTAAAATGGCATACCATCATGTTAGGTGTAGGTTTGTGGATGGGTTACCGTAAAAACTTTCAGGGCAGCAGCTGGTTGGCCTTAACAATAATTGGTGGTTTATTTACCCTGAAAGCGATCAGTATTTTCGATTTCGATTTATCACGGATCAGTACAGCTTTGATGCTAATCGGCTTAGGATTATATGTAATTCTTAAACCTAAAAAGGTTCAAAATTTCGATCCTTATTTTGAAAAGAAACCTGTTGACTTTACTGAAAAAGAAAGCTAAAATTCTTAACTCCATCATATATTTTAACAAAGGGACGTTTTTGAACAATGTCCCTTTTTTTGTGCTCAATAGCAGCAGGCTTAGAGGGCGATGCAATATGCATTTTCCCTTATAAAAAAAGAAACGGGGATTCCACCCTTAGGCAGTATCCCCGTCATCTAAATTAACGCTCTCACATACATAAACGCTGTAAATAGAATATATTGTGTACAGCTAATTTTTTTTCTGCAGATACAATTAAACCTGCAATACCGGTACTGCTTTATGGTATTTATTGCGGTACTCAATCGGTGTTAAGCCTGTTATTTTTTTAAAAACATCCCTAAACGATTTGGTATCTGTATAACCTACATCAAACATTACTTCTGTTATATTCTTTCTGCTCGATTCAAAGCTCCGTTTTGCAGCTTCAATTTTTACCCTTTGGATATATTCGATTACAGTATTTTTGGTGGCACTTTTAAATCTGCGTTCAAAACTCCTTCTTCCCAAAGCCAGCATATCTGCCAATTGATCTACAGTGATCCGATCCTGATAATTGCCATCAATAAATTCCTGTGCTTTTTTAATTTTTGCATCCTCATGGCCTTTTTGCCCCTGGAACATCATAAAAGCCAGCTGGCTCTCGCGATCGATATCAATAGCGAAATATTTGGCCGCTAAAATGGCCGTGTCCCTGTCTGTATATTTTTCTACAAGGTATAAAAGTAAATTCCAGTACGAATTGGCCCCACCGCTGGAGTATAAACCCTGAGCATCAGTAATAATACTACCATCAACAAGCGTTACAGCCGGAAACATTTCTCTAAACTGGTTGGCAAATAACCAGTGTGTAGAGCATTTGCGGCCATCTAATAAACCCGTCGCAGCCAGTAAAAAAGCACCCATACAAAGTGAAGCTACTTCTGCACCTTTAGCATGTTGTTTTATAATCCACGGCAACAAATCCTGATTCGCTTCCATGGCATAACCGATATTACCACTAATGGCCGGTACAAAAATTAAATCCGTTTGATCCACCTCGTGCAACAGCTTATCTACATGTACCGAGAAAAGGCTGTTATTTAACCTCACCTCTTTTGTCATCCCAACAAGCTCAACTTTGAACAGTGGCAACTTGCCCGAAGCCTGTAAGAACTCGTTAACAGCGGTAAATAAATAGCGTGGATCTGCAATGGCTTCGATCACGGCAGTCTCTGGAATTAAGATAGATACATGTTTCATAATCCAAATATAACGAGCCTGTTTGTCGTAAACAACCCCCGCAATTGTCGTTTCTCCATATTCAGCCTGTTAATTTCTGCACGTATGTTTGCATTGTAGCACTAGTGGCTTGGATACATAAAAATAGAATCAATGACTTGTATAAACTCATATCTTACATTTAATGGCAACTGTAGGGAAGCAATGACTTTTTATCAGCATTGCCTGGGAGGAGAATTAAGTTTCGAAACCATTGGCGAATCGGAGCATGCCGATAAAATGCCCAACCATATGAAAAGAAGCATTATGCATGCTGTTTTAGCAAAAGATGAGCTCGTAATTATGGCTACTGATATGGTTGAAGAACGTGGCTTAATAAGGGGAAATGCTATTGCGATGATGCTCAGTTGCAGCTCAGAAGAAGAAGCCCGGTCTTTTTACAACAAACTTTCAACAGGTGGGCAGCCATCACACCCTCTAGAAGTAACATTTTTGGGTGCATTATTCGGCGATTTAACAGATCGGTTCGGAAACACATGGTTAATTAATTACGATAAAAATAAATACACATGAAAAAGTTAAACACCTGGTATTGGATTGCGACAATTATTTTTGCACTAATGATGATAATGGATGGTGTTGGTGGAATAACGCAGCAGGAAGCCGGTAAAGAAGTGCTTAAACACCTTGGCTACCCTATGTACCTGCTGATCATTGTTGGCATGGCCAAATTGCTTGGTGCAGCTTCTATTCTTCAAAACAAATTTGTAGCCATTAAAGAATGGGCTTATGCAGGTTTTGCCATTAATTTTATCGGGGCTTTTGCATCCAGAGCGTTTGTGGGTGATGAAATATCATTGCTGATTCCGCCTATTGTTGCGCTGGTTATTATGTTTATTCCTTATGTTTTGTGGAAGAAATTAGAACCAAATGTTAAAATAAGTTAAAAAGAAACGGAGGGTTTAGTTAAGGATTTTTGAGAACCAAATATTGTTAACTTTGGGTATTGTAAACAACCAAACACAATTAGTGAAATGTTGAATTTAAGCCGCTATAAAAGGTAAATCGACAATTTTACTACCAAAAAAAACAAGAACACGGATGAAAAAGAGCCTTTTATTCATAATCGCTTTATTATTTACTACAACAGCATTTTCTCAAAATGTAATCCAGTTATTTAATGGAGCAAACGATTTTTTTAAACTGTTGCAGGAAGAGAAATTTAAAGATGCCCATGCATTTTTTGATGATACCCTAAAAACCAAATTAACAGAAGAAAGCTTAAAGAAACTATGGGGCGACATAGGAAACAAATATGGCAAAGCCGAATCTTTAGATGCAATTCAAAGCAAGGCTCAGGGCGATTTTTTTGCGGTAACCGTTGAAGGTAAATTTGCAAAGGGCGATCAGAATTTTATTTTAGGCTTTAATAAAATGCAAAAGATCGTTGGCATATTTCTGGCACCGCCGAAAAGAACTGCCGTATATTTAAAACCGACTTACGTAGATACCAGTTTGTATAAAGAAAAATCGGTATATATAGGTCCTGCTGGAAAACAATTAGCGGCCATTATTACTACGCCAAAAAATGTTAAGAATTTCCCAATAGTTGTTTTTGTACACGGCTCCGGTCCTGGAGATATGGATGAGACCGTTGGTCCGAATAAACCTTTCAAAGATTTAGCAGGAGGCTTGGCATCAAAAGGAATAGCTTCCGTCCGTTATGTAAAGAGGACCTTAATTTATCCAAACGAATTTACAAACGCTTATACCGTAAAAGAAGAAGTATTAGACGATGCAACCGCTGCTATTGCCATAGCAAGAACAACAGTTGGTGCAGATCCAAAAAATATATATGTATTTGGCCATAGTTTAGGAGGAATGCTGGCACCTAAAATGGCAATACTTACGCCAGATTTAGCTGGAATTATTTTAGCAGCTGCACCGGCAAGAAAATTAACCGACATTATTATCGATCAGAATAAATACATGTTCGATTTAGCCAACGATACCACCGCGGCAGGTAAAAAACAACTTACGGATGCCTTAACAGAAATCGATAAAAGTAAAATAACGCAATTGGGAACAACAATAAAGCCTGATTCGTCTATTTTGGGTTTGCCTGCAAAATACTGGACAGATTTAAATACTTATAACCAGGTTGCAGTGGCAAAAAGCCTGTCGAAACAAAGAATTTATATTTTACAAGGAGGCAATGATTTCCAGGTGAGCAAAACAGATTTCGATTTATGGAATGCAGCTCTAGAGAAAAAGAAAAATGTTCGTCTAAAATTTTATCCTGATTTGAATCACCTTTTGAGTTCGCAAACAGGAAAAGGCACAATGGCCCAATACCAGGCCGCTGTAAGTGTATCAGAACCATTGGTTAATGATATTGCCCTATGGATTAAAGGTAAATAACAATATTTTAATATCCTTGATAGGTAAAAGCTCCGACTAATAATCGGAGCTTTTTTTTGCTTTAAAATGCTATTATATTCCGCTATTGCTAATGAATAAAAACAATTCAAAAAATATGCGGTTTAAAATTATAGGATACATTTTAGAAAATAGTTATGGCGGCAAAGAATAAAATCACTTTAAAGGGAATATGGGGCGTTTTAAAAGCGTCTTTTACAGGGTTTAATGATCATAAGGTTACTAAACTTAGTGGTTCTTTGGCTTACTATACCGTATTTTCTATGGCACCGCTATTGGTAGTGATTATTTCTTTGTGTGGGATATTTTTAGGTCGTGAATTCGCCGAGGGCAAAGTTTACGCACAGCTTGAAGGTTTTTTAGGTAGAGAATCGGCTGTTTCTTTACAACAGTTGATTAAAAATGCCTACCTGGATGGTAAAAGTACTATCGCTTTAATTATCGGTATAATCACTTTGTTGATTGGCGCAACTACAATTTTTGGTGATGTTCAGGATTCCATTAATACCATTTGGGGTTTAAAACCGAAACCCAAAAGGGGATGGGTAAAGATGCTGCAAAACCGCTTCTTATCATTTTCGGTAATTATTAGCCTGGGCTTTGTGTTGTTGGTTTCATTAGGTGTTACCGCTTTGCTAGACGCCTTTAGCGATCGCTTGCAGGCAAGATTTGCAGAGGTATCTGTAGTTGTATTTTATATTATTAACCAGGTGGTTACGCTTGCTGTTATTTCTTTAATATTTGGGGTAATTTTTAAAGTTTTGCCCGATGCTATTATTAAATGGCGCGATGTATTGGCCGGAGCCGTAGTAACCGCAATTCTATTTATGATCGGTAAATTTGCCATCTCATTATATATTGGGCAAAGTAATGTTGGCGGTACCTATGGTGCAACTGGCTCATTAATTGTAATCTTGCTGTGGACTTATTATTCTTCGATCATTTTATACTTCGGAGCCGAATTTACCAAAGCCTATGCGGTTGCCTTCGGGTCGGAAATTTATCCATCACATTACGCAGTTACCACTAAAGAAATTGAAGTAGAAACCGAGGGTAAATCTATTCAGGATAATCATCCAGAAATTAAAGAAGAAGTTAAAAAAGCTTAAAGTTATTCTCCCCAAGCCGTAACAATCAATCTTCTCTGTCCGCCACGATTGCGGTGTTCGCATAAGTAAATGCCTTGCCAGGTCCCGAGTGCTAATCTTCCATTTCTAATCGGAATGGTTACTGAGCTACCCAAAAGTGCTGATTTTAAATGCGCAGGCATATCGTCCGCTCCTTCGTAATCATGTTCATAATTAGGATCGTTTTCCTTAACGGTTTTATTAAAGAACATTTCAAAATCTGTCCGAACCGTAGGATCAGCATTTTCATTTATGGTAAGTGAAGCAGAAGTATGCTGTATAAAAACCTGACAAATGCCAATATTTATCTCATCCAATTGGGGTAAAGCATCTTCAATCTCCTCCGTAATAATGTGGAAACCCCTTCTACGTTCTCTAAGCGATAAGGTTTGTTGGTATATTTTCATTTGATCAATTCTCGATAATTTTAATGAAATCCTTTTCACTAGGTAAAACAGTTAAATACTTACTTGCGAAAATTTGGTCGTTATTTTCTGGAAGCGTGTATCGTACTACTGATTCACTTTTATCTTGACAAAGTATAATGCCAATCGTCTTGTTTTCGTCCTCAAGTTTTGATTCTCTATCGAAATAGTTTACATACATCGTGATAGTATCTCTTTTTTATTTTTGCTCAATGTTAACCGTGTATATAGTGCTGAATCATATTGGCGCTGTAATTCTCGTAAACTCCAATTATTCTTCAATGCTTCTATTTCATAGAAATTACGCTCATTTAGGTCTTTTATTCTCATTAATTTAAGATAGTGAGACCATGTGAGTTTGAATTGCGCAGACACTGTCTGCGCAATTGAATAAGTTAAATAAAACTGACGCATTTGTTCTAAATTTCTCTTAGAAAAACCTTTACCGAGTTCAACAACTAATCTTTCAGAAAGCTCATTTAAAATTTGTTTGCCATATTCTGCCCTTTCTTTTCCTTGCTGCTCCTCTTCAATAATCATTCTACCAATTTCGAAATATGCGGTAGCCATTGCATTATTAATAGTCTGTGTTACATTCTGCCTCGCTTGATTCAGCAATTCAATAACCTTGGTATATAAATTTTGCCTTTGGATTTGCATATTTTACAATAGAAAATATTAGGTCTATAAATTGAAAAATGATGTTTTCGAATCAAACAAGTATTGTCTTACCTCAAAAACTCCACATTCCAGATTTTTTCTGCTTTTCTGCCAATTAACCAAAAAGAAGCAGCCAGCACTGAAAAAAATAATGCTTTATGCCAGCTATCCCAAAAATATTCGAAATAACGTGTATAAAGGTTGATAAAGAGAAAGGTAATTCCGAATTCACGGGCAATATCATCATGGTATTTTAAACCAAAAAGAGTACTAGCAAGGCAAATGACGGCGGAAATTAAAGCCCAATAAAATAAGCTTAATTGCCTAACCGTATACCATTCTTCTAAACTGGCGAAATTACCAAATACTGATAAGGCCCAAAGTGATACGAAAAAATAAACCATACCAGCTATATAGGTTACCTGAAAGAAATGCTGTGTTTTAGGAAAAGCTTTCATTATAAATGATGCAGCAGTTAATGCAGCACCAAAAACCACAAAACGTAACGGATAATTCATGCCCAGAAAATAATAGTTCCACCGGCTTAAATAACCTGTTTCAGTACCAAACCATGCACCTAATGAGATTAACGCAAAAATCCAGATTAACCGCGAATTGAAGATATATCCTAAAGCGCCATATATAAAAACAGATATTAGAATGAGGATAGAGAAATTACCCGAGCCGTTATCTATTGCCTTTCCGAAATAAGCAATGGCATTTGCAGTAAGTAAAATGGCAGAAAACACAATGGCCTCGTTGCTAAATTTTAAATGTGATAATTTCTTTTTCCTCCTGAAGCCAAGAATATAAAGCCATCCTGCCAAGCCACCAGATACAATGGCAATTACAATGTTTGGGGTGTTATAAACTCTTTTTAAGTAATTTAAAATCGAATTATCAATCAGTAATGATCCGAGAGCAATAAAGCCACAGGCTAAAGCTACCCAAAAGGCATATTGCGCCAGCCGGAGCCAATCGAAATTTTTGGCTTCATAACTTTTACGGAGCTTATTACCGGTTTCATCATTGATCAGGCCATCATTCTGCCACTGCTCAATCATATCATCCAGAAACTCACTTTTTTCTCTGTCAACTTTCATAGGTTAGGTTATACACGAAGATATAAAATTTGATCGTTATTGATGTATGTAGGCATTGGTAGTCAATCTCTTCATATAATTTACCTTAATTAGATTGCTTTGCCCGCTAAAAAAACTATATCATAACGATGAATACCTTTATATAACCTCTTTAATCTTCCTGTTGTTCCCTACAATCCAGATAATATCACCATTGTCGAAAACGAAATCAGATGAAGGATTCAATATCCGATCAGAACCCCGTTCAATCCCAACAATTAAGGCCTGCGCTTTTTCTCGGATCCCTGCATTTCTAATGCTTAACCCATAAACCGGCGATTCGGTATGTACAACCACCTTTTGAAGTGTCATTTCTTTATTTGGAAAATTGTTTTCTTCAGCAATTGCTGGTGCATCTACTTCTAAAAGGGCTTTAACGGCAGCCAATTGATCATCAGCACCAATTAATAACAGTTTATCATTTGGATAAAGCCTTTCATCTCTTCCTGGGGTCGGAATGTTGTTCCTTCCACGTTCTATTAAAGCAATATTAACCCCGTATTTTTCCCTGATCATTAATTCAGTAAGTGTTTTTCCTACCACTTCCGATTCAGGAGAGACGGTAAGCTCAGTTAAGTGGGTATCCCAGGGTAAAATATTCGGTTTCTGGTTTTCACGTGCATTTAAGTTCAGCATGAAACGTCTTTCCAGCTTATCGTAAAATGATTGCAATTTCCGCGAGAAAATTACCATTCCGAGGATAATTAAACCTAGTGCAATTACAGCTGCAACCCAGGTGTCGAAAAATTCGTACATCAGAAATCCTACAAAGAAAATCCCTAAGGCCACCCTAAAAAACTCGATTGCAATTAATGGTCCACGCGTATATTTTTTATTTAGCCAAAGGTGAGAATAAGCTGTTCTTTGAATCCTTCTGATGGATAAGGCCCACAAAAATGGCGACATCAATATAAACGAAACCACTACACTGATGATAATTGAAGTTAAACTATTTGCAATGTTGCGCACAATAAAAGGTTGCACATACCGGTAAGCTAAATAGATAATTGCGATGATGATTACAGAATGGATGATGGTATTAAAAATATAGGATCGTAATAAAATCTTCCAATCGCTTAATGTGGTAATGCCTTCAGTACTGGAGCTATATCTATCAATGCCATCAAGCCATTTTTTGGGTAAAATACGGTTTAAGTACTGGTAAAAAGGTTCAGATAATTTAATTAAATAAGGAGTGGTAAATGTTGTAATTGCAGCTGCGGCTACTGCGATAGGGTAAAGGAAATCACTCGTTACTTTAAGGGTTAAACCCAAGGATGCAATGATGAAAGAAAATTCGCCGATTTGCGCCAAACTCATGCCTGATTGGACAGAAGTTTTTAATGGCTGACCGGAAAGCAATGCCCCAAGTATGGTAAAAATAATTTTTCCTAAAATAATGACCAGAGTGGCTACTAAAATTGGAACTGCATATTTAACCAACATGGAAGGATCAATCAACATGCCAACAGAAACAAAAAATACGGCTGCAAATAAATCCTTTACCGATTTGGTTAAATGTTCAATTCTTTCGGCCTGAGTAGTTTCGGCCAAAATAGATCCCATAATAAAAGCCCCAAGTGCCGGAGAAAAACCTACTTTATCAGCAAGCAAAACCATTACGAGGCATAGAGCCAATGATACAACCAGCATTGTTTCATCATTCATTAATTTTTTGGTTGCCTTAAGAAATGATGGAACCAGAAAAATTCCTCCTAAAAACCAAAGTACCAGGAAAAAAGCCAGTTTTAATATGGAATATAACATTTCTGTACCTGCCGATTGCTGGCTTACGGCCAGCGTGGAAAATAGTACCAATAATAAAATGGCTACAAGATCTTCAACAATTAGCACCCCGAAAACCAAGCCAGCAAACTTTTTATGTTTTAAACCAAGTTCTTCGAAAGCTTTAATCGTAATCATAGTTGATGATATCGATAATATTCCTCCTAAAAACAGGCTGTCCATATCTTTCCAGCCCATGGCTTTACCTACCAGGTAACCGGCCAGAATAATAAATAATACTTTTACAATTGCGGTAATGGAGGCAGAGCCGCCTACTTTAACCAGTTTTTTAAAACTGAATTCTAAACCAAGACTGAACAATAGGAAAATTACACCTATTTCGCCCCAAATATTAATGCTTTTTGTATCTGTAACGGACGGAAAAAATTTCAAGTGCGAGCCAACCAATAAGCCGGCAAGTATGTAACCTAAAACAAGGGGTTGCTTAATTCTTTTAAATATGAGTGTGGTAATTCCTGCTGCGGCAAGAATTAATCCTAAATCGGCTATCAAATCGGGTAAATGCATCTATAAAAAATAGGTAATATGGGTTAAATAATTTATTGCCAGGCAATATTTATAACCTGGAATTTTACTGAAAATTCCACCTGATGTGGTTCAAATAAATGAAATTACTTACCAAAAAACATGTTTTGGATAAAGCATTTTAAAATGGCACCAATAATTATGTTTTAACCTTCTTATTACAACTTTAGCAGTGATGGCTTTGTTTTTTAAAAAAAGAAACATCAAAAAAGAAAGAAGTATAAAAGCGGCGAAAGATATTTTTACAATTGAAGCGTTAATAAAATCTTTTTGCAAGCTTTCATAGTCCTGATTAAAATCTGAATTAAGCTTATTGATTTTTTTATCGGTGATGAAACTTATTTTTAAGTTCTTGGCTGGTGCATCATTTCTATTTCCCTGCGTTGCGAATGACGAAAAATTAGTGGAAATAATAAGAAGAAGGATGATGTAAATAAGCCTCATTGCTGCTAATATAAAGAAAAAGAGGCTTTTTTGAAAGGGAAATGTGATTTAAAAATCCTTTTTGGCTTCTATAAGCTTTTATTGTAATCTTAGGTTTTATTATAATTTACGTCATGCTGAATTTATTTCAGCATCTATTTTTAATACTACAGACCCTGAAATAAATTCAGGGTGACGCATGTTTGAGATCTAATTTAATCCATTAAAATAAGCGAGTGTTGCTTCCTTGTCTTTTTGTAATTGAATAGTCAGCGCTTCTAACCCCGTAAATTTTACATCGTGACGAAGAAATTTTAAAAAATTCATCTTAATATCCTGGCCATAAATTTCCTGGTTGAAATCGAAAATATTTACCTCAATGTTTCTGGTCATCCCGTTAATGGTTGGGCGCTGCCCGATGTAGGCCATGCCTTTGTAAGTCCGAAGTCCGGAGTCCGTAGTCTGTTTGTTGATTCTGAACCTTCTTCTTTAAATTCGGCGCTCATCTCTACCGTTACTGCATAAATGCCATCACCAGGAATCAATTTATAAGTTTCTTCCACAAATATATTGGCAGTAGGGAAACCAATTGTTCTGCCGATTTTATCGCCTTTAATTACTCTCCCGAAAATAGAAAACGGATAACCGAGGTAATCGCTGGCTAAACCCACATCGCCTGCCAAAAGTGCCTGACGGATTTTGGTAGAACTTACTGCAACATCGTGAATATCCTGTTCCATTATTTCTTCAACCGTGAAGCCATAATGCAAACCAGCCGCTTTTAAATCGCTTAAATTACCTGACCGGTCTTTACCAAAACGGTGGTCGTAACCAATTATAATATGTTTGGTGCCAATAGTATTAACCAATATATTTTTAATATAATCTTCAGGCAACTGATTGGAAAAATCTCTTGTAAATGGTGTAATAATCAGATGATCCACACCCAAACCTTTTAAAATTTCTGCTTTTTCATTAATGGTATTGATCATTTTTAAATCCTGGTTTTCAGGATCGATAATCATCCGTGGATGCGGAAAAAATGTTAAAATTACACTTTCTCCATGATCAGCCTTTGCCTTTTCTACAAGTTGTTTAATGATTTTTTGATGTCCGAAATGTACACCGTCGAAAGTACCAATGGTTACAATGGCATTGTCTAATTTTTTAAAATCCGAAAGGTTATTATATATTTTCAATGGTAAAATCTATTTATTCATCTGGGTTTTGCATGCGGGTAGGTAGCAGGTTAGCATACAACCCGAACCTTGGAATAGCTTAAGTGCATACCCAAATTTCTGTTGTTTATTAATGTAAGGCATGGCGTTTTACCACCCCGCCTTTTAAATCGGCAATTTGTTGTTGAATCACAAAAGCATCCGAATCAATCTGCCGGATAGCAGTTTGTAATTTGCTCATTTCCAGCTTGGTTACTACAGTGAAAATAATATCGATATCTTTCTTTTCTCCGTAACCGCCTTCGCCCTTGTAAATGGTAACACCTCGCCTCATTTCGTTGATGATAAAATTTTTAATGTCTTCCTGATGTTCTGAAATGATCGTTACACCAGTATATTGTTCTATTCCGTTAACGATAAAATCGATGGTGCTCGAAGCTGACAAATACGTTAATATAGCATAAAGTGCAGTTTCGATGTTTAAAAAATAGGCTGCGAAGGCAAAAATGATGATATTTAAAATTAGAATGATATTTCCGACAGTTAAAATACTGTTTTTACTGATGTAAAGTGCCAAAACCTCAGTACCGTCAATTACGCAGCCGCCGCGCATGGCTAAACCAATACCACCACCTAAAAACAGGCCTCCAAAAAATGCGATGAGCAATTTATCGTGTGTAATGGGCTGAAAAGGCAGTATAATTAGGGCTATGGAAAGTGTAGCGATGGCAATAGCCGTTTTAATTGCAAAACCTTTACCAATTTGCCTGTAACCCAAAATTACGAACGGAATATTAATAATGGCAATAAGATACGATAAATTCCAGCCGGTTAAGGTGCTTAATAGCAGTGAGATACCGGTTACACCACCATCAATAAAGTGGCTTGGCATTAAAAAACTTTTTAAACCGAAGCATGCCGAAGTTACACCTGCAATAATTAACAGAATTTCTTTGATAAACCTGGTTTTTCTGTTTTTAATGTGGTTCATGGTTGAGCTTCAGTTTTAACTTCTTCTTTCTTGCTACGAATATAATTAACAAGTTCTAATACCTCAAACGCATCATTAAGTAAAAAGTTTCCGCTTCGGGTGCGCGTAAGTTCGGAAAGGTACGCGCCACTGTTTAATTGTTTGCCGAAATCAGACACTAATGAACGGATGTATGTGCCTTTACTGCAAACAATTCTGAAATCAATTTCCGGCAGCTCGATCCGGGTGATCACAAATTCCGGAACACTAACAAAACGTTTACGTAATTCTACCTCTTCACCTAGGCGTGCTTTTA
>Ga0308165_1002459_pt1 | contig 22025 bp, 22 predicted proteins | sample PhyWR2_FD_201032 | JGI IMG/M metagenome (GOLD analysis project Ga0308165, IMG submission 201032) | Phyllosphere microbial communities from UC Gill Tract Community Farm, Albany, California, United States - DLSLW.R2 | ecosystem: Host-associated > Plants > Phyllosphere > Unclassified | place: USA... | reverse complement strand
TGTCGATGGCGAAGTCGTCGAGGGGGCATCTTATGTGGATGAGAGCATGATCACCGGCGAGCCGTTACCCGTATCGAAGGGCGTAGGCGCTGCCGTTGTGGGTGGCACCATCAACAAGACCGGTGCTTTCAGCTTCCGCGTCACCAAGGTTGGGGCCAATACCGTACTGGCGCAGATCATCCGTCTGGTTGAGGAAGCGCAGGGCTCCAAGCTACCGATCCAGGCGCTGGTCGATAAAGTGACCATGTGGTTCGTCCCGGCAGTGATGGCTGCCGCCGCGCTGACGTTCCTGGTCTGGCTGATCTTCGGCCCGGATCCGGCGCTGACCTTTGCGTTGGTGAATGCGGTGGCGGTGCTGATTATCGCTTGCCCATGCGCCATGGGGCTGGCTACGCCGACATCAATTATGGTCGGTACCGGGCGCGCCGCTGAACTTGGCGTGTTGTTCCGCAAGGGGGAAGCCTTGCAGGCGCTGCGTGACGTGAGCGTTATCGCCCTCGACAAAACCGGCACCTTGACCAAAGGGCGTCCAGAACTCACCGATCTCGTTCCCGCTAAAGGTTTTGAGTACAGCGAAGTGCTGGCTCTGGTTGCGGCGGTTGAAACCCGCTCCGAGCACCCGATCGCCGAAGCGATTGTGCTGGCTGCCAAACAGCAGGGCATCACGCTGGCCACCATTGAAGGCTTCGACGCCGTGCCGGGCTTTGGCGTAACGGCCAAGGTTGATGGCAGGGTGGTCTCCGTCGGTGCAGATCGGTTCATGACGCAGCTTGGTCTTGATGTAGCGAGCTTCAAGTCTGCCGCCCAGCGCCTGGGTGAACAGGGTAAGAGCCCGCTCTATGCCGCTATTGACGGTCGCCTGGCGGCGGTGATTGCTGTTGCCGATCCGATCAAGGAAACCACGCCAGAGGCTATTAAGGCGCTGCACGCGTTGGGACTCAAAGTGGCGATGATCACCGGCGATAATGCAGCAACGGCGGCAGCGATCGCCAAACAGCTCGGTATTGATGAAGTTGCGGCAGAGGTGTTGCCCGACGGCAAGGTTGCAGCGCTGAAAAAGTTCCGGGTCAATGGCGCGCGAGTGGCCTTTGTGGGGGACGGTATCAACGACGCCCCGGCGTTGGCGGAAGCGGACGTTGGGCTGGCCATCGGCACCGGTACCGATGTGGCTATCGAGGCGGCCGACGTGGTGCTGATGTCTGGCGACCTGCGCGGGGTGCCGAACGCTATCGCACTCAGCCAGGCGACGATCCGCAATATCAAACAGAACCTGTTCTGGGCCTTTGCCTACAACGCGGTGCTGATCCCGGTGGCGGCGGGCGCGCTTTATCCGTTAAACGGCACCTTGCTTTCGCCGATCTTCGCGGCGGCGGCGATGGCGCTCTCCAGCGTCTTTGTACTCGGCAACGCGCTGCGGCTTAAGCGCTTCCAGGCTCCGATGACGGTTGAGGCCTCTAGCAGAACGGCGGAAAGCGGGGCGGAGATTATCCCCGTTACCGCAAGTAAATGACCCATGTTGGGCCATGGTGATGCCCCTCACCCTAACCCTCTCCCACAGGGAGAGGGGACCGACCGTGCTCGCTATCAATGGTAAAAGATCACCTGGCCTACACGTGAAAATATTCCCATATCTGTTCCCTGTGCTTGGGAGCAGGATAGTGAGCCAGAAATGGATCACCATGCCTGACCGCAGCTCTGTATCAGCTCCCTCTCCTTGGGGAGAGGGTTGGGGTGAGGGAGACCAGCGAGCTTAACCAGTAACAATAACGCTAACTGTAGCCCTATAAAGGAGTGAACGATGAATATCGGTCAAGCAGCCAAATCCTCCGGCGTTTCAGCCAAAATGATCCGCTACTACGAACAGATCGGTTTGATCCCCAAGGCCATACGCTCGGATGCGGGCTACCGCCATTACAGCTCTTCGGACGTACATAGCCTGCGCTTTATCCGCCGCTCACGCGACCTTGGGTTTTCTGTTGAGCAGATCTCGGCGCTGTTGGTGCTGTGGAACGATCGGGAGCGCGCCAGCGCCGACGTCAAAGAAATGGCGCTTTCCCACGTCGCGCGGCTAAAAGCCAAGATTGCCGAACTGCAGGCGATGGCAGAAACCCTCGAGTTTCTGGCCGATCACTGCCACGGTAATGACCGCCCAGACTGCCCGATCCTGGCTGATTTAGCCGAGCCAACCACAGCGACGACAGTGCCAAATAAGGCACCAAAGTTCGGTGTTGCGTCCGGTGTGCTAAAACGTGGGGAAAAGGGGTTTGCCGTTGTAACGAAAGAGAAAATTTTGCAGAAAAACCTTTGACCTTGCCACGCTGGCAAACCTCATAGTGATCTGACACCAACCCGATGGAGATCAATATGCATCATTTCACTGTTCCCAATATGACCTGCGGCGGCTGCGCTAAATCCGTCACCAAGGCGCTACTGAGCGTTGACCCACAGGCCCGTATCGAAACCAACCCGGCGGCAGGTGAGGTAAAGGTCGACAGCACTTTGGCAGCAAGCGAGTTTCTTGCGGTACTTGGCAAAGCGGGTTACCCGGCCCGACATATCTGAATAGCAAAGGAGATCCTGGTATGAAACCTGTCAAAATGGCCATCGCCGCACTCGCGTTGGCAACGCTTTCTTTCTCTGTCATGGCGGCTACGCTGGTTGATGTTGCGCCTGCCAATCAACAGAAAATCGGCGTGATCAGCGCCTGTTCAAGCAGCAACAGCCTGAGCAGCCTCCAGCGTGAACTGGAGAATAAGGCTAAAGCAGCGGGGGCAAGTGCCTATCGCATTATCAGCGCTTCCGGCAACAACCGTATGTGCGGTACGGCCGAGATTTACCACTGATTGTTGCCCCTAGAGAAGCCGCTTGATGCGGCTTCTCTATCCTGCCTTTTTATTCCACGCTGACTAATCGCAACTATTTTCTTATAGTTAACACGCTTTCTAACGCACCGCTTTGTAAAAACCGGCTTGTCACTGGCGTCACAACCACACTACGGTTGATTCGATATCCTTGATTTGCTAAGCGGGCGCAGCATGCAGCGCCCCTACGTTTTGAGCCTGTTGGGTGTTGTCAGCAGTCTTGCTACTTGCGCTTCTTCAGTTGCTGGGTGGCGAATTTCACCACTTTTTCATCCTTGTCCGTCAGCATCAGAACCAGGACTTCATCAGGCGTATTAGGGTGTTTGGCCACCAGGCGACGTACCTTGACCGATTTATCCTGCGCCATGATGGTGAGCAGGCTGGGGGCCGCGTAGGGTTGCCCTGGCAGTATCTCTCTTAATTCCAAAGAGCTATGCTGCGCCAGTTCGTTGAGGATTTCAGTTGGCTGATAAGTATAAAAACCCACCAGTGAATAGAGCACGCTCCAATGCTCGCTTTTAACCAGCTTCTCTCTGATATCTTCCGGGGTATTCGGGTTACTCGCCAGGCTCGACAAGACTTCGGCGCTGCTATCTTGCGCCAAGGCTCTCAGCATTGCAGCGGTCGTTTGCGGGTTGCTGGCAACGGCTACCCGTACCATTTCGTCCTCATCGTTGCCCAATTGCTCCAGCAGCGCAGGCGAACAATACTCATTTTCTGCCATTACGCGCCGCTCATCTGCGTCTGCATCGTTGATGCGCTCAGAGAATATCTCAGGATGCTGCTGCACATAGGCAGTTTGATGTTCAAGCGTGACTCTGGCCACCTCTGGTGAGGGATCATTGAGCAGTATTTCAATCAATGGATCTGGCAAGACCCGGTTTCTGGCGACATTTTCCCGCAACATCTCAAACGGGCATTGGCAGAATAAGCTGAGTATCGACACCGGGGTTAACGAACTGGTAGCGATCGAAGCGTTAAACTGGAACAGGCTGCTGGCAGTATCGTACAAATTGGTTTCAGAAGTCGGAAATTGAGAATAACCAAAGGTGCGGAACGGCGGCGTTTTATCGCGCACTTGAGGACACCTAACCGCAAGTTGTTCCACCCAACGAGAAAAGATTGGCCAATCTATGATGTTATCTTCCGCCAGTGCTGCCATACCGGCAAAGCACTCCTCGGTAAATACGTAGGGATGCTGCGCCAGCTTTTGCCATACGAGTCGGGCGCCTGTGCTCGGATTCGGATTAAGGAAAAACTGCCGGTTATGAGCCAGCCTGCTAAGGACAAACAGATCCATCGATTGGCTAAGCTGGGTCAATATAGGGCTGGATATGGCGCGTTCCGCCAGTTCACCTCTGACCCAGACATTGACGTCGTCCAGTAGCTCCATCATCAACGCTTCATCTTCATGATAGCGAGAAACCAGCCGGCACCTGACCAAATGAGAAGGATCTTTGGTCAGTGACTGCAACAGGGCCTGAGAAGGATTAACCAGCCGGAAAATCATATTTTCACGCACGGTTTCATCCGGATGATAAATAGCAATATTTGCCCAGCACGCTGGCCAACCTGGGTTGTTATCCAGCTTATCGAGGATCGGGCCAATCGGATCCATAAAATAGTCGGAGTAAACTTTGTCCGCAGCACAGTCTTGATCCGCTATCGATGCCATAGGCCGGCTGACAAGCCCCTCAATCAGCGCAGGAAAGCCTGAGGTTAACGCCTCCCATGCCAAAGTTTCTCTGGCATACTCCCAAGGCTGCCAACGCCAGACCAACTCTGGCCATATCATGCAGGGGACAATAAATGGCTGCTTGCTTTGCTGCGCCACCTGGATTTTCAGTTCCAGCGAAAGCGCAGGCAGCATATCAAGCAAGGTCTGCGTGGTGGTGTCCTTCGAGTTAGCGACGGCTTTGAGAAAACGATCCGGGAACGCCGCCCAGCCATGTTCAATCAGCAGGGCCGAAAAATCAGGCGCATTGAGGAGCTTACTGACGGTGTTACTGCGGGCTTGGCTTAAGTCTGAGATCTCCATGGGGGTGACGTTCCTCTAATCCTTGTTCAGAGCATACTAGCCGATTGAGATTATTTGTTCAAAATGCTCCCATGTGCTCATCATGCTTGTCAGTAAGCCCCTCACTCCAACCCTACCCCAAACGTCTACGGGCCTGATACGTAGGGGCGCTGCATGCTGCGCCCGCAAGCAATATTAAACCGCCAAGCGTTCCGACACTTTGTCCCGCCAGACAGCGCTCAACACACTGAGTGTACCAAGAGCTTCGAGTTCGGCGAGGGACGCTTCGGAGTTGAAAATAATCTGTTGTGCCCGCACCAGCGGCCAGTCAGCATAAGGGCGCTCAATCAGGCTCAGAGCCGTACCGCTTTGCATTTCCCCGGCTTGCAGTACGCGATAAAACCAACCGTTGCGCGATTGCTGATGCATCACCTCGGGAGCCTGCTCGTCCTGCAAACGCGCAGCCATGGTACCGCAGGCTTCTCGGCCCCAGGAAACCTGGAGCAACGCGGTACCAACCTGATAGATATCCCCCAGACAAACCGTCTGCTCGGTGATCCCCAAGGTGGCAAAGTTCTCCCCGAACACGCCTGGGTTAGCAAACAGCGCCGCACTGGCCGGATAACGTGCCCGCCAGAAGTCATAATGTTCCAAGGCATAGTTCATTAATGCGCAATCGGCCTCGTCGTAATGCTCTTTACGGCCATCCGCAGTTTCTAAACCGTGCGCATGCACATATACCGGCTCATCGATTGATTGCTTTTGGCGGGAGCCATCAGGCTGTTGAACATTACATAACACAAATTTTACCGTGGCTATGGTCGGCTTATTTTTCATCTTTATTGCTCCAGAAGTCTGGAAAGGCCCGTCGGTTTTTTGCGGGCCATCCGCACAGATTAGAACTTGTATTCAATACCGGCCCAGTAGTTACGGCCTTCCTCAACAAAGCCTTCGGTATAGGCATAGGCGGTATCGAACAGGTTATTCACAGAAGCGTTAACGCTCAGCCCCTTGACGATCTGATAATCGCTGCGCAGGTTGGTGACCGCAAATCCTGCCGCCTTCTGGCTACCATCGGTATTGCTGTAGCTTGATGAGCGGGCCTCTTCAGACAGGGTGAAACTAAGTGGCTGCCACGGCGTATAGGTCAGCCAGCCCACCACGGTCTGGGTAGGCAGGCCGGTAATTTTACCCACGTCCTGATCCTTCACGCTACTGTGGATCAGGCTGTAATTGAGGCCAACCTTCAGTTCTTCGACGATCACCCCTTTGATACCCAAATCGAGCCCGGTGTAATCCACACGCCCGCTGTTGCGGTTTTGTACCGTGTTGGCATCGATATTCTGCGTCAGAATGGCGTCGCTGATCCGGTTGTAATACACGCTGGCTTCGTAGCCCCAGTTTTCCGTCAGATAGCCGTTATAGGTTAAATCGATGCTGCGGGCACGTTCCGCTTTGAGATTTGGGTTAACCAACGCCACCTGACCAAAGGCCGGGCGGGAGGTGGTGTAACGCTCTTTCAACGTCGGGAAACGGCTGCGATCCGAGAACGAGAGGGCAATTTCATCGCGGTTATCGAAGTGGTATTTGGTCATCGCCTGCCAGTTGAAGGCGTTTTGACTATTGTCGTCATAACGAGTGATCTTGCCGTTATTTTCGTGCTTCATCGCCTCCATGCTATCCCGCCAGTCATAGCTTATCCCGGCTACCACATCCCACTTTTCATCCACCGCCCACTGATACTCGCTGGAGAGTGACCAGGTGCGATCTTTATAGCGATCGTAAGGGGCATCTTTAGATCCCTGTTCACGGTGAACATCCTCTTTCCAATGTGCGGCGAACGAAAGCTGATCGCGCTCGCGCAGATCGGCGGCCAGTTGCAGCGCTGCGCCATCCGTATAGTCGTCATAGTGGCTGTAGCTACCAATCCCCTGATGAAGATCGCTTAGTGAGTTGTACATCATCAGGGTATTTTTGAAGGTGTCCCGGTAAGCGCGGCTTTTTAACGTGAACATATCCCCCAGCTTGGTCGTTCCCTGATAGTAATAACTCTCTTTGTCATACTCTGGCCACTGCCAATAGCGGGGCTTCTGGTCGCTGGTTCCGGCGTACGGCGGGTTTTGCTTTTCCCCATCCTGCTTGATATAGGTAAAGGTATATTCATCGTTCTCACGCGGGGTAAAACCAACTTTGACGATGCCGCGTTTGTCATCCGATGCGGAATTGGTTCGCCGACCGTTCTCGCCCGCGACTTCGTTGTCCACGCTATGTGGCAACCCCGCGAAGCGCTGTTTTAATTGGCTGCCGCTGACTTGCAGATAGCCGATATCGTTTTTAATCCCCAGCGAGGCATCGGCATCGAACGCGTTGTCGCTACCACGGCTCCAACCTTGACGATAACCGATGCTGGCCTCCAACGGCTTGGTCGGTTTTGAGGTGGTCAGGTTGATTGAACCGCCCATTTGGTTTGGCCCTTGCAGCAACGAGGTGTAGCCTTTTGACACCTCTAGCGAGGCCAGGTTAGAGGTTAAAAAACGCCCGAGATCCAGGTTGCCATCATAGGGAATATAGATTGGCACCCCGTCATAAAACACCGGTACCTGACGGTTATCAAAACCGCGCACCCGTACCTGGAGCTCGTTACGGCCACCGGATTTTTGCAGCGTCACGCCTGGCACGATACTGAGCGCATCGGCCACGTTGCGTTTATCCAACTGGGTAAAAGTATCGGGGGTGACAACCGTACTGGTATTGGCCACCGGGCTGCCCCAAACGGTCAGGGTATCTTCGGCCGCCGCCATGACATTCCCGGTCATCAAAAAGGATAGGGCGGTGCATAGAGTGGTTTTTTTCATTTTCATTAGGTTCCCAGGTTTTTCGATATGTTTATTTTTATATAACGCTAGTTGTGCTAATGGGCGCGGCCCGAGGCCGTACCCACCAAGAACGCTTTACTCCGTTGGGATAAGTTTTACTTTGATATCAGCGGGGGGCGCGTGATAGGGCGCAGAGGTCACCAACAGGGCCACACCGGTCTGCGCATACTCTTCTACCGTGTTGAGGTTGATGCCACCAGCCAGCGAAAGGCGGCAACCGGGCGCAAACTCTTCAGCGAAACTTTGCAGCGCCATCACGTCTGGCACGGCAAACTTATCCAACTGCACGATATCTGGCTGTGCTTGCAGCGCGGCCTTGGCCTCATCCAGCGTATCGGCCTCAACGATAATGGCTTTTTCCGGTGCCCGTTGGCGTAACGTGGTAACCAGTCCTTGCCAGTCTGTAGGTGAAGGACAGAACTGACGGTGATTGGCGAACAGCAGGATGGTTTCGGCACAACCTGCGCGATGGATGATGCCACCTGCCGCAATCACTGCCTGCATGGCCAAAAAATGGGTGCCAGGGATGGTTTTGCGCGTGCAGGCAATCTGCCCATGAGGCGAATAGCGTTGCAGGATCTGGCGCATGCGGTACAGATAATCAGAGACGCCGCAGCTCCATTCCAGCAGGTTCTGCACCACCTTCCAACCTTGATGCAAGGCATCCGCCTGGCCGGTGGCGGTTAACAGAAGCTCGCCAGCGCTTGCCAGTTCGCCATCATGCAGATGTGGATCCACTTCTAGCCCGAGCCGCTCCAACATGCGTTTAGCGGTATGCAACCCGCTGACACAGCCGCCTTGGCGATGATAAAAATGCATTACACCGCGACGATCGCCGATCCCCAAGGCACGCGTGGTGAGATCGCCGCCCTGGATATCATCCATCAACCATTGGTCCAGATAGCTGTCTGGGATAAAAATCATACCGCCTCCGGATTTTTATCCCAATAAACCAGCGCCCAATCGCGGGTGGGGGAAACTAACCGTTGGCCCAACTGCTGGTGGCGGGTGTAATACTCAAACAACCGCTGCTGCTCATCCTCATTCAATGCGCCCAGCGACCAGCTGACGCTCTCGCAAAACCGTTCATAACTGTCAAAGTTACCCTGGCAATTAGGGCCACGGATAAAATCGACGCGAGCGCGGATCCCCAACTGATACAGGACGTTAACGGCGTAGATGTAATTGGGCAGTTCAATCACCGTGCGGCCGATAGCCTGCTGCAACGCAACATCCACAAACGAAGAGCTGACGGTATGGGTGGTGTAGACCCTTAAGCGTGCCGCCCGATCGATTTTTTGCATAGCGCTACGCAAATCCCCGACCAAGGTAGAACGAGAGGCCACGGCAATGTCGCACAAAGGCAGATCATTCCAGCTTTCTTCCCAGGCGCGGCGCTTTAGCGTGACGTTAGATAACTGCATAGCCTGCGCGCGCTGAGCCGCCACCGCTAACATGCCTTGGCTATAGTCGATGCCATACACTTGCTCAAGCTGGTCTGCGACATTTAAACAGACGGTACCTGGCCCGCAGCCCACATCCAGCAAGCTCCGAGCGCCCGAGAGATCCATTTTGGCGATCAGTTGCGTCAGATAAGGATCTTGCGGATTAGCGCAGGTTACAGACATTTTCTCGGCCCGTTTATCCCAGTGTTCCGGGGCCTTTTCCGTGCGTTTCGCCAGGGCCAACTGCTGTTGGTAAAGCCCGGCAAAGTCGATTTCATCTATCAGCATGGTGATTTCCTTGTTTGAGTTGGTGCTATTCCTAGATGGGTGGCAATTTCGTGCTCACTGACCCGGTAAAGCCGGGACAATGAGGCACTGTTGAGCATTGCTGCTGGCGGTCCCTGCAATGCCCCTGCGAATGGATCGAGCGTGACGACCGTATCGGCCACCGCTTTGGCATGCATTGGGTGATGGGTAGACATCAGCAGGGTGATCCCAGCCGCCTTAAGTTGGTGAATACGGTTTAACAGGGTGATCTGGTGGCCGAAATCGAGGCTGGCAGCGGGTTCATCCATTACCAGGATCTCCGGCTGTTGCACAAGAGCGCGTGCAATCAGCACCAACTGCCGTTCTCCACCGCTGAGCGAGGGAAATAGCCGTGCCTCAAGATGGGCGACGCCTAAGGCCTCGAGGGTATCGCGTGCCAGTTGACGATCGCGCAGAGCGGGCGAGGCGAACAGACCAAGGTGAGCGCTGCGGCCCATGGTGACCATATCCAGCACGCTGTAGCTAAAGGGGCCATCGTGAGCCTGAGGGACGTAGGCAACTTTTCTCGCCAAAGATTCCGCCGACCACTGGCCAAGCGGTTTGCCGCAGAGCACAATTTCCCCGCTTATTGCGGGCAACAGCCCAAGCAATGTCCGCATCAGGGTCGTTTTCCCGCAGCCATTGGCCCCGAGCAAACAACAAATCTCCCCCGGTTGCAGGGTAAAACTGATGTTTTGCAAGATGGCATGCTGGCGATAGCCCAGCGTAACGTTGTGAAATGACACCACGCTCATCAACGCCCTCCACGCAGTAATAACAGCAGAAAGAAGGGCGCGCCGATCAACGCGGTCAGAATACCTAAAGGCATTTCAAGGGGGAACAGGCTGCGAGCCAGCGTATCGGTAAGCAACAGCAGCAGGGCACCGACCAGCATAGAGAGAGGGAAAAGGCGTTGGTAATTGTCGCCCGCCATCAGGCGGCAGATATGCGGCACCACCAGGCCAACCCAACCGATGATCCCGGCTATCGACACTGCGCTGGCGGTGACTAACGTTGCACAGATAATAAACGTCAGGCGCAGACGCTTAACGTTTACCCCCCATCGTCCGGGCCTCTTCATCGGGCAGGCTCAACAGATTCATGCGCCAACGCAGTAACAACAGCGGCAACATGCCCAACAGTAATACCGGCGCGGTGCTGGACAGATCGCCCTGGGTAATGGCCGAAAGCCCGCCCAATAGCCAAAATGTGATGGTGGGTAGTTGAGTATAAGGGTCGGCCAGAATTTTGATCAGTGAGATCACCGCGCCACACAGTGTACCGATAGCGATCCCAACAAGAACCAACGACAACACCGGGTCATGGCGTTTCGCCAACTGCGCAATCAGGCAGGTCAGCGCCACGGCAACCATCCCGCCAATAAAGGCACCGAGTTGTACCAGCAGAATAGGAAAACCGAGCCAAAGCGCAATACATGCGCCCATCCCCGCGCCGGCTGAAACCCCAAGAATATCTGGCGAGACCAGCGGGTTACGGAACATCCCCTGATAGGCGGCACCGGCGGCGGAAAGACCAGCACCGATCATCAAAGCGGCCAGAATGCGCGGCAGGCGAATTTGCCAGAACACGATGGCGGCTCGCGGATCCGTGGCAGTTTCTGGCGTGATAAACAGGGCCAGCACGTCATTGGGCATCAGCGGAAACTTGCCAATCATCAATGCCAACAGCACGGCGAGCAAGATAGCGGCCATCGAAAAACCTAGGTGCTTGGCTAAACTCATCCAGCCCCCAGCAGCCGTTGGATCTGCGCCTCACTCAAGGCCGTGTGATAAAACAGTCGGTAAAAAGCACGCAGATCTTCGGCCCACGGGGGCTGAATAGCAGTGTCGAAGTGACCCTGTAACCTACGCATGCCTAACAGACGGTTAATCCCCGGAGGGGAATCCAACCAGCCAAAAGGTTGCCCGGTAAACAGCAATACTTGCCCCTCACGTACCGCTTTCAGGCTTTGCCACAGCGGATCTTGCGTGATGTGCCGGTAGGCGTTGAGATCTTGTGTAAGAATGATATCGGGTTCCCACATCAGGATCTGCTCAAAAGAGACCTGGGCCAACCCATGACGATCCGGCTGGCTGGCGACGTTAACCAACCCCAGCAATTCGGCCGCTTCGGTATGGAGCGAGCCTTGCAGCCCGGTTTCCAACCCCGTTATCCCACGAGCGGAGTAAAATTTTGGCTGCTGTTGGCTTTGTTGCGAAAACCGTTTAGCGTCTTGTAACCAATGCTCGGCAAGCTGGGCCTGTTTTTCTGCCCGTTCTGAAACCCCGAGTAATTTCCCGACCTCACGCAATTGCCGTGGCGAATCTTGCAGGTTGCCATCGACTAATACATATGGGATACCGGTTTGCGCTGCGGTGCGTTGGGCCAGAGAACGGAAAGTGTCGTCCGCGCTACCGCAATCGATGATGATGTCCGGATTTAACGCCAGAATTTTTTCCAGCGAAAGGGTGCTCGCACGGCCAGAAAGGCGGCCTAGGCGAGGAAGCTTGGTTAGCGCCGGGGAAAGATATTCTGCGCCTGTTTTCGAGAGATCGAACGACGACAGGCCCAGCAACATCTCCGGTGCCAGCGCCAACAGCAGCAGATCGGCAGGGGCACCTGCACTGAGCACGCGGTGGGTTTGTTGCGGATTAGGTAACTTGCCAAAAGGGACCAGCAAAGCTTCTTCCGCTAGCGCAGAAAACGGGATTGATGACAGCGTTGCCCCTGAGAGTAGAAAACCTATCAGCCTACGACGGGTTAAGTCCATATTATAACCAACGGAAATATCGTTATATAATTTGTTATATAATGAAACCACAGAAATTCAGAGTCAACACTGATGCGAGAAGGTGTGATCTGTGCGGGGTATGGTTGGTTTGCAGGCACTAAACTGAACGTTAGGTTTCATTGTGCCCGGAGAATGATGATGGATGCCACGTTACAGATTGACCAACTGATCGCAGCGCTTACCGACTGGCGTGGGAAGACCTTGGCTAAGATCCGTAAGTGCATGGTTGCAGCTGATTCGGAAATCGTTGAGGAATGGAAGTGGAAAGGCAGCCCGGTGTGGTCACATCACGGTATTATCGCGGTCGCTAATGCCCATAAAGCCAAGGTAAAGCTGACCTTTTACCACGGAGCCAACCTGGCAGATGTCGATAAGCTGTTTAACGCTGGCCTTGATGGCAACGCCTGGCGGGCAATTGATTTCTTTGAAGAGGATCGGGTGGATTCAAAAGCCTTAACGGCTCTGGTGCAGGAGGCCGTTGAGTTTAATTTGCGTAAGAAGAAGGTGAGGTAACTTGAGACTGCTGACAAACCCTCACCGGGCTCACAATGATGGGGAGGTGCATGCTTCTTCCGTCAAAATAATCAATTGGTTAGAATTAATTTATGGCTCAATGCCTACAAATTCAGCAATCCGAACCTTCAAAAAGGGATAATCTCGTGACCATACGCATTAGACTCGCTGTCGCAATAATATTGCTTACTGCGACACTGCCCGTATTAGCTAAAATGCCAGAAAACTTTGTCTATACCAGCTCCGGCGATCTCGAAGCTGCGTCAATCATTATGGCGCGTAGCGATATTGGCGGTGCGCAGATCGTTTACAACTGGCGCTCACTCGAACCTGAGAAGGACAAATACAACTTTTCGCAGATTGAGCAGGATCTGGCTCGTCTCAAGGGAGCCAAGAAAAAACTCTTCATTCAGATCCAGGATCGGTTTTTCGAACAGGATGCCCGATACGTTCCTGATTATCTGATGAATGATGCCAGGTACGGAGGTGGGATATCGCCACAATTTGACAATCCTGGCGAAGGAAAGCCGATTGGCTCGGGTTGGGTGGCACAACAGTGGGATCCAGCTGTGCGCCAACGTTATCAGGCTTTGTTGGCAGCGCTTGCAGAGCGTTTCGATGGCCGAGTCTATGGGGTGAACCTACCCGAAACAGCCATTGACCTTGACGAGAAAAAGCTGCCCAAGGGATTTACCTGCGATAATTATTTCGCAGGCGAAATAGAAAATCTCACCTTTGCGCGCAAGGTGTTCACCAAGTCACATGTGGTGCAATATGTAAATTTCTGGCCGTGCGAATGGAACAACGACCACAATTACATGGGCCAACTGTTTGAGTTCGCAAGTGCCAATAATATTGGACTTGGCGGTCCAGATATCGTTCCCAACCGCAAGGCGCAAATGAAGAACTCATATCCGTTCTTCAACAAATACAAAAATAAGCTGGCACTCGTTGCCATGGCTGTGCAGGAGCCGACCTTGACCTACAGGAACCCAAATACGGGCAAGCCATTTAGCAAGGAGGAGTTTGTACAATTCGCAGAAGACTATCTCGGTGCAGATATCATTTTCTGGAGCACGACGTCCCCCTGGTTGGCGAAGAAATAGGTAGCGATCTCTACGAAAAGAAAGCCTCACGGCGAAATAATGGGGAGCAGGTCACGGCCCGTTATATTTTCCCCAGGAGGCTGAGCAGTTATTAATAAGCACCAGATGCTCGAGTCGTTAAACGGGTAGGTCGATAGCTGTCAGGAATTTCCGGGTTTTTACCGATGGTCAATTCTTCGCTCACTATCCTTCCGACAGTTGCCGCGCAGGTTACGCCAGGGTGCATGACCGCCACGTAAATACCCGTTACATCATCAATAAACCCCATGACAGGATGTCCGTCCTGCGGTATAGGTCGTTGTCCTATCGACTGCTTGAGAAGATAGGCCGATGCCGTTCCTTGTAACCTGCTTTTTATCGCCGTGAGGGTTTCAGACGCCACTGCTTCAGCATCACTCGTAACCGGGTAATCCTCGGCCGCCAGGAGATCTCCGTTAAATGCATGGCGAACCTCAATGTCATCGCCTGCAATTAGGGTATTAACAACGTGCTTGGTCACGCGGTAACGTAGGAGAATGGCTGGTGAAGCCACGACCGGCAGCGAAATCCCTACCATGCTCAGCAGCGAAGTTATACCCGTCCCGCAGGCCAGAATGACACAATCCGCGTCTATTATGCCTTCCGCTGTCTCTATGCCAACTATTCTATTTCCTTCTTTCCTAAACCCGGTGACGAGCGTCTGTGTTTTCAACTCCGCGCCAAGACTGCAGGCTTTATCCAGCAGGGTTCGGGTGGCCTCTGCCGGATCCATTACGCCATCCTGATCGGCATAATGCGCCCGTGAAGGTGGGGCATTCATCGCTGGCTCAAGCTGGGATATATCAGACTGCCGAAGTATTTTCCCCCCATCTTGATCGCAAGGCGAATCGGCCCCGTAACTTAACGCACCAACCCAACGTATACCCAGCTCCGGAATTTCTTTTTCTAACCTGTGCCAGTCTTCCGCCGACGCTCGGCGGAGAAGTGCATCCGGGGCATCGTCTCTCACCGTGGTGTGGATCCAGCCAAAAGCGCTGCCGGTGGCACCAGAAGCTGGATGCGCTCGATCGATAACGGTCACTTTTATTCCACGGCTGGCCAAATGATAAGCGATTGAGGCCCCTATAATCCCCGCCCCCACAATAATCATATTTTTTTTAGTGGAACACATACCGTTTCCTCGCATAAAAGGGCCCAGGCATTAGCAAAATCCGCCGTAACCCCTCGACATTAGTTTTGTGGCCATTCTTGCTTCAGTAGCGCGTAAATCAGTTCATCACCCCATTGACCATCAAAGCGATCGTTCTGTCGTAAATGTGCTTCTTTACGCATGCCCAAACGTTCGACCACGCCGATAGAGCCGCGATTGGCTGCATCAAGTCGGGCAAAAATGCGGTGGAAACCCACTTCGGTGAATCCGCGTTCCAGCACCGAACGTACAGCTTCTGCCGCATAGCCCTTACCAGCATAAACCGGGTTAAAGATATAACCGATTTCTCCTTGCAGCGCCGCGCTGCTGGCCAACTTCAGCAACACTTCACCAACGAGTTCGTCGCTATCTTTCAATGTGACGGCACAATAAAAAGTGTCTCCATCTTCACTAAAACGTGAGGCTACGGCCTTTGCCAAGCGGTTTTCCATTTGTGCCTGCTCCGGCGGTGGAGCATACAAGTAGCGATAAACTTCAGGTAGGCGATGGTAAGCTGCATAGGCGTGGAGATCGTCAGGGGTAAAACGGCGTAGCCGCAGGCGCTCGGTGGAGAATGGCAGGGTAATCGAATGCAAGAAATGATCCTTTTCTAATGTGTTGTTATGGAGAAGGGGGTCGATACTACTAATGACCCATTAACGTTCCAGCAGAGAAAGAATATGATTTTTGGTTAGCGGGGCCAGTTGCACTGGCTGGTTGCTAGAGGGTTCAAACCATATCACTTCTTCAATTTCTGCAGCGGGCAGAAATTGGGTCTCTTCAGTGCTGACTCTGAACATGTCAGCAATCAGCATATGTCCAGGCTCATTGGCTGCGAGATCCGTAAAGCGCCCTAGTGGGATCATCTCATCAGGGTTGAAGGAGGCATTCAGTTCCTCTTTCAGTTCGCGTGCAAGTGCCACCTCCGGCCGCTCACCGGATTCAATTTTTCCACCCGGTTGCATAAACCACTCCGTGTTGCGTTTTCTGACCAGAAGGACCCGGCCAGCCCGATCGGTTATGACGGCTGCAGCTATATGAATTTGCTTACTCTCTGACATTCTGAATCCCGTTGTTTGGTATAAAAGCACCCCGCGTGAAGGCATCAAATGTACCAGAGTGGGGAGGGTGATTCCTAGCCTAGTCAGGCAAAGCAGATCCTCTAACCTGTGCTACGCTCTGGTTCTACAAAATCTAGAAGTGGAACTACATGATGACTAAACCTGCTGCCAGCTTTCAGTCCAGTTCGTTTGTGATTGCAGTTCGCGAACTCAAGAAAAGTGCTGCTTATTTTTGCGATGTCCTGGGATTTGACCTGGCATGGCCGGAGGGGATGGGTTGGCAACTCGCCACCAGGGGATGTGTGCGTATCATGTTAGGCCATTCACCGGATGCAATGCCACCCTCTGACACCGGCGATCACAACTATTTTGCTTATCTGTATGTCGATGATGCCCAGACACTTTATGAAGAGTTTGTCAGCAAGGGGGCGATCATACTGGCTCCACCCGTTGATAAACCGCATGGCATGCGTGAATTTACCGTAGGAACACCCGATGGCCACAGAATGGTGGTTGGCCAGGATCTCGATTAGCGTGTGTTTACCCGCTGTGAATTCAAGGAGGAAAGAGGGTGTTTTATACTTAATCTGACACTTTCTGCTTTGGGTTGTATAAGATCTGACCGTCCGCTCAGTGCCAGAAGCGGACGTTACTCATAGCTCAAGCAAACCGCCCCCTTAGCCCTTAATGAAGAATGGAGGGATTGGTATTAATAGGTGAATATCGGAAGGTCTCTAACAGGGAAAGGGCCGTTTTTAGGGGATAACTATATGCCACCTAGTCACTGTAAAAATATGCACAGAGAGAGCATATTTCACAACAGCCCTCTCAGTTTTATGCAAAGTAATAAAACTTGGGGATATTTAAACGCATTTGAACGTCAGGCGAGCAACGCCATTAACAAGTAAGTGTGTATCAATATCAGTTTTGACTTCACTCATGGATTTATTTTGTACCCTACAAAAATCAGAAGCCTTTTTAGTTGCAGTGCCAATAGCTCCCTGTATACGACCTGCAGCAGGAGCTGCTTCTACCTCAGTGAGATAGTCCCCATTATCCAGTTTTTTGACATCAGACTGATATGTCAAACCCAGGCCTTGAAACTGTGTTTTATCATTTTGCACAGCGCAACCGCTTAAAAAAGCACCAATTAAAATAGTGGTAGCAATTATTGATTTTTTCATGTGAAGAATAATCCTTATGTATTTGGTTAGCCTCTATTCTACAAGCTGGAATGAAACATTAATTAAACCAATTGCTATTTATAGATTTGCATAAGGTTATCGTACTGAATATTTGGAGAAATAAATCACACTAACCGACAAACAAGAACGTCAGGTGACACCGTGACAGATACCTTCACTTTCAGAACGGGCAGGCATTACCGGCTTTGATCAACTCTTCGCTAATAGGATGAACAAAATGCAACTCGCTGGCATGCAGCATCAGCCGCGGTGTCCGTTCGGTGCCTGGCAGCAGGAGACCGCCATATAGATCGCAGCCCAAAATAGGGTGGCCCAACTGCTGGCAGTGAATACGCAATTGATGGGTGCGCCCGGTCTCCGGGGTTAGCTCTACACGCGTCAAAGGCAGTAACGTCCCGTCTTCCAACTCGTGATAAAAGCGTTCAACAACACGATAGCGGGAGCGAGCGGGCTTGCCGTGGATTGAGCAAATCGACATCAGCGGGAACAGCGCCGGGTCTTTGGCAATCGCAGCGTCTATCAGCCCGTTGCTGTCGAGCAGATGCCCGCAGAGCAGTGCGCTGTAAACTTTGGTCACGGTGCGCTGGCTGAATTGCTGGCAGAGGGCGGCATTGATAGCCTTATTGCGGGCAACTACCATCAGCCCGGAAGTGCCGAAATCAAGGCGGTGAATCAGGGTGCAGCCGGGGAATATCTTTACCAGCCGATGATGCACCGAATCGAGATTTTGCGGATTCTTCCCCGAGAGGCTGAGCAGACCGGCGGGCTTATTGATAAGCACCAGGTGATCGTCCTGATAGAGGATCTCTATCTCGTCATGGCACGGCGGGGCAATAAAAGTATCGAAAATCGTAGACATCAGTTTTGTGGCCGTTCGTGATTCAGAAGCGCATAAATCAGCTCATCGCCCCATTGACCTTCAAAGCGATCGTTCTGTCGTAAATGTGCCTCTTTGCGCATACCCAAGCGTTCGACCACGCCGATAGAGCCGCGATTGGCTGCATCAAGTCGGGCAAAAATGCGGTGGAAACCCACTTCGGTGAAGCCGCGTTCCAGCACAGAACGTACAGCTTCTGCCGCATAGCCTTTACCGGCATAAACCGGGTTGAAGATATAACCGATTTCTCCCTGCAGCGCCGCTCTGCTGGCCAGTTTAAGCAACACTTCACCAATGAGTTCGCCGTTATCCTGCAATGTGACGGCACAATAAAAAGTGTCACCATCTTCACTGAAACGTGAGGCTACGGCCTTTGCCAACCGGTTTTCCATTTGCGCTTGATCTGGCGGCGGAGCATACAAGTAGCGATAGACTTCAGGCAGGCGATGGTAAGCCGCATAGGCGTGGAGATCGTCAGGGGTAAAACTGCGTAGCCGCAGGCGCTCGGTGGAGAATGGCAGGGTAATCGAATGCAAGAAATTATCCTTTTCTAATTTGTTGTTATGGTGAAAGGGTCGATACTACCAATGACCCGTTAACGTTCCAGCATAGAAAGAATATGATTTTTGGTAAACGGTGCCAGTTGCACCGGCTGGTTGCTAGAAGGTTCAAACCATATCACTTCTTCGATTTCTGCAGCGGGTAGAAAGTGGGTATCTTCGTGCTGATTCTGAACATGTCAGCAATCAGCCTGTGCCCAGGCTTGTTTGCTGCGAGATCCGTAAAGCCCTAGTGGGACCATTTCATCAGGGTTGAAGGAAGCATTCAGTTCCTCTTTCAGTTCACGTGCAAGTGCCACCTCTGACCGCTCACCGGATTCAATTTTTCCACCTGGTTGCATAAACCACGCTGTATTGCGTTTTCTGACCAGAAGGGCCCGGCCACCCCGATCGTGCAGCTATATGAATTCGCTTACTCTCTGACATTCTGGCCCCCGTTGTGTGGTAGAGCATAGCCCCTGCATGAAGGCATCAAATGTACCAGAGTTGGGAGGGTGATTCCTAGCCGGGATATTCCCTAATCAGGTAAATTTGTAGGTGTCATCCGCGCTGACGCAATCAATGATGATGTCCGGATTTAACGGCAGAATTTTTTCCTGCGAAAGGGGGCTCGCGCGGCCAGAAAGGCGAGGGAGTTTGGCTAGCGTCGGGGAAAGATACTCGGAACCTGTTTTAGAGAGAGCGAACGACGACATGCCCAGCAAGGCTACCGCCAGCACAGAAAACGGGATTGATGGCAGCGTTGCCACAGTGATCTGTGTGGTTATGGTTGGTTTGTAGGTACCGCTAAGGATTAAGGTGAGGAAACTTTTATGAGAAAAAAAACGGGGGTAGGTCATCATTTTCGATTTTGGCGCTTGATTTTTCGCACGTTTTTGGCAATCTATATTCATTAGTAATATTAATACAATGGCGCGTGCAAGGGCCTGGGCTCTGAGGGCGGTAGCGTGGGCGGTTATGGTAAAGATTTTTGTAATAGCGAATGCGTAACCCATAGACCATTTGAAGAGGAAGGATTTAGACCGTGGTATTGCTCGTTTTTTGAAAAACTAATGGAGAAGGTATTATGGAAGAAAGTATTTGGATGAATATGAGGATCAGATTTTACTTGTCATAACCCGTATGAATGAAGAAAAAATTATGACCAAGAAAGTTATAGGTAAAGTCATTAAAATAATCATAAAACTTAATGCATAATAGGAGTGCGGCATGGCAAGGGAAACATTTATTTCTTATAAGCACAGTGAAGCTCAAGATGTAAGAGATGCTATAATTGAATCGCTCGGAGATGATTCCGTATATTACAAGGGGGAGACAACCGAGTCTCCAGATATTAGTAATACTACTGTTGATAATATAAAAAATAACTTAAAAGACATGATATTTGGCACCTCTGTAACTATTGTGATAATCTCGCCAAATATAAAGGACAGTAAATGGATTGATTGGGAAATAGAGTACTCACTAAAGGAATATAAGCGAAAAAGTACTACGTCTAGAACAAACGGTATACTTGGTGTTATCATGAAGGTTGATGGTAGCTATGATTGGCTAGCATCATCTCATATAAATCCAGACAAATGTTCTTCTAGAATTATCAGAGGTGAAAAGCTATATGATATAATAAATAAAAACAGATACAATTTAACGGTTGACGATAGATATTGCTGTCAAGAATGTAAATCATATGATCAATTATCTGGTTCCTATATATCCTTAATCGAAGAGGATAAGTTTCTTAGTAATCCTTCTTTTTATATTGAAAATGCATATGATAAATCAAAAAAAATAAGCAGCTACTGTCTTTCAAGAAAAAGGTAACATCATAAAATGTTTTTTAGTGCTCATCTATTGACTAAAATTTTATTTAATCACTTAATGTGAAGTTAGCCTCCTTACCTAGAGGCCTCACAATTATTTTAGTGGGGCCATCTCATCTGGGTTGAAGGAGGCATTCAGTTCACGTGCTTTGCTCTTCAAGAGTTCAGTTTCTGACTCAGAAAGATGGGCCACGAGGCTTTTTTACCTTATTATCGGGTGAAATAGTTGTATGAATGAACCCTCTAACTGCTGAAAGTGTGGTCGGCGGTAAATGAATGGATTTGTAGGTCCAGTAACGCTGGCACAAATGTTCGAAGAGTATATTGACACAGGAAGAAACGTCATCAGTTCCAAAAAGTTTTACGTTCTCCTCCCAGGATAAACTATTGTTTAAGGAACTAGGCATCAGCTCTGCCGCAAGTTTCTGAGAAAAGCCTCCGAGTCCTCCAATAAGATAGCGTGGAATTTTGTTCTGCTCCGCGAGTGCCATTTCCTCTGCCACTCCTGGATTGATACCATCTTTAGAGTGCAATTTCCCGCCTACGGAAACCATCATGTTCTGAGATGCTACGAGAACTTCCCGCATAGCCGTCAGGCTCGCATTCCTCGTTTGCGCATCTGCATCGGTTCCGGTACCCATTTTTTTTGTCACGAGCAGTTCTGCAATATCTGTCATCGCGCTAATTTCATCATCAAGGTATCCAGAGAACCACAGGTCCGACATAACTAACGTTACGGGAAGTCTATCAGTCCATGTAGCATGTAATCTTGCCTGACGAAGGATAATCGGAGTGAAGCTTGGGTGACATCCATGTACTACTCTGCCACCGTACTTAAAAATCAACCCAGTAAATAACGCCACGAACTCGAGAATCCCTCGATCCATAGCTCTTTCAGTCCAGCTTTCGCGTTCAGGAATGGCTCCTGAGATACCCACATCAAGACCCTTGAATGAGACATCAATTTTTGTGTTGTGCTCCTGTACTCTACCCATTCACCCTCCCACGCTAACAAAGTTTGAAGCCAGTAATGCAGATACTTCTTGGTGATGCAAAACGTTTACGTATCCATCGAAGTAACTCTCAATCTCATGAAAAGGTAAAAGATCACCATCATAAATAAATAAAGCGTGGTTAGCATTCGGCTGAGAACTAAGGAACATCCTGAATTTTTCTAACGCTGGTGCATACACCTCAGAAAAAACAGAACAGTGGCTATGTACTGTCGTTCGGAATCTTGGATTATTAGCCCGGCACGATTTATACATAGAAAGGGTTTTGTTTAACGTTGTCCAGTCATAGCCTGCGCCCCTGAAGCTATTCTCTACGAGGAATGGAACACGGCATCTCCTTATGAAAATGTCGCAAAGATAGGTCTCGATCTCCTGAGTAATAGTGTCCAATTCATGTGCGGACAAC
>Ga0308165_1002457_pt1 | contig 22052 bp, 20 predicted proteins | sample PhyWR2_FD_201032 | JGI IMG/M metagenome (GOLD analysis project Ga0308165, IMG submission 201032) | Phyllosphere microbial communities from UC Gill Tract Community Farm, Albany, California, United States - DLSLW.R2 | ecosystem: Host-associated > Plants > Phyllosphere > Unclassified | place: USA... | reverse complement strand
CGCGGAACGCGCCGAGCATCACCGAGGTGTTCATGGTTGAATTCTGTTTTTCCACACCGCGCATCATCATGCACATGTGCTGGGCTTCGATCACCACGGCCACGCCGGCGGCCTGGGTCACGTCCTGGATTGCGTCGGCGATTTGCCGCGTGAGGTTTTCCTGGATCTGCAGGCGCCGAGCGTACATGTCGACGATGCGCGCCAGCTTCGACAGGCCCAACACCTTGCCGGTGGGGATGTAGGCCACGTGGGCCTTGCCGATGAAGGGCAGCAGGTGGTGTTCGCACAGCGAGTACAACTCGATGTCCTTGAGGATCACCATCTCGTCATTGTCAGAGGTGAACAGCGCGCCGTTGACGATGTCTTCAAGGCTCTGCTCGTAGCCGTGACACAGGTACTGCATGGCCTTGGCAGCGCGCTTGGGCGTATCGAGCAAGCCTTCGCGCTCCGGGTCTTCGCCCAGGCCTTTGAGGATTTCGCGGTAGTGGTGGGGCAGGGTCATACAACATCCTCACAAACGGCTTACTTGATATGCCGCCCGCCGTTGACGGTCAGGGTGGTACCGGTGACATAAGGGTTATCCAGCAGGTAACGCACGCTCAGGTAGATCACCTCGGGCCCGGGCTCGATGCCCAGTGCCGACTTGGCCAGCACCTTGGCGCGATAGTCTGCGTCGTCGCCGTCGTTGAACATCACCATCGCCGGCGCGATGCCGTTGACCTTGATCAGCGGCGCGAACTGTGCGGCAAACGACAACGTGAGGCTGTCGAGCCCGGCTTTGGTGGCGCAATACGCGATGTGCTGGCGGCTGCCCTTGCGCACCACGTCATCGCTGATGTGCACAATGTCGGCGGGGGAAGAGCGTTGCAACAAGGGTGAACAATGCAGGTTGATCAGGTACGGCGCAAGCATGTGCACGCTGAACATGTCGGTAAAGGCGCGGCTTTCGTCGTCGGGCGTTTCGGCGATCCAGGCCGAGGCGTTGTGAATGATCGCGCGCAGGCTCTGGGTATGGGTGTTCAATTCAGCGATAAACGCCAGGATACCGGCCTCACTGGAGAAGTCGGCAAACACCCCCACTGCACCACGTGCGCGCAGGGCTTGCACGCCGGGTCTCTCGCTGCGGTAGCTGAAAATCACCGGGTGGCCTTCATCCAGCAGGCGCTGGGCGCAATGCAGGCCGACACGCTGGCCGGCGCCGGTGATCAGGATCGGGGCGTTCGTTGCAGTCATGGGAGGCTCGAGTCGCTGGCAGATTGAAACTATACCAGCGACCGGGCGCCCCTGTACTCACGCGGCGGCTTCAGCGACCTTGCGTGGCGGGGAGGGATGCAGCCAATTGGCTAACAGATGCGTCGACAGCGGGATGAACCAGTACACCATCAGCGGCGTCAGGGCCATGGTGCTGACCAGTACGCGCGGCGCCAGGTCGAGTTCGTTGAGCAAGGGCCCCAGGACAAAGTTGAACAGCAGCGACACCGGGAAAAACGCCAGCCAGATCGCCACTGCCTGCTTCCAGCGTGGAGGGCGGGCGCCGACTGCGCCAAACCAGCCATCGATACCACGTACGCGGTGCTCGGACGGGTCTGCAAACAGCTCGCTGCCACGGCTCAACCAGGCGCTGCGGGAAGCTGAAAACTCCCAGGCATGCAGAGTCTGTTCATCGGCGAAGCGGAAAATGATCTGGAATTCATCATCGTTGGGCGGCGGTGCAAGGACACCCGAGCCCAGGTAGCCGGGAAAGTCCGTGGCCAATTGCTCGCCTTCGCGCAGCCAGGCCATCAGTTCTTCGTAGCGCCCTTTGGCCACGCGGCGCGCAACCATCAAGGTGACGGGAGAGGTAGACATTGTGTATCTCCAAATAAGGGGGCACGTGACCGGGTAGGTACGGCACCAGGTGCAGTCGCGGGGTGATGCGGCTGCGCCTTGAAAAAGCAGGCAAGGATTATTCCTGTTTTAGTGAAATACGCCAGACACTTCTGTCGGTTCGCTGCGCAGCTTGAATCGTTCAACCGAAAAAGCGTTAAATGGGGCCCATATCGACATGGATGTTCTTGACCTCTGATGCCCGAAACTATTGCTCCGCAGCGCGAAACAACCACTGACCGCATCGCTGTTTCCGATGATCTTTTGCCGATTCGCGAAGTGGCTCGTCTGACGGGCGTCAACCCGGTCACCCTGCGGGCCTGGGAGAGACGGTACGGCCTCATCCAGCCGATCCGCACCGAAAGTGGGCATCGTTTGTACTCGCGCACCGATATCGACACGGTGCACCGCATTCTCGACTGGATCGAGCGCGGCGTCGCGGTGAGCAAAGTGGGCAGGATCCTCGCGCGCGGCGAGCCGCTCCGCGAACCCGGTACGGTTTCTGAAGATGGCGTGGAGTGGGCTCAGTGGCACGGGCAATTGCGCAACGCAATCAGCGCGTTCGATGACTGCCAACTGGATCGGCTGTACGGCCAGATTTTTTCCGCCTACCCGCTCGCCGTGGTCTTTCAAGACATTCTCATGCCGCTCTGGCAGGAATTGTTGCGTCATCAAGGGCGCTTCGGCCAGGCCAGCGAGTGGCTGTTCTTCGATAATTTCTTGCGTTCACGCACCGCGCAACGTCTGCAGGTGTTAGCCGCCGCGCCGCTGCCTCGGGTTCTGCTGGCAGCCATTGCCGGGGAATGCCGCGAGCTGGAGGTGTTGGTGGCAGGCCTGCTGCTGACGGGTGAAAAGCTCGCTGTAAAGATCCTGGGGGTGGGCCAGCCATTCGACGAACTGACACTGGTCTGTGAGAAGACCCATCCGCAAGCCTTGGTGCTGTTTTCCAATCGCGCCCCCAGCAATGAACTGCCGTCGCGGCTCAAGCGGCTGGCGCTGACCATCGATTGTCCATTGCTGCTGGCCGGTGACGCCGCGGACTTGGTGCAGGAGCGCCTCGCTGGCTCGTCAATCGGCTGCCTGGGCAATGATGGCCCGCTGATGCAGCGGCGCTTGCAGCAATTCCTGAGCGGTAGCCTGGATACCTGATATCAAGCGTGCACTTCAGGATGAGCGAGGCGGTGCTGGTGCAGGATGAAATGGCGCAGGCGCTCGGTTTCATCGGCGACGTCTTGGCTGAGCCGATAAGCGAACAGGCCGCGTGCGGTTTCCCGTTCGAACGTTCCGCGCACCGCGATGCGTTCGTAACCCGAAGGGCTGAACCATAGGGAAAAGGTTTTCGGCGGCTTGATCCGGCCGCGAATTTCTACCAGCACACCCTTGAATGACACCTCATGTACCCACAGCGCGCCCGGGTTGCCCCTGACATTTTCCAACGCCACCGGGGTCTCGAGTGCGAGGCGCCACGGCCGGATCATTGGCCCGTCCTCGAAAATACTCGGCACGCCCAGGCGCAGGTGAACGGCATGAAACTCATCTTCCACCAAGTGCAGTGGGAAGGTGAGCTGCTGGTTGTCGAACTGCGCCTGGATGGTGACGTGGTCGTGGGCCGCCAGGCGAGTGAGGAGGTCGCGAATCTGCGCACCGCCGTTGACCGTCAAGCTCGACGATGCATCACGCAGGTTCAATTGCGGATTGTGCTGCAGGGTCTGGATGAAATCCAACTCGTCCTGCGTCAGGAGTGCATCGCGTCGCATGGGGCTTGCTCAACGGGGGGGCGGGAGGTGCTAAAACGCCATTATCCTCTTAATGAGCGTTTTTTCTAATTTTTGTTAGATCCACTCGTCGCTTTGAGTGCCGCCAGTTCAGCCTTGAGTTCTGCGACTTGCGCCTCCAGTTGAGCCACGCGCTGCTGGGCTTTGACCTGAACCGTCACGTCTTTTTGCACGCCGACGAAATACGTTTGTTTGTCCGCCGGGTTGTAAGTGGTGGACAGCGACAGCTCATTCCAGAAGTGCGTGCCGTCCTTGCGGTAGTTGCGCAAGGTTTCGCGGCAGCTTTCGCCGGCGTTGAGGGCCTCGCGAATGGCGATCAGAGCGGGCTGGTCGCGGTCACCGGACTGCAGGAAACGGCAATCCTGGTAGAGGATCTCGTCGCGGGTGTAGCCGGTGAGGCGCTCGAAGGCCGGATTGACGTAGATCAGCGGCAGGTCCCTGCCTTCCCGTTCGGCGATAACGATGCCGTCATTCGAGGCATCAATGACCATTTGCATCAATTGGGCATTAATCATTCAGGTGGATCCATCCATTTGAGGAGTCGCAAGTTTAAGACAGCGTGGCAATCTTTCCAGCGGGCGTGACGTTTTTTTGTAGGGGGCGGTCGAGCTGCTAATATCCCACGCTTTCGCTCAACCACAGGATCAGATTGATGAAAGTCGCCATCCTTTCCGGCTCGGTCTACGGCACTGCTGAAGAAGTCGCCCGCCACGCTGCCGATATCCTCAATGCCGCCGGCTTCGAGGCCTGGCATAACGCTCGCGCCAGCCTGGCGGATGTACAGGCGTTTGCGCCGGACGCATTTCTGGCGGTGACCTCCACCACGGGCATGGGCGAGTTACCCGACAATCTGCAACCTCTGTACTCCGGCATTCGCGACCAACTGCCCGCCGCCTGGCGCGGCTTGCCGGGTGCGGTGATCGGCCTGGGCGACGCCAGCTATGGCGATACCTTCTGCGGCGGCGGCGAGCAAATGCGCGAGCTGTTTAGCGAACTGGGCGTGCGCGAAGTGCTGCCGATGCTGCGCCTGGACGCCAGCGAAAGCGTCACCCCGGAAGCCGATGCCGAACCGTGGCTGGCCGAGCTGGTCACTGCACTGCGCGGCTGACCGGAAACTCGCGCAACAACGCCAGCCAGGCCTGGGCGGCTTTTGACAGATACGCGCCCTCACGCCAGGTAAACGCAATGTCCCAGCGCAGATGGTCGGGCGCCTTCAAGGTGAGGCGCACCACGCCCGGTCGCAACAGTCCACGGGCGACCACGCTGGGCAGCAGCACCACGCCCTGGCCGGCTGCGACCAGGGCGGCGAGGAAGTCAGCCTGGCCGCTGCGGCCGATTTCCCTCGGGGTGAAGCCCACCTGCTGGCAGGCCTGGATCAACCGATCATTGAGCACAAAGCTGCGCTGGTACATCAGAAACGGGGTGTCCGCCAGTTCCTCCAGGCGCACTTGGGCATTCTGCGCCAGGGGATGATCCATCGGCAGCAGGGCGTCGAGCGGTTCATCGCAGAAGGCTTGTCGGGCGAAGGCCGGATCACTTGAGTTCAGGCAGCCGCCGACATCCAGTTCACCATTGAGAATCGCCTGTTCGATCGTGCGACTGCCACCTTCCAGCAACTGGATGGTGACGTTCGGGTAGCGCCTGCGGTACTCGGCAAACAGCCCGGCGAACAAGGTATCGCCCGCCAGTAGCGGCAAACCCAGGCGCAACTCGCCACGGGTCAGTTGCTGCATATCATCCAGCTCACTGAGCAATTCCGTCTGCAAACGCAGCATGGCTTCAGCCCGTTGCAGCACCACCTCCCCGGCGGCGGTCAGGCGGATGTGCGAACCGGTACGTTCCAACAGCGGCGTGCCCAGGCTTTGTTCCAATTGCGCGACTTGTTTACTGACGGCGGATTGACTGATGTGCAGGGTTTTCCCGGCCTGAGTGAAGCCGCCCCGGTGGATCACTTCGACAAAGCTGCGCAGTTGTTTGAATTCCATGCCTTCAATTCCAAAGTGGAATAGCTGACAGTCTAACAATTCGCTGTGGGGATGGGGCAGGTCTCTCTAAAATGAAGGCCTGCGAGGACCCAAAGCCCATGAAACGTTTCACCCGTTTGTTGATTGAACTGATCGCACTGCTGGCCATTTACCTGCTCGGTTGCCAGCTGGCCGTATGGCTGACGCTGCCGATCCCCGGTGGCGTGGTGGGTTTGGGACTGCTGCTGGCAACCTTCGCCAGCGGACTGATCAAGCCGGCTGCCCTGCAATTGGGGGCCGGTGTGTTGATGGCTGAGATGCTGCTGTTCTTCATTCCCGCGCTGATGAGCCTGCTGGACTATGGCGGCCTGTTGCGCAATGACGGCTGGCGCATCCTGCTGGTGATTGGCCTCAGCACCCTGGCAGTCATGCTGGTGACCGCGTTCACCGTCGAACTGGTGTGCCGTTGGAAGCTGCGCCATGAAGTTTGAACTGATGCCGGTGTTCTGGCTCGCCTTGACCTTGAGTGCTTATATCTTCAGCCGCTGGATCTACCGCCGCACCGGGCGTTACCTATTGTCGCCACTGATCCTGGTACCGGTGCTATTGCTGGCCGTGGCCGTGCCGATGAACACCGCCTACGCCGAATACTCTGCCGACACCCATTGGCTGATGCTTGTGCTTGGCCCGGTGACAGTGGCGTTCGCGGTGCCGATCTGGCAACAGCGCAAGTTGCTGGCGCGTTACTGGTCGGCCTTGTTGCTGGGCATGATCGCGGGCAGCGCAGCGTCCATTGCCACCTCGTTCGGTTTGGCCAAGGCCCTGGCGTTGGATCCCTCGGTAGCCCTGTCCCTAGTGCCACGCTCCATCACGACACCGTTCGCCATGCCGGTGTCCTCCGACCTTGGCGGCGTGCCGGAACTGACGGCTGTGTTTGTGATGTTCACCGGCGTGTTCGGCGCCATGCTCGGCGGTGTGCTGCTGAAGTGGTTGCCGCTGCGCACACCCTTGGCGCGCGGTGCGTTATTCGGCGTGGGCGCCCACGGCGCGGGCGTGAGCCGTGCCCATGAGGTGGGCGGCGAAGAGGGCTCCGTCGCAGGCTTGGTGATGGTGCTGACGGGCCTCCTCAACCTGTTCGCCGCGCCTTTATTGGCGGCACTTCTCTGACGTTGCGAGTACGAGATTGAACTATCCTCAACCCTGACTCGCACGGTCATCAAGCTGGCTGCCAAGGCAACTCCGGCAGCCTCAAGGTCTGACTAGACTGGCCCATCACTCAAAAAACAATAAGAAAATGCGCCAAGGAGGTCGTTGCCGTGAGCCTAGCCCCCGTTCTATCGCCACAGAATGTCAAAGATCAGGTCAGCGCTGCCGAGTGGCAAACCCGCGTCGACCTGGCAGCCTGTTATCGCCTGGTGGCGATGCACGGTTGGGACGACCTGATCTTCACCCATATCTCGGCCAAAGTGCCGGGCACCGATGACTTCCTGATCAATCCTTATGGGCTGATGTTCCATGAGATCACCGCATCGAGCCTGGTCAAGGTCGATCAGGCCGGCAACAAGCTGATGGACAGCCCCTACGAGATCAACCCGGCGGGCTATACCATCCACAGCGCCATCCATGAAGTGCGCCACGATGTAACCTGTGTGCTGCACACCCACACCGCCGCAGGGGTCGCAGTGGCGGCGCAGAAACAAGGCGTGTTGCCGATCAGCCAGCAGTCGATATTCGTGCTGTCGAGTCTGGCCTATCACGCCTACGAAGGCGTGGCGCTGAACCACGAAGAGAAGGCCCGCCTGCAGGCCGACCTGGGCGAAAACAATTTCCTGATGCTGCACAACCACGGCTTGCTGACCTGCGGCAGCACCATCGCCGACACCTTCTTGATGATGTTCACCTTCCAGCGCGCCTGCGACATCCAGGTGTTGGCGCAAAGCGGTGGCGTTGAACTGATCAACATCGGGCCGCAGATTCTCGCCGGCGCCAAGGCAATGGTGGCGGCGGTCACAAAGAGCGCACAAGGCATGGGGGGCGCGCTGGCCTGGCCGGCGTTGCTGCGCAAACTGGACAGCCTCGATCCCGGGTATAAAACCTGATGCCACTCACCGAGATCCCGCTCAGCGCCTGGCGCAAACGCAGCCAGACGTTCGACTTCCACGGCCGCACCCTTCGTTACTGGGTGGCGGGGCAGGGCGAACCGTTGCTGCTGATCCATGGCTTTCCCACCGCCAGCTGGGACTGGCACTACCTGTGGCAGCCCCTGGCCCAGCGCAATCTGGTGATTGCCTGCGACATGCTCGGTTTCGGCGACTCGGCCAAGCCACTGGATCACGGTTATTGCCTGCTGGAACAGGCAGATTTGCAGCAGGCACTGCTGGCACATTTGCGCGTAGAGCAGCCGGTGCATGTGCTGGCACACGACTACGGTGACAGCGTCGCCCAGGAACTGCTGGCCCGGCATTACGAAGGGCGCTTTCACATGGCCAGTTGCGTGTTTCTCAACGGTGGGCTGTTTCCCGAAACCCATCGCCCGGCACTGGTGCAAAAACTCTTGCTCAGCCCGTTGGGCTGGATGATCGGCCGCGCCTTCGGGCGCAATGCCTTGGCGAACAGTTTCAGCCAGATCTTCGGCCCCAATACCCGCCCCAGCGAAAGCGCCCTGGATGATTTCTGGAGCCTGATCGACTGCCATGACGGCACACGCATCCTGCACAAACTCATTGCGTATATCCCTCAGCGCGGGCGTATGCGTGAGCGTTGGGTGGCGGCGATGCAACGCGATGGAGTGCCGCTGCGAGTGATCGATGGCGAGATGGACCCGATCTCGGGCGCTCATATGGTGGAGCGTTATTGCGAGTTGGTGCCCCACGCCGACACGGTGCTGTTGGCCAATATCGGGCACTACCCGCAGATCGAGGCGCCGGTGCAGGTGCTCAAGCATTACCTGGCGTTTCGCGAGCGCATTGCTGGCCCGGTGAGGGAGCTGGCGTACCTGCGATAGCGTCGCGGCGATTCAACTCAAAGGTCGAGGCGCTTGCATCGTCGTTACGCCCGTTCCCACATGATCATCCCTCTGCCTTATCGAGCACCATTCAGGCTCAGCCGTGGTTATTGTGACCATGGCCCCCGTGCCTGACACTCGACCCATTCCCATTGTCGCCATTGGAGTTCGGTATGAGTGAGTCAGTGCAGTTTCAGGATAAGGTCGTGATCGTCACCGGTGCCGGCGGCGGGTTGGGCCGTGCCCATGCGCTGCTGTTCGCCAAACATGGCGCAAAAGTGCTGGTCAACGACCTGGGCGGTTCCACCCAGGGCGAAGGCGCCAGTGCCTCGGCCGCCGACCGCGTGGTGGCGGAGATTCGCGAAGCCGGCGGCATCGCCGAAGCCAATCATGACTCTGTCACCGACGGTGACAGGATTGTGCAGAATGCCCTCGACGCCTTTGGCCGTATCGATGTGGTGGTCAACAACGCTGGCATTCTGCGCGACAAGACCTTCCACAAAATGGACGACAGCGACTGGGACCTGGTTTACCGGGTGCACGTCGAAGGCGCCTACAAAGTCACCCGCGCCGCCTGGCCCCATCTGCGTGAGCAGGGTTACGGCCGGGTGATCTTCACCGCGTCCACCTCGGGCATCTATGGCAACTTCGGCCAGTCCAACTACGGCATGGCCAAGCTGGGTCTGTATGGGCTGACGCGCACCCTGGCGCTGGAAGGCCGCAAGAACAACATCCTGGTCAACGCCATTGCTCCCACCGGCGGCACGCGCATGACCGAAGGCCTGATCCCGCCGCAGGTGTTCGAGCGCCTCAAGCCGGAGCTGGTCAGCCCATTGGTGGTGTACCTGGGCAGCGAAGCCTGCCAGGAAACCTCGGGGTTGTTTGAAGTCGGCGGCGGCTGGATTGGCAAGACCCGCTGGGAGCGCAGCCTGGGCGTGGGCTTTGATCCGGAGGCGGGCTTCTCGCCCGATGATGTGGCGGCGCATTGGCAACAGATCTGCGACTTCGAGGGGGCAGCGCACCCCAAGGACAATATCGAAGCGCTGAAGGAGATGATGGCCAATTTGCAGAGATACAGCCTGTGATCGTTGCTTGAAAAAGCTTGAATCCTACGGGGCGCTGATGGCGCCCCGTTTTATTCCAGGCATAAAAAAGGCCGCTGCATAGGCAGCGGCCGAAGTAAGACGTTGGATCAAGGAGCGACAAATCAACGTCAGTGAACACCGGTAATAGACTGAAAACAGTCATCAATCTATGTAAATCTGGCTTTCCTTCCGGTTGAGGAAGCGGGCCGTTTGCCCCGAAAGCCCGATAAGAATAGCCGCTTGTAACAAAATGAGTAATGCCGATTCGTGACAAGGACTGTTGCTGAATCAGCAACAGTTTCGACGTTCTCCATACATTCCCCTGATAACCCGCCATCCATCCAATGCATGCCTGCGCCCGGAGCCCCGGCCAGAGCGCTCAGTCATCCTTTTGAGTGACAACACGAATCCCTCCTTGGTGCGCTTATCGCTCCTGATGGGCGGCAGTAGGGTGGGTCCTTCTGTCACTCACCGGGGAAGACGCATGACAAGAACAACAATGCGCGCCATCTTCAGGCCACAGGCGCTGGCCGCTGCGGTTGCGTTGGGTTGCTGTGCTCAGGCACAGGCTGTTTCATTCAACATTGGCGAGATCGAAGGGCAATTCGATTCTTCGCTGTCGGTGGGTGCGAGCTGGGGCATGCGCGACGCCGATAAAAAGCTGGTGGGCACCGTCAACGGCGGTACCGGCCAGGCGTCTACCGGTGATGACGGGCGCTTGAACTTCAAGAAGGGCGAAACCTTCTCCAAGATCTTCAAGGGCCTGCATGACCTTGAGTTGAAGTACGGCGACACGGGTGTATTCGTGCGCGGCAAGTACTGGTACGACTTTGAACTGAAGGATGAAGACCGCGAGTTCAAACCGATCAGTGACCACAACCGCAAGGAAGGCGCCAAGTCCAGCGGTGCGCAGATTCTGGATGCCTTCGTCTATCACAACTATTCGCTGGGTGATCTGCCGGGCACCGTGCGAGCGGGCAAGCAGGTGGTGAGCTGGGGCGAAAGTACCTTCATCGGTAACTCCATCAACAGCATCAACCCGATTGATGTGTCGGCGTTCCGCCGTCCGGGGGCCGAGATCAAGGAAGGGCTGATTCCGGTCAACATGCTGTTCGCGTCCCAGAGCCTGACCAATCAGCTGACGGTTGAAGGTTTCTACCAGTTGGAGTGGGACCAGACGGTGCTGGATAACTGCGGCACCTTCTTTGGTGGCGACGTGGCAGCGGACGGCTGCACCAACAACTACACCGTCGGGAACCCGGCAATCAGGCCATTGCAGCCTGTGGCGGCGGCGTTCGGCCAAGGATTTGGCGCGACCAGTGAAGGGGTCATCGTACGTCGCGCCGGGGACCGTGATGCACGGGATTCCGGCCAGTTCGGCGCCGCCCTGCGCTGGCTGGGGGACGACACCGAGTACGGCCTGTACTTCATGAACTACCACAGCCGCACGCCAACGGTGGGGACCATCACCAACAACACCAGCCTGGCCACCCTGGGTGCTATTTCCGGCACCGCCAACGGCATCGTGCCCGGCTCCGGCGCGGGCTTGGTCCAGAGCCTCATGCTCGGCCGTGGCCAGTACTACTTGGATTACCCGGAAGACATCCGCTTGTTCGGCGCCAGCTTCTCCACCACCTTGCCCACCGGCACCGCGTGGACCGGTGAGATCAGCTACCGGCCCAATGCCCCGGTGCAACTCAATACTACCGATCTGACCCTGGCCCTGATCAACCCCGTCGCCGGCCAGTTGGCCTCACCCATCCGCAGCAACTTCGGCGACGACAACAAAGGCTATCGCCGTAAAGAGATCACCCAGATCCAAAGCTCCATGACCCAGTTCTTCGACCAGGTCCTAGGCGCCGAGCGCCTTACGGTGGTCGGTGAAGCGGCCATCGTGCACGTCGCAGGACTGGAAGATAAAAGCAAACTGCGTTACGGCCGGGACTCGGTGTACGGCGCCTACGGTTTCCAGGGTGACACCGACGGTTTTGTCACCTCCACTTCCTGGGGCTATCGCGCGCGGGCGATCCTCGACTACAACAACGTGATTGCCGGGATCAACCTCAAGCCCAACCTGTCCTGGTCCCATGACGTCGCCGGCTACGGCCCCAATGGCCTGTTCAACAAGGGCGCCAAGGCCATCAGCGCGGGTGTCGACGCGGACTACCGCAACACCTACACCGCCAGCCTCAGCTACACCGACTTCTTTGGCGGCGACTACAACACCCTGACCGACCGCGACTTCCTCGCCCTCAGCTTCGGCGTGAACTTCTGATCTGGCTTAAACAAGGACAAACATCCATGCGTAAGACAATTGCAGTGTTGGCCCTGAGCCTGTTGGCCGCCAACGTGATGGCAGCGGTGTCGCCGGAAGAGGCGGCCAAGCTGGGCACCACCCTGACCCCGGTGGGCGCCGAAAAAGCCGGCAACGCCGACGGCTCGATTCCGGCGTGGACCGGCGGCATTCCGAAAAATGCCGGTGCGGTGGACAGCAAGGGCTTCCTGGCCGACCCGTTCGCCAGTGAAAAACCGCTGTTTGTGATCACCGCAGCCACCGTCGACAAGTACAAGGACAAACTCTCCGACGGCCAGGTGGCGATGTTCAAGCGCTATCCCGAGACCTATAAGATCCCGGTGTACCCAAGTCACCGCACGGTCAACCTGCCGCCGGAGATTTACGAGTCGATCAAGCGCAGTGCGCTGAACGTCAAGCCGATCAACGATGGCAACGGCCTGGAAAACTTCACCGGCAATCGCTACTACGCCTTCCCGATTCCCAAGAATGGCGTGGAAGTGCTGTGGAACCACATCACCCGTTACCACGGCGGCAACTTGCGGCGCATCATTACCCAGGCCACGCCGCAGACCAACGGCAGCTACACGCCGATCCGCTTCGAAGAGGAAGTGGCGGTGCCGCAGTTGATCCCGGACATGGACCCGGCCAAGGCGGCCAACGTGCTGACCTTCTTCAAGCAGTCGGTGACGGCCCCGGCGCGCCTGGCGGGCAACGTGCTGCTGGTGCATGAAACCCTCGACCAGGTAAAGGAGCCGCGCCTGGCGTGGATCTACAACGCCGGCCAGCGTCGCGTACGCCGCGCACCGCAAGTGGCGTATGACGGTCCGGGCACGGCCTCCGACGGTCTGCGCACCTCGGACAACTTCGACATGTTTTCCGGTGCCCCGGACCGCTACGACTGGAAGCTGGTCGGCAAGAAGGAGATGTACATTCCCTACAACAGCTACAAGCTCGACCAGCCGACACTCAAGTACGACGACATCATCAAGGCCGGCCACATCAATCAGGACCTGACTCGCTATGAGCTGCACCGCGTGTGGGAGGTGGTGGGCACGGTCAAGCCGAGTGAGCGGCATATCTACGCCAAGCGCCACATGTACATCGATGAAGACAGCTGGCAGGTGGCGCTGGTGGATCACTACGACGGCCGTGGCCAACTGTGGCGTGTCGCCGAGGGGCATGCGCAGTTCTACTACAACCACCAGACCCCGGCGTATACCGTGGAAACGCTGTACGACATCATCGCCGGGCGCTATATCGCGCTGGGCATGAAGAACGAGGAGAAGAGCAGTTTTGTGTTCGGTTTCAATGCCAAGGCGGCGGACTACACGCCAGCGGCATTGAGGGCCGAAGGCGTGCGCTGATCCCGATGTGAAATGCCCCCCACTGTGCGAGCGTGTTCGCACAGTGGGGGTGTATGCCTTGAATTTTATGCCCGCCAATCACCCTGCTGAATACTTCTTCAACAACCGCCGACCACAGGACTAGGGTAGGCGCCAGGTTGCATAACAATAAAAAGCAGGATGCAGCAATGACCGCCATGACCCGCTGCCTGGACCGTCCTGGATTCATGCCTCGGCTGTCCGCCCACCATCTGTTGCGCCCACGCTTGGCCGAGCCTTTGCTGGCGGCGCAGGTGAGGGTCAAGTTGTTGTGCGCGCCCGCTGGCAGTGGCAAAAGTGCGTTGTTCGCCGAATGCGCGCTACAGGCACCCAAGGATTGCCCGGTGCACTGGTTGCCGCTCAACGGTATTGCCCTGAGCCCCCTCGATCTTTGCCAGCGCCTGGCGCAGAACCTCGACCTGCCGTTCATCGATGAAGCGACACTGCTGTCGGACCTTGCGCGTTGGCAGGCCCCGGCGTGGGTGTTCCTTGATGACTTCTGCCGTTTGCCCGCGCCGGACACCGACGCCTTGCTCGATCGCCTGTTCACCGCCAGCAGCCCGGCGCTGACTTGGTGGCTGGGCACGCGGCGGCGCCCGCTGTGCAACTGGCCACGGCTGCTGCTTGACGATGAATTGCTGGAGTGCGGCGCAGACCTGGCGTTCAGCCCGGTCGAGATCCAGCAGCTGCTCACTTATGCGCCAGGGCAGTCCGTCGACCAGGTGCTGCAGTTCAGCGCCGGCTGGTGTGCCGGTGCACGCATTGCCTTGCTGGGTGACGGCCACCCGGAAAAGACCTTGCTCGATTACTTGCAACACGAACTGTTCAGTACCTTGCCACCCGAACTGGCCGAAGCCTGGCGCGTACTGGCCCATCTGCCGCGCTTCAATGCGGGATTGTGCGAGCACCTGTTCGGCTTTGGCGACGGTGATCAATATCTGCACGATCTGCAGGCCCTCGGCGCGTTTATCCAGCCCTGGGAAGACACCGAGTGGCTGCAGGTCTTTCCACCACTCGCCGATTTGCTGCGTGATGAGCCTTGGCCGGCCAAACGTTCATGGCACCGTCGCGCCTGCCAATGGTTCACCGCCGAACAGGACTGGCAGGCTGCGTTTGAACACGCACTGCTCGCCGAAGAATATGAAGTGGCGGTGAGCCTGTTGCAGCACTTCAGTTTCGAGGACCTGTTCCGCCAGCAGAACGCGATGCTGCTGTTGCGCCTGCATGAACAGCATGGCGATGAACTGATGCTCGGCTCGGCGCAGTTGGTCGGGTTGCTGACGGCGGCGTTGCTGTTCGCCGGGCGCTTCGAGCAAGCCGCGCAATGCATCCACCAACTGGCGCGGTTCGCGCCGCAGCCGACGGCGGCGAAACAGCGTTATCTGCTGGCCCGCTGGCAGGCGCAGTGGGGCTGGTTGCTGCATCTGGGCGGTGATGCCGAGCGCTCGCGGGAGCATTTCCTCGAAGCGCTACACGCCTTGCCCGACAGCGCCTGGACGTCGCGACTGATGTGCCTCTCGGGCCTGACCCAGCAAGCCTTGCTGCGCGGTGAGCTGGACGTGGCCCAAGGCCTGAGCCGCGAAGCCTTGTGCCTGGCCCGCGCCCATGGCTCGTTGCTGCTCGAGGCCTTGTTGGAGCTGGACCACGCGCAACTGCTGGAACAGCGTGGTGCCCCCTACCGGGCCCAGAGCCTGTTGGAAAATGTGCAGGCGATGTTGCTCAAGCAGCGCCTCAAGGCCGGGCCCTTGGTCGGGCGCATCGCCTTGAGGCGGGGGCATCTGGCGTTGCGCCAGGGGCAGGACAGCCTGGCTGCCGAGTGTTTCGAGGCGGGCTTGAAGATGTGCCTGCACAGCCAGGACAAGCGCGTGCTCTATGGGTTTCTCGGCCTGGCATTGCTGGCCGCCAACCGCGGTGACTACGCCCAGGCCTTTGTGCAGTTGCGCGACGCCGAACGGTTGATGCAACAACGTCAGGTGCCGGACACGGTGTATCGCGCGGTGTTGCTGCTGGTCAGTGGGCATTTCTGGTTGCAGCAGGGCCGTGCCGAACTGACGGTGGAAGCGGTGCGCCGCGTGCTTCGCCACTTTCGTGGGCCCCAGGCCAAACAGGCCCCGCCCGCCACCCTGGAATTGGTGCCGCGCCTGGAGTATCTGCTGGTGCTGGCTGAAGTGAAGCTGGGGGGGGCCGATCAACCCGTGGCACGGCTCACGGCCTTGCTGGAAACCGCCCATCAGCGCGGCATGCTCTGCCTGGAAACCGAACTGCGCCTGGTGCTGGGCGAAGTGGCCTGGCAAGTCGGCGACTGTGCGCTGGCGCGCCGCTCGCTGCAAACCGGGCTGGAGTTGGCCGCGCGTTGCCAGGTGCAACAGGCGATTCGCGAACTGCGGTTGCGATCGCCGGGGTTGTTGAGTGAACTGGGCATGGAGCCGCAAGCGCCCGTCTCGGGTGCGGTAGAGAGTCCACTCAGTCAGCGCGAGCTGGAGGTGCTGCAGTTGATCGCGCTGGGCAACTCCAACCTGGAAATCGCCGACCGCCTGTTTATCTCCCTGCATACGGTCAAGACCCACGCGCGGCGTATCCACAGCAAGCTCGGTGTGGAGCGACGCACGCAAGCAGTGGCCAAGGCCAAGACCCTGGGGTTGATGGCCTAGGCGCAGAACGCCTGGCGGTATTCGCCGGGGGTGGCACCCATGGCCTGGCGAAAGCGATGGGTAAAGTGGCTGGCGCTGGAGAACCCGCACATCAAGGCGATTTCACCCAAGGGCAGGGCGCCACTGCGCAGCAGTGCCTGGGCGCGGGTGAGGCGGCGCGCCAACAGGTATTGATGGGGCGGCAGGCCGAAGCTTTGGCGGAACATCCGTGCGAAATGGTATTCCGACAGCGCGCACATCCCGGCCAATTGACCCAGGCTGATCGGGTCTTCCAGATGCTGGTCAATGTACTCCGCCAACCGCCGTCGCTGATGTGCCGCCAGCCCGCCTTTCAACCTCAGCCCTTCGCGGGCGCCGACCTGGCTGAGCAGGGTGTGGCTGAGCATTTCATGGGCCAGGCTGCTGGTCAGTAGGCGCTCGGCGGGCTCGTGCCAGTTCAGTGCGATCAACTGGTGAAAGCGCCGGGCCTGGCTGGCATCTTCCAGAAAGGTGCTTTCGCGCAGTTGCAGGGCGCGCGGTTCGCGGTCGAGCAAGGTGACGCAGCCCAGGGCGAATTGCTCCGGGCTGAAGTACACATGGGCCAGGCGGATTTCGCCGTTGATCACCCAGGCTGACTGATGCTCGGCGGGCAGGATGCACAACTTGTCCGGCCCGCCCTTGGTGCCTGGCTGGTCGCGCCGAAACGTGCCGGTGCCGCCGCCGATGTAGCACGACAAGGTGTGATGACTGGGCGCTTGGTAATCCTGGGCATCGTGATGGTTGCTCCACAAGGCCGCAGACAAGCCGTCACCGAGCTCGGCGCAGGCTTCAAGGCGTGCATTGGGCGAGCGGTTAAGGGCTTGAAAGACTTGCAGGGATTCCAGATCAGGCATGGTTCGTACTCTCCGACGCCTTGCATCCTACTCCGCGCGGCGGACGCTGTGCGCCCACCGCCCGACAAAAGCGCAAGATTGTGCAAGAGCGCGCGATGGGTCGCAGGCCACACTGTGGCTCAATCGATGGAGCCCGCTATGAACCTTTCCCTGTATTTACTCACCGTGTTGATCTGGGGCACCACCTGGATTGCCCTCAAGTGGCAACTGGGCGTGGTGGCAATCCCCGTGTCCATCGTTTATCGCTTTGGCTTGGCGGCGCTGGTGTTGTTTGCGCTGTTGTTGCTCAGCCGTAAGTTGCAGGTGATGAACCGGCGTGGGCACTTGATCTGCCTGGCCCAGGGGCTGTGCCTATTCTGCGTCAACTTCATATGTTTTCTGACGGCCAGCCAGTGGATTCCCAGTGGGTTGGTGGCGGTGGTGTTTTCCACGGCCACGCTGTGGAACGCGCTGAATGCCCGGGTGTTTTTCGGCCAGCGGGTGGCGCGTAATGTGTTGATGGGCGGCGGGCTCGGCTTGATGGGCTTGGGCCTGCTGTTCTGGCCGGAACTGGTGGGGCATGCCGCCAGCCCGCAGACCTTGCTCGGTTTGGGGTTGGCGTTGCTCGGGACCCTGTGTTTCTCGGCGGGCAACCTGTTGTCGAGCCTGCAACAGAAGGCCGGGCTCAGGCCGCTGACCACCAATGCCTGGGGTATGGCGTATGGCGCGGCGATGCTTGCGACCTATTGTGTGGTACGCGGGATTCCCTTCGAAATGGACTGGAGTGCACGCTACATCGGCGCGCTGTGGTACCTGGTGATCCCAGGTTCGGTCATCGGCTTTACCGCGTACCTGACCCTGGTCGGGCGCATGGGACCAGAGCGCGCCGCTTATTGCACCGTGCTGTTCCCGGTGGTGGCGCTGAATGTGTCGGCGTATGCCGAGGGGTATCAGTGGACGGCGCCGGCATTGGCGGGGTTGGTGTTGGTGATGGTGGGGAATGTGTTGGTGTTTCGGCGGGTGAGGGTGGTTCAGGCTGTGAATCCGGTCCTCCAGGCAAAACAAATTTAATGTGGGAGCAGGCAAGCCAGCGCCCACATTCGAATAGTGCTGTCTCCTGCATTTGACCAGGGTTGTTGGGGTTATTTGAGGCCTAGGCGTTTGGCCATTCGGCCGAGGTTGGCGCGGTCCAGGCCGAGTTCGCGGGCGGCGCTGGCCCAGTTGTGCTGGTGGCGTTCCAGGCAGGCGCTGATCACCTGGCGCTGATACTGCTCGGTGGCCTGGCGCAGGTCGCCGGTCACGACGGGTGCGCTGCCGGTTTGCTCTTCGATCAACGGTGCGCTGACATCGGGCAGGTCCAGGTCCTGGGCATTCAAGCTGAGAATCTTCGGACGCTCGCGACAGTTGCCCAGGGCTTTCAGCGCGCTACGTCCGATCAAATGCTCCAGTTCCCTCACGTTGCCCGGCCAGTTATAGGCCAGCAGTGCCGCCTGGGCGTCGCTGGTCAGGCGCAGGCTGCCCAGGCCCATGCGTGAGCGGTTCTGTTCGAGGAAGAAACCGGCCAGCAGCAACACATCGCGCCCGCGTTCACGCAGCGCCGGTACTTGCAGCGGGTACACGCTGAGGCGGTGATAGAAGTCGGCGCGGTAGCGGCCATTGCGCACTTCATCGGCGAGGTCGCGGTTGGTGGCGGCGATCAGGCGCACATCCACCTGGTGCTCCTTGTCCGAGCCCAGGCGTTGCAATTGGCCGCTTTGCAGCACTCGCAGCAGCTTGGCTTGCACGGTGAGTGACAGCTCGCCCACCTCATCGAGGAACAGCGTGCCGCCATTGGCCAGTTCGAACTTGCCGCGGCGTTCGTTCAACGCGCCGGTAAAGGCGCCGCGCACATGGCCGAACAGCTCGCTCTCCACCAGGGTTTCCGGCAGGGCGGCGCAGTTCAGGCTGATCAGCGGTTTATCGGCGCGCGTCGAGGCGGCGTGGATGGCCTGAGCCACCAGTTCTTTGCCCACCCCGGTTTCGCCGGTGATCAGCACGGTGAGGTCACTGCCACCCACCAGCTTGATCTCCTCCACCAGGCGCTTGTGGGGTTTGCTTTGGCCGATCATTTCCTTGTGCTGCTGGCCGCTCGCCTCGCGGTAGATTTCGGCGCGCAGGGTCAGGCGCTCGATACGTTCGGCGACGTTGACGGTGGCGGCGGCGAGGCTGGCGAAGGCTTGCAGGGCATCCAGTTCAACGCGTTCAAAGCGCTCGGTGTCGAGGGCGTCCAATGTCAGCAGACCCCAGGGCTGATCGTCGACGAACAGTGGGCAACCCATGCAATCGTGGACTTCCAGGTGTCCATGCAATCCATCGACCAAGCCGTCGTAGGGGTCGGGCAATTCGCTGTCACTGTCGAACCGCGTGGGACCTGGGCTGCTCAGTAACACGGCGAACCGCGGATGTTCGCTGACCTTGAAGCGTCTGCCCAGGGTGTCGGCGCTTAAACCGTCGACCGCCAGCGGCACCAGCCATTCGCCGTCCAGGCGCAACAGCGCGGCGGCGTCACAGGGGAGCAGGGCGCGCATGGCCTGTAATAGACGGCGATAACGCTCGCCTTCGGGCAGTTCACGGGACAGGTCGGCGACCAGGGGCAGCAGGGTGGTGAGCAGCGATTGCGCAGTCATAATGACTCCTTGTAGTCCTTATGACTATAAGGTGTAGGAGGTCATACTGACTACATTATAATTAACTCATTGAAAATAATAGATTTATTAGTTGGCACGAATGCTGAGTAGGTAATGGCAATCAGTAAAAAAGCCCAGGAGGCTCTCATGCTTAGTGCCCAAGACCGTGCCATCGTCAAATCCACCGTGCCCCTGCTGGAAAGCGGCGGCGAAGCGCTGATCACCCATTTCTACCGCATGATGCTGTCTGAGTACCCGCAAGTTCGCCCGCTGTTCAACCAGGCCCACCAGGCCAGCGGCGACCAGCCCCGTGCCCTGGCCAACGGCGTGTTGATGTACGCGCGGCACATCGACCAGCTCGACCAACTGGGCGACCTGGTGGCCAAGATCATCAACAAGCACGTGGCCTTGCAGATCCTGCCGGAGCATTACCCGATCGTCGGTGCCTGCCTGCTGCGCGCGATTTCCGAAGTATTGGGCAGCGAGATTGCGACCCCCGAGGTCATGAGTGCCTGGGGCGCGGCCTATGGCCAGCTGGCGGATATCCTGATCGGCGCCGAGGCGGCGATCTATGAAGAGAAAGCCCAGGCGCCCGGTGGCTGGCGAGGGGCGCGGCCGTTCCTGCTGGTCAAGCGTGTGGAGGAGAGTGACGAGATCATCTCCTTCTACTTTGCCCCGGCTGACAACGGCCCGATCCTCGCTGCCGCGCCAGGCCAATACATCGGCATGAAACTGCTGCTCGATGGTGAGGAAGTGCGCCGCAACTATTCCCTGTCGGCCCTGACCGACGCCGGCGTGTACCGCATCAGCGTCAAGCGCGAAGCCGGCGGGCGGGTGTCCAACTACCTGCATGACCAGATGCAGGTGGGGGCGACCATTGACCTGTTCCCGCCTTCGGGTGAGTTCACTTTGGCGGCCAGCGACAAACCGCTGGTGTTGATCAGTGGTGGGGTGGGCATCACGCCGACCTTGCCGATGCTCGAAGCGGCCCTGGCCACCGAGCGTCCGGTGCACTTTATCCACTGCGCACGTAACGGCGGGGTGCATGCGTTCCGTGATTGGGTGGATGCCCTGGCGGCCAAACACCCGCAGCTCAAGCGCTACTACTGCTACGCCGAAGATGACGGTGTAAGCCCCGCGGCGGACAAGGTCGGCCTGCTAAGCCAGGACCAACTGGCCGCCTGGTTGCCAGAGCAGCGTGACATCGACGCCTATTTCCTGGGCCCTAAAGGCTTCATGGCCGCGATCAAACGCCACCTCCAGGCCCTGGGTGTACCCGAGAAACAAAGCCGCTACGAGTTCTTCGGCCCGGCTGCGGCACTGGAATAAGGTTCGGCGTTAAACCGAGTCGGCATCGTCGCGGGCAAGCCCGGCTCCCACGGGGAAATGCGACCCCCCCTGTGGGCGCTGGGCTTGCCCGCGATGGCGTCCGTACTGCCACAACATTTCTCCAGATTAATCCCCCGTTAACCCCTCTCTGTTTAAACCACTCCCTGTGTGTAAACTTGCGGCCATTGGCACAACCAAACAAAGGGAAGCGGATATGAGTGACGAATTGCGTTTAGGCAGGGAGCGGCGCTTTCTGGTGTTGCTGGGCATCATCTGCCTGGCGCTGATCGGCGGTGCGCTTTATATGCAGGTGGTGTTGGGCGAGGCGCCATGCCCGCTGTGCATCCTGCAGCGCTACGCCTTATTGCTGATCGCGATTTTCGCGTTCATTGGCGCGGCCATGCGCACCAAAGGGGCTCTCACGTTTTTCGAAGGGCTGGTGATACTCAGCGCCCTCGGCGGTGTGGCCGCAGCCGGTCACCACGTGTACACCCAGTTCTTCCCGCAGGTCAGCTGCGGTATTGATGTGCTGCAACCGATCGTCGACGACCTGCCCCTCGCCAAGGTGTTCCCCCTGGGCTTCCAGGTCGATGGCTTCTGCAGCACCCCGTATCCGCCGGTGCTGGGGCTGTCCCTGGCGCAGTGGGCGCTGGTCGCGTTCGTGCTGACCGTGATCCTGGTGCCGTTGGGCATTTACCGGAATCGCCAGCGCAAAGCCTGAGCCCGTCCCTGAAACGCCCCGGTCCTTCTTGAGGGAAGACTGGGGCGTTTTTGCTTGTAGGGATTTGTGAACAGAACGTGACACCGGACAATTTTGGGTGCGCGCAGTGTGCGACATGTTGTCACACGGAAGCGTCCGCAGGACGTTTCTGACCCGCCGAACTGCCGCCAAAATTTGCATCAAACCGCCAAGATGTGCTGTCAGTTCGTGGTGGCGACAGGGCCGCGAACCTCACGCCGCGCCAGCAATTGCGTGATGTCCGAATGCCTTGTTTTATGGGGGCTTGCATCGGTTTGGCTTGCCCTTACACCCCGTAAGGGCTGCGGCGGATGGGCCTATAACACGGCAATTTTTGTGGTTTTTGTTGAGAATCTAACGCGATAAGATCGCGAACCTTTGCAATATTGGTGAAGGATTATTGCTGTAATCGATAAAAATTATTTCTTTATAAGACATGGTTTA